>Ga0114129_10003601_pt1 | contig 21780 bp, 20 predicted proteins | sample RhiMetdeltSRZDD1_FD_80071 | JGI IMG/M metagenome (GOLD analysis project Ga0114129, IMG submission 80071) | Populus rhizosphere microbial communities from Tennessee, USA - Rhizosphere MetaG P. deltoides SRZDD1 (version 2) (version 2) | ecosystem: Host-associated > Plants > Roots > Rhizosphere >... | reverse complement strand
TGCCGGCGCACGACTTCGTCGATCCCCGCGTTCCAGCGGTCGACGAAGCGCAGGTCGAACCGCCCGGCGGCCGGAATGGCGCTCAGGTCGGGGACGTTGCCGACCAGGATCGTCGCCCGCGTTTTCGCCCGCAGCTCGCCAAGCATCGTGTTCAGGTCCGCGAGGTACGGCTCTAGCGGCACGCGTGCGCCGTAGTCGTTGACGGCCAGCCAGATGGTCGCCAGGTCAGGGGTGCTGTCGATCGCGACCGGCAGCTGTTGGTCCAGCGCCTGCCGCAGCAGCGACCCGCTGATTCCGAGGTTGACCAGCCGACTCCCGGCCGGCAGCCGCCGGTGCAACACCGCCGGCCAGCTGTCCTGTTCAGGCGCTGCCGCCCCCACACCCACCGAGTCGGATGCGCCGAGCGCAACGTACGTCAGCGGTCGCGCGGCCGACGACTCGGCGTTCGAGCCGCGGCAGGCGAGGCTCGCCAGGACCAGCCCGGGGATCGCCGCAAGCAGACGACGCCGACCCGGCATCGCCAGGGGCGGTTTCATTCGTCCGCCGCCCACCGCGGGTTCTCGGCGTAAATCCACTGCAAGCAGCGCTCACGGAATGCGTGGAAGTACGGGTCGCTGGCGCGCGCCAGCGCCAGCTCTTTCTCCTGCGCCTCGGTGACCACCAGGCGCGGCTCGCCCAGGATCAGGTTCGCCACGAAGCAGCTCACCCGCACGATGAGCTCGCGCATGCCGACTACCGCTTCGGCTCTGGCGCGGCCAGCAGCACTACTCGCGTCTCATCCGGCAAGCTGCTCTTCGTGACCTGGAGACGAGGCTGGACCATCAGCTCGGTGACGGCGAGCTCCTTGCAGAATCGGTCGACCGTGTCGAGCGGCTCCGTCGGCGTGCCGTAGTACATCGGGATGACGATGCGCGGCTCGAGTTGACTCACGACCTCGGCAGCAGCCTCGCCGTCGAGCGCCGTTCCACCACCAACCGGTACCAGCAGGACGTCCGCATCCTTCAAAGTTTCGATCTGGTTGCTGGACAGCGTATGGGCGATCGCGCCCAGGTGGCAGATGCTGATGTCGTCCAGGTGGATCATGAACGCGGTGTTCTTGCCCAGCGCCTTGCCGTGCTGCTTGTCCCGATACGTCGCGACGCCTTCGATCAGCGAGCCCGCCAGCTCGTACTCTCCCGGCCCGTTCACCATCCGCAGTTTGCCGCTGGCCGGCTGAACAACTTCGAGGTGAGAGTGGTGCGGGTGGTTGTGCGAGATCGTGACGACGTCGGCGGTCAGCTTCAGCGGGGGAAACCCGGTCGACCGATCGTACGGGTCGGTGACGATGGTGGTCTCACGTCCGCGCAGGCGGAAACAGGCGTGTCCGTTCCAGAAGATGTCCAACAATGGCTCCAGGCTTCCGCCGCGTTTCGGATCGGCTGGCGGAGCGCCGACAATGAATCGCCGTCGCCGTGCGCCGTCTCGAACAAGTGTACCGGCGATGCAGACACCCGAGCCAAACAAACCCCTACGGCTGGACCCGCGTCAGGAACTTGCCCGCCATCCAACCGGTTGCGCCAGACGCGTCGCGGACGTTGCGCCAGGTCAGACCGTCCGCCGTCTCGTCGGTCCCGACGATCTCCAGCACGGCGCCCTCAGGCATCGACTTCAACCGCTGGCCCTTCTCACCGGCCTTCGCCCGCAGGTTCACGCCGGCGCCCAGCGTGCCTGCCACCTTCACGCGCTCGACAACCGGCGTCGGCTCAGGGACGGCAGTCGGTGGAGGAGGGATCGGCGTGGGCACTATCGTCGGAGCGACGACGGCCGCGGGCGCCGGTGCAGCGGCTTCTGCCGCGGCCATCGCGACCGGCCGGTCGAGGCGGCGCGGCGCGGCCATCCAGGAAACGCCGACGACGACGAACACGGCGAGCGCCAGACCGACGACCGCTGAGGGCCAGTGGATCGGCGCCGATTCTGTCGTGTTGACGGAACGTAGTCTCGACGGAACTTGCGAGATTGCGATTCCCATGGCAGCGTGAAACCCTCGTCGGCGGTCTTCTGCGTCAGGCCGGGCGTTGGCCCGGGTCCCTGGCCGAGCCGGCTCTCGTGCGGGCTCGCGGGTCGGTCGCCAGCGTACGCCATCACCCCATCATGAGCAAGCGCGCCTCCGTCACGATGCGCTCACAGGACCGTGAGCCCACGTTATGGGAAGTCAGCGCACGTCGTGACCGCCCGCTCGTGGTAGCATCCGCTCGCCATGCTTATCTCCCCCGATCCCGGTCCGCCCGAGGCGCAGCATGCTAAGGGGCGACCTGACCCAAGTCGGCCCGGCCTGGCCACCAGGCGCCGATTCCTGAAGACGGTTCTCCTGGCCGGCAGCGGCGCGGGTCTGGCCGCGTGTACCCTCGCCGTCCCGCCGCCGACCTCCGTCCTGCCGACGGTTGCACCTGGACAGACCGGGTCAGACCTGCCGATCGGCGTGGTCTTGAGCCTCACCGGACGGTATTCCGGTGAGGGCGCATTGCTCCGGGCAGGGTACGAGGTCTGGGCCGAGGCTGTGACCCAGGCTGGCGGTCTAAAGGCTGGTGCCGGGCGTCGGGCTGTCCGCCTGGTCGTCGTCGACGACGAGAGCGAGCCGCTGAACGCCGGGCGTCAGGCCGAGCGTCTGGCGGCCGCCGACCGTATCCGGCTCTGGCTCGGACCGTTCACCTCGGCGATCACCACCGCCGTAGCGACGGTCGCCGATCGCGTCGGCGCCGTCGTCGTCGCGCCAGATGCGAGCGCCAGCGCGCTCTACCGGCGCGGTCTGAAGGGACTCGTCTCGATCCTCGCCCCAGACGATCGCCTGTTGCACGGCCTGGCCGACCTCGCCGCCACGTCTCAGCCGCGCGCCCAGCCGATTGGGATCCTGATCGCAGACGAGCCGGCCAACGCGGCGGCGGCGGCCGGCTTTCGGGAACGGGCGACCGCGCTCGACCTCGGTCCGGTCCGCCTGGAACTGACGGCGCTCGGTTCGCAGGACATCACAGCGCCCCTCGAACGGATCGCGGACAACGCCCCACGCTGCGTGATCGTCGCGACGGAGGCCGGACAGACGGCGAAGTTCACGCCCACCATCCGGGAACTTCTGCCGTTCGCCGCGATGCGCGTCCTGGTGCCGCTACCGGAGCCGGCCACGCGCTCGGCGCGTCGTGACGTGATCTACGATGGCGTCCTGACGGTCGAGACCTGGTCGCCGGCGGTCGTCGCCACCGGCCCGGTCCTCGGCTCCGCCCGTGACTTCGTCGAGCGCTTCCGACGCCTCCACGGCTACGATCCGGACGTGCGCAGTGCGGCAGCGGCAGCGGCCGGCCTCGCCCTCCAGCTCGCCGTCGAGCAGGCCGGATCGGTGGAGCCGACCTCAGTTCGGGAGGCGTTCAGCACCCTGGACGTCACCACGTTCTGGGGCAGACTGGCCTGGGACACGGCCGGACGCAACCGTGTCGCGGTGCCGCCAGTTCTCCAGCAGCAGGGCGACGCCATTGTCGCCGTCTACCCGCGCGAGCTGGCCAGCGAGCGTCATCGCTACCCGCTCGCAGGCTGGCCCCGCTCCTGACCTATCCTACAACTGCCCCGTGGCCCGCAGCTCCCGCTCGATGCTCAGCCCACGGCTGTACTTACCCATCGTCGACGGCTCCAGCCGGTCCGGGTACAACGTGAGCAGCAGTCGACCAAGCTGGCGCGGCACCTCGTCGCCCCCGCCAAGCTGCTCGATCTCGATCTCCCAGTAGTCGACGAGCACCTTGCCGAAGTCGAATCGGCAGCGGTCCAGCGCCAGCTCCGCCAGCGGCGAATCCGCGCCAGCGTCGGGATAGGCGTACCGAATCGTTCGGCGGGTTGAACGGTCTTGGGTCGGCGTGAGCCCGGCCCCGAGGAGCCACTGCTCGGGACCGTCGCCGGACATCCCGTCCCCCAGCGTGACGCCCTCGCCGACCAGCACGCTCCGCAACTGGGTCCAGTTCTCGGGCGTCGCGGGGATCTCCAGCTCGTATCGACGGAACAGCCCCTCGCTATTGCTGGTCCCGCCCTTGGCCGTGAACACCGTGCGGTCGTCGATCTGACGCAGGCGGAGGCTCAGGTGATGCTCCCGCATGCTGCCGTCAGGCAGATCCCAGTAGATGTCGCGGAGCTGGTGGTCGTCGGCCGGTTGGAGCCGCAGCCCGCCGAGCTCACGAAGCGTCGCCACCTCGTCGAGCAAGGCGTCCGGATCGTCGCCAATCACGCTCAGCTTGAGCTCGACCTCGAGGTTGTCCTGAAGTCGCATGCCACACCTTTCGGGCGGCTGGCGCCCAGGCTGGGGATCGGGCGCCGCCGCGGGCCAGGCTAATCAACGGCGTGCTGCTGGATCTCAGCCCTGATCCGGGCCACGGCCTCCTCCGCCTGCGCCTTGAGGAGGGTCCAGATCGCCGCGCACGAGTCACAGTCCGTCGCACCCTTCAGGTACTTGTCGTAGCTCTCGATAGCGTTGAGCTGGTCGTGGAGTACCGCGATCAGACTGTAGTCCTGGTCACGACTCGGCATTCCGTCTCCCTATTCGGCTCCGCCGGCACCGGCGACCGCGAGCGGCGAGAGCTGCGCCGTCGCGGGCGGCGGCCCCTGGCGCTCGGCGATCACCTCCACTTCGAGACCGTACACCCGCTCGATCAAGTGGGCGCGCTCGCGCGTCGCGTGGACCTCGGCCTTCGCCTTGGTCCGGCTCTGCATCCGGATCAGCAGTTTGCCCTCTTCGACGACGATCGCCTCGACCCAGCGCACGGTCTGCTCGTGCGTCGCGTCCATGCCGTCCGCCAGGCGAGCGAGCGGCGCCAGCTTCTCGACCATCGGCCGATGCACCGATGGGACCGTCGCCAGCCATGCTTCGAGCTCACGCTGATGGTGGATCGTGTGCGACGCGGCCAGCACGCCGATAATGTTCAACTCGTCGGCCGTGAAGCCTGGCAGATTGCTCTCGCGGATCATCGCAGCCGTCCGAACGTGCCGATCGCGTTCGTCTCCGTGGCCGCCCACGTTGTGCAGCAGCACGCCGAACTCAAACAGCTCGGCCGCCTGCGCGGAGAGGCCATGGAGCGGCCGGAGCTGGTCGAACAGCTGCAGTGCCAGGGTCGCCGTCTGCAGCGCGTGCGGCGGATCGTGGTAGTGCTGGTGGAGCATGTTGAGGACTGCCTGGTGGCGCACGTTCAGGTCGCCTACCTCGATGCCTACGAGCGCCTCGATCCGGTCCACCATCTCGTTCATGGTCCGCGGCTGATTCAGATCGACCTGGTGCGCTTCGGCCCAGTCGTCGTACGCCTCCCGCACCCGCTGCTGGTAGAGCTGGTAGCTGAACGGGACGTCTCGAGTCAGCCCCAGATCCATCCCGGCCTCGTACAGGTCGATCGTCGCCAGGTCCAGGCGAGACCGTTGCACCGTCTCGTCATCGTGAAACAGGAACACCAGATCCGGGCGCGGGGCGACCGCGCACAGCACTTCCAGCCAGTCAGGGTCAAGGTCACGCGCCATCCCCTGGACCGTTCGGTAGACGTACCGGTCCACCAGCACGATCTTCCCGGCGTGGAGCGCCGGCAAGATCTCCCATTCGAGGCGCTCTGCCATGTCGCTTGCCGCGACCAGCACCAGGGTACGCGGCGAAAGCTCGTTGAGGGGCGCGGCGCTACGGTAGATCCCGCCCGCCAACGTCGCCCCCATCGGCCGGCTCACCACCACGTCCTGGCCGCGGGCCTGGAGCGCACCGCGCGCGTGGGCCAGCGCCTCGCGTCGACCGGCCCCTTCCGGGCCCTCGAACGCGATCAAGAATCCTGGATACGGACGCGTCTCAGCCACGGACGACCTCCCGTCGGCGCCGCCGCTCGCCCTCGCGCTCGTGGAGCATCGCCAGGTGGCGCTCCAGGATCGGCCGTGCAAGCTCACGGACCTCCTCGCGCTGCGGCTCGATGGACCGGTTCGCGTCGATCACGGTCAGCTTGTACTCGTCCACCATGTGGTTGTATTCGTTGACGACCCGGCCCTGGAACAGACGGTAGCTTTCCTGAGGCTCGTGGCTGAGGCCGAGGTCCAGCCCGGCCTCGTAGTACTTCAACCCCTCACGCCCGGGGCCGGTCAGCACGCGCGTCATCGCCACGTCCAGCGGCACGCGAAAGTAGAGCGCGAGATCCGGCTGGAGCGCGAAGCTGTACAGCCGCCGGACCGACCCCCGATCGGCGTTTCGGGCCACGTCCCGCGCGAACGCCGTGAAGACGTACCGGTCGGCCAGCACCAGCTTCCCCTCGCGCAGCGCCGGCAGGATGATGTTCTCGTATCGGTGGGTGAAGTCCGTCACGTGGAGCAGCACGAAGCTCAAATGGCCGAGCCAGAGTCGGCGCTTGCCGCGCCTGACCGCCTTCGCCGTCAGGCTGGAGCTGTTCCACTCGGTGAACAGCACGTCCGCGCCGCTCTCGACCAGCCACTCTCGGAGGATCTGAAGCTGGGTGCTCTTGCCGGAGCCGTCGACGCCCTCGACGACGATCAGGCTGCCCGGATAGTCGAATCGCTGAAGCGGAATCGGGGCCGCGAGCGTCCCGACTCCGTTCGCCTGGCCGTTGGACGTCATGTCACTCCTCCTCCCAGCTCACAGACTGCACGCCGTCCTTGAAGACCAGCAGCGTCAACTCTTCGGTGCTCAGGTTGGCGGGCGCCTCGACGGCGAGGCGCACCTTGGTCAGCCCGGCCTTTCTCCCCCTGGCGTCGTACTCCAGCAGACGGTACCGAATGTCTTTCTCGGCGAACGCTGAGCGAACTCGTTCGAGCGTGCCCGCGCCGTCCTCGGAGGTCAGGTCGAGGATGTAGCCCCGTTGCGGGTTGTAGACCGTGCTTGGGAGGCGGCTCGCGATCGAGGCGAAAATCCCCTGAATCAGGACGATCAACACCGCGCCGACGAACGCAAGCTCGAAGAGGCCCACGCCGACTGCGATTCCGATCCCCATCGTGACAAATAACGAGGCGAGCGCCTTCGGATCTCGCACCGGCGTCCGGTAGCGAATGATGCTGCCGGCGCCGAGCAATCCGAACGCCCGAACGATCTCGTTCCCGATGATGATCATCATCAACGCGCCCGTAAACGCGATGATGACGTGCGCCTGAACGATGTACTCTTCGACGTGGATCCGCTGGCGGTACCCGACGATCGCCCCGAGCAGCGCGGCCAGCACCAGCTTCGCCAGCACGACCGGCAGTGAGTGATCGCTCGGCGCAAGCAGGCCCTGGACGCTGCTGATGATGTTCGTGAACTGGTTGTCCGGCAGCGCGCCAGCGGCCGGCGCCGTCCTGCTGCCTGGCAACGCCAGCAGCACCAGCACCATCAGCGCCGCCAGCCCCATCCCAACCACCACGAGCCAGACGCCGTAATCCACGTGCCCGTTCTCGGATGAGCCGTCCAGGTGACCGTTCGGCGAGAATCGCTCGAAGACGAGCCCCTGATCGTCCGCCGCTTCGCGCTCCTCGGCTGCGATCCGATCCTTCTTTGGCATGGGGTCCTCCGGCGGCGTCAGCGGGCCTGAACCAGCCACGCCCACCATCTGGTGGGCGACGTCCGGAGTATATCAGGCATCTATCAGTCCAACGGACCGAGCGATCGTAACGCGTCGCTAGAAGCTGCGCTCCACGAAGAGCGGCGCGACCAGGTTGTCGGCGGGGGCGTAGTCGTCAGTCAGGACCACGGACGGCGCCGTCCTCAGCCACTCGTCCATCGTCTCTTTCGGCATCACGTTCACCAGCGGCCCGCCGTTCGGCCCCTGCCCGTTCTTGATGGCCTTGATCCGCTCCATGTCGATCGGCGTAGCGCTTGCGGCGACCAGATACGTGTTCGGGAACGGGCTGTTCCAGCTCGGCGCGTCGTTCAGGATGTAGACGTACGGGAACACTTCCTGGACCGTTCGCGTGTACGACGGGATGAACTGGCCTCCGCGCAGCTTGTCGATCACCAGCGCCAGGTAGAGCCCGTCGTCCTTCAGAATATCTCGCACCTTCTGCGCGAACTCCTTCGTCGTCAGGTGGTACGGGATCTGGAGGTCGTTGAACGCATCGCCGAAGACCAGGTCGAACTTCTCCTTGCCCTGGTAGCTCGCCACCACCTCGCGGGCGTCGGCGTTGAACGTGATGATCCGGGTGTTCCGGTCCACGCCCAGCCGCTCGAAGTTGGTCTCCGTCACGCCTGGGTCGATCTCAGAGACGACGATCTTGGCGTCAGGCCGCAACGTCTCCATCTGGCGCGGCAGCGTGTAGCCCCCGCCGCCGATGAAGAACGCGCTGTACTGCGGGTACTTCTGCGCGACGTACTCGATCATGTCGGCGTACACCTTGATGTAGCCGTACTTGAGGTACGTCGGATCGTTCAGCGAGTTGTAGCTGTGGATCAAGTGATCGAGCACCAGTGAAGCGACCTGATGCGAATCGGTCGGCTCGGGATCGATCACCTTGATGCAGAAATAATTGGTTTCCTTGTAGCACGGGCTTTCGAGCGCGTCCGCCCTCGTCGTCGTGAACCACTGGTTCGGGTTCATCCAGTACACGCTCGCGATGATCCCGGCCACCATCACGGCGCCCGTCAGCGCGCCGGCCGGACCCCAGATCCGTTGCCGCCTGGCCGCGTCCAGTGACGCCTCGGCCTGCTTCGCCTGCAACACGGAGTAGATGAAGACCGCCAGGAGCGCGCCGACTCCGAGCCCGAACAGGATCCGGGGCAGCATGCCCTCCCCGAGCCGGCTGTAGCCCAGGAAGACCGCCACAAGGAGCATGAGTGCGAGACCGACCGGGGCGATGACGATCTGCGACGCGGCCTTCAGATCGTCCTGGCGCTCGCTGGACGAATCGCGTCCCGCGGCGCCGAAGTAGTCGCGGGCCGCTGAGATCAGGTCGCCGAAGATGATCGCCATCGCGATCAGGATCACGGCGACCCCGAGCACGATCGCGCGCGTCCCGAACGCCGAGACCAGGTAGAACCCCGTGAGAAACGTTCCGACGATGCTGCCCACCGTCGAGAACGCGTAGATCTTGCCCGCGATCGACCCGGTCTGCCGCAGGTCGGTGAGCGCCAGTTTGATGACGATCGGCGAGACCATGCCCAGGATCAGCGTGGGGGGCAGAAACAGCAGCGCGGTCACCACCACGATGCGGGTGATGAGCCAGACGTCGCGGGCGCCGAACGGGCCCTCGCGCGGGATCAACCCCGTCAGATCCAGCGCGGCGAGCGGGAGGATGATCAGACTGAAGAGGCCCCCGCCGAGCAGGATCAGCCCGAGCGTCCGTCGAGAGCCGGCTTTGTCCGCCAGCACGCCGCCCAGGAAGTTCCCGGCCGAGATGCCGGCCAGGCAGACTCCGATGATGCTGGTCCAGGTGTACAGCGAGACGCCAATGAATGGGGCGAGGATCCGCCCGGCGACCAGCTCCAACACCATCGTGCAGCAGCTCGCCATGAACACGATCAACAATGAAACCCAGAGCCCACCCATGACATCCTCATCCTCTCGCGGGCCTGGGGTTGGCGCGGGTCCGCTTCCACTCAGGCCGGGGTCCACCTTCGGAGGCGCATTGTATCATCCACCCCGGATGTCGCCAGAAGATTACAGATTCGAGCAGCAGGTTACGGTACACCGTTGCAGCGCAGCGCACCGATTGGTCTTCTCGTCAGTACGGCGGCGTGCATCGTCGTCGTGAACCTGATCGTGGCGCAGATCATCATCCTCAGGTTCTATCCGGCGGCGGCCGCCCGCATCGGGATGGCGGGGCTCCTGGCGCTCGTCGTCATCGCCGTGCTCTGCGCGGCCTACAGCTTCCGAGGGTGGCGCGCCTATCTGCGCCGCCCCCCCGCCGAATAGCGCGTCGCCGGGCGACGTCTACGGGAGCAACCCGATGCGCAGGACAGTGCTCGGTACCGCGAGCGAGAGCGAGCCGGACCCCCGAACGCAGGGGTCCGGCTCGCGGAGTTTATCCCGACGAAGGAGGGACTCGCGATACGGACTCCCGAGTCGCCGCCAATCTCGGGGCAATTCACAGAACACCATGACGCGCGACATCGAAAGTCAGGAGTACGGCAGTGAGGAACTACGCGATCGCGGCGATTCCCGGCGACGGCATCGGTAAGGACGTCATCGAGGCCGGACTCAAAGTCCTCCGCGCGGCCGAGGAGGCCCAGGGCGACGTCAAAATCGAGGTCGAGTCGTTCCCCTGGAGCTGCACTTACTACCTCGAACATGGCCGGATGATGCCCGAGGACGGCCTCAACACCCTGGAGCCGTTCGACGCCATCTATCTCGGCGCCTGCGGCTTCCCGAAGCTCGTCCCGGACCACATCTCGCTCTGGGGTCTGCTGCTGCCGATCCGCAAGGGGTTCGATCTGTACGTGAACCACCGGCCGATCAAGCTGCTGCCCGGACTCGAAGGCATCCTGCGCGGCAAGGGCGCCGCCGATATCAACTTCGAGGTCGTCCGCGAGAACACCGAGGGCGCGTACGCCGGGGTCGGCGGGCGCGTTCACCAGGGCTCGGACAACGAGGTCGCCATTCAGACGATCGTCTTCACCCGGACGGCCGTCGAGCGGATCATGCGCTACGCCTTCGACCTCGCTCAGCGTCAGGGACGAAAGAAGGTCACCAGCGTCACCAAGTCCAACTCGATGCAGCATAGCAACGTCTTCTGGGACGAGGTGTTCGAGATCGTCGCTGCCGACTACCCGGACATCGCCGCCGACCAGTGCCACGTCGATGCGATGGCCGCGCGGATGGTCCGCAATCCGGAGTCGTTGGACGTCCTGGTCGCCTCGAACCTGTTCGGCGACATCCTCTCAGACCTGGCCGGCGCGCTCCAGGGGAGCCTCGGCCTGGCCCCCAGCGCCAACGTCAATCCGGACCGCAAGGTGCCCGGCTTCTTCGAGCCGGTCCACGGCTCGGCCCCAGACATCGCCGGCAAGGGGATCGCCAACCCGATTGCGGCGGTCTGGGCGCTGTCGATGATGCTCGAAGCGCTCGGCGAGCGCGAGATGGCCGCCCGGATCATGGCCGCCGTCGAAAGCATTACCGGCGAGGGCAAGGTGCTCACGCCGGACCTGGGCGGCAACGCTACCACCTGGGACGTGACCGACGAGATCTGCGCGAAGTTGAAGGGAGGCTGAGCGGCCTCGGCGCTGTGACTACTTGCGCCGGCGGCTCCTGCGTCCGCGTGCCGACGAGATCGGCGTGGGCGCGCCGGACTCCTCGGTGGCGATGCTCGCGGTGATGTCCGGCATCAGCCCTTCGCTGCTTGACTCCGGCGCCGGCACCTCGATCTGTTCGTCCCAGTCAACCTCTGGGAACAGGCGCTCGACGCCCCTCGCGAAGCGGTCCGGATCGCCGAACTTCAACTGGTAAACCGGGTTCTCTTCGAGTGGGTCGTCGGGGAACTCTAGCTCGACCCAGCCCTCGTCCACGCCCTGGGCGACCAGCCGGGTGACGAGGTGCCGGAAGACGTCGTAGTTGGCGTGAGCCGGCGCGATCCCGTTGTACAGCGTCTCGCCCTGGCCGTTCGCCGTCCACAGCTTCTCGAGCAGGTAGAACGGGTTCGGCTGGTGCAGGTCTGCTCGCCAGCGGCGGGGATAGAACCACTGATCGAGCAACTCGCCGAGCTGGGCGATCCGCCCGACGTTCTCGCCGCAGTGCGGGCAAGGGAACACGACTCCCCATTCCGTGTTCTCAAAACTCTTGCGGCAAGCTGGGCAGGTGAATTCGATTGGGGTGCGAGCCACGGGTCCCTCCCTCGTCGCTGAGCGAGACCGTTATACACGCGATCTCGAAGGCCGGCAAAGTTTGTACGGACAAGAACCGCCGATTCGCGACCTCAGCTGGCGGCGTCGGCTGCGCCATCCGCCGGTGCTGGCGCCGGCAAAGCCGTCGCCGGGCCGGCGAACCGCTGCTTCAGCATCTCGTTGATGCTCTGGTATCGTCGCCGCGCCTCATCCTGGAACGAGCGCAGCACCTCCGGCGGCGCCTTGTCGCCATGCTCGTAGTAGTACCGCGCCGCCTGACCGACCAGGTACGTCCCGACGTAGGCGATGGCCGCCCTGGGCAACGCAGAGAATGGCATGGGTGCCAGTCCGACGGCCGTCCGGGCGGCCGTTCGCCAGATGAACGCGCTGCCGATCACCGGCATGATCTCCTTGAGCACCCCGATGCGGTCGTCGATGTTGCGCTCATGGATCGCCGCGAGCTTGAACACCAGCATCGCCTGGTTCTTGGTGAGCACCAGGATGTCGGCCATGCCGCCCAGGAACAGGCCGAGCACCGGGATCAATGCGGGCAGGCTGGACAGGAGCGCGAACTGGGCGTTGACCCACGACGCCTCGCGGATCAGGTCCTCTGCCACAGCGCGCCGCAGCGTCGGGTACTGGTGCCCCAGCGCCAGCCGGTGATTCTGCACTGTCCTGAGCATCGGACCGGCCAGCATGGCGAGCGTCGCCTCGGCGTTGCGCGGATCGATCACCGCCGTCATCTCAGGCGGGTGGCTCGGAAACTGGCTGCGGACAGCCGTCGCCGCCTGCTGGGGCGTCGGCAACTCGTCGGCGTGGGTCACCACCAGGAAGACCGGACAGCCCCCGGCGCCGAGCTGCCCCGCCACCCGCCGCTCCGCCGACCAGTCCGGCTCGGCCGCGTCGAGCAGTACGAACGCCAGATCCAGCATCCCCGCCGCCGCGACGGCCGCCGAGTCCGTCTCGTTGATCGAGATTCCGCGCCCGGCGAGCTCAGCGCGGTCTCGGCCCAGTAGCGCCATGGCGAGCGTGTGCCTGCCGCTCCCCGGCCGCCCGAAGAAGCCGATCGTCACCGGCCGTTCGATCTCGCGCCGAATCTCGCTCGGGTTGATCTCGCGGATGGCGTCCCAGAAGTAGCGTCCAAGACCGAGATAGCGAGTGGCTCGTTGTAGCATCGTGCTCGGAGTGTACCACCCATCAGAACTGTCGTCTGCGATACGTCTCTGGTGGGCGCTGGCCGGTTACAATGTGACGGTCGCGGTTGGCGACACGCCGGATAAAGACCCCCCGAGTGGGAGGCGATCGTTCGATGACGTGCCCGTCGTGTGGCGCCATCAACTCTGCCGATTTCTCGTTCTGCCTTCAGTGCGGGCATCCGCTCGCGCAGTCCGGGCAGACCGAGATGATGAGCGAAACCCGCGCCGACATGGCGCCGGTCGAGGCTGGCACGATGGCCATGACTCCGCTGCCAGCGACGAAGAGCCAGTCAGATTCGTCCGCCGGTGCCGCCAGGCTGCGCGTCGATTCGGGCTCCGTTGACGACCAGTTCATCGGGCTCGATCGCCCGTTGACGGTGATCGGCCGCCGCCAGGGCAGCGACGTCGTCATTCATGACACCAACGTCTCGCGGATGCACGCCCAGATCAAACGGGACGGCAGCCGGCTCGTCATCGAGGACACGAACAGCTCGAACGGCACCATCGTCAACGACGAGCGGATCGAGCGGCCGTGTGAGCTGCACGCTGGCGACGTCATCCGCATCGGCGACGCCGTGTTCGTCCTGGAAGTCGAGGAGTCGTCGCTGGACATGCCCGAGGGCTCGACGATGGCGATCGACCTCGAATCGCCGATGACGAGCCTCGGCGCGGCGCCGGAGCTGATCCCACCGAGCCTCGCACCGCGCCAGCCCAGCCCGCTCACGCCGCCGCCGGCCATCATGGAGGACAACGGCGGCCACACCGCCATCGCCGACAGCCTCGTGTTCGAGGACGACCTCTCGCCGCCGCCCCAGCGACCGTCCACGCCGCCTCCCGTCTCCAGTTCGGCGGCCTCCGTGGAGCCAGCGAGCATGTCTCAGACGCCGTCCAGCCCGCGTGTCGTGCCGCCATCCACGCCGACGCCGGCCAGCGGATCGACGGCCGCCGCCCTCGAATCGTTGCGGCGCGAGCTGAGCGAAGTCGGCGAGGAGCTCGGCACGTTCTCCGGGACGCTCGGCGGACTCGTCGATCGGGTCGAGCGGCTGGAGCGCGCCCTCGACGCCGCGACTGGCGACCTTGACTCCGTCGCCGACGCGCTGCGCGGCCCTGACGCGGCCGTCCTGATCGAGCTTCAGGGCATCCTCGCCGACATCGAGCGCGCGGCCGACGGCCCGACTCTCGACGAAGCCGTCGCCGTCCTGGAGCAGCTCTCCTCCCAGCCACGCGACATCGAGCTGCTGCTGAAGCTCTCGCAGCAGGCCGGCGCCATCGAGGGCGCACTGCAAATCCACGGGCGTCTCGTCGCGGCCGCCCCCCGCCTTCGGACGTCATTGGCCCGGCTCACGGGCTAATGACGTCTCGCGAGTGAGCCGTGGCCGTCAACGCCACGCACGCCGACAACGGCGGCGCGCTCCTCGCGAGCCCGCTCTTTCGTGGCATCCCGCCGGCAAACGTTTCCCAGATCGTCCAGCTCTTCGAGCGGCGGCACTGCCCACCAGAGTCGGTCATCGTCCGCGAAGGCGATCCTGGCGACGCCCTGTTCATCGTCGAAACTGGTCTGGTCGAGGTCTTCCTCCACAGCGCGACCGGCGAAACCACTATTCTGACGCGCCTCGGTCCCGGTGAGGCGTTCGGCGAGATGTCGGTCTTGACTGGCGAGCCTCGTTCGGCTGGCGTCCGGGCGATTGCGCCCACATATGTCCGTGTCGTCCCGCGCGAGGGGTTCCTCCAGGCCGCCGCCGAGACGCCACTGCTGCTGTTCAACCTGAGTCGCGTGCTGGTCGGCCGTCTCTCGCGGGCGAACCAGCGGGCGGCCGACGTGCGTGGCTCCGAGGTCGTCGCGATCATCGGTCGGCTGCCCCCGCTGCTCGGAAGCCTGGTCGCGACGAACGTTGCCGCCGCCCTTTCCGCGACAACCCGCCAGCGCGTCCTGCTCGTCGACCGGCCGGATGGCCAGGCCTCGACGCTGCCCGGCCGCGAGCGCAGCCCGCTGCTCTCGGAGATCTGGTCCAGGACCGAGAGCCGACTGCGCGTCCCGGCCCTGCGCTTCGGATCGGCCCGCTTCATGGCGGTTGGCCTGCCGCCGAGCGGTGGCTTCTTCGAGGGCATCCAGCCGTTGAGCCTCGGCGAGGCGCTCGGCTGGTTCCGGCAAAACGCCCGATTCACGATCCTCAATCTGGTCGGCGAGGACCGCCAGGACGTGCTCTCGATCCTGCCCCACGTCGACCGGACCTACCTCCTGGTCACGACGGCCCAGCTCTCGACGACGTTCGCCGACGAGCTGGTGTCGGGGTTTTCCCAGCTCCGTCACGAGGTCCGCGAGCGCTCGTTCCCGGTCCTGCTCTCCGATGAAGGGCTCTCGCTGACGGCCGTCAAGGCCCGCGCGATCGAGCGGCTCGGTGTCCCGGCCCGCGTCATCCTGCCCGGCCCGGCCCAGCTCCTGCGCGACGCCGCGCGCCATCGTCCGCCCCTCGCCATCGAAGCTCGCCACCTCTCGTTCAGCCGGGCGATGCACTGGCTGGCCCGGGACATCGCCCGGCTGAAGGTCGGCGTCGCGCTCGGCTCGGGCGGCGCCCGCGGATTCGCCCACGTGGGCGCGCTCCGCTTCCTGGAGGAGCACGACGTCCCGAACGACTATCTGGCCGGCACGAGTATGGGGTCGGTGATCGGGGCGCCGCGTGCTCTCGGGATGGACACGGTCCAGGGCCAGGAGACGATGCGGATGCTCCACGACAAGTTCACCAACCTCCTCAAGCCAAAGTTCGGCCTCGGGATGTTGCAGGGCATCTTCTCGCCTGAAGCCGTCGAAGCGACCTACCGTGAGCTGGTCGGCGACGCCACGTTCGAAGAGCTGCCGGTCCCGTTCGCCGTCGTCGCTTCTGACCTGGAGACCGCTCGGCCGATCGTCTTCACCCAGGGCCCGCTGGCCGATGCGCTCCGCGCCAGCAGCTCGATCCCCGGCGTCTGGCCGCCAAAGGTCATTGGAAACATGCGTCTGGTCGATGGCGCCTTGCTCAATCCCGTGCCGACCCAGCCCGTCCGCGACCTCGGCGCCGACGTCGTGGTCGCCGTCGACCTCTCGGCGAAGGGCGACGCGCCGGTCGCCGAGGGGCGCAACCAGCCGAACGTGCTCCAGACCATCATGCGCTGCGTCGACATCATGACCGCCGACCGTGCCGTTCGCGACTGCTTGCTGGCCGACGTGGTGATCCGTCCAAAATTCGAGGTCACCGGCTGGAAGAGCTTCGACCAGGCTGACGCTTATGCCGAGGCCGGCTACGCGGCCGCCGCACAAATGTTCAGTGCGTTACAAAAACTGCTTCCCTGGCTAGACCGGAGTCGTGACCGCGACTAAGCTGAAGGTGGGCCGGCCGACCTGCTCTCGTCCGACCGTCGCGGATGCAGGCTGTTCACGGAGGAGATCGTGGAACGTCGTCGGGTCGTGGTAACCGGCATCGGGGTGCTGTCGCCGGTCGGGTCAACGATTGAAGAAACCTGGAGCAACATGATCGCCGGCGTGTCCGGCACGGTCTTGTTTCCAGACATCATGGACTTTACGGACTTTCCGTTCAGCAGCCGTGACTATCCAACACAGATCGCGGCGCCGGTCAAAGGATTCGACCCCGCCCAGCACATCCAGCCGAAACAGGCGCGTCGGATGGCCCGATTCAGCCAGCTCGCCGTCGCCGCTGCCCAGATGGCGGTCGCGGACGCCGACCTGACGATCACTTCGGAGAACGCCGACCGTGTCGGTGTGGTGCTCTCCAACAGCGTCGGCTCCGTCGCCGTCACCGAGCGGAACTACAGCGTCCTCAAGGAGCGTGGCTGGAAGCGGATCAACCCGCTGTTCATGGCGATCGTGCTGCCGAACATGGTCAGCTCGAACGTCAGCATCGTCCTGGGAGCGCGCGGCTACAACTCGACGGTGGCAACGGCCTGCGCCGGCGGCACGACCGCCATCGGTGAGGCCACCGAGGTGATCCGCCGGGGCGCCGCCGACGTGATGGTGGCCGGCGGCGCCGACGCGCCGATCTGCGAGATGACGCTGGTCGGCATGAGCATGATCGGGGCGCTCTCGACCCGCAACGAGGAGCCGGAGAAGGCGAGCCGGCCGTTCGACAAGGACCGCGACGGCTTCGTGGCGGCTGAGGGCGGCGCGGTCCTGATCCTGGAGGAGCTGGAGCACGCGCTCCGCCGCGGCGCTCGCCCCCTCGGCGAGATCAAGGGGTACGGCGCCACCACCGACGCCTACCACATCACCGGCCCGGACCCGAGCGGCGAAGCGTCCGCCCACGCGATGAGCCTGGCGCTCGAAGATGCCGGCGTCCGTCCCGAGGACGTGGATCACGTCAACGCGCACGCTACCTCCACACCCCTGGGCGACCGCCTGGAGACCGTCGCGATCCGTCGCACCCTCGGCAAGCGCGCCGAGTCCGTTCCGGTCACCGCTAACAAGTCGATGACCGGCCACATGTTCGCGGCCAGCGGTGCCCTGGAGGCCGTCGTCTCGCTGCTGACGATCCAGCGCAACCTGATCCCGCCGACGATCAACTACGAGACACCTGACCCGGAGTGCGACCTGGACTACGTCCCGAACCAGGCCCGCGAGCATGAGGTCCGAATCGTCCTCTCCAACAGCTTCGGGTTCGGCGGCCAGAACGCCTGCCTGGTGATGGCCGGCCCCCCCGAGTAGACAGGAGACAGAATACAGGAGACAGGAGGTTCGAGCTCCTTCTGTCTCCTGTCTCCTTTCATCAGTGCGCGCCCAGCACCTCGGCCAGGTGGATCGCCTCCTCGACTGATCGCTGAGCGATCCGAGACCAGGCGATCAACACGCCAGCCTCGGCCCCGAGGCGGTACAGCGCCCGAATGTCGGTCTGGTTGCTCAGCCGCTCGCTGAGCAGGCCAGCCAGGCGCGCCAGCTCGGCGTCTCCGCCCAGCCGCTCATGCTCGGCGATGATCGCGTCGACGGCGGGCGTGTCCGCCGCGCTGACCGGGCTGGTGTCTGGCTGTGCCTGGGCGCGCGTCTGAAGGCGTTGTCCGGAAGCGGCAAGGCGGGCGGCCACCGTGCGCAGGACCTCGCGGGGCGGCGGCGGCGGGAGCGCAGGCGGACGTGGCGTCCGCCGCTCCTCGATCGTCGGCGGAGCGTTCGGCGCCAGATTCCGGGTATCCGTTCTGGTGATCGGCGGGATGTCGACCTCGAGCACCACGCCGCCGACCACGATCAGGTCGCCGTCCACCAGACGATGCCGCCCGGTCACCACTCGGTCGTTGACGATGACCGGGTTGGACTGCTGCAGGCTCTGAACGTGGTACTCCGTGCCGTGGTGGATCACCTGGGCGTGGTGCCGCGATACCTGGGCGTCGAACACCAGAACGTCGCAGTCGGGCGCGCGCCCGATGAGCGTCACCGGCCCCTGCACGTCGAAGCTGGAGCGGGCGGCCGGCCCTTCCAGGACCATCAGCTTCACGTCGACCTCGGCTAGATGGCCCAGAGCGCGTTGTAGATGAAGAAGAGGCCGCCGATCGCCAGCGCGATCCAGAATAGCATGATCGCCCAGAGGACCGGCCCGGTGAACATCGGGCGCTCCTCCTCAGGCGGTGGAGGGGCCTCGCCACCATAGTCGTGGCCGCACTCCTCGCAGAATCTGGCGTCCTCAGCTCGCGGCTCCCGACAGACCGGGCAGATCACGATCTCGACGTTCGGCAGCGGCTCCGCTGGCGGTGCAGGTGTTGACGTTCCGCCGCCGTCGGCCGTTACTGCTGGCGGCGGACCGAGAGGTGGCGGGGGAGTGGAGCTCGATGGCGGCTGTGGCTCCACGGCTGGCTCCTTCGTGCGATCTGACCCGATCGATTCGATCGGCCCTGGTGTCAACGGTTAGTAGCGTATTCGGGCGTTCTGGATCTGTATCTCGGGCGGATCCTTGCCGGGAAGCTGCCGAATGTCAAGACCGTTGACCTCGATCACCGGAACGTTCGGCAATGATGGATCCTTCTCCACCTGGCAGTCTCGAAGGGTCAGCCAGGCCTTCTGTTCGAACCGACCGAATCTCAGCGAGACCAGCAAACGCCGAATCCCTCCAGGACCGGGCGGCATCATCGCGGACTGGCCGACGGCCGCTCGGCCAAACTCGGCCTGCGGACCCATCGGGATGGCGCTCGTCATCGGCCCTTCGCCAACGCCGACCCCGGCGTGGGCGTACTCCGGGACCACTGAGGCGCGCGGCACGGCCAGCACACGGCCGCATCGACCGCAGAACCGTGCCCGCTCAGGCAGCACCGCGCCGCACCGGCCGCAGAAGCGCGCCGGCCCGTGCCGGATCGGGCCGGCCGCCATGTGCTCGTCCTCTTCCTCTTCGCCACCCTCACGGATGTGCGGGATCCAGTCCAGCGACTTCGGCATCCACCAGTTCAGGTGGCCCATTAGCTTCATCGAGACCGGCACAAAGATCACGCGGATGATCGTCGAGTCGAGCAGTACCGCCATCGCGAGGCCGACGCCGAGCTCCTTCACCACGAGCACGTTGCCCATTGCGAAGGCGCCGAACACCACGATCATGATCAGGCCGGCGGCCGTGATGATCCCGGCCGTCCGCTCCAGGCCCTCGGCCACGCTGTGCTCGTTGATCTCGTCCAGCTTGTGGTTGTACGCCGCGTCGTGCACGGCGTTCGGGCCGTACTGCAGGTCGAGCTTGTGCTTTTCGCGCTCGTAGATCTCCTTGACGCGGGAGAGCAGGAAGACCTCGTAGTCCGTCGAGAGGCCGAACAGGATCGAGAACAGGATGACCGGCGGAAACATCGTCAGCCGGCCGAGATGCTCGAAATTCATCACGTCGTCGAGGATGCCCCACTCGAACACCATCACCAGGAAGCCGTAGCTCGCCGTGATCCCGATCAGGTTCATCAGGATCGCCTTGAGCGGCAGGATCAGGGAGTGGAAGAACAGCAGCAGCACGAAGTACGTGACGAGCAGCACCAGCCCGACAAGCTGCGGGAACTGCCCAAACAGCTCATCCCGATAATCCAGCGTCAACGCCGACTGCCCGGTGACCAGAACCTCCATGCCCCGGAACTCGCGGATCGAGGGCGCGTAGTTCGACCGGATCTCGGTGACCAGGTCGGTCGTCTCGGGCGCGACCTCGGGGTGCTTCGAGATCACCGAGATATGGTAGGTGTCTTTCGCCCTGTCCAGGTTGATGTACTGTGCGATCAATCCGCGCTGGCGCGGGTCAGTGCCGACGAGCTGATCCGGCGTGATCGCCTTGAACTGCTCCAGCGTCAGGTTCGGGTTCAGGTTGGCGATCGACTCGACCCGCGCGACCCGCTCGTCCGCCTCCAGGTCCTTGGTCAGCTTCCAGATCCCCTCGCGGTTGGCGGCGTCGAACACGCCGTCGGCCTTGTTGGTCCGCACGATGATCGAGATCGGCGCGACCTCGCCGATCGGGAACGCCGTCGAGAGTAGCTCGAACCCCTTGCGCGACTCGGCCTCTTCGCCGACGCCTTGCGGGCCGCCAGCACCGATCGCGTTCATGTCCTTCGCCGGCCACGACATCCCAACCAGGATCGCCAACGCCAGGAAGAGGAACAGCCAGGGGTACTTCATCACCAGGAGGCTCCAGGCGTGCCACTTCCCGGTGCCGACCTGCTGCTGCGCCCCGGCCTTCCGGCCGGGGATCAGGTTGAACGAATTGACCTGACGGCCGAACATGCACATCAGGGCCGGCAGGAGCGTAACGGCCCCCAGGACCGCCAGGCCCGCCACGAGCAGCATCCCCAGCGCAATCGACCGGACCAGCGTCAGGTCGTAGAGCAGCATCACCGAGAGCCCGAGCATCACCGTCAGGCCTGAGAACACGATCGACTTGCCGGCCGTCTGGACCGTTCGGACCGTCGCTCGGTGTGACGTCAGGCCCTTCGCGAGCTCTTCGCGGAACCGGCTGACCATCAGCAGCGAGAAGTCGATGCCAAGGCCCAGGCCGATCATCGACGCCGTGTTCATCGCGAAGATCGACGTCTCCATCCGGAGCGCCACGAGGTACAGGATGCCGAGCGACGTCACAACAGCCGCTGCGCCCAGCATGACCGGCAGGCCGGCTGCCACGATCGTGCCGAACACGGCCAGCAGCAAGAAGATCGTTAGCGGCAGGCTCGTCAGCTCGGCGTGGTGGAGGTCTTCGGCGCTGCCGGCCGAGATGTCGTACGAGACGGCCGGGAACCCGATGACGTACGCCTCGTCAATGTCCGCCGGGAGGTCACGGCGGAGCGCGTCTCGGATCTCCGGGATCTTCGACTTCGCCTCTTCCTCGTCGCCGCTCAGCTCGATCGGGGCGTACGTCGTGTGCTCGTCCTCGCTGACCAGCCGACGCAGGCCCGTGCTGTAGAACGACCGTACCCGGCCGACGCCTTCAGTGTCCTGGACGTTCTTCAGCGCCTTCTCGACGGCATCGCGGTACTGCTGGTCCGTGACTTTGAACTTGTGGCTGGTGAAGATCGCGGCGGCGGTCCGTGTCGGCCGGCGGTCGAACTCGTCGGCCAGCACCGCCTCGCCCCGGTTCGACTCGCTGCCCGGCACGTTGATGCCGCCGCTGACGAGCTCGCCCTTCACCTGGCGGGCGCCGATGATGGACACACCGACGAAGAGGATCCAGGCTGCCAGCACCAGCCAGCGGTAACGGGCGACAAAGTCGCCTAGCGCGGCGAAGAATCCCTGGTTCACCTGGTGCGCCCCCGTGGCCGATCTGCTCTCATGCGTGTACGGCGGTCACTTTATACATCGTGACCTGTGCCAGTCGTCCCTTGACGTAAATCGATCCCAAT
>Ga0114129_10003600_pt1 | contig 21781 bp, 14 predicted proteins | sample RhiMetdeltSRZDD1_FD_80071 | JGI IMG/M metagenome (GOLD analysis project Ga0114129, IMG submission 80071) | Populus rhizosphere microbial communities from Tennessee, USA - Rhizosphere MetaG P. deltoides SRZDD1 (version 2) (version 2) | ecosystem: Host-associated > Plants > Roots > Rhizosphere >... | reverse complement strand
GGCGGAATCGACCGGGACAGATCGTAGTAACGCGCCTCGGTAATGATGAAGGCGATCCCCCGCGCGATGCCCATGACGCCGAGCGTGGCGATGAACGGCGGCAGCCCCACCCGCACGATCAGCAACGACGAGACGAGGCCCGCCGCGGCACCGGTCAGCAGGCCCACCCCGGCACTGGCGGGGAGCGGCCAGCCGTGCTCGACGAAGCACCAGCCGGTGACGACGCTGGTCAGCGCGATGATCGCGCCGGGCGCCAGATCGATTCCGCCCGAGATGATGACGATGGCCGCGCCAATCGCCGCGATGCCGTAAATCGATGAGTACTTCAGTACGAGCAGCGCGTTCGACAGATTGAAGAACGGGTGTGAACGACCGCCGGCCGGCCACAGATACCACGTGAAGAACGCGATCTCGATCGCCAGGATGAGGACGGTGCTGAGCTCGCGCGTGTGCCAGAGCCTCCTCACGCCGGCGTCTCCGCGTGGCCGGCGGCCAGACGCATGACCGTCTCTTCGTCAGCGTCCGCGCCGGCGATCTCGCCCTGCAGGCGCCCGTCGCGCATCACCACAATCCGATCGGCGAGCGCCAGCACCTCGGGCAGGTCGCTCGACACGACGAGACACGCCATGCCGCGCGACGCCTCGCGCCGGATGATGTTGTGGATCTCGAACTTCGCGCCGACGTCCACGCCTTTTGTCGGCTCGTCCAGCAGCAGCACGCGCGGCGCGACGCTGAGCCACTTCGCGAGGACGAGCTTCTGCTGATTGCCGCCGCTCAGACGATCCGGAGCGGCCATGAAGCCGGGCGTGCGGATCGACAGCGCCGCGACCTGCGTGGCGGTGCGGGCCCGCTCCTTCGTTTCGTGCACGGGCCGGAAGATGTGGAGCGCGGCAGAGGACAACGCAACGTTGTCCTGAACGCTGAGATTGAAGCACAGCCCCTGCCGCTGGCGGTCCTCTGGAACGAGCGCGACACCCGCGCGGACGGCCGCCCGCGGCGACGCCGGCGGGAGGCGCACGCCATGAACGTCGACCGATCCGGCGTCCGGCGCCGCCAGGCCGAAGATCGATTCGAGCAGCTCCGAGCGTCCGGAGCCGACGAGACCGAAGATGCCGACGATCTCGCCGGCCATCACATCGAGCGACACGCCTTGGACCAGCGGCCGGCGCACGAGTCCGCGGACGGACAATGCGGGAATCGTTCCCGCTGCCGGCTGATCGCGCGCGACTCGTTCTGGCGGTTCGCGCCCGACCATCGCACGCACGATGCGGTCAACGTCGGTCTCGCTTCGCGCAAAGGTTCCCACATACTGTCCGTCCCTCAACACGGTGATGCGGTCGCACAACCGGAACACGTCCGGCAGCCGGTGCGAGACGAAGAGAATCGTCACACCCGCCGTCTTCAGCGATCCGAGAATGGCGAAGAGATGCCTCGCCTCTGCATCGGTCAGCGCCGTTGTCGGCTCGTCGAGCACGAGGACCTTGCAGTCGAACGCGAGCGCGCGAGCGACCTGCACGAGCTGCACGTGGGCCGGCGAGAGGTGCTCCATCGGGCGGTCCGGAGAGACCGGAATGTGAAGCTGGTGGAGCAGCGCCGACGCGCGCGACCGCATCGCGCGCTCATCGAGCCGGCCCAGCCGATCCACGATCTCGTGGCCCGCGAAGATGTTCGCGGCCACTGACAGGTTCGGGAAAGAGAGGCGCTCCTGGTAGACCATGCCGATGCCGGCCGCGAGCGCGTCGCGAGGACTGTTGACACCGAGCGGCGCACCGCGCCAGAGGATCTCGCCGCGATCGGGCCGCACGATCCCGGCGAGGATCTTGAGCAGTGTGGACTTGCCGGCGCCGTTCTCGCCGACGCACGCGTGCGCCTCGCCCTCGACGACCGAGAAGCTGACGCCTGCGAGCGCGCGCACCGCGCCGAAGGACTTATGAACATCCTGAAAGTCCAGTCCCCCGGTCCCCAAGTCCCTAGTCCCCAGCCCGCGTCTTCTGTCCGTAATACGCGCCAGGGCCGTGTTTGCGTGAATAGTGCTTGTCGACGAGACCGCTGTCGGGTCTCGGTGCGTCGGGAGCTATCAGGCGCTGCGCGATTTCCATGCGCGCGAGGACTTCCAGCACGCGCGCGCGCTCGACGGCATCGAGCGGGTCCGTGCCCCACACGAACGGTCCGTGGTTCGCGACCAGCACGGCGGACACCTCGTCCGGCGAGAGCGAAGCCGTCCGGAATGTCTCGACGATCACGAGCCCCGTGTTCCGCTCGTAGTCCGACGCGATCTCGGATTCGACGAGCGGCCGCGTGACCGGCACGTCACCCCGAAAATAGTCGGCGTGCGTCGTCCCCATGCAGCGCAAAGGCGTCCGGGCCTGCGACAGAATGGTTGCCGATTCGGAATGCGTGTGGACGATGCCGCCGCAGCGGAAGGCGCGATAGATCTCGACATGCGTGGCGGTATCGGACGACGGGCGCCGCGCCGACTCGAGCGCGGCGCCGGTGTCCAGCGCCACCGGCACCATGGATTCGGGCGTCAGCTCGTCGTAGGAGACGCCACTCGGCTTGATGACACAGATGCCGGCGTCGTAATCGACGCCGGACACATTCCCGAACGTGCCGTGCACCAGGCCCGTGCCCGCCAGCAGGCGGTTCGCCCGGCACACGAGCTCCCGCAGCGCCGCACCGATCATGCGCCGGCCAGCTCCGCGCCGCGGGTCGATCGATCCGCGACCACACGGTCGCGCAACGCGAGCAGCCGCTTCATCAGCGTCCCACATCCACCAAACGCACTCACCCGGCCGCCGAAGGCGTCGTGCAACTCGCGGTACATCCCGTACAGCTCGTCGTAGATGGCGTGTCGCGTGGGATCAGGGACGAAGGCGTTCGGCAGGACCGACGTCATGCGCGCTTGCGCATCCTCGAAGGTGTCGTAACCTCCCGCCGCGGCGCCGGCCGCCACGGCCGCGGAAATCGCCGCGCCGAGCGCCGGTGTTTGAGGCGAGCCGGCGATCTGCATCGGGTGACCGAGCACGTCGGCGTAAATCTGCATGAACAGCGTGTTCTTCTCGGCGATGCCGCCGCAACAGGCGATGCGATCGATGGCGACGCCGTACTCCTGCAGGCGTTCGACGATCGCGCGCGCGCCGAACGCCGTCGCCTCGATGAGCGCCCGATACGCGTCGCTGCGGCTGGTGTGGAGCGTCTGTCCGACCAGGAGGCCGGTCAATCGTGGATCGACGAGGATCGTGCGGTTGCCGTTGTTCCAGTCGAGCGCGAGCAGGCCCGACTCGCCGGGCCAGACGCGCGCAGCTTCGTCCGACAGCCGCGCGTGCAGTGCATCGTCTCCGTGGCAGACCGTGTCGACCCACCAGCGCAGCAAGTCACCAACCGCGGACTGGCCGGCCTCGATGCCGAACATGCCCGGCACGATCGATCCGTTGACGATGCCGCAGATACCTGGGATGTCGCGCGGGCCGACGGCGGCCGGCGCGACCGCGCAGTCGCAGGTCGACGTCCCGATGATTTTCACCAGCGTGCCGGGCTTCACTCCGGCGCCCACAGCGCCGTAGTGGGCGTCAAAGCCGCCCATCGCGATTGGAATCCCGACGCGAAGCGAAAACGCGCCGGCCCATTCCGGCGAGAGACGGCCTGCAGGACGATCCGCCGGGTAGGCGCGGTCATACAGGCGCGCGCGTAACGCGGCGAGCTTCGGATGCAGTCGGGCCAGAAAATCGTGAGGCGGCAAGCCACCCCACGCGTCGGAGTACATCGCCTTGTGTCCGGCCGCGCACACGCAGCGCAGGATGTCGCGGGGCGAGTCGACGCCGCCGAGCACCGCCGGCACGAAGTCGGCGAGCTCGACCCAGCTGGCCGCCGCATCGAACACGTCGGGCGCGACGTTCAGGCAGCGCCAGATCTTCGCCCAGAACCACTCGGACGAATAGGTGCCCCCGATCGGCTGCAGCAGGAACGGCGCGTGCGTCGCGGCGGTCGCGGTGATGGCCGCGGCCTCGCCCGCAGACGTGTGATCCTTCCACAGCCACGCGTGCGCCGCGAGATGGTCGCGCCATCGCGGCTGAAGCGCGAGCGGTCGGTTGTGTTCGTCGACCGGCAGTGGCGTCGATCCGGTCGTGTCGACGCCGATGCCGACAATACGGTCGCGCGAGAATCCAGCCGTCTCGTCCGCGGCCGCCAGCGCTCCCGCAACTGACGCTCGCAACCCATCGAGATAGTCAGCTGGATTCTGCCGCGCCAGGTGTGGATTCCCGGGCTCGAGCACGATTCCCTGGTCGCCGGACGGATAGTCAAACACGCTCGTGCCCACCAGATGCCCGCCGAGACAGTCCGCCACGACGGCGCGGACCGAGTTCGTGCCGAAATCGACGCCGATCGCGAACGTGCGATTCATGTCGCGGACGTGAACGTTGACATAAGTCCGTTTCGACGGCAAATCGCGGACGAAGGGGACCCAGTAGAACGTTTTCAGAGTTGAACGTAGCGCAGCCATTGAGGGCTGCCTGCGGCCGAGGGCAGGCCTGAAGGCCTGCGCTACGAGAGCGGCGATATGGCGAGTCGGACCCAGGTCTCCTCGGTGACCTCTGTGAGCGAGGAGACTGCAAGATCAGGTTGAGCTCCTGCGGTCGCGGCGCCAACGCCGATGGACGGCATCCCCGCGCGGCGCGCCGCCTCGATGCCTGCGGCGGCGTCCTCGACGACGATGCACGCTGACGGCGGGACGCCCACCCGCATCGCCGCCGTCAGGAAGACCTCCGGATCCGGTTTGCCGAGGCGGACATCCTCGCCTGCGACGACGGCGTCGAAATAGTGCGACCAGTGGAGCACGTCGAGGACGACGTCGACGTTCAGGCGCGGTGCCGATGTCGCAACGGCTTGTTTCCACCCGCGTGAATCGAGGTGCGCCAGCCACTGAGCGGCGCCCGGCAGCGGGTCGATTCCGCGCTCACGAACGATGCGCCGGTACGCCGCCTCCTTGGCGTCGGCGATCCGCGACACGACATGCGGCGCCACATCGGATCCCAGCCAGCGCGCGAGAATCCGGTCGTTGCGCTGGCCGAACGTCGCCTCGAAGTCCGACCGCAAGATCGTGCGGCCCTCCGCCGCGAGCGCTTCCACCCACGATTCGAAGTGAGACTCGGCGGAATCGACCAGCGTGCCATCCAAATCCCAGAGCACCGCGCTGCGCATGAATAGGTGACCCGTGACCCGTATGCTATCGCGTGCTCCGGGCCGCTCGATCGCGCACACGCGGGCCTCGGGAACGCTCACGAACGGCCGCAGAGGTAAGATTCAGCGCGCATGGCTGCCGACCAGCGACATCCGCCATCACTGCCGCCCGGGACCGGTCAGCAGATCGGCATCAAGGACATCGCACGGGAGCTGGGTGTCTCGACCGGCACCGTCGATCGCGCGCTGCACGCCAAGCCGGGCATCAACCCGATGACGCGCGCGCGAGTGCTCCGGATGGCCGAAACACTCGGCTACCGCCCGAATCTCGCCGCGCGCTACCTGAAATCCCGCAAGCACCTGCGCATCTCGGTCCATCTGCCGCTCGAGATCGCGCTGTTCTGGGACTCGCTGCGGGAGGGAATCCGCGACGCCGCCGCGCCCTTCATGCCGGCGCTGCAGGTCGATTTTCGCAGTTATCCGCGATTGGGCGAAGGCGACACGCCGCTCTTCGAGCAGGCGCTGCGCGACGGCACCAACGGGCTGATCATCGCGCCCGGCAATCCCGCGGCGCTCCGCAAGTGCATCCGGAAGGCGGCGCGCCGCGACATCCCGGTCATCTGCGTCGTGACCGACGCCCCTGAAACTCAGCGCTTGACCACCGTGTCGGCCGACCCGTTCACGGTCGGCTCGGTCGCCGGCGAGCTGCTGTCGCGATACCTGCCGTCGGGCGGCCGGGTGGCGTTCTTCACTGGGTGGCTGGGCACGCAGGATCACGCAGAGAAGTTGCGCGGGTTCGAGGCGAGCCTGAAATCGGGCCGCAGCAGGACCCACCTCGGTCCGGTGGTCGAAGCGCACGACGATCCGCGCGAAGGTTACCGGCGCGCGCTCAAGATTCTGCGCGCGCATCGCGACCTCAAGGGAATCTACGTCAGCACGGTCAACTCGCTGCCGGTGCTGCAGGCCGCCGAGCAGGAAGGGCGTCTGGAGAGTCTGACGATCGTGACGACCGATCTCTTTCCCGAGCTGGTCGAGTGGCTCCGCTCGGGCAAGGTCGCGGCGACGCTCTACCAGCGGCCGCTCACCCAGGGGCGCCTCGCGCTCCAGGCGCTGCATCAGTACCTGCTCGACGGCACGTGTCCCCCACAGCGCATCGCCGTCGTCCCGCACGTCGTCATGCGCTCGAATCTGAATCTGTTTCTCGAGCGCCTTCCTGTCGACGTGGCGTGATTCATCTCGCCTTCCACTCCTGGATACCCACCGACCACTGAGGCTGCGCCGACACCTCCACGCGCAGTCCTGTCGTCGTGACCGGCGAGAACGTCAACCGGTTGTAGCGGTCCTTCGCGAGCGCGTACGCGTCACCGGTTGACACGGGCTTCCACGAGTCGCCATCGCGATAGAACAGCCGCCACGACGCGGGGACCCGTACCTGCCCGCGCCCCGTGTCGTCGAACCAGTAGATCTCGACCTCGGAGACGGTGCTCGCCTTCGCGAACGCGAGCTCGGCCCATTCGGCGGTACCGCGCCGAGGCCACCAGTCGAAGTACGACGAAGCATCGTCGGACGATTTCGGATCGTCACCGTCGTTGATCGCGCGCGGATTCCGGCGCGCGGGCGACGTCGTGACCGTGGCGGTGGTGGCCACGGTCGGCCAGGGAGTCGGCCGCGCCACGGCCTCGGTGGCGGCGAGCCAGACGATCATCTGCCCACGCCCGCGGTTCGCCCACATCGCGTACGGAATGGCCGTGAAGTCCTGCTCCCGTTTCGTGACCGTCCCAGCGGCGTCGTACGCCAGCCCGAGCGCGCGGCCTTTCACAATCTGCACGCCTCTGAGCAGATCGGGACGGTACTCGCTCGTCAGCGCCGCGCCGGAGGGCAGGACGATATTGCGCACCTTCCCCTCGGGATTGTCGGGCCACTCTGCGGCATAGACGATCGGCCCGCGCTGCAGCGCGACTCGGTCGCGGTCCGCCTCCACGAGCGGATGCGCGACGACCCGACGGACGGGCATCGGCAGCTCCAGGTCGACGACGTCCCCCGCTTTCCACGTGCGTTCGATCGTCGCGAAACCCTTGTCGAGGCTGCGGGCGGCCGTCTGGATGGCCTGGCCATTCACGGTGAGCGAGGCCACGGCGTCCAAGCGGTCGCCGAAGCGATAGAGATCGCTCGGCACCGGCTCGTTGCGCGCCCACCCCGGGATCCGAACCTTGATCTGAAACGCCCGAGTGCGATCGGGTGACACCGTGATTCGCACGCGGCCGTCCCAGGGATAGCGCGTCTCCTGGGCGAGCTTCACCCGGCGACCTCGTGTGGTCTCGATGTTCGCGTTGCCGCCCGCGAAGAGATTGACGTAGACCGTGTCGCCCTGATGCGCATAGACATAACCGGGCACCGACGCCAGGAATCGCGTGATGTTGCCCGGACAGCAGGCAACCCCGAACCACGGGCTGCGCTCGTGCTGACCGTTCGACTCGAGCGGGTTCGGGTAGAAGAAGGTGCGACCGTCGAGCGAGACCCCGGAAATGAGGCCGTTGTAGAGCGTGCGCTCCATGACGTCGACGTATTTCGCGTCGCCGTGCAGCAGGAACAGCCGGTGGTTCCAGAAATCGAGCCCGACCGATGCGCACGTTTCGTTGTACGCCGTCATGTTCGGCAGCTCGTACTGACGGCCGAACGCTTCGCCCGCGCCGGACGCGCCGATGCCGCCGGTGAGATACAGCTTGTGGCCGACGGTGTTCTCCCAGATCGTGTCGATGGCCTTCACGTACGCCGCGTCGCCCGTGAGCGCCGCAACGTCGGCCATTCCCGAATACATGTAGGTGGCGCGGACCGCGTGGCCGACCGGCTCGGTCTGATCGATGACGCGCTGTTGCGCCTGGTTGTAGGTGAGGCCGCGCGGGTTGGTCTTCTCGCCCGGATTCGGTCCGCGCTCGTCGAGCATGAACTTCGCGAGCGTCAGATACCGTTCGTCGCCGGTGACCCGATAGAGCTTGGCGAGACCCATCTCGGCGATCTGATGTCCCGGCCAGATCGACTGCTTGCCGGGTCCGAATGTGTCGACCAGCAGGTTGGCGCTCTTCAGCGCGATGTCGAGCAGCGATCGCTTGCCGGTGGCGAGATAGTGGGCGGCAGCCGCCTCGTACAGATGCCCGAGGTTATAGAGCTCGTGGCTGTCGTCGCGCTCGAGCTCCCAGCGGGCTTTCCCGGCCCACGGATGCGGACTCTCGGGGTTGATGGAGCGCGTCGTGTACAGGTAGCCGTCCTTCTCCTGCGCCGCCGCGATCTTCGCGATCATGCCGTCGACGTACGTGTCCAGTTTCGGATCAGGACGCACGCTCAGCGCGTACGACGCGCCTTCGATCACTTTGTACAGGTCGGTGTCGTCGAACGGGTAGCCGGGCGGCTTCGTGTTCTCGAGCGGCTCGCCGCGCAGCGCCTTCGCCGCGCGAACGAAGTTCTCCACGCGACCGGTCAGCTCGCACTGCTGAAAGGCGTACGGGATCGTCTCGGTGCGGTTCGTCTCGATTCGCGGCGCCCAGAAGACATCGGTCAGGTGGACGTCGGTGAACGGAACCGGCTGAACCGGGTAGTCGTGCGACGGCCCCGCCGCACGACGGTCGGACGGAGATTGAGCCCGTACGGCTGGTTGCGTGTCGGTGAGGGCAATCGCCGCGGCGGCTGCGAGGATCCACGCACACTGCCTTGCTCGCATGGCTGGAGTATATCGTGCCGGCGTCAGCGCCTCGCGCGTTCGCGATCGAGCTGACGCACGGCGATGGTCCACGTCAGCGGCACGGACTGCGGAGAAAAACAGATCTTCTCGTCGCACGCCTGATAGCTCAACGTGCCCTTGAGAGTCATCGAGGATACATCCTTGAGCGCCGCCTGCGCCTCAGTCGATGCGTCGAGCGCGACGTCCTGCACGATCCGGAACGGCCGCTGAAAGACCTGGACATGCTCGTTCAAGGGCTTGAAGTGGTAGTCCTCAGGCGTGGGGTATCGAGACGCTTTCAGGCCGACCCACGGCTGCGCCTCAATCACGAGGGCGATCGGCTTGTATCCAGACACGCCCGGCGCATAGACATGGATACCCCGCGCCGGTCGCACATCGAGCACGAGCGAAAAATGGGTTCCGGGCGCCACGGTCGTGTCGGTCGCAAACGACGTGATCTCCACTTGAGGGGACGAGACTTTCGTGGCCGGTACGTCGAGCTTGTTGCCGAGCCGCGCGAGCATGCTCGCAACGGTGTTCCGCTCCTGATAGGCCTGCTCGAAGAAGCGTGCGGTGACGATGCCCCGTTCGTTCAGCATGAACGTGCCGGGAAATGGCACGCCATACGTCTGCTGGTTCGTCTCGGGCACCGTGGTGTTGAAGATCCCGTACTTCTTGATGGTCAGCGATCCCGGATCCGACAGCAGCGGAAACGTGATGCCACGCCGCGCAGAGAAGTCCGCCAGGACGGCGACAGGATCGTAGCTGACCGCGGCCACGGCAATCCCCTGACGCTTCAGCGAGTCGACCCGGCCTTGCAGCTCCACGAGCTGCGTTTTGCAGTACGGTCACCAGTCGGCGGACCGATAGAACTCGAGCACGAGCCCCTTCGGCCCAAGCAGCGACGTCAACGTGCGCGACTGGCCGTGCTGATCGTTCAAGGCGAAGTCGGGCACGCGGCCGCCGACCTGCGGACCCAGCTTCTGCACGTCGGGAAGGGCGGGCCCGGAGGGTGCCTGTCGCGCCGCGCTCGGAACCACGACAGCGTACACGGCAAACGCTGCAGTCACCCACGCCCGGATCGTTCGGCTGAAGCCCCGAAGCTCAGTCGTCGGCATGAAGATACCCACGAAGGTATCACGCTGGCGCGTCGATCAGCGTGGTCGATCCGCGATGTACCGGAATTCGAGGATCGCGCCGGGGTTCTCGACCCTCGCGGCCGGCCTGCCCGACTCGTCCTGCGTGTTGCCCCCGACGTCGGTGACGATGAACAGCGCCAGGCCGTCCGGCCGCATGGTCACGTCCCGGTACCGATTCACCGTCTTCAGCTGCTGATTCTCGTCGGGCTCGCCGACCACCGCCGTGCCGGCCGGGTTGAGCTGAATGCGATAGACCGTGCCGTGCTTGAGGCTCGGCATCAGCAGCGAATGATCCCAGCCGGGGATGGCGTTCTTCGCGGTGTACACCGCAAGACTCGACGGCGCGACCGTCGGCCAGCACTGATAGTACAGCTCGCGCTCCGCGCACTTCGGGTTCTTGAAGTCGTATCCGGTGGGCACCGTGCGAAACGTCTGGATTGGCGGCGTGAAGTCAGGATGGTTCCACGTGCTCTCTTTCTGTATTGGAACCGACGGCGGCACTTCCGGATACGCCGTGTACTTCAGCGATCGGCACGGGACCCCCTTCGACGCGGACCAGTTCGCATAGGCGTACGACTGGTCGTCCCGATAGCCGGCGATGTGCGGCCAGCCATAATTGCCGCCGGCCCGAATGAGGTTCACTTCATCGTCCGTGTTCGGCCCGTGCTCGGACTCGTACAACTTCCCGTCCGGTGCGAAGACCAGCCCCTGCGGATTGCGGTGGCCGTCCGAGTAGATGTGGCTTCTCACGCCCGCGATCGTCGGGTTGTCCGGCGGAATCGATCCATCCAGATTCAGCCGCAGCACTTTTCCCTCGTAGAGGGACCAATCACGCGTCTGCAGTTGCGCGGCGGTCGGCACGCTTTGAGCGCGATTGGGATTGCAAAAGTTGGCCAGCTGGTTGGCGCCCATGTCGCCGATCGTGAAATACAGCTTCCCATCGGGACCCATGAGCAGGCGCCCACCCTGGTGATCGTTACCGGCAGGCAGGCCTGCCAGGATGTCCTTGGGATTGCCGAGCACGCGCGCGCTCGGATCGTAGGTGAAGCGCACGATCTTCGTCCGGCTGGTGACCTTCGCAGGATCCGCGTCGGCATCGTATGTGTAGGCGACGTAGACGTAGTCGTTCCCCGTCCCCTTTAGTAACCCAGGGTCGAGCGCCATCCCCAGCAGTCCGCCTGGTCCGTCCGTCAACAGATTGGGAATCACGATCGCAGGCGTCGTTGATCCGTCCGACGGGAGCACGCGGGTAACGCGTCCGGCGGTCCGTTCCGTAATCCACAAGTAGTCGTCCGGGCCCCAGATCACCTGGAACGGGTTCACGAGACCCGTGGTCACGACTCGCTTCGCAAACGCCGCCCGTGGGACGGGCGTTGCCTGTGGCGCCTCCCGCATGCGGAATCCGGATGCGGCGACGGCCGCGATCGCGACGAAGGCCAGGAGACTGCGTCTCACGATGCGGACTCGGTCAGTACCGGCACGCGTTGGGAGTCGACCTGACGAAATACGTTTTGTAGTTGCGAGCTTTCGGGTCCATGCAGCCCTCGAGATTCAGCAGCTCGACCTTGCGAAAATCGGCGGGCGCTGTCTCGGCCTGGAGCGAAATATACCCCCCCGTCAACGGCGTTCCGTCCACTTTCACTTTGGGATCGGTGGGCGACGCACTTCCTCCGCCAATCTGCGGCCTGGTGTATTCGAGGACGGTCTGCCCGTCGATCATGTGGCGGACGAGCTCGTCGCCGTGCACGAGGACCTCAACGCGCACCCATTGGTCGCCGTCGTAGGTCTTCGACGTGGAATTCGTGCAGTGGGGCGTGTGAAACTGTCCGTTCATCACGATGTTCGTCCCAGGGGTGCACACGTTCGCCGTCGACCGCGGCTTGCCGTCGCTCAACCCTCCAAGCAGCTGGACTTCGATCGAGATCGGAAAATCCTGATCCTTCAGCATCGTCTTCGGGTCGGGGCAATGCAGCATCAACCCGTTGTTGCGCTTGGCCCAGGCGAGCGCGGGACCCGCGCCGGCTACCTGCTCGCCGACGAAGCGGTACTCGGCGGCCAGGAGGTAGTACGAAAACGGCTGCTTGTAGAAGATGTGGCCGAACTCGCGATCGAACGTGGTCCACTTGTCGTAGCGCACCTTCAGCAGCCCGTCCTCGACGCGGAACGTATTGTTGACGTTCTCCCCGAGATCGTGGTGCGCGAACTTGATCACCCAGTCGCTGAGATCGCGACCGTTGAACAGCTGCAGCCACTCCTTGCGGCTGGTGTCGTCCTGACCGGAGGTTGCGGCTCCCGCCAACGCCAGTCCCGAGAGGACCAGTGCGCCGACAGCTCGGACGAGTGTGCCGTGCATCATCCCGCTATGCTACGCCTTGCGCCCGCTCATAGCCACGAAAGCACGAAATCACGAAACCATGTACGTTTCACTAGGTGACCGGTTTGGGCGCGGTCAAGGCCGCCAGCACTTCCTTATAGAGATACTTGGCGCCCTCGACACCATTCAGCGGGCCCGCTTCGTACTCCAGCGCGAAGGTGCCCTTGAAGCCACCGGCCAGCATGATGCGGACGCCCCGCTGGACGTCGTTCTTATCGCCCCAGCGATCCCAGTACTTCGCGTGGACGTTCGACGAGGAATACGGCGCCAACGCCTTGAGGCCGTTGAAGAGCATGTAGTCGTGCTCCCAGTTGCAGAAGTCGGGCGTGGCGTCGCAGTACGGATGGTTGATCGTGTCGATGATGATCCGGAGGTTCATCGGATCGGCCGCGAGCCCCCAGTGATTCTCGAACGTGACCTTGATCCCGAGGTTGCCGCCGAAGTCGGCCATCTCCTTGTACGACTCGATCGCGGCGTTCATCAGCGGCACGATTTCCTGGTTCCGGGGATACCCGTCGCCGCCGTTCGCAGTGGCGTTCGGACGAATCTGTGGGCCCAGGGCCCGCGGCGAGTTCATGCGCATCGATTTCACCCCGAGCACCGCGCAGCCTTCGAGCCAGCGCTTGCCGATCGTGACGCCGCCTTTGCGTCGCGCGTCGGCCTCTGGAGATCCGAAATCCGCCAGGCCAACTGGCGCGTTGTTGGAAATGTGCTGAACTTTAGTGCCCGTCTTCACCAGAACGTTGGCCAGTTGGTCCAGCCATTTGCGTCCGGGTGGGCTCATCGGGTTGAAGCCCGCCTCGCCGCCTTCCGTCGCCGTCATGAACATCGTGTCGTCGGTCACGTCGCCGAAGAGGCCCGAGAAGAGATCCATCCGGGTGACGCCCGGAAAGTTGTCCTTCGTCCACTGCGGAAAGTCCAGCATCGTGATCTCGCCGTACTTCTGCTTCATTTCGGCGGACGTCGTTCGATCGCGATTGGCCGGCACACCCGGAACGGATTGGGAGGGCGGACCACCGGTGGCAGGCGCGCCTCCCCTGCCTCCGCCGGCCGGCGCGCGTGTCTTGAACAGCTGACGGATCGGCCAGGTGCAACCTGCGATGCGCTCGAGCCGCGCCCTCTCTTCCAGCCCCTGCGCGATGGCCCGCTCGCGTGGCGTCAGAAGAACGCCGGCGGCCGTGAGGCCCGCGCCGGCAACCTTGAAGAAATCGCGCCGGCCGACCGCTGACGTGTCGTTTCGTTCTTCGTCCATGGGAGTCACCGAGTCCTTTTGCGCTTCGCCTTCGATGCGCCGCGCGTCGATCGCGCCGCGTTCCGCGAAGCCAGCTTGTCAGGCAGATTGTAGGCTTCCCGCAGCCAATCCGTGAGGGGCGGTTCTACTTCGTCCCGGTGCCGGATGTGGATGATGTTCACGAGCTTCGACGCCGACTTGCGCTCGACCCGGCGCACCAGCGGCGCGCGGAGGGCGCGATCGAGGAACACGCAGAGTTGCAGGAAGCTTCGGCGGGGACGGATGAAGAAGTAGCACGACCCTCGCGAGAACATGATCGCCGTGCCGGACGCGTAGATCCGCTGGTCGCCAAAGTCGACGGCGGTCTCGCGCAGGCGCTGCCATGCCTCCTGCAGGTCCTCCGACAGATGTTCGGTGAGCGCCGCCTCGGTCGTCGTCCAGCAGTCGTGCGCCTCGCCCGCCTCGATCCACTGCCTGCAGTGATGGCACTCCCGGCCGGCCATGCGTGGATTGTAGCGGGATCGCGACACCATCTACGCGTGATCACGACGATCAACGCTGAAATCGTAGAACCCGCAGCAAGATAAAACTGTTTTCAGCGGGTTCTGCGTTTTGTCGTCGTGGCTATCGGGGTCGGGGTCGCGTTACCAGCTCGCGATGAATCGCAGCTGGATGTTGCGCGGGCCGACCGCCGTCTGCGTGGTCGTCGACGTCTGGCCGAATGTCGTGGAGTTGATGTTCGCGTTGAACCCGAGGTCGTTGCTCTGCGCCCCGACCAGGAAGTTCGTCGTGTTGAACACATCCAGGAACAGCGCCTCGACGCCGACGCTGCCCGAGCCTGTCCGGAATCGCTTGGCGATGCCGAGATCGACGTTCCAGAACCGAGGGCCGTACAGCCAGACCCGTTCGCCGTGCTCGCCCGGCGTGGTGGGCGACATGAGGTACTGCGGGTTCGCGCGGCCGTCGGCGCCAATCAGCCTGGGATCGACGAACAGCTCCGTCCCGTTCGGCCCAGGTCGCAACGTGATCAGCTTCTGCAACTCGTTCACGCTGATGCCGTTCAGGATCACACCCGAGTCGTACTGATTGAACGTGAGCCGGCCGCTCGTCAGGTAGAACGGCCGACCCGACTGGAGACGCATGATGCTCGACAACGTCCACCCGCCCGCGAGCTGGTTCAACACCGGATTGGCAATCGCGACGCGCCGTCCCTCGCCGAACGGCAGATCGTAGGTGAGATAACTCTGAAACGCATGCCGCAGGTCGAACTCGACCGGCCCTTCGTTGAAGGCGGGATCTCGTTGTGTCCAGATGGTGGGCGTTCCGCCGGCCGTAATGGCCGCTCCGCTCACCTGCGTGGCCGGCGAATCCGAGTAGCGGTTCGTCCACGTCCGCGAGTACGTGTAGTTGGCCACCGCCGTCAGACCGCCGCCGTAGCGCTGTCGGAACTGCAGCTGCAGGCCGTTGTACCGCGACCAGCCGTCGTCGGTCAGGAGATTCATGGCGCGCCCGGCGGCGAACGGATTCACCTGGAAGAAGTTGATCGGGTACGGGCCTGGCGCGTTGTACCCGCGGGTGGCGCAGGGACTCAAGGCGCTGCCGAGCATCCGGCACAGGTACAAGTCGGTGCCATTGTTCCCGGCTAATGCGTAGGCCAACGCGCCCGCTTCGCCCTGCTGGAGCATCGTCACGAACGTGCCGTTCGCGTAGCCGTTCGCCGCGGACAAGTCCCCCTGCGTGCCACGGGCGCCGAACGCGGACGCGAAGATCGGCAGCGTCACCTGGCCGGGCAGGCCCCTGTTCTCGAAGCTCGTCACCCCCGCGGCCTGATTGATCTGAAGGTTCCGTTGCGCGTTCTTGAACTCCTGCACGAAGCCGTTCTCGAAGATGTTGACCTCGTTGATGTCGTACGACCGCCAGATCCGGAATCCATGGTTGCCGACGTAACGTGCCTCGACGGCGGCGCGCGATCCGATCTCGCGTTGCAGGCCGATGTTCCAGTTCAGGATGTAGGGCGTGCGGATGTCCGGATTGATCGTGCTGAAGCCGCGCGTGAACGTGAAGAGCGACTGCGCGAGCGGAAACGCGAAGGCCGACGGGAAGGTGCTCAGCGGCGGCAGCGGCGAGGCCAGCGAGAGTCCGCCAATCGGGAAGCCCGTCCCGGCATTCAGCGAAATCTGCTGCGTCAGCCCGGGGTTTCCGGTGGCGGCGTTCGAAAACGCGATCAGCCCTTCGTCGTAGTAGTTGACGCCGACGCTGCCCCGAATCACGGAGTTTCCGCCAACGAGCTTCGCGATGACACCGCGCGCGGCCTCCGGCTGCCACGCGAAGCCGATATTCGGCGCCGGGTTGATCCAGTCGCGCTTGTACAGCGTCGGGCGGAGATCGACTTGCGGATTCGCGACGCCGTTGAGCACGCCCGGCTGGAACAGCGCAGCCGAGGGACCGTACAGGTTCTCGATCGTCGGGTTCGAGTAGATGCCGTTGGTGTTGTGCATCGGGCCCGTGAATTCCCACCGAAGACCGTAGTTGAGCGTCAACCGCGGCGTCGCCCGCCATTGATCCTGCGCGTAGAGTCCGCCGACGTTCTGCGCTTCCCGGCCCGTCCTCGGTCCCGCCACGTATTGATGCGAGCTCTCGTCGACGTTGTTGGTGCCGGTGATGCCGCTGATGCGGCCGGTCAAGAACGCGTACAGCGCCAGCGCGTTGGGGAGGTCAGCCGTCCGGACGCCCGGAATCGTCGAGGCGTTGAGCAGACTCGACACCGGATCGCCGGCCAAGACCCCGAGGTTGAACGTCGGACCCGCAGCGGCCACGCCGCCGATCGTTTCCCACACCGTCGTCCGTCGAAAGCTTCCGCCCAGGGTAATGGTGTGAAGGCCCTTGAGGAGCGTGACGGTGTCGATGACGTTGTAGACCGGGTTGTTGCGCGGCTGCGGCATGACGTCATTGGTGGGCAGCGCCGTCGTCAGCGTGAGCGGGAACGCCACGCGACGGGCACCGCCGTACACACTCAGCTCGTTGCCCGGATTGAACTCCTCGTGATTGCTCTGAACGCCGAAGCTGATCTGGTTGAACACGTTCGGGCGCATCGTCCAGTCCGCGCCCGTCGACAGGATGAAGTACGTCGACTTGAATCCGGCGTTGACGAAGTCGAGCCCCGGGAATTGCGGATTGCGCGCGAGGTCGCGCCACCACAGGTTCAGAATGCCGCGCACCGACAGGCCCGGCGCCGCCTGCCAGTCGATTCGGCCCGTCGGGTAGAACTGCGCGGGACGCTGCGGTACGACGAAGGCGAGCTCCTGACGGAAAAGGTCGGTCGCGCGCAGGACGCCGCCGGACAGTGTCCGGTTGATCGTCGCCAGCTGGCTCGCGATAAATGGATCGATGGGCGACGCAATGCCGCCGGCTCTCGCGACGTCGAGCAGGTTCACCGTTCGGACCGAGCCGTCGGTTGCGCTGTACCGGAAGATGCCCTGCTGCGCCTCCGGCGTCAACAGCGTCCGCGTGAACGTGGTTTCGCTGGGTTGGATCGGCTGTTCGAAGTTCGCGAAGTAGAAGAGCTTGCCGCGCACCAGAGGCCCGCCGATGTTGCCTCCCCACTCGTTGAGGCGCAGCTTGTTCTTCGGAAGTCCGCGCACGGAGTTCAGCCATGTATTCGCGTTGAGCGCGTCGTGACGCATTTGCTCGAAGGCCTGCCAATGGACGGCGTTGGTCCCGCGCTTGGTCACGAACTGCACCTGCACGGCGCCTTCTGCGCCGGCATCGGCCGTCAGCCCCGAGGTGGAGACGGTGACCTCTTCGATCGATCCCAATCGAACGGGCGCAAACGTGAAAAAGCTCGTGCCGCCGCTGCGGAATCGCTGCGAGTTGTTGTTGATGCCGTCGAGGGTGATGTTGATCGCGCCTCCTGGCAGACCATTGAACGCGCTGAACCGCTGGGTCGAGCTCGTCGCAGTGCCCGGCGTGAGCAGCGCGAACCCCAGCACGTCACGGCCCGCGAGGGGGAGCTTGGCGATCTCCTGATTCCGCACCGTCGTCGACACCGTCGACGAGGTCGTCTCGACAACCGTCGAACGGCCGACGACGTTGACGCTCTCCTGCAGCGCGCCGACGGCCAGCCTCACGTCGACGTTGCTGGTGCGACCGGTTTCGACGACGACGTCGTCGACGACCGCGGGCTCGAATCCCGGCGCGGTCGCGAGAATCCGATAGTGGCCGGGCTGCAGGTTCGGAAAGACGAAGCCACCGTCCGGTCCGGACTTGCCCGTCTGGCGATTGGCGGTCCCGACGTCGGTCACCTCGATCTCGGCGTTCGGCAGGACGGCACCGGAAGGATCCTTCGCGATTCCGACGATCTGCCCCGTCGTCCGCACCTGCGCGTCGGACGGAAGAGCGGCGGCCAGGCAGGCGAGGGCCAGAATGGCGCGGATGGCACGTGTGGCATGCGTCATAGCCAGTCAGTTGTGAGGCCGAACGTCGCGAAGGTCAAATCGGTTGTTCTTATCGCCCCATAAGCAACAGCGTGGCTACAATGCGACCTCCATGCGGCAGATCATGGGGAGCCTGGCTCTCGCACTCGCGGCCGCCGCGGTGGGACGCGTGCAGGCGCCGCGCGAACAGGCGATCGTCGCGGACTACGTCAAGGCGAACGTCAGCGCTCCGCCCGCGTCACTCCGTCACGATCCGTTCTACACGAAGTACGCCGACGCGCTTGGCATCGCCATTCTGAGCTCGCCGAAGGTGCCCGACGCTGCCCTGCTGGTGGCGCGCGATATCGTCATTCACATGCTCGGCAAGCGCCCCGACCTGCGCAACGAGATGGTTGCCAGGGACATGCGGGTCGGCGTGATGGCGGTCACAGAGTCGACGACCGATATCCCCGAGCACCGCGACCGCAAGAAGCCGCCGCCGGGCGACCCGCGCCTCACGCCCGGCGAGAAGCGCGGCTACGAGACCGGCACCGGCATCGCCGTGATGAGCGACAAGGAGTACTGGGATCGGCGGGCGCGGGGCCTCGGTGGCAACCCGACAACGTGCGCCGAGGAGAACCTGCTCGGCTATCCGGGCACCCGGTATTACGGCGAGAACATCTTCGTGCACGAATTCTCGCACGCGATCATGGGCATCGCGATTCGCGCGGCCGATTCAGATCTCTTCGAGCGCATCCAGGGGGCCTACAAGGCCGCGATGGCAAAGGGTCTCTACAAGGGTCATTACGCCGAGACGAACGCGAACGAGTATTGGGCCGAAGGCGCACAGTGGTGGTTCTGGTCGAACTACGAATGGTTCGACGGCAAGACGCGGCTGCAAACGCCCGACGACCTCGCCGCATACGATCCCGACCTCTATGCGCTCCTGGGCCGGGTCTACGCCGACCATCGCATTCCGATGGACGTGTACTACGCGAAGAACATCCTGCCGCCGTCACAGCGGCGGTGACGCCGTTCATCACGAAGACATGATGAGCACGAAGATCACGAATACCCCTTCGGACTTCGTGATAAGCAGCCCTGACGATTCAGGTCCGCCGGAGGGTCCATGCTGAGGCGGTTCACGTTCGCGCTTGCGCTGATCGTCCTTTCGATCTCGTTGCCCGTCGCCCAGCAGCCGGGGCGCGTCATCGAACCATCACGGCTCGCAGGCCTCGAGTGGCGGTCCATCGGTCCGGCGATGTTCGGCGGCCGCGTCGCTGATGTCGCCGGCGTCCCCGGAAACCCGAACCTGCTCTTTGTCGGCGCCGCCTCGTCCGGGCTCTTCCGCTCGACGAATGGGGGCATCACGTTCGAGTCGATCTTCAACGATGGCAACACGCTCTCGATCGGCGCCATCGCCGTTCAGGCCGATGCGCCGGACGTCATCTACGTCGGGACCGGCGAGGGGTTTCCGCGCAACAGCATCTCGTTCGGCGACGGCATCTACAAAACGGCGGACGGCGGACGGACATGGACGCAGCTCGGCCTGCGGGAGTCGGAGCGTTTCTCCCGCATCGTGATTCATCCGACGAATCCGCGCATCGTGCTCGCCGCCGCGATGGGACGCGCGTTCGGACCCAGCGCCGAGCGGGGTGTGTACCGGACCGCCGACGGCGGCCTCACCTGGACGCGTGTGCTCGGGGCAAACGACACGACCGGCGCCAGCGATGTCGTGTTCGACCCCGCCGACCCCAACGTCGTCTACGCCGGGCTCTACGACTACATGCGTCAACCGTGGCACTTCCGGAGCGGAGGACCCGGCAGCGGATTGCATCGATCGATGGACGGCGGGATCACGTGGACGCGGCTGACGGATCCGGCAGTCGACAACGGCCTGCCGCGCGTGGAGCCGCTGGGTCGCATCGGCGTCGCGGTCGCGCGAAACCATCCCAACGTCGTGTACGCGCTGATCGAGTCGAAGGCAGGCGTGCTGTGGCGCTCGGACGACCGTGGGCTCCACTGGAAGCTGGTCAGCTCGGATCGCCGCATCAACAACCGACCGTTCTATTACACGCAAGTGCGCGTCGACCCGGCTGACGAAAACCGGGTGTACACGCTCAGCGGCACGTTCAATGTGTCAACGGACGGCGGCCGTACGTTCGGGCCCGGTGGCGGCCGCATGTTCGGCGATCATCACGCACTCTGGATCGACCCGACGAATCCGACACGCTTGCTGTGCGGCACCGACGGCGGCTTCTTCATTTCGAACGATCGCGCGAGGAACTGGGATTTCATCAACAACATGCCGCTCGCCCAGGCGTATCACGTCGGCGTCGACATGGCTGATCCGTACAACGTACTTGGCGGCTTTCAGGATCACGAGATCTGGCGCGGTCCGAACGAGCGCTGGAACGAGGTGGGTGTGCGGGAGGGCGATTGGACGCGCCTGCGGTACATGGCCGACGGACAGAACACGATCCCGGACCCGCGCAATCCCGACCAGATCTATTACAACGGTCACTTCGGCGACATCACGTGGATCGACATGCGCAACGCCGAGGAGCGGTACATCCAGCCGTACCCGGTCGGGCCATCGGGCGAAGGCGCAGAGGCCGAGCTGTACCGATTCAACTGGAACTCGCCGATCCACATGTCGCCGTCGAACCCCGACGTCGTGTATTACGGCGGCAACGTCCTGTTCAAGACGACCGACCGCGGCACCACGTGGAAGCCAATCAGTCCCGATCTGACGACGAACGACAAGGCCAAGCAGAAGCCCAGCGGAGGCCCGATCACGCCGGACAACACGCGCGCCGAAACGCACTGCACGATTCTCGCGATCGCCGAGAGCCCGCAGGATCCGAACGTCATCTGGGCGGGCACCGACGACGGCAACCTGCAGCTGACGCGCGACGGCGGCGCGCACTGGCTGAACGTGGCGTTGAACATCGTTGGAGCTCCGCGTTTTTCCTGGATCTCGTCGATTTCGGCGTCGAAGCTCGATGCCGGCACCGCCTACGTCTCGATCGACCAGCACCGCTCGAGCGATTTCTCGCCGTACCTGTTCGCCACCAGCGACTACGGCCGCACTTGGCGAAACCTCTCGGCCGGCCTCGTCGGGTACGTCCATGTCGTGCTCGAGGATCCGCGGTCGTCGAATCTCGTGTACGCGGGCACCGAACTGGGAGTGTTCGCGTCGTTCGACGGTGGCCGCCATTGGACCGACCTGCGTCTCGGATTGCCGCATCTCGCAGTGGTCGACATGAAGCTGCACCCTCGCGAGAACGACCTCGTCATCGCGACGCATGCCCGAGGGTTCTACATTCTCGACGATGCGACGCCGCTGCAGGCGCTGGCGAGGCAGGAGATGTCACCGTCCGGTCCGACGCTCTTTCCGCCGGTGCGCGCCACGCGGTATACGCCCGCGAGCGACACGAGCGTGTTGGGCAACCGTGTGTGGGTCGCCCGCAACAAGCCGTACGGGGCTGTGCTGTCCTACTACCTGCCGAACGCAAGCGGCGGGACGAGCGCGCCTCAGCTGACGATCCTCGATACGGCCGGACGCACCGTGCGAGTGCTCAGCGGCACCAGCCGGCCGGGCATCAACCGCGTCGTCTGGAACCTCGCGGAAGCGTCCGCCTGTCCGGGGATCGCGCCGGCGGGGCGCGGACGCGGAGGGTCGACCGCTGCGTCCTGGATCCGTGCATTGCCAGGTGATTACACCGTGCG
>Ga0114129_10003596_pt1 | contig 21795 bp, 15 predicted proteins | sample RhiMetdeltSRZDD1_FD_80071 | JGI IMG/M metagenome (GOLD analysis project Ga0114129, IMG submission 80071) | Populus rhizosphere microbial communities from Tennessee, USA - Rhizosphere MetaG P. deltoides SRZDD1 (version 2) (version 2) | ecosystem: Host-associated > Plants > Roots > Rhizosphere >... | reverse complement strand
GGTGAACAACGGCACGATGGGGGTGGTGACCAGTCCCGGTACCGGCTCGCCAAACGTGCTGCTGTTCGTGGTGAACGGCCCACCGGGCAACGACTTCTCGATTGCGGTATCTCCGACGTCCGGCTCGGTACCGGCCGGCGGCGGCTCGGTGTCGGCCACCGTGAGCACCGCTACGACGTCCGGCTCGCCGCAGACGGTGGCTCTCTCGGCCGCCGGCCTGCCGGCCGGAGCGAGCGCCACCTTCAACCCGACCTCGGTCACGTCCGGCGGCTCGTCCGCGCTGACCATCTCCACCACGGCCGCGACCCCGGCCGGCACCTTCCCGATCACAATCACCGGCACGGGTACGTCGGCCACGCACTCGACGACGTTCACCCTGAACGTCGCCGGACCGGCCGGCTGCTCCGCTACGAACCCGACCGACGTACAGATCCCCGATCTGTCCACTGTGGAAAGTACGATCACGATCTCGGGCTGCTCGGGCAACGCGTCGGCGACCAGCACGGTCGAGGTGCACATCGTGCACACGTTCCGCGGTGACCTGGTCGTCAGCCTGATCGCGCCGGACGGTAGCGCCTACGTGCTGCTCAACCGCTCGGGCGGCAGCGCCGACAACGTCGACCAGACGTTCACCGTCAACCTGTCCAGCGAAGTCGCCAACGGCACGTGGCGGCTGCGGGTCCAGGATGCCGCGGCCCTCGACACCGGGTTCATCAACAGCTGGACGTTGAACCTCGTCGGGTCTCCGGTATGCACTGGTTCGAACCAGACCGACATACAGATCCCCGACCTGTCCACTGTGGAGAGCCCGATCGCCATCTCGGGCTGCTCGGGCAACGCGTCGGCGACCAGCACGGTCGAGGTACACATCGTGCACACGTGGCGCGGTGACCTCGTCGTCAGCGTCGTCGCTCCGGACGGCAGCGCCTATGTGCTGCTCAACCGCTCCGGCGGCAGTGCCGACAACGTCGACCAGACGTTCACGGTGAACCTGTCCAGCGAGGTGCGCAACGGCACCTGGCGGCTGCGGGTACAGGACGCCGCGGCGGCCGACACCGGCTTCATCAACAGCTGGACGCTGACCCTCTAGGGCGTCCGGCGGCTCTCCGGTGGTCCACCACGGACCACCGGAGAGCCCATCTACCCGGACGTTAGCCGGACCCCTGCGGGCGCATCGTCGAGAGTCCGTTGATGGTCGTGTCCAACGGCTGCAGCACGCTCTGCAGCGACTCCAACTGGCCGACCTGCGTGCGGGCGTCGTACCCCGCCACACGCGCCTTGCGGAGCTGTTGCCGGGAGACAGTGGACTGTCCGTTCCTGGCCGCTCGGTTGGCGATGTCCGCCACCTTCTTGCCGGCCGTCGCCTTGGCCGCCTTGACCCCGGCCGCGGCGACCGAGCTGGTACCTCCGGTGAAGACGCTGGCCGCCTCGAGGGCGGCGCCCACGTAGTCCCCGTCGTGGAGGTTGCGGACGGTGTCCACCGCCGACATGCCGGCCGCGACGCCACCACAGAGCACGGTGCATGGAGTGACCGCCGCCGCTATGACCAGCCCGACCTTGATGACGTTCCAGCCGGCGCCGCCGGGCTTGAAGTTGTCCCAGAACGAGCCGTTCTCCTTCGGCTTCGGCGGCGGCGCGGGCTTCGGCGGCGGCTTGGGCGACGGCTTCTTGGGTACCGGCATCCGGAGCGAAGCGCCGCAGTCCCGACCGGGCGGGCAGCCCTTGGCCGCCGGCGAGTTCCACGGCTTGACCTTCGGCTTGGGCGGCGGCATCCGCAGCGAGGCTCCGCAGTCCCGGCCGGGCGGGCACGACTGAGCCGCCGGTGAGTTCCACGGCTTGACCTTCGCCTTCTTTTTCTTCTTGGGCGGCTTCTTCGGCTTCGGCGGCTTCTTGGCCGGGCAGTCGCCGGGTTCCAGGCACACCGTGAGGCCCGTCGAGTCCGACATGCTGACCGGGTTGTTGCCCGCGTAGGCGTACGGGTTGGCCCACTCCGGCATGCGCAGATCGAGCATCGGGTCCGGGGTGGTGAACTTCCCGATCGTCGGGTCGTAGAACCGGGCGCCGAGGTTGACCAGCCCAGTGGTGTCGTCCTCGGTCTTGCCGAGGAAGCCGCGTTGGGTGGCCGTGATGTCGTCGCGCCCGCCGCGCCGGGCGCCGAACGGCAGGTACCGCTGCCGGTCGACCCGGCTGGTGGCGTTGTCGACGGCGAGCTGCTCGCTGCGCTGGAGGTCGGCGAGCAGCCAGGTGAGGACGCCCGGGGCGCGGACGGCGACCACAGCGCCGTCGCCCGCGAGGTAGTACCGGCGGGCGGTTACGGTCGACCCGACCAGCTCGAGCTCCATCTGTCCCAAGTAGAGGGTGGTACGGCCGGGCTCGCGGCGAATCAGCCGGTCACCGTCGGCGTCGTACACATTGGACGTCGCCTGTCCACCGGTGGTGGCCTTGGTCAGCCGGCCGAGCGGGTCCCACTCGTAGCTCGTGGTCTGGCCCGCCACCGTGCGGGACGTGAGCTGGCCGGCCGCGTCGTAGCCGTAGGTATCCTCCCGGCCGGGCCACTGGACCTTCGTCACGGCGTTGGGACGCACCGCTCCTGGCCCCGGCGCCGGGTAGACGTAGACACCGTTGTTCGACGAGGTGTCTTGGCTGAGGATGTTCCCGGCCGCGTCGTACGTGTACGACCGCCAGTACGGGTCCGGTCCCTTGCCGTCAGGGCTCAGCCACCAGCCGTCGGAGCAGTCGGGCTTGGTGGTGGTCCACGCGAAGTTGAGCCGGTTGCGGGTGTCGTAGACGAAGCACTCCGACTGTGGTACCGACTGTGCCCGGTCGGCGATGCGCGACACGTTGTCGACGGAGTCATAGTAGAAGTCGTCGTTCTGCGCGGTGACGGGGGCGGCGGTGTCCGCCTTGGCCAGAGTCGTCACGTTGGTCAGCCGGTTGGTGGCGTCATCCCAGGTGAAGGTGCGCTTGACCTGGCCACGGGAGCCGTAGCGACGTTCGGCCAGCTTGCCCGTCTTGGAGTACGTGGTGCCATTGACGTAGATGGAACCGCCACCGTAGTCGGAGGTGAGCCGGTCCGGCAGGCCCAGGTCGGTGTACGTGTTGGTGATCGTCTCGGCCAGCAGGCCACCGGCCGCGGGCAGGCCGGATTCGATCTGGTTACCGGCCCGGTCGTAGCTGGCCGTGAACTGGTACGTGCCGGCCAACGCCCCCTCCGCCGCCGGTACCGTCAGCCGGGTCGACGTGGGCCGGTACGCGGCGTCGTAGGCGAGCACCTCGTCGGTGTACGCGTTGCCGCCGGCGTACGCGGTCGACGACGTGAGCTGCCCCTTCGCGACCGTGTCGTAGGTCCACTGAGCCAGCTTGGTACCGGTACCGACCTCGCCGGCCCAGGTCGCGGTACGCCGGCCCAGGTCGTCGTACACGTACGATAGCTTCTGCCCGCGACCGTCCACAGTCGACACGAGCCGGTCGTCGGCGTCGTACGTGTACGTCGAGGTGCCCGCGTCGGGATCGGTCGTGGAGATCCGCCGGCCCGCCCAGTCGTAGCCGAAGGTTCGCACGTTGCCGTTGGCGTCGGTGATCTTCGTGAGATTGCCGTTCAGGTCGTACTCGTACCGCGTGGTCTGCGAGACGCCCCAGAACACCCACTCGACGACCCGGGTGACCCGGCCGTCGGCGTCGGACCAGTACTCGGTGGCGCCTCCGGTCGGCGGGGTGATCACGTAGCCGTCGGCTCCGCGGTACTCCATTGTGGACCGGCGCAGCTCGGTGCCGAAGGTCTGTTCCGCCGTGACGACCGGCTGTTCCTGACCGTCGTAGCTGTGCCTGGTCCACGACGGCAGTACCGCGGGCGCCGGATTGAGCAGACCCGAGCCCGCCGCGGCGGCATTGTGCGCCGCGGCACCGACCGCCGACGGAAGGCCACGGGTGTCGTAGCTGGTCGCTGCCACGATCCGCCCGCCGCTCGGCGATACCGCCTGGGACTCGCGGGACCTTCCCCAACCGTCCTCGTAGCCGTAGGTGGTGTCCCACTTGGCCGCCGTACCGGTGCCGGAGAGCAGCTCGCTCGTGCTCGTACGCGGTGCCGCGGTGGGCTGACCGATCGCGCCGTCGTACGGGATGGTGTAGGACATCGTCGCCGAAGGCGTGCCGCCGGTTCGCGGTTCGGCCGGTCCCCAGACCGCCGTGATCCGGCCGAGCTGGTCGTAATCGGCCTCGGTGACCCGGTTGTTGTCGACTTCCAGCACCTTGGTGACCCGCCCGTACAGCCGGTCGGGAAAGGTCGTCGACCGGTGCCCGAGCGGGTTGGTCACGGTCACCCCGTTGGTGGGCCAGTTCACGGCCGGGCTGTACGCCGTGCTCGTCGTCTTGCCGAGGGCATCGGTGGTCGAGACCGCCCGGCCGTAGTCGTCGAAGCCGGCCTTCTCCACCGACACCGTGGCAGCGTCGGTCCACGCACGGGTCTCCGTGACGTTGCCGTCCGTCGGTTGGTTTGTCGCCGGATCGGTACCGCCGTCGTAGAGGGTGACGCTCCGGCCGATCACCGGGCCGGCGGTGCAGTCGTCGCCAGTGCGGCGCTCGGTGGTGGACGGATACGAGACGAGCCACAGGCCGGTGTTGCGGGCGTACGAGATGGACTCGCAGCTGTTGTCCGCGACGCCGTCGACGCCGTAGTCGTTGCGTTGGATCGGCAGGCCGTAACTGTCGTATGTGGACCGTCCGTCCGTGTACCGCAGCGACCCGTCGGCCAGGACCTCCCGCGAGCGGGTGCGCGCCGGCCGGACGAACGCCGGGTCGAGCACCCCCGGCCCGTCCCCGGTGACCGTGCGGGAATGTTCGTAGCGCGTCGACTCGACCTCGGCGTACTGCCGCTGGGCCGGATCCGCGCTGTACGCCGTCATCCGCCACGACCGTTGCTGCAACTCCTCGCCGGACCACCAGCGCCGGTCCGGTACGGCGTTGCCGTCGAAGTCGGGGATCGTGACGCCCTTGGCGGTGCCGTTGGCGTACACGTCGTCGAACATGCCCCGCAGGAACGAGTGGGTGTCGACCGTGTAGCCGGCCGGGTCGGTACCGGACCCGGTGCTCACGCGTACGGTGTCGTAGCCGCGCGCGTCGCTCCACGTCGCAGTCTCGATGACGGTCGTGCCTCCGGTGTCGTTGGACGGCACGGTCGCCTTGGTGCCCAGGTAGTCGATCGGCCTCGCCCACGCCGGCCGCCCCAGGTACTCGTACCCGGTGACCACGTCCGGCGACGCGGCTACCAGATCCTTCTCCACCACCTTGGTCACTACGTACTTGTGGTAGATGCCGTAGAACAGCTCTGGCCCGCCGCCGAACGGGAAGTAGAAGTCGTAGACGCGGTAGCAGTCCCAGTCGGCGCGGTCCCACTGGATGGCGTCGTGCCAGGTGCTATAGCCGGAGGCTCCGGTCCCGCCGTCCGGGCACGCTCTCGTCCGCCCGTACGTGACGTCCACTCGCCCGCCGAGTCCATTGTAGACATTACTGATCCGGGGCAGGATGGCCTTCGGCGCGGTGATCAGCCCGAAAAGGATGGGGCCGTAGTTGACCCGGCCGTTGAGCTCGACCGCCTGGAAGTCCACCGCCGGCAGCCGGATCTCCCCCGCGCCGGCCAGGCCGACCGGCCGCAGATAGTCCAGCCACAGCGCCGGGGTGCAGCAGCCGCCTTGCCCGTTGTCCGGGGACCACACGTACTTGAACCGCAGCTGCAACTTGGCCACGTCGTCCCAGCGCGCCGCCACCGGATCCCACGAGTACGTGACGATCGAGTCCAGCCGGCGGACGATGAAGAACGCCGGCGAGCCGCCCGGACAGTTGTTGGTGGTACACGTCATCAGCTCGGTCGGTACGTCCCAGTTGTCGAACAGGCAGCTGAGGTTGCCGGTACCGGTGTCGATCGGGTACGGGTTGGCGAGCGGGTCGTCGCGCGTCGTGGTGTCCCCGCACCGCGACACCATGTTGAACACGGTCTTGGCCACGGGCACGCTACCGGCCACAGTGGAGTTCGCGCCCCACTCGATGTAGTCCAGGTAACCGCCGCGGTCGTAGTCCTTCGGTACGTAGTCGTACACCGGCGGGTCCGAGCAGCACAGCTCGCGGGCGTACCAGCGGTACTTGCCCGCCTCCCGCTTCCAGTACAGCGTCGTGATGTTCTCGTTCGCGTCGACGACCTGGTCCAGGTCCCACCGCCACGGCCCGTTGCACATGCCGGGATAGTTCGACCCGCCGCTGAGGTACTGGTCCCGGCACGGCTCACCCGGATCGTCGCCAGCGAACGGTACCTGCCACATCGAGTCCCGGCGGAAGCCGAACCGGTACACGTCACCGTCCAACGTGGTGACCCGCCAGTACGGCTGGCCGAGCGCCCCGCCGGGCAGGTACTCGATCCGCCAGCCGAAGTCGTCCTCGGTCTTCCAGGTGTTGGACAGGCGATCCTTGACGATGTGGCTCGACCGCCCCTCGAGCGAGAGGATCAGGTCTGAATTGAGCGGGTCGGTCGTCTCGGCCTGGCCGTCGTTCTCGTCCGGGGACTCCCAGCACAGGTGACCCCAGTTCTTCTGGTCACCCCGCTTGCCCGGACCGGTCGCGTCGTCCGCGCACGGCTTGTATCGCCGCTCGATGAAGCCCGGGCTGAGCGTCCACCCCAGGCCGGTCCAGCCGGACTGATGGTTGCTGGCCGCGGTCAGCCCGTCCACCGCCGCCGAGCTGTAGCCGAACTCGAGGCCCGGTCCGCCGCCGGCGACCGACGGCGCCTCGGGCACCGGATATGAATACGTGAAGGCGCCCGACGACAGGCCGACCTGCCATTTGCCGGCGGCGGCCAGGTCGGTCGCGGCGAAGTTGCCGGAGAAGGTACCGGTGGCCGACGTCACCACGAGCAGGACCGGCGCGTCCATCCCCGCGCCCACGTCCACATCGGACACCAACTGACCTCGGCCGTCGTTGACCGCCGCTACCCGTTCCGGCGCGAGTGGACACCCCGTGGCGGCGGAGTGTCCACCCAGGACACACGCGGGCAGGCGGACGAGCCGCAGCCGGTCGGGGAAGCTGGCGTCGTACGCGCCGGCAAAGCGGGAGTAGTCCAGCGCGACCCGGACCGGTCCGGCCTTCGTCACCCCATCCGCCCGGCGCAGCCGTACTCCCAGCCCGGCACCGCCGAGCCGGTTGGCCGTAGCGGCGTCGAGCACCTCGACCGCGACCCGTGCGACCGAGCGAGATTCCAGGCGCACCGGCAGGCTCCCGGCGCTCCGAAGGCCTGGCGAGCCGGACAGCGCCACCTCGGCCCCGGCCGCGACGGGCCACACCGGTGCGCGGCGCGGTGCGGGCACCGCCACCCGGTCCTCCGCTCCGACCACCCGCTCCGCCACCGGCACCGGCCGCCCGCCGACGCTGGGCTCCCGGTCGACCGGGCCGACAGCGGCGGCCGTTGCGGTCCCGCGCAGCGCGACGACGCCCGTACCCAGCAACGCCATCGCCGCGATCAGACAAATGTGCCGTCTCACGTTGTCCCCCCTCCGACAAACTCGCGATCATCGATCAGCATGCGTACCCGACCCCGGACGAACCCTGTGAGATTCTCGAGTGCGTGGGGCTGGAGTTCCGCTTGCTGGGTGCCGTCGAGTCGAACGCGGACGGCCGGCTGCTCGACCTCGGCCCCGCACGCCAGCGGTGCGTGCTGGTCGCGCTGCTCGTCGACGCGAACCGGCCGGTCTCCGTCGAGGCGCTGCTCTACCGGATCTGGGCCGACCGCCCGCCGCAACGCGCCCGCCATTCGCTGTACACGTATCTGTCGCACCTGCGGCGCGCCCTGAGCGACGTGGCGGACATCTCGCGGCGGTCCGGCGGTTACGTGTTGTCGGTCGACTCGGACGCGGTGGATCTGCACCGGTTCCGTCGATTGGTAGCGCTAGCCCACGACGTCGACGACCGCGCCGCCATTACCGCGCTCGAGCAGGCGCTCGCGTTGTGGCGGGGCGAGGCCGCGGCCGGCCTCGACGGACCATGGCTCGAGGCTCTGCGCGGCACCCTCGACGCCGAGCGGCTCGCCACCGAGCTCGACCGCATCGACATCGGCCTGCGGCTTGGTTGGCACGCCAGGCTGCTCGGCGTCCTGGCCAGCCTGGTGGCGACGCATCCACTCGACGAACGGTTCGCCGGCCAGTACCTGCTCGCGCTCTACCGCTGCGGCCGTCCGGCCGAGGCGCTCGCGCACTACCAGCAGACCCGTCGCCGGCTGGCCGACGAGCTGGGCATCGACCCCGGATCACCGCTGCAGGCGCTCCACCGCCAGATCCTGGCGGCCGATCCCGTCCTCGACCTGCCCGCGTCGGTGCGGGTCGCCGCGGCGGGGGTACCGGCGCCCGCCCAGCTACCCCGGGACGTCCCGGGCTTCGCCGGCCGGGCCGACGAGCTGGCCGGCCTCGACACAGGGCTCGACACGCCCGGCGCGCTCCTCGTCATCTCCGGTACTGCCGGCGTCGGCAAGACGGCACTCGCGGTGCGCTGGGCACATCGCGTCGCCAACCGGTACCCAGACGGGCAGCTGTACGTGAACCTGCGCGGCTTCGATCCCGGTGGTCCGCCCGCCTCACCGGCGCAGGCGCTACGCGGCTTCCTGGATGCCTTCGAAGTCCCGCCGGCGAAGATACCGTCCGATGTGGACGGCAAGGCGGCGATGTACCGCAGCCTGCTGTCCGGGCGACGGGTCCTGGTCGTGCTGGACAACGCGCGGGACGCCGACCAGGTCCGCCCGTTGCTACCCGGCTCTCCCGGGTGCCTCGTCGTGGTCACCAGCCGGAACCGATTGACCGGTCTGCTCGCCGCCGACGCGGCCCGGCCGCTCAGCCTCGCTTTACTGTCCACTGTGGAGGCTCGACAGCTGATCGCTGGCCGCATCGGTACCGACCGCGTGGCGGCCGAACCGGAGGCGGTGGACGAGATAATCCACGCCTGCGCGCGGCTGCCACTGGCGCTGGCGGTGGCCGCCGCGCGGGCAGCGGCCGAGCCGCACCGTTCTCTCGCCGCGCTCGCCGACCAGCTCCGGGAGGCCGGGAACACGCTGGACGCACTCGGCGGCGGTACCGACCCGGCGACGGACCTGCGCACGGTGCTGTCGCTGTCGTACCGCACGCTGGATCCACCGGCCGCGCGGTTGTTCCGACTCCTCGGCGGACATCCCGGCCCGGACATCGGCGCCCCGGCCGCGGCGAGCCTGACCGGCCTGTCCGGCGACCGCGTGCGTGCACTGCTGTCCCAGCTGACCCTGGCCCACTTGCTCGTCGAACACCCGCCGGGCCGGTACGCCTTCCACGACCTGCTCCGCGGCTACGCCGTCGAGCTATTGTCCACAGTCGACGGCGAGGGCGAGCGCCTGGCCGCGTCGCACCGCGTTCTCGACCACTACGTGCACACCTCGTACGCCGCCGCGATCGCGGTCAACCCGCCACGTGACCCGCCGGCGCTCCCCCCGTTCGAACCCGGCGTCTTCCCGCAGACCTTCGCCGACCGAGGGCCTGCCCAGGCATGGTTCGAGGCAGAGCACGCCGTCCTGCTCGCCGCCGTCGACGCGGCGGTGTCCGCCGGGCTCGACCGGCACGCCTGCCACCTGGTCTGGAGCCTCTACAACTACCTGCACGAGCGGGGGTACTGGGACCAGGAAGTGGCCGTCCACGAGGTAGCCGCCGATGCCGCGGACCGACTGGACGACCCCCACTGGCAGGCGTACGCGTGCCGCACGCTCGCCGGCGCGTACGTCCAGGTGGGGCGGTTCGACCCGGCCCACGAGTACCTCCGGCGAGCGCTGGCGGCGGGCGAACGGCTCGAAGACCCGGTCAGCCTGGCCCGAACGCATGGAGAGCTCGGCTACGTCTTCGGGCGGCAGGGTCGGTACCGGGAGGCGCTGGACCACAGCTGGCGAGCGCACGACCTGTCGAAGGCAGCCGCCCAGCCGTCCGACGAGGCCCGGGCGCTGAACAACATCGGTTGGTACGAGGCCGTGCTCGGCGACTACCGGCCAGCAATTATCCATAGTGGACAGGCGTTGCGCTACTTCCAGGCGGCCGCGGACATACGCGGCCAGGCCGCCGCCTGGGACACCCTCGGCTTGGCCCACCACCGACTCGGGGACCACGGGCAGGCGATCGACTGCTACCTACCCGCGCTGGCGGTGTACCGGGATCTCGGTGCTCGGCTCCAGGCGGCGGACACGCTCAGCAACCTGGGCGACGCATACGAGGCGACGGGCGAGCACGATGCCGCCCAGCGCGCGCGGCAGGAGGCACTGCGCACGTACCGGGAACTGGGGCTCACCGCGCCAGTACCCGATCGATGATGACGGCTGCCCGGCGTAGCGTCGCGAGGTCCCGCTCGGGCAAGCCGCGCAGCAACCGGGCGATCTCCCGTACCCGAGCCGCTCTGCCCTTGTGCAGCAGCCGGCGCCCGGCGGTGGTGGCGCTGACGACGACGACCCGCCGATCGTCCGTGGACCGGGCCCGCGACACCAGGCCGGCGGCCTCGAGCGCGGTGACCAGCTTGGTGACGGCCGGCGGCGAGACCTGCTCGATCTCGGCGAGCCGGGTCACCTGCTGAGGCCCGCCGAACACCAGCACGGACAGCAGGGACGCCCGCGGCCCGTCGAGATCCATTCCCACGTCGACGGTACGCGCGTGACGCAGCAGATGCAGCGCGGCCGAGTGCAGGAGGTTGGCAGTATCGTTAACCACGGTTAATCTTTCACCATAGTTACAGGATAGGAGTAGTCATGGCACTCGGACCAGTCGGACAGATAGGCATCACCGTCACCGACATCGACCGCGCGGTGGCCTTCTACCGGGACACGCTCGGCATCCCGTTCCTCTTTCAGGTGCCCGGCCAGCCGATGGCGTTCTTCCAGTCCGGGGACGTCCGGCTCTACCTCGGGGAAGCGGAGTCGCCCGAGTTCGTCACCCGCACCACGCACTACTACCGCGTCGACGACATCGACGCGGAGTACGAGCGGCTGCGCGCCGCCGGCGTACCGATGCGGGACAAGCCGCACGTCGTGCACCGCGACGGTACGACGGAGCTCTGGATGGCTTTCTGCAACGACCCGGACGGCCACCACGTGGCGCTGATGCAGGAACGCTAGACCGGTCGCCGGCCGGGGAAGCCGCAGTCGAGCCGGTGGTACCAGCCGATCTCCGGCTCGCCCTCGAGCCAGCACCACAGGACCGGTGTCTCGTCCGAGTCGTCGGCACCGGCGCGCATGCCCGGCCAGTCCAGCAGCAGCGGCGCGAAGCCCTTGAGGTGGGCGCCGGCCGCGGCGAACTCCTCCAGGTCGGCGTGCACCCGCGCCTCGAGCGCCTTCAGCTCGGCCATCCCGCCGAGCGCGCTGCCGCCGGAGTGCAGGTCGGCGCGCAACTCGGCGAGGTCGGCGCGCATGACGAGAAACTGCTCGATGCGCGGCCGCAGCCGGTCGAGGTCCCGACGGGCGTCAGCCAGGGTGAACAGCACGTCGTCAGTATGCGCCGTTCGTTGATCAGACGTGAGGCTGCCGGACCTGCGGGCGTACCAGGTACACAAGGTGATCGACGACATCGATCTCGAAGGAGTCGTGGTACCCGGGCTGCGCGGCACCTTCCACCGCCGGCCGCGGGACGGTCGGGTCGAGACCGTCGGGCTGTACGCCTACCGCGGCGCCGAGCTGTTCATGGCGTGGGGGTTCGTGGGCGAGGCGCACTGCCGGTACACCGCTTATCGCAGCGACGACGGTTGGACGTCACCGGAGCTGGGCTGTCCGGCGATCCGGATCATCCGCGCGAACGGTCACGTCCGCGGTGTCGACGTGGGCGGGCACATCCTGACCGGACATCGAGGCCCAGGCCGGCTGGCGGCTGCCGGCCTGGGCGAGTGTGAGGAGCGGACCCGAGCGCGCGTTCCGGTCAGCTGACGCGCGCCGCTGCGCCCTCGAGGCGGGCGAGCCGGCGGACGTACCAGAGCGAAATCGCGGTGACGGAGAGCGATCCGACGAACGCCACGGCGTGCGCGACCGGCGAGATGATCGGCACGAACGCGACCACCGCGGCCGGCACCTGAATCGCGCCGATCAGAGCCAGCAGCCCGCCGCGGCGCCGGGCTCCCCAGAGGTACGCCGTCCAGACCGGCGACGTCACGACGGCAAGGACGAGCACGTCGAGGGCCGCGTGGAGGTACGGGTTCGCAACCCGGTCGTGGGCGTACGCCGAGGCCGGGGCCGCCACCCACAATGCCGCTGCCAGGGTACCGAGGACTACCGCTGCGCGCCGCATGGCCGCCTCCTCTAGGTGCTGTGGTGATTACTACTTGTCACCAAGGTAGGCCGCATGCCCAGCATGAGAGAAGCCATGAATGCCACTCATCCACCCAGAAGTCACTCGTTGGTGGCGTTGACCATCAACTCTGGGCGGCGAGCTCCCGAGCGCGGTCGCGGGCGGCCTCGAGCGCGGCGAGCAGAGCCGCGCGGACGCGGTGGTTCTCCAGCTCGCGAATCGCGTTGATGGTCGTACCGGCCGGCGACGTCACCGCCTCGCGAAGCTTCACCGGGTGCTCGCCGGAGTCGCGCAGCATGATCGCCGACCCGATCGCGGTCTGCACGATCAGATCGTGGGCGACCTGCCGGGGCAGCCCGAGCAGGATGCCGGCGTCGGTCATGGCCTCGACGAGGTAGTAGAAGTACGCCGGGCCAGAGCCGGACAGCGCGGTCACCGCGTCCTGCTGGGACTCGGGCACCCGGATCGTCCGGCCGAGCGGCGTGAACATCTCCTCGGCCAGCTCCAGGTGAGCGGCCGTGGCGAACGGCCCCGCCGAGATCGCCGTCATCGCCTCGTCCACGAGCGCGGGTGTGTTGGTCATGACGCGGACGACCGGCGTGCCCTCCGGCAGCCATTTGGCGAAGAAGCCCGTCGGTAGGCCGGCGCACAAGGTGATCACCAGCTTGGACGACGGTACCTTCGCACCGACGTCGGCCATGAGCGCGGCCGCGTCCTGCGGCTTGACCGCGATCGCGAGGACGTCCGCCTCGGCCAACGCCGCCTCGTTGTCGACGACGCGGATGCCGTACCGGTCAGCCAGCTCCGCCGCCCGGTCGCTCCGGCGGACCGTGGCGAGCAGCCGCCCTACCGGCCAACCGGAGCGCAGCAGGCCGGCCAGCAGCACCTCGCCGATCTTGCCAGCGCCGATCACCGCGATGGTGTGCATGACCGAACCCCCTAGCCGAAAAAGACTTCGGCTTCGGCGTACCGCTCGACCGGGACGGTCTTGAGCTCGCGGGTCGCCTCGGCCAGCGATACGCGGACGATGTCGGTACCGCGCAGCGCGACCATCTTGCCCCAGTCCTGCTCGTGCGCCGCGTCGATCGCGTGCAGGCCGAACCGGGTGGCCAGGACCCGGTCGAACGCGGTCGGCGTACCGCCGCGCTGGATGTGGCCGAGCACGACCGCCCGGGACTCCTTGCCGGTCGCCTTCTCGATCTCGGCGGCGAGCCAGTTGCCGATGCCGCCGAGCTTCACGTGGCCGAAGGCGTCCAACTCACCGTCCTTCGTGATCATCCCGCGTTCCGCCGGCAGGGCGCCTTCGGCGACGACGACGATCGGCGAGTAGTTGGTCTTGAACCGTCGCTCGACGTGGTCCACGACCTGGTCGAGGTCGAACGGCCGCTCCGGCAGCAGGATCACGTTGGCACCGCCGGCCAGGCCGGAGTGCAGCGCGATCCATCCGGCGTGCCGGCCCATCACCTCGACGACCACGGTGCGGTGGTGGGACTCGGCCGTGGTGTGCAGCCGGTCGATCGCCTCCATCGCGATGTTGACGGCCGTGTCGAATCCGAACGTGTAGTCGGTCGCGCCGAGGTCGTTGTCGATCGTCTTCGGTACCCCCACGACGTGGACGCCGAGGTCGTGCAGCCTGCTCGCGACACCGAGCGTGTCCTCCCCGCCGATCGCGATCAGCGCGTCGATGCCCAGCCCCGCGAGGTTGGCTGTGATCGTCTCGACGCCACCTTCGATCTTGAAGGGGTTGGTCCGCGAGGAGCCCAGAATCGTGCCGCCGCGGGGGAGGATGCCGCGTACCTCGGCGATGCCGAGTGGGCGGGTCTCGTTCTGCAACGGACCGCGCCAACCGTCCCGGAAGCCCACGAACTCGTGACCGTACGTGGCGACACCTTTGCGTACCACCGCGCGGATCACCGCGTTCAGGCCGGGGCAGTCGCCGCCCCCCGTGAGTACGCCGATTCGCATTTCCGCTCGTCCTTCCGGGTTACATCAGGAATCCGGCGTCATTGCCAGTCTTTCGCTCGCGGCTGCGGGGCTCGCTTCGCTCACTCCTCGCGCTCGCACTGCCAACACGGCACTGTAGCTCCCACCCGGTCACTCAGCCAGCACGCGCCAACGGGCGAGATTGTGGCGCGCGTCGACCAGCGCGTCGTGCCGGTCGGCGGCGGCCTCGGGCAGCGGCGGCCGGCCCCGGTCGTCCCACAGCTGGCGCAGGTCCTTGGTGAACCGCGGAATCTCCCGCGGCAACGTGGGCATCGGTCCCCACAGCTGGGCGAGGGCGACGTGGTCGTAGGCCGCGTACCACGCCCACAGCTCGAGCGCGTCCGCCTCGCCCGAGCGCAGCGGGGCCACGAGGAACTCGTACAGCTCGTCCCGGATCCGTTCCCGGCTGCGCCAGACCGGCGAGGACGGGGACGGTAACCGGTCGAGGACGTTACGCCGGACCCACGGCACGGCACGACTCGGATCGAATTCGGTCGATACTGCGTAGAACTCCCGGCCCTGCTCGTCGACCACCCCGATCGAGACCAGGTCGACCAGCCGGCCGTCCTCGATGAACTCACAGTCGTAGAAGTATCGGTACACCATCACCCCCTATCCTGCACGGCATGACGTTCTCGATCGTGGCGCGGTCGGCCGACGGCACGGCGTACGGAGTCGCGGTGGCCAGCAAGTTCCTCGCCGTCGGGGCGGCGGTACCGGCTGCCGAGGCCGGCGTCGGCGCGCTCGCGACCCAGTCCTACGCCAATCTCGCCTATCGGCCGCAGGGGCTGGCGTTGCTGCGTACCGGCGTCGCCCCGGCGGATGTGGTCGCGGGCCTGACGGCCGCCGACGGTGGCCGCGCCCAGCGCCAGCTCGGCGTGGTGGGCTCCACCGGCGACGGCGCGACCTTCACCGGCGAGAGCTGCCACGAGTGGGCCGGCGGGGTGGCCGGCGACGGCTATGCGGTCCAGGGCAACATCCTCACCGGCCCAGAGGTCGTGGACGCGATGGCCGCGGCCTGGGCCGCCGCGGGTGACGCGCGGTTCGCGCGGCAACTGCTGGCCGCACTGCGCGCGGGCGACGAGGCCGGGGGCGACCGGCGTGGTCGGCAGAGTGCGGCCCTGCTCGTGGTCGCTCCCAAGCAAGGGTACGGGGGTACGAGTGACGTCGTCGTCGACCTGCGCGTGGACGACCACACCGACCCGGTCGGCGAGCTGTCGCGACTGCTCGACCTGCACACGCTCTACTTCGACAAGCCGGCGCCGGAGGCCCTGCTGGACCTGACCGGGGAGCTGGCGGCCGAGGTGGCGACGCGGCTGACCGAGCTGGGCCGGGCGCCGGCCGACGACACTCCGGCGGCGCTCGACGCCGCGCTGGCCGCCTGGGCCGGCGTCGAGAACCTCGAGGAGCGCATCGTGGCCGGCCAGATCGACCCGCTGGTGCTGGACCACCTCAGACGAGGTGCTCCTTAGCATCGTGCAGCCCCCGCCAGTTCTCCTTGGGGTCGCTGATGCCGGTCCGGTCGTCGGTGACTACCCGCCGGGCGAACCAGTCCGCCTGGACGGCCCAGCGGAACTTCAGCAGCGTGGGCAACGACGCCTCGATTTCGTCGCGCGTCATCGGCCCGGCCGCGCAGTACGCCTCCAGGAGGTCCAGCGACCGGCTCAGCCCGCCGGCGTACATCACGGCGGATGCGACGTCGTACGCGAGCGGCCCCGTGCACATCGAACCCCAGTCGATTACGCCGGTCCGTCCAGTGTGGACATCGAGCCGGAAGGACTCGGGCGCCGGGTCGCCGTGCAGTACGCCGTACGTCAGCTGATCGGTGACGGACAGCTTGCTGAGTGCCCCGACCGCGTCCGTGACCGCGGGTCGCACCCACTCCTCGAGGTCGAGGTGCGGCGCGTCGGGGCGTACCCAGTGCCAACGCACCAGACCCGGATGGGCGAAGCCGTGCAACGCGCGGTGCGCGGCTCCGAGCAGGTCTCCCCACCACTGCTGGTCGATCGGATCCTGGCCGTCCAACAGCCGACCCGGTACGTAGTCCATCAATCCGAGCGCTCCCTCGTCGAGCGCCTCGGTCAGCGCGCCGGACACCGATCTAACCGGTGTGCCAGCGTTGATTCCGCCCTGCTCCAGGTACTCGGCCGCGGCCAGTCCGGCCTCGAACTGAGGTCGGTTCGCGATCGGGACGAGCTTCGCTACGTACCGTCCGTCGTCCGTTCGGACGAGCCACGCTTGCGACGTCATCCCGCCGGTGACCGGTACGCACTCCAGGGGTGTCCGGTGCCACATGGTCCGGATTGCCGCCGCGACGTGGTCGTCGGTCACCGGACCATTCTGGCGCGGTACCGCTCGCGCGTCGGGATAAACGGCGAAGCCGGCCGGACGCGTTTCCCCGCGTGCCGTCCGGCCGGCTTCGACCTATCCCGTGACTCTCTTCGTCACGGCCCCCCACCCTCGGCGGTGTAACTCGAGAGTGCCCTACGGTCGGCTGACGGACTGTCCGGCAACCGATCCGAGGGGTGTACACAGCGCGACAGGCACGTCATGATCTGGTGTTACGGGGGGTAGTCGTCATTCGATGTCCCGCCGCAGACAAGAACAACTGGGAGGGGTTGAGCCGTGGAGCATCGGCTGCCGGAACCTGGCGACGCGCTCACCGGTGTGGAGATGTTCGCTGGTCTCGAGCCGGAGGTACGCCAGCGGGTGATCGCCGCGGCGGTACCGCGTACCTACCGCAAGGGCCAGTTGTTGTTCGTGGAGAACGACCCGGGCGAGTCGCTGATCATCCTGCGACGGGGGGCTGTCGCAGCGTTCCGTACGGCGCCAACCGGTGAGCGGGCCGTCCTGTCCGTGGTACGACCGCCGGACGTACTCGGGGAACTGTCCCTACTGGACGGTTCCACCCGTTCGCTGTCCGCCGAGGCGATCGAGGACTGTTCCGCGCTGGCCTTGTCCCGTAACGCGTTTCTCGAGCTGGTGCACTCCAACCCGCGTTTCCTGGACGCGGTGATGCGCTCGCTCGGCGCGCTCGTACGCAAGCTGACCGAGCAGACCGCGGACCACGTGTTTCTGGACCTGCCCGGTCGGGTGGCGAAGACGCTGGTCCGGCTGGCCGGGGACAGCCACGCGCCCATGGTCACGATCGAGCTGAACCAGAGTCAGCTCGCGGAGATGGCCGGTGGTTCCCGGCAGAGCGTCAACCAGGCGATCGGTTCGTTCGCGACCCGCGGCTGGCTGCGTACCGAGGGGCGGCGGATCGTCGTCACCGACCTGCCGGCCCTGCGCCGCCGGGCGGGCATGACCGATCGCTAGTCGCTGAACCTGTCGATCAAGCACTGTGCACGTGATTCGATCTTCGAATCACGTGCACAAGTCCTTGATCGACAGAAGAGAGCGGGGTCAGCTGGGGCCGGGCCAGTCCGGGTTCGTCGGCGTGCCGCCACCGCCACCCGACGGACCGGGCCAGTCGGTCTCGCCACCACTCGGGCCGGGCCACGCCGTGACCACGCCCGATGCCTCCAGCTCGGCCAGAGTACCGGCGTCGACGTCGACCATTTCGCCCGCTTCGTGGGCGGTGCCGTTGCCGTCGGTCCAGTCCTTAGCGAGTCGTACGTAAACCATCTGATTTCTCCTCAACCCCGTGTGCTCACTAGCTGCCCGAGACTATCGCTCGATGGGCGTTTAGGCGCTGTCTGTTACCCAACAGGCCGGTTCCTGACAGGCCAAACCTGTCAGACACTGAAACGACCCCACAGTCCGAACACCGAGCCGGGAGGAACGGCATCACTGCGCCATGCCCCCGATGTGGTCGGGCCGCGGCCGATGATGACAGGTTCTGCGGAGGCTGCGGCACCGAGCTGAATCTGCCGTGCCCGCAATGCGGCCGGATGCTGCCACCGGACGTGGCGTTCTGCACCGGCTGCGGCCACCGGCGGGAAGTCGGGCACTCCGCGCCGGCCCCGCTCGAGGACCGACGGCGGGTCAGTGTGCTGTTCATCGACCTGATCGACTCGACGCCGTACGCCGAAAGCGCCGACCCCGAGCTGGTCCGTGGCATGCAGCAGAGCTTCTTCACCGCGGCGCGCCGGGTCATCGGGCAGTACGGCGGCGTCGTCGAGAAGTACATCGGCGATGCGGTGATGGCCCTGTTCGGCGCGCCGGTGGCGACCGAGAACGACCCGCTGCGCTGCGTCCGGGCCGGCCTCGAACTGCAGCGGGTGCTGGCCCGGTTCGCCCCGGAGAGCGCCGGCGGGATGCGCTTCCGGGTCGGTATCGCGACCGGCGAGGCGATCGTCGACGTGACCGCCGCGCGGGACGGTGGCCAGGCCATCGTGGCCGGCGACGTCGTGATCACCGCGTTCCGGCTACAGACGGTGGCGCCACCCGGTGGGGTCCTCGTGGACGGCACGACGCACGACGGGACCCGGCGCACGATCGAGTACGCGTCTCAGCCGCCGGTCCTGCTGCGCGGCCGGTCCACGCCGACCGAGGTCTGGCTGGCTCTGACGCCGGTACAGCAGTCGCACCCCGAACGCGAGGCCGAGAGCACCCCGCTGGTGGACCGCGAGCACGAGCTGAGCCTGCTCGTCAACGCGCTGCACCGGGCACTGCGGGACCGGATGCCGCAGCTGGTGACGGTGTTCGGGCGGGCCGGGATCGGCAAGAGCCGGCTCGTCCGGGAACTGTTCCGCAACGCCGAGCGGCTGCTCGACGAGCCGATCACGTGGCGTACCGGGCGCTGCCCGCCGTTCGGCGAGAACGTCACGTTCGCCGCGCTCGCCGACATCGTCAAGGCCGAGGTCGGCATCCTCGACACCGACCCGGCCCCGGCCGCGGCCGAGCGGCTCTCCGCCGCGGTTCGCGACCTGGTGGGCGAGGTCGAGGCGGCCCGGCTCGTCGACGCGCTCGGACCGCTGCTGGGCCTGCCGGGCACCGGCGGGCCACGGGCCGAGCAGCCGCCGGACGAGGCCGAATCCGCGTGGCGGCGGTTCTTCACCGCCATGGCGGCCGACCGGCCGACCGTGCTCGTGTTCGAGGACCTGCACTGGGCCGACGAGCCGATGCGGCGATTCATCGAGCTGCTCGGCGCGTCCGTGCGGGACGTACCGCTGCTGCTGCTCTGCACCGCCCGCCCCGAGCTGGTCGAGCGCGATCCGACCTGGGCCGGTACGATCGCCGGCTCGCTGACGATCATGTTGCCGCCGTTGCGGAACAAGGCGATCGCGGCCCTGTACACGCACATGTTCGGCCAGGCGACGTTCCCCGCCGACCTGCTCACGCCGCTCGTCGAGCTGGCCGACGGCAACCCGCTCTACGCCCACGAGTACGTGCGGATGCTCATCGAGCGCGGCGCGCTGCGCCCGTCGCACCACGGCTGGTCCCTCGAGGCCGAGCAGGACCTGCCGATGCCGGACAGTGTGCACGCGGTCATCGCGAACCGCGTGGACCTGCTCGACGCGCAGGACCGTACGGCTTTGCAGGCGGCCGCGGTCGTCGGCATGCAGTTCTGGCCGGGTGCCGTCGCCGCCGCGCTCGGCCGGCCGGTGGAGTCGGTCGAGCGCTCGTTGCGCCGGCTCGAACAGCGGGACTTCGTCCACGAGCAGCCGGTATCGGCGATGGCCGGGCAGAGCGAGTACCGCTTCCGGCACGTGCTCGTACGGGACGTGTGCTACCAGCGGTTGCCGCGTACCGAGCGGGTGGCCCGGCACGAGCGCACGGCGGACTGGATCGAGGCGTTGGCGCACAGCCGGGACACCGACCTCGCCGAGGTCATGGCTCACCACCGCTGGGTCGCGCACGAGATCGCCCGCACCCTCGGCATGGACGCCGACCGGTACGCCCCGGCCGCCCGGGACGCGCTCTACCGGGCAGCGCGCAGGGCGTACGCCCTGCGGGCCTTCGACGCGGCGGCCACCCACGTCGGGAGGGCAGCGGCCCTGTCGCCGTTCGGCAGCGGCGACGACGTGGACCGCCTACGGCTGGACCTGTTCGCCACCGAAATCTCGTTCTACAACGACCGCGACGCGTTCCTGGAAAGCGGTGGCATCGACACGCTCACCAAGCTCGCGGACACCTTGTTCGCCCACAACGACCAGGGGCATGCCGCCCGCGCGTGGACGCTGCTCGGCCAGGCGGCTTGGTACCGTGCCGATCGCCCAGCCGCACTGTCCTGTTTGGACCGCGCGGTGGAGCTGTTCGACGCGCTGCCGGACACCGCGGAGAAGGCCGACGCTTACGCCGAGCTGGGCCGGTTGCACATGCTCAACTACGAACGGGACCCGGCGGTAGCCGCGGCCGGTGCCGCCGCCGAGATCGCCGAGCGGTTGGGCCTCGTGGAGGCGCAGGCACACGCGAAGATCACCGTCGCCACGGCGCGGTACCAGGCCGGCGAGGCGAGCGGGCTGGACGAGCTGCACGCCGCCGTGGACCTGTGCCGCGGCCAGGGACTGTTCGCACTCGGCCGGGCGATCCGCAACCTCGCGTTCGCGGTCGGCGAGGAGGGCGACACCTTACAGTCCAACGAGCTGCTCTCCGAGGCCGAGAGCATGTCCGACGGCCCGGGGCTGGGAACGGCGTACTCGGAGGAGGCCAACCGCGCCTTCGTCGCCGGCGACTTCGACCGGCTGCTCGCGGCGGCGGACGCGTTCGTCGACACCCCGGGCGGCCGGTGGGATACCCAGGTACGCGGGCTGCGTTCGGTCGTCCGGGTGCTGCGCGGCGAGCCGGACGGGGACAACGTGTCGGATGCCGCTTCGATCGCCCGGGGCAGCGGGTTCCACCGTCCCCTGTGGACGGTTCTGTCGCTCGGTGCGCTGTGCCGGGCGCTGCAGACGCGGGCCGGTGAAGCGGAGGAGCTGCTGGCCGAGCTAGCGGCCAACTGGCGTACCGTGCCGGCGATCGCCAGCGGCGAGTGGATCGACGCGGCGGCGTTCGCCTCGGCGCTGGCCGGACCGGCCGCCGCGGGCACCGTGTGGGCGATGGTGAGCGAGGCGCCTCGGCGTACCCGCTGGTCCGAAGCGGCCCTGGCCACCACGGCGGCCGGGCTGGCCTCGGCGGAGGGTGACCACTCGCGGGCGGCGGACCTGCACGCCCGCGCGGCGACGACCTACGCGGGCATCCGCCACGCGACCGACCGGGTGGTCGCGCTCGCGTTGTCCGCGCGTGAGCTGCGGCTCGCCGGCGAGCTTGCCGGTGCCGAGGCCGCGCTCACCGAGGTCCGGGAGTTCGCCGAGCGCAACCGGGTGCCGGGCCTGCTGGCGATCGCGGATTAGGCCGCTACCGCGGCCGGCGGCTCGGCCGGCGTGGTCGCCGCGGCGCCGTTGGACTTCGCGAGCTGGTTCTTGACCTTTTGCGCGTAGATGTCGACGTACTCGCGGCCGGATAGCTCCATCAGCTCGTACATGATCTCGTCGGTGACCGCCCGCTCGACGAACCGGTCCCCGGACATGCCGGCGTACCGGGAGAAGTCCAGTGGCGCCCCGAACCTGATCCGGACCCGCCC
>Ga0114129_10003594_pt1 | contig 21804 bp, 18 predicted proteins | sample RhiMetdeltSRZDD1_FD_80071 | JGI IMG/M metagenome (GOLD analysis project Ga0114129, IMG submission 80071) | Populus rhizosphere microbial communities from Tennessee, USA - Rhizosphere MetaG P. deltoides SRZDD1 (version 2) (version 2) | ecosystem: Host-associated > Plants > Roots > Rhizosphere >... | reverse complement strand
GCAGGTGGCTGGCGAGGGCATGAAGGAGATTGGCTACTACCGGATGCCGGACGCCGACACGTGGTCCGCGAAGACGCCGCAGATCGACCGCAAGACCGGCGACTTCTACCTGTTCGGCAACGACATCCGGCGCGGCCTCGACATCTACCACTACTCGGGTGCGGGCAAGAAGTCGAAGAACCCGGGCAAGTGGATGAACGCCGAGGAGGCGCGCGTCGCGCTCGCGGACAGGCCCGCCCCGGGCACGGCGGGCACGACATACGTCTGCCTGCTCGACGACTGACCTAGGGTTCCGCCGGTGCTCCTCACCGGCGGAACGATCCGAACGTTGGACCCGGCTGCCCCCGTCGTGGGGCAGCTGGCCGTTCGGGACGGGGTGATCGCGGCCGAGCCCGCCCCCGGCGCGCGCACCCTTGAGCTGGGCGGGCGCTGCGTGTTGCCTGGCTTCACGGACTCGCACGTGCACTTCCCGACCTGGTCGCTCGGCCTCCACCAGGCGCGCCTCGAGGGAGCGCGCTCGCTCGAGGAGGCGCTCGACCGCGTGGTGGCGGCACGCGCGCGGGTGGCGCCGGGCGGCTGGCTGCGCGGGCTCGGCTGGCGCGAGGGCGACTGGACCGATGCGCCCACCAGGGAGGCTCTCGACCGCGCCGTGCCCGACCTGCCGGTGGCGCTGATGTCGAAGGACTACCACTCGCTCTGGGTGAACAGCGCAGCGGTGGCGATGGCCGATGCGCCGCTCGAGACGGCGGGCGGGGTGGTGGAGCCGAGCGGCATCCTGCGTGAGAACTCGGCCTGGGCGTTCCGCGACCGCTACGTGCGCCCGACCGTGGACGAGATGCTCGAAGCGTCGCGCGAGGGGATGCGCGTCGCGGCGTCCCGCGGCGTCGTCGCGATCCACGACAAGGACGGCTGGCTCGGCGCCTTCGAGGTGTTCGCGCGCCTGCTCGAGGCGGGCGAGCTCGACGTACGGGTGTGGCAGTCGTTCCCCTGGGACAGGCTCGACGACCTGCGCGGGCTCGGCCTGCGCTCAGGCTTCGGCGACGACATGCTCAGGATGGGCTACCTCAAGGGGTTCATGGACGGAACGCTCGGGTCGGCGACCGCGCGCCTGCTCGACGGCTCCGGGGTCGAGATCAGCTCGCGCGAGCTGCTAGAGGACGTCGTACGACGGGCGGCGGATGCGCACTGGCCCGTGGCCGTGCACGCGATCGGCGACGGCGCGAACCGGGCGGCGCTCGACGCGTTCGAGGCCACCCGCGACGTGTGGCAGGCGGTCGGCCTACGCCCGCGCATCGAGCACGCGCAGCTGCTCGACGAGGCGGACATGGCGCGCTTCGCCGAGCTCGGCGTGGCGGCGTCCGTGCAATTCAGCCACGCGCCGTCGGACCGCGATCTCGCGGAGCGGCTCTGGGAGGGCCGCCAGGGCGCCTACGCGTACCGCTCGCTGCTGGACGCGGGGACGGTGCTGGCGAACGGGTCCGACGCGCCCGTGGAGGAGCTCGACCCGCTGGCGGGCATCGTGGCGGGCGTCCTGCGCACGCTCGACGAGCGCCCGGCATGGCGCCCGGAGCAGGCGGTCACGGTCGAGCAAGCGCTGCACGCCACCTGCGTGGCGCCGGCGTGGCTGGAGCACGCGGAGAACCGCCGCGGCACGCTCCGCCCCGGAATGCTGGCCGACCTCGTCGTGCTGAGCGGCGACCCGCTCACCTGCGCGCCCGAGGAGCTGCCCGAGCTGCGGGTGGTGGCGACGATGGTGAGCGGCCGCTGGACGTTCGGCGGCAAGGAGCTCGGAGCGGCCTAGTTACTCCAGGTCCTCCTGCTCCATCCGCTCAGCCGGCGTGATGCTGATCAGCCGGAAGCCCTCGCCGCTCACGAACTTGTGCGGCGTACCGGCCGGGACCACGGCGATCTGGCCGGCTTCGAGCTCGAGCGTCTCGTCGCCGACCGTGAACGTCGCGCTGCCCGCCTCGACGATGAAGGTCTCGTCGTAGGGGTGGCGATGAAGGCCGGGGCCGGTGCCGGCGTCGAAGGTCCCGATGAAGAACGAGACGCTCGACCCGTACTCCCCGCCCTCGAAGCGGCCGATCAGGTTTCCCGGGAGGTCTGAGACGGCGATTGCGGTCGGCATGGCACGAAGCCTACGTCGCGTGAACCGGCCTGCGGCGCGCGAGCCACAGCGCGGGGCCCGACACGAGCGCCGCCGCTCCCAGGGCCAGCGCGGCCACTCCCAGCGCCTCGAGCGCGACGCCGCCCAGGAGCGCGAGGCCCGCCCCGGTCAGCCCGCTGAGCAGGTCGTTGAAGCCGATCAGGCGGCCGCGCTCCGACGGCAGCGTGCTGTCGGCCAGCTCCGCGGTGGCCGCGACGAACGAGAAATTCCAGCCCAGCCCGAGGCCGAACAGCGCCACGGCGGTGGCCGGGACGCTGTCGATCCACAGCAGCGAGATCACCGACAGCGCCATCAGCACAAGCCCTCCTGAAAGCGCCACGCCTCTCCCGATGCGGTCGATTAGCCGACCCACCACCAGCACCAGCGCGTACATGCCGATCACGTGCGCCCCGATGATCGGGAACACGTTGTGGGCGGCGTGGTGCTGGTGGTCCACGACCACCGCTCCGGTGAGCGTCATCACCCCGACCATCACGCCGAAGCTCGCCTGCGCCGCGAGCAGCGCCGGGATCACCCCCGGGCGCGCGATGATCTCGCGCAGCGGCACGCGCGTGTCGGGCGGCGGATCGCCCGTGTGGAGGAGCTCCGCGATCCGCTTCGGGTCCGGCCGCACCATCAGCACGAGGACCAGCGCCACGAGCATGAAGCCGCTGCCCGCCAGCCACAGCGGGGCGAGGGCGTCGCCGTCGAGGTGCTTGCCGTGCAAGAGCGGGCTGAACACCGCCGGCCCGAGGATGGCGCCGAAGACCGCGCCGAAGAGGACCAGCGCGATGCCGTGCGCGCGGCGCTCGGGCGGGTACATGTCGCCGGCCGCCGTGCGGGCGAGCAGCGCGGTGCCGCTCGCCATCCCCACCAGCACGAAGCCTGCGAGCACCAGCACGGGCACCTCCCCGGCGCAGCCGATCGCCGCCAGCACCCCACCCGCGGCTCCGGTCATGAAGCCGATCGCCAGCACCGGCACCCGCCCGAACCGGTCCATCGCTCGGCCGGCCACCGGCGCCGTGAGCGCACCCGAGGCGAGCACGATCGCCGGACCCAGACCAAGCAGCCCTTCGATCCCAAGCACCTGGACGAGCGTCAGCGACGCCACGGCCGCCTGGAGCTGAAGCATTCCCGAGTTGGCCGCCAGTGCGGCGGACAGCAGCGCGGTGTTGCGGGCTATCGGGAGGTCGGGCACGGCGGAGCGGGCAGGCTACCGACAGGTCACGCGTGTAACTAATCCAGTATCTGGAGATACCCCAAATGGATGAAGGTCGAGTCCTGGCTACCCGCGGCGCCCACGAGCACCCCTCAGGCGCGCGCGCTCGTGCGCTCCGCTGCCTCGCGGCTGCGGCTCGACGGGTCCACCACCTGGGAGCTGATGCTGGCGACCACTGAGGCGGTGGCGAACGCGATCGAGCACGGCGAGCCGTGCGATCCGAGGGGCATCTTCCTTCGCCTGGAGGCCGTCGACGGCAGCTTCGAAGTCGAGGTGCGGGACTGCGGCTGCTTCGCCGGCGAGGCCCGCTCGGCCAAGCCGGATCAGCAGGGCGGCCGCGGGATGCCGATCATCGCCTCGATGATGGACAGCCTCGAGGTGCTCCGCGGCACGGGCGCCACGCGCGTCCGCTTCGAGAAGCGACTCGCCGCAGCCTGAGCCCTAGGCGGCCGGCGGGCCGAGCTCGAACCAGACCCGAGTGCGGCCCTCGTGCTCGACGCCCCAGCGCTCGGCCATCGACTCGATCAGCACGAGTCCCCAGCCGCCCTCCTCGTCGAGCGGCTGGTCGCGCGGCGTGTGCTCGAAGCCGGTGCCGGGATCGCTCACCTGGACCATCACACGGCCGCCCTCGAGTGCACCGAGCTCGAGCTCGATGATCTCGTCCTCTCCGGCGCCGCCGTGGCGGACCGCGTTGTTCACGAGCTCGCAGACCAGCAGGAGCAGCGTGCTCTCGAGCTCGGCCGGGAGCCAGGAGGCCGCGCTCTCGATCCAGGAGCGAGCGCGCTCGGGTGCCCGGCTTCCGCCCGCGATCGCGATGCGCAGGCGCTTGCGCGGGGCGCCGATAGCCGGCTGTGGGTGTAGTGCCTGGGTGGTGGAGTAAGCCATCGGGGGAGGTGCCCCGGAGGGGTCGGCCCGGGTCGAGGTCCAGAAATCGCGTCGGTCTCTGCGCCGCCGCCCTTTAGCGCTGCAAGCGCCTATGGCCGCGTGTTCGAGCGAAAAACCCCGTATTCATGCCGCCGGCCGGAATACGATGAACCTGAGCGAGATGAAGGTCGAAGACACCGAGCAGGCTCTGACCGAGGCCGTGTGCTCGCGGGTGCGTGAGCAACTCGGCTCCGCGGACGCCGAGCTCGCCGAGGCATTTGCCCGCCAGCTGTATCGATGGGTCGCGCTCGACGACGTGGTGGAGCGCGACCCGCTCGACCTCTACGGCCTGGCACTCGGGCACTTCAACTTCGCCCGGGAGCGCGCGCCGGGCACGCCCAAGGTGCGCGTCTACAACCCGCATTTCGAGGAGCACGGCTGGCAGTCCACCCACACGGCCGTCGAGATCGTGACCGACGACATGCCGTTCCTGATCGATTCGGTGAGCATGGAGCTGAACCGGCGCGGGTTCGGCGTCCACCTGATAATCCATCCGGTGCTCGGCGTGCGCCGCGACGACGGCGGGGAGCTACTCGAGATCCTCCCCCAGCCCGCGGGCGACGCGCCGGAGGAGGGCGTGATCGCCGAGTCCGTGATCCACGCCGAGGTGGCCCGGCAGACCGACCCGGAGAAGCTGCGCGAGCTCGAGCTGCATCTGGAGCGGGTGATCGGCGAGGTGCGCGCGGCCGTCGAGGACTGGCCCGAGATGCGCAGCCAGGCGCTGGACGTGGCGCGCGAGCTTCGGAGCGGATCCTCGCCGGCGGACAGTGAGGAGGTGGCGGAGGCCGTCGCCTTTCTCGAGTGGCTCGAGGACCACAACTTCACCTTCCTCGGCTACCGCGAGTACGACGAGAGCGGGCCCGCCGGCCCGGGTCTCGGGATCCTGCGCGAGCCGATGGAGGGCGAGGACAGCGGCCCGTCGCTCGCACCGGGCCTGCTCACGCTGACCAAGGCGAACTCGCGCTCGACGGTCCACCGGCCGTCGTACCTCGACTACGTGGGCGTGAAGCGCTTCGACGACGACGGCCGCGTGATCGGCGAGCGGCGCTTCCTCGGCCTCTACACCCACACGGCCTACCGGGCGAGCCCGGCCGACGTCCCGATGCTGCGCCGCAAGGTCGCCGCCGTGCTGGAGCGCGGCGGGTTCCCGCCCGGGAGCCACAACGAGAAGGCGCTGCTCGAGATCCTCGACACCTACCCGCGCGACGAGCTGTTCCAGATCTCCAGCGAGGAGCTGTTCGACGTCGCGATGGGCATCCTCCACCTCGGCGAGCGCCAGCGGCTGCGGCTGTTCGCGCGGCGCGACCCGTTCGGGCGCTTCTTCTCAATGCTCGTGTTCGTACCGCGCGACCGCTTCAACACCGAGAACCGCCGCCGCATCGAGGCGATCCTGCGGAACGCCACGAGCGCGGCAAGCATCGACTACACCACGCGCGTGTCCGAGTCGGTGCTCGTGCGCCTCCACTTCATGGCGTACGTGGAACCCGGCCTGATGCCGGACTTCGACGACCGCGAGGTCGAGATGATGCTCGTGGCCGCCACCCGTTCGTGGGCCGACGACCTCCAGGAGGCGCTCGTCGACGAGCTCGGCGAGGAGCACGGAGGGGAGCTGTTCCGCCGCTACAGCGACGCCTTCCCCGCCGCCTACCGCGCCGACTGGGTAGCGCGCTCGGCGCTCGCGGACATCGTGCACATCGAGGAGCTGCCCCAGCACGAGGGCCTCGGCATCAGCCTCTACCGCCCGCTCGAGGCCGGCCCGCGAATGCTGCGCGCGAAGCTGTTCCGGGCGGGGCGCGCGCTCACGCTCTCGGACGTGCTGCCGCTGTTCGAGAACATGGGCGTGGAGGTCGCGGACGAGCGCCCGTACCCGATCGTCCCGCGTGACGCCGACGGCGTCTGGATCTACGACTTCGGGCTCACCTACGCCGGCGCGGGCAACCTCGACGCCGAGGGAGTGCGCGACAGCTACCAGGACGCGTTCGTGCGTGCCTGGCGCGGCGACGTGGAGAACGACGGCTACAACCGCCTGGTGCTCGGCGCCGCGCTCACGTGGCGCGAGATCACCGTGCTGCGCGCGATCGGGAAGTACCTGCGCCAGGCGCGGATCACGTTCAGCGACCGCTACGTGGAGCAGGCGCTCGTGGCCCACCCGGAGATCGCGCGGCTCATGATCGCCCTGTTCCAGGCCCGCTTCGACCCCAGGCGGACCGACCGCGAGGACGCCGAGGAGGTGGCCGGGCGCATCGAGGAGGCCATCGACGCGGTCGAGAGCCTCGACCAGGACCAGATCCTGCGCATGTTCCTCGACGTGGTCAGGGCGATGCTGCGGACCAACTACTTCCACACCGGACCGAGCGAGCACGCCCAGCACCTGTCCTTCAAGCTCGACCCGTCCGAGCTGCGCTGGCTGCCGCAGCCGCGCCCGCGCTACGAGATCTTCGTCTACTCGCCGCGCACCGAGGGAGTGCATCTGCGGGGCGGCCCCGTGGCGCGCGGCGGCATCCGCTGGTCCGACCGTCGTGAGGACTTCCGCACCGAGGTGCTCGGGCTGATGAAGGCCCAGATGGTGAAGAACGCCGTGATCGTGCCCGTGGGCGCGAAGGGTGGATTCGTGGTCAAGCAGCCTCCCGCGAGGCGGGATGACCTGCCCGAGGAGGTCGTGGCCTGCTACCAGACCTTCATCCGCGGGCTGCTCGACCTCACCGACGACATCGAGGGCGGCGAGATCATGGCCCACCCCGGGATCGTGCGCTACGACGGCGACGACCCCTACCTGGTGGTCGCCGCCGACAAGGGCACCGCCACGTTCTCCGACATCGCGAACGGGATCGCGATGGAGGAGGGCTTCTGGCTCGGGGACGCGTTCGCTTCCGGCGGCTCCACGGGCTACGACCACAAGAAGATGGGCATCACCGCGCGCGGCGCGTGGGAGTCCGTGAAGCGCCATTTTCGTGAGTTCGGCCGCGACATCCAGGCCGAGGACTTCACGGTGGTCGGCATCGGCGACATGGCAGGGGACGTGTTCGGGAACGGGATGCTGCTGTCGCGCCACATCCGCCTGGTGGGCGCCTTCAACCACCGGCACGTGTTCATCGACCCGAACCCGGACGCCGAGCGCAGTTTCGACGAGCGCAAGCGGCTGTTCGAGCTGCCCGGATCGTCCTGGGCCGACTACGACGCCGATGTGATCTCCGCGGGAGGCGGCGTGTACGAGCGCACCGCCAAGTCGATCGAGCTGTCAGCTGAGGCGCGCGAGGCGCTCGGCATCGAGGACGAGGCGCTCAAGCCGAACGAGCTGATCCAGGCGTTGCTGCGCGCTCCCGTCGACCTGCTCTGGAACGGCGGCATCGGCACGTACGTGAAGGCCAGCTCGGAGTCGCACGCGGACGCGGGCGACAAGGCCAACGACGCGGTCCGCGTGAACGCCGGCGAGCTGCGCGCCCAGGTGATCGGGGAGGGCGGCAACCTCGGCGTGACACAGGCCGGGCGGGTGGAGTTCGCCCTCGAGGGCGGCCGGGTGAACACCGACGCGATCGACAACTCGGGCGGGGTCGACTGCTCGGACCGCGAGGTGAACATCAAGATCCTGCTGGACGCGGTGGTCGAGGCCGGTGACCTCACCGAGAAGCAGCGCAACTCACTGCTGGTGGAGATGACGGACGCGGTGGCCGCCCTCGTCCTCAAGGACAACTACGAGCAGGCCGAGACGCTCAGCCTCGCCGAGGCGAACGCGACCAGCATGTTCGACGTGCACGAGCGCTTCATGCGCTTCCTCGAGAATCGCCGCAACCTCGACCGCGAGCTCGAGGCGCTGCCGAACGACGAGGAGTGCGGCGAGCGCAAGCGTGACCACGGCGGGCTCTCGCGACCGGAGCTGGCGATCCTGCTCGCGTACAGCAAGATCGACCTCTACGACGCGCTGCTCGACTCGGACGTGCCCGAGGACCCGTACCTCTCCGCGGAGCTCGAGCGCTACTTCCCGGCGCCGCTGCCCGAGCGCTTCGGGGAGCAGATGCGCGCACACCGCCTCGGCCGCCAGATCGTCGCGACGCAGGTGGTGAACAACGTGCTCCACGGCGGCGGCACGACGTTCGCGTTCCGCCTGCACGAGGAGACGGGCGCCCCCGCCTCGCAGATCGCCCGTGCGTACGCGTGCGCGCGCGAGATCTTCGAGATGCGGCCGCTCTGGGGCGAGATCGAGCTGCTCGACAACCGCTGCGACAGCTCGGTCCAGATCTCGCAGCTGCTCGAGGGCCGCAGGCTGGTGGAGCGGGCCTCGCGCTGGCTGCTCGGCAACCGGCCGCGGCAGCTCGACATCGCTTCGACGGTCAGGCACTTCCGGCCAGGCGCGATGGCGCTCTACGCGTCGATCACGCGGCTGCTCGCGCCCGAGGACGCCGAGCCGCTGGCGCGGCGCGCGGACGAGCTGCGTGAGCAGGGGGTCCCCGAGGACCTGGCCACGCGCGTGGCCGCGCTGCCGATCATGTTCTCGGCGCTCGACATAGTGACGGTGGCCGACGAGACGGAGCTGCACGTGGAGCGCGTGGCGGCCGTGCACTTCCGCCTGGGGAGCCGGCTCGGCCTGCACTGGCTGCGGGACCAGATCGTGGCGCTGCCGCGCGACGACCGCTGGCGCGCACGCGCCCGGGCCGCCCTGCGTGACGACCTGTACGCGATCCACCGCGAGCTGACCTCCGAGGTGTTGCGCTCCGCGCCCGACGAGGCGGAGCCCGACGAGCTCGTGGACGGGTGGATCGAGGCCAACCCGGCCTCAGCGCGCACACTCCAGACGCTCGGCGACATCCGCAGCGGCCAGAGCTACGACCTCACGACGCTGCCCGTGGCGGTGCGCGAGGTGCGCAACATGCTCGGCGGCTAGACCGCCGTCATCCGCTCGCTGACCTCCCAGAGGCGGCGCGCGGTCTCCGGGTCGCGCGCGGCGCGGTTCGGCTGGACGACCTTGGGATGGCCACGGTGCTCGCCTGGCCCGTCAGGGCCGACGTAGGTGCCGCCCTGGAGTCCCGGCTGGGTCGCCGCGTAAAGGATCGGCAGCGCCCCCATCTCGTCGCTCTGCGCGACAACCGAGTTGCCCACCTTCATCACCAGCCGATCCAGCAGCGGCGGAGCGGCGCTCTGAAGGTTGGTGGCGGCGTAGCCGGGGTGGGCTGCAAGGCTCTTCACGGATGAGCCCTCCGCTCGGAGGCGCCGGTCGAGCTCGAGTGCGAACAGCAGGTTCGAGAGCTTCGACTGGCCGTAGGCGCGCCAGCGGAAGTAGTGGCGATCCCCGTTCAGGTTGTCGAACGCGATCCGCCCGAACTTGTGGGCGTTGCTGGAGAGCGTGACCACGCGCGCGTCCTCGCGGCCCTCCATCGCGTCGAGCAGCGCCGTCGTGAGCGCGAAGTGCCCGAGGTGGTTGGTGCCGAAATGGAGCTCGAAGCCGTCGGCGGTCCGGCGGCGCGGCGCGGCCATGACGCCGGCGTTGTTGATCAGCAGGTCGAGGCCGTCGTGCGTGGCCTTGAAGCGCTCCGCGAAGCTGTGCACTGACGAGAGGCTGGCGAGATCGAGCTCGTCGAGCTGTACCTGGGCGTCGGGCACGGCCGCTCGGACCGTTTCGACAGCGGCGTGGCCCTTGTCGAGGTTGCGGCACGCCATCACCACGCTCGCTCCCGCGCGCGCCAGCTCCCGCGCCGTGACCAGCCCGAGACCGCTGTTCGCACCTGTCACGACAGCGGTGCGGCCGGACTGGTCGGGGATGTCCTGGACGTCCCAGCCCCCGGCCATTAGGGCCTGATCCGGATCAGCGTGCTCGCCCGGACGAAGAACCTCGAGCCGTCCTTGCCCCTCTCGCAGCGCATCCGGGCCACGAGGCGCCAGCGACCGGGCCCGATGTTCTTGTTGTCCGGGATCCAGCGGAAGCGGAAGCGCCCGCTGTCGCTCACGTGCCGCTGCGCGATCGGGGCGGCGTTCTGCGGGCTCCTCACCGAGACCCTGATCGTGCGCGAGCAGAACTCGCTCACCGGCCAGTTGCGTCCGCGCACGACCTGGATGGCGTCGGAGTCGACCCTGATCGGGTCGGCTGTGATGCGGGGGTCGCCCTGGGCCGTGGCGACTCCACCCGCGGCGGCGAGCGAGGCGATTACGGCGGCGGTGAGGGCGGTGGCGGCGCGCATGGGTCGATGCTGCCACAGCCGCCGGGGGGTTGGGCGCTTTCCATTGCGAAATGGAAATGAAAAGCGCCCAACCCTGCCGAAAAGCGGTGCTTCGGTGCCATATCGCTTTATAGCTATATGAACGTTTGGTAATGTACACGCCGCCATGAACGCCCTCGACGTCCTCGCCGAGCCCCAGCGCCGCCGCATCCTCGACCTCCTCCGTGAGCGCGAGCGGCCGGTCGGCGAGCTCGTCGATCGGCTCAGCCTGAGCCAGCCCGGGGTATCGAAGCACCTGCGTGTCCTGCGCGACGCCGGTCTGGTGAGCGTGCGCCCGGAGGGTCAGCTGCGCTGGTACGGGCTGCGGCCGGAGGGGCTCGCGGAGGTGGACCGGTGGCTTGCTCCGTATCGCAAGCTCTGGGGCCGCCGTCTGGATGCCCTCGAACACCATCTCGACGAACAGGAGAAGTCATGACGGACGGCACCGTCGAGCGCCGCGAAGGCCGGCAGCTGATCCGCTTCGAGCGGCGGCTCGCTCACCCGGTCGAGCGCGTCTGGAGAGCACTCACCGAACCCGACGAGATCGGCGCGTGGCTGGCGCTTGCAGAGCTCGACCTCGAGGAGGGCGGCCAGGTCGTGCTCACGTGGCAGAACACGGACGACGACGGCAACACCGCCGTCGCCCGCGGCACCGTCACGGCGCTTGACCCGCCGCGGCTGCTCGAGTTCGACACCGACATCCACGGCCGCCTGCGATGGGAGCTGGAGCCCGACGGCGACGGCACGGCGCTCCGCTTCAGCGCCGACGTCGAGCTGCCGGACGACTACGAGAGCATGGTCATCGCCGGCTGGCACATCCACCTCGACCACCTCGAGGAGGTGCTCGACGGCGGGACGATCGACTGGCCGAACTGGGACCGCGAGCACCGCCCCGACTGGGAGCGGATACACGAGCGCTACGAGGCGGACAGCGCCGAGCGCTGAGCCCACGCCCGGTTCAGCAGCTCGCGCAGCAGCTCGGGGGGCTGGGCCCCCGAGGCGGCGATGGCGCGGTCGACCACGAAGAACGGCACCGCCGTGATCGCGAGCGACGCGGCGAGCTGCTCGTCGTCGCGGACCTCGCCGGCAAAGCGGTCGCCGGCGAGGAGGTCGCGCGCCTCGTCCGCGGGCAGCCCGACCTCGACGGCGAGGCGCTCCAGCACGGCGGGATCGCCGATCGCCTCTCCCTCGCTCAGGTAAGCGCGGAACAGGCGCTCCTTCATTTCGTCCTGACGCCCGTGCGCGGCGGCCAGGTGGGTGAGTCGGTGGGCGTCGAACGTGTTCCCGGAGCGGGCGATGTCGAAGCGGAACTCGAGGCCCTCGCCGGCGGCGACGCCGGCCATTTGATCGTGCATCGCCTGCGCCTGCTCGCGGGTCGTGCCGTACTTGCGGGCGAGGTGGTCCACGCGGTCGCCGTCGCGCTCGCGCGGCGCCTGGGGGTCGAGCTCGAAGCTCCGCCAGGTGACCTGCACCTCGTCCGCGTGCTCGAAGCCGGCGAGCGCCGACTCGAAGCGGCGCTTGCCGACGTAGCACCACGGGCAGGCGATGTCGGACCAGATCTCGACGCTCAGCACTTACGCAACGTTAGAGCGTGGCGCGAGCGCTCAGCGCCTGACCCCGAGCGCGCGCAGCGACAGGCGCCGGAAGTGCCCGAACTTGGTCCCACGCGGCGGGCGCTCCCAGTCGGTGGCGTAGCGCGCATAGGTGAGCGCGCGCGCCGGGTACCACGCGATCGGGCGGTGCTGGCACGACTGGGCGTACCCCGGCCGGTTGATCCAGAGATACGCGTCGACCTTGGAATTCGAGGTCTCCGTCGTGGGCCTCGGGCCGAGGCCGCGTAGGCCCGGGTTGCACCAGACGTTGATGCGCCGTCCGTTCGGGAGGCGGTAATGGATCGGCCCGCGGCCGTTCTCGGCGGTGTTGATCACGAAGTGCTTGCCACCCGTCCGGCGCGAGACCTCGAGCCCGAAGCGGATGTTGTTGCTCGTCCAGTCGTAGTGGGTCGCGTTCAACATGAACCCGCGCACCTTGGCGACACCGACGGCACGGAGCAGCTTGGCGACCCGCCTCGCCGGCTCCCAGTCGGAGGCGGTGGCCTCGATATAGATGGTCGCGTTCGGCAGCTGGGAGAGGACGCTGACGCCGTAGCGGAGCAGCCGGATGCGGTCGTCCCGGCGACTGCGCGCGTGACAGTCGATCGTGCCGAGGGAGTCCGGCTCGAAGGCGATCACGACACGATCGCTGCCGATCGCCCTGGCGAGGTCGTCGTACCAGGCGCGCGTGCGCGCGTCCTCGGCCGACCCTCCGCCGTCGTAGCTCGCCCCGCATCCGGTGGACTGGGCGCGCAGGACGGTGAAGAGCGGCACCGAGCCGTCCGCCACCGCGGCGTCGATCAGGCGCCTCACCTTCACGTGGAAGTTCGGTCGCGTGAAGCGGCCGAGCCACATCGCCCGGGGCTCACGCGCGATCTTCCAGATCAGGTCCGCCTTCGCCTGCTGTCCGGAGCGGTCGTACGCCTGCCACTGCTGCCAGGAGGGCGACTCCGTGTCCACGTAGAGGCGCACTCCCTCGAGCGGATTCGAGTCAGAAAACTGCGCGGGGGCGCCCGCTGGAGTGGCCCCCATGACCGCCGCCCCAACCGCGAGCAGCATTACCAGCGGTGCACGTACCCCGCGCATGCCGGCTATCTACCCCGGGGGGAGAAAAGCTAGTTAGACGCACAGATATCGTGCAGCTTCCACGAGCGAATCGCTGCAGGCGTCGACGCTCGCGAGGTCGACCCACTCGTCCACCGCGTGGGCTCCCGCCCCGCCCGGGCCGAACACGACCGTCTGGATGCCGGCGGCCTGGATCAACGCCGCGTCCATCCAGTACGTCTCCCCGCACACCTCCGGTGCGCGCCGGGTCACTGCCTCCGCCGCCCGGCTCACCGCCTGCACGACCTCGGCCTCCGGATCCACGGCGAACGGCGGCCGCACCAGGCCCATGCGCACCTCGGCGCCGAGCACCCCGTCCACGAGCGCGTCGCACTCGCGCGCGAAGTCGTCGGCCCTCTCCCCCGGAGCCGTGCGACGCTCCAGCGAGAGCCGGCAGCGGGCGGGGTAGCTCGAGAGCTCCTGCCCGCCCTCGATCAGCGAGGCGTGCACCGATCCGGGGCCCACGAGCTCGTGCCCGGGAGCCGCGTCGAGCTTCGCCTGGAGCTCGGCGAGCCGCCCGAGCACAGGAGCCATGCGTGTGATCGCGTCGACCCCCTCCGCGGGGCGGGACCCGTGCGCCGCCCGCCCCTCGGTCTCGATCTCCGCCCATACGAAGCCCTTGTGCGCAACGCAGACCCGCAGTCCGGTCGGCTCGGTCACGATCGCGTGATCGGTGCGTCGGCTCGCGAGCACGGACTGCATCCCGATGCTGGCGTACTCCTCGTCGGCCACGGCGGCCACGATCACGTCGCCCGGCAGCTCCTCGGACGCCAGCCGCCGCGCCGCGAGCATGCACGCCGCGAGGCTCGCCTTCATGTCGTACGCGCCGCGCCCGTAGAGGCGGCCGTCGCGCACCACGGGCTCGAACGGGCGCTCCATCCCCTCGACGCCGACCGTGTCCATGTGCGCGTTCAGCATCAGCGAGGCCCCGCCACCGGTGCCGCGGGCCACCGCCACGACGCTCGGCCGGCCGGGCGCCGCCTCGTCCACCTCGACGTCGAGGCCGGCCTCGCCCAGCCACGCGGCAACGAACTCCGCGATCTCGGCCTCCCCCGCCCCGCCCGGCACGAGGTCCGGATTCACCGAGTCGATCGCCACCAGCGCGGACACGAGCTCCTCCGACCTCATGGGCGCGCATCGTAGACGCGCGAAGGTCGCGCCCTGGCCCTAGGCCACCACGCGCAGGTGCCGGTAGGGCCGGTTCCTGAGCTCGCGCGCGACCGCGTCGACCAGGCGCTCCGAATCGCGGACCTGGCCGTCGGTGACGGCGTCGATCAGGCTGCGCTTGCGCTGGAGCAGCTCGGCCATCGTCTCGTCGATGGTGTCCGGCGCCAGCAGGTACCAGGCGGTCACGGCGCTGTCCTGGCCGATCCGGTGGAGCCGGTCCTCGGCCTGGTCGTGGCGGGCGGGCGTCCAGTCGAGCTCGAGGAACGCCACGTTCGAGGCGCGCGTCAGCGTGATGCCCTGAGAGGCCGCCTTGAGCGAGCACACGATCAGCTGCGGCCCGTCCTCGCTCTGGAACGCGTCCACCGCCCGCTGCCTGGTCGAGGCGGAGTCCGCCCCCAGGATGTGAGCGGCCCGCGGGAATCGCTCCATGACCGCCTTCTGGGTGGCGATGTGCTCCGCGAACACCACGAGCGGCTCGCCGGACTCGAGGAAGTCGGCGATCCAGGCGAGCGCGGTGGGCAGCTTGCCGCGCGCGGCCAGCTGGCGCAGGTGGTTGAGCCGCACGAGCTGCTCGGCGCGAAGGGCGGCGGCCACCTTGGCGTCGATCGAGCGCAGGTCGAGCGGCAGCGTCTGGAGCCACGCGATCACGTCGCGCTCCGCGAGGCGGTACTCGTGCTCGTTCGAGAGCAGCACCGGCACGGTGTCCTGGCGCTTGGCCGGCAGCTGCGGCAGCACCTGCTTCTTCGTCCGGCGCACATAGCAGTGCGCGCGCAGGTTCCAGTGCAGGCGGTCGTCGCTGCCGGCGGCGCGGAAGCGGCGCGTGAGGCGGGCGCCGCTGCCGAAGTCGCGCAGGCGCCCCAGCACGCGCAGCTGGGAGACGAGCTCCTCGGCGCGATTCAGGATCGGCGTGCCCGTGAGGCCGAGCCGCAGGGCGTCTTCCGGTAGCCGCCCGGCCAGCTCGAGGGCCGCCTTCGTGCGCGCGGCACGCGCGTTCTTCACGTAATGCGACTCGTCAAGGATGAGCGCGCGCGGCTCCATGGCGGCGAGCGTGTCGGAGTGCCAGTCGAGGATGTCGTAGTTGAGGACGACGATCTCGGCGGCGCGCGTCTCGTCGGTCCAGGTCGAGTCCGTGCGCCCGTCCAGCACGGCCACGCTCCGGTGCGGGAGCCAGTGCTGGGTCTCGCGCTCCCAGACGAGCTTCATGCTCGCCGGGCACACGACCACGGCGGGAAATGCCCCGTCGGCCTCGAGCGTGGCCAGAGCCTGCACGGTCTTGCCGAGGCCCTGCTCGTCGGCGATGAAGGTGCGCCTGCGCGCGAGGGCGTAGCGCACGCCCGCGCGCTGGAAGGGGTGCAGCTCCCCGCCGAGCGGAAGGTCTTGGAGCTCGGCGTCCTCGGCGTACGAGAGCGCCACGGTCTCGGAGGCGCGCTCGTACTCCGCCACCAGCTCGTCGATCAGCTCCTGCGCTGGCTCCTCAAGGAGCACGTCGGGGTGGGCCTCCACGAACTCCGCCAGCTGCGGTGCCAGCGCGGGGTCGGCGGGCACGGCCACGCCCCAGGGCGCGTCGCGCAGGAAGAAGCGCCCCGGCCGGTGCACCGGGTGAGACTCGGACAGCTCCCTGAAGTCGGTCGCCGGTGTGCGATCCCAGACGTGGAACAGCGTGAGGTGCGGCTCGCCGTCGTCGCCCATCTGGACGGTCAGCTCGGCAGGCGCGGGGCTGTGACCTTCGCGAAGCTCGCGCGCGCACATGCGCGCCAGGTCGTCGAGCCGTAGGCCCTCGAGCTGCTGCACAAGCTCCGCGCTCTCGGCGGCGAAGGGGAGCAGCACGCGCCCGTCGCCCGCCTCGGTCGCGTCCTCGAGCTCGGCCGGCGCGTCGCCCTGGAGCGTCCGCACGAGGAAGTGCCCGCGGCCGTCGCGGGCGACCACCGTGCAGATGGCTCGCCAGCGGTCCGAGTCGCTCAGCCAGGCCAGCACCTCGGGGCTCGGGACGAGGTCGGGGAACTGCACCAGCAGGGCCTCGACTGCCTTGGCCACGCGCGGGTGCGCGGGCACGCGCCAATGCTTGCGGCGCCAGTCGAACCAGCGCCTCGGCAGCTCCTTGACGGCCTCGTTCAGGTCCTCGTGGAAGGGGAAATCGAAGACGATCTCCGGCTCGCGCGGGTTGTCGTCAAGGAGCCATACCTGCCCGGACGCGGGGACCGGCTCGTTGTGAAGGGGGTCAGTGGCCAAACAGTTGAGCTTAGCTGCGTCCGGAGCGTTCGAACAGGGGCACCGCCTCGTCCACGGGTGGCTCCGCGCGCAGCTCGTCGGCGAGCGCCCGCGCCCGCTCCCCGTAGGACGGCTCGCTGAGGACGCTCTCGATGGCGTCCCGCAGCGGGCGCGCGGTCGCGCCCACGTCCTCTCGGTTGGGCTCGACGGCGAGGCCCGCGCCCACTTCTGCAACCCGGCGGGCGTTCTGGGGCTGGTCGGCGAAAAGCGGCACCACCACGAGCGGCACGCCGGCCGCGATCGCTCCGAGGGTCGAGCCCGAGCCGCCGTGCACCACGGCGGCGGCGGCATGGCCCAGCACGTCCTGCTGCGGCACCCAGGGCTCGACCCGGACGTTGTCCGGCGCCGCCGGCAGCGCGTCGAGGTCGAGATCGCGACCGACGGTCAGGAGCACGCGCACGGGAAGCCCGGCGACCGCCCGCATCGCCACGTCGTACACCGGCAGCGCCTGCGGGAAGCTGCCCGCCACGCTGCCGAACGTCACGTAGACGAGCGGCTCGGAATCGCGCCCGCGCCACCAGTCCGGGAGCTCGCCGGGCGGCTGGTCCCAGGCCGGGTCGCGGTACCGGCGCGTGTCCGGCTGGGCGCCCTCGTCCAGTGATTCGGGGAAGGTGCTCAGCCAGGGAGAGCGCCGCAGGAGATCCCCGCCCGGGTCGGCCGCGAGCCCCTGCGTCCGACGGATCGAGTCGACCGCGCCGGCTACGATGCCGGTGCCGAGCTCCTCCACCGACGCCAGGCTGATGGCCACGCGCGCGTGCGGGATGCCGTGCAGCTCGGCCGCGAGGGCCGAGCCGTACTCGTTGGGGTCGCGCAGCACGGCGTCCGGTTGCCACTCCTCGAACGCGTCCAGAAGTCGCGGCAGCGCGGCCGTGGTGTTGAGCCGCCCGAAGATCTCCCCCACGACGACCTCGTTCGCCTCCTCGGGCGGAAGTTCCGGCACGCGGCCCCAGACCGGGCCGAGCTCGTCCTCGGGCGGCGGTTCGAACTGCCAGAACCGAAAGCCCGCAGCCTCGACGGGCGCGGCCAGATCCGGTGGCCCGGCCACCAGCACCTCGTGCCCCGCACGCACGAAGGCGTTGGCGAAGGGGACGAGCGGATTGAAATGGCCGGCACCGCGGGTGGAGCTGAACAGGACTCGCACGCGCGCAGTCTGACCGCTGGTGCGGGCGAATACGCTCCGCCGATGCCCGGCGACCCCGTCCGCTACCTGAGCCGCGCCGACGTGGAGGCCGTCGGCCTCAGCGGCGTGGAGGTGATCGAGATCCTCGAGGCCGCGTTTCGCGCGAAGCGCGCGGGCGACGTCGAGATGCCGCCGAAGATAGGGGTCCATCCGCGCGACGACGCGTTCATCCATGCGATGCCCGCCTACCTGTCCGACTCCGACGCGGTGGGGCTCAAGTGGGTTGCGGGCTACCCGAGCAACCAGCCGCTCGGCATTCCCTACATCCACGGCCTGCTCCTGCTGTCCGACGCGGGCACCGGCCGGCCGCTGGCCGTGATGGACGCGACCTGGATCACCGAGGTCCGCACCGCGGCGGCGAGCATGCTCGGCATCCGCGCGCTCGCCGAGGGGCCGGTGGAGGCGATCGGCATCCTCGGCTGCGGGCGCCAGGGACACGTGCATCTCGAGCTCGCGGAGCAGGTCTTCCCCACGCTGCGGCGCGCCCAGCTCTTCGACCGCCACCCCGAGCGCGCGGCCGCGCTCGCGGCCGCACATCCGAAGCTCGAGACCCAGGTGGCATCGGCGGCCGACGAGATCGGGCCCGGGGCGCACGTGGTGGTCACGAGCGCGGCGATCGTCCGCCAGCCCGAGCGGCCGCTGCGGCGGGCGCACCTGACCGATGCGACGGTTGCCTGCGCCGTGGACTTCGACGCAACGCTCTCCGAGGATCTCTTCGAGGACGCCGGCCTGTTCGTGGTCGACGACGTCGCCCAGTACCGCTACTACCGCCAGCAGGGCTACTTCGCCGGCTACCCGCCGGACGCCGCCGAGCTGGCCGACGTGCTGGCCGGCACGTCGCCGGCCCCGCGCGGCCTGAAGGTCTACGTACCGCTCGGCATCGCGCTGGAGGACGTGGCCGTGGCCGCGGAGGTCAACCGGCGCGCGGCCGACGCCGGCCTCGGCCAGGAGCTTCCGCTCTAACGTTCGCCCGACTCTTGCTCCCTTTCCCGTATTGCGGGGTGAAGGGAGCGAGAGTGGCGGAAACACATGCCCCGGGGTGGAAGCTCCCGGGGCGCGCTAGTCGATCAGCCGCTTCTCCATGCGGTGCACCGCGACGCGCCACAGCGCCAGCGCGAACCCGATCAGCACCGCCACGCGCAGCAGGTCCCAGCTCTCGAAGCCGAAGCACGCGTGGCGCACCAGCTCGACCAGGTGGTGCAGCGGGTTCAGCTGAGCCGCCACCTGCAAGGCCTGGGGCAGCTGGTCGATCGGGAAGAACGTTCCCGCCACGAGGAAGAGCGGCGTGATCACGAGCGTCGTGACGTAGTTGAACTGGTCGATCTTCGCCACGCTGGCGGCCACGGCGATCCCGAAGGCCGCGAAGCCGAGCGCGGTGAAGAAGCAGAAGAACGGCACCAGCAGCATGCCGAGCGCCGGGTCGAGCCCGAACAGCATCGAGACGATCAGCGGGAAGCAGCCGTAGAAGCCGGAGCGCAGCCCGATCCAGAGCATCTCGGCGGTCACGAGCTCCTCAACGTCGACCGGCGCTGCGAGGATCGCGTCGTAGGTCCGCTGGAAGCGCTCCTTCACGAACGTGCCGAACATCGCCGGCAGCGCGCTCGAGAAGATCACCGCGGTCGCGACCATCCCGGTCCCGACGTACTCGACGTACGAAAGGCCGTCGACACGGTTGACGATCGTGGAGCCGAGACCCAGACCGAACGCGAGCAGGTAGATCACCGGCTCCAGCACGCTCGAGAAGGTGGTGGCCTTCCAGAAGGTGCGGAAGTTCGCGACCTCCCGGCTCATCACGCCGCCGATGGCTGCGGGCTCGAGCCTCCGCATCTGCGGAGCACGCGGTGCGTGCGCAGCCTCGTTGGTCACTCCGCCTCCTCCCCCGTGAGCAGCACGAACACGTCCTCCAGCGACGCCGCGCGGCGGATCGCCTCGGACGGGATGGCGCCGTCGGTGGCTCGCTCGGCGCCCACGATCGCGATGGCGGGCCCGGCCGGGCGCACCTTCAGCCCCTGCGCCTCGGCGGCGGCGCGGACCTCCGCCAGCCGCTCGGGCGGCGCGTACACCTCGGCGGTCTCGCGCCCGGCGTGCTGCGCGACCAGCTCGGAGGGCCTGCCGCGGCTGATGATCTTGCCGTGCGCCATCAGCGCCACCTCGTCGGCGAGCCGCTCCGCCTCCTCGATGTAGTGCGTGGACATCAGGATCGTGGTGCCCTTGCTCCGCAGCGCGTCGATCAGCGACCACAGCTCCGTGCGGATCTGGGGATCGAGCCCGACCGTGGGCTCGTCGAGCAGCAGCAGGGGCGGATCGTGGGTGAGCCCGCGCGCCAGCAGCAGCCGCCTGCGCATGCCGCCGGAGAGCTCGTCGACCGGGTCGCGGCGGCGACCCTCGAGGCGAGCCAGGGCGAGCCCCCGGTCCACGGCCCCCCGCACGTCCTTCACCCGGTAGAGCCGCGCGAAGACGGCGAGGTTGTCTTCCACCGTCACGTCCACGTCCAGGTTGTCGAGCTGCGGAACCACGCCCATCAGGGCGCGCGCCTCCTTGGAGTCGCCCGGCAGATCGTGGTCCATGACCCTGATCTCGCCCTCGTCGGCGACGGCCTGGCCGGTGAGCATGCGCATCGTGGTGGACTTGCCGGCGCCGTTCGGGCCTAGCAGGCCGAGGCAGATGCCCTTGGGCACCTCCAGGTCCAGCCCGTCCACGGCGGTGATCGCGCCGAAGCGCTTCACCACCCCCTGCATCTCGATTGCCGCCACGGCTCCAGAGTACGTAGTTGACAAAAGGCGAACGCTCGTTGCGGATGTTTAGACAGACGTACAAGGCCAAAGTCATCGCGCGCGGCTAGCTTTCGCTCAGCCCGGATCCCGCCAGGAGGCTCGCACGCGACATGCCAAGAACCCGCCAGCACAACATCACCGCCGCCCAGTGGAGCCCGAACGGGGGCTCATTGGGCACCGTTGACCTCACCCAGCCGGCGAACTACCCGTTCGGCGAGGACGTCTTCTCGAACTCCGTGCAGCGCCAGCGGCTCCCCAAGGACGCCTACCGGCGCCTCCAGCAGGTGCTCGAGCAGGGCGAGGCGCTCGACGCCTCCCTGGCCGACTCGGTCGCGCTCGCCATGAAGGAATGGGCGCTCGAGAAGGGCGCCACGCACTACACGCACGTCTTCCAGCCGCTCACCGGCCTCACCGCCGAGAAGCACGACTCGTTCTTCAGCCCCGCCGGCGACGGCGTGGCGCTCGCCGAGTTCTCGGGCAAGGAGCTGATCCAGGGCGAGCCGGACGCCTCCTCGTTCCCCACCGGCGGCGTGCGGGCCACCTTCGAGGCCCGCGGCTACACCGCCTGGGACCCCACGAGCCCGGCCTTCCTGCTCCAGAACCCGAACGGTGCGCTGCTATGCATCCCCACGGCGTTCGCGTCCTGGACCGGTGAGGCGCTCGACGCCAAGATCCCGCTGCTGCGCTCGATGGACGCGCTCTCGCGCTCCGCGATCCGCGCGCTGCGGCTGCTCGGCGACGACAGCGCGAGCCGCGTCTTCACCACGGTCGGGCCGGAGCAGGAGTACTTCCTGATCGACCAGCAGTACTACCTCGAGCGTCCCGACCTGATCAACACCGGCCGTACTCTCTTCGGCGCCAAGCCGCCCAAGGGCCACGAGCTCGACGACCACTACTTCGGGTCGATCCCGGAGCGCGTGCTCGCCTACATGATGGATTGCGAGCTCGAGCTGGCACGCCTCGGCGTACCGGTGAAGACGCGCCACAACGAGGTGGCTCCGGGGCAGTACGAGATCGCGCCCGTGTTCGAGAACTCGAACGTGGGCTCGGACCACCAGCAGCTCACGATGCAGGTGCTCCAGCGCGTGGCTCGCAAGTACGGCCTCGTGTGCCTGCTGCACGAGAAGCCGTTCGCGGGCGTGAACGGCTCGGGCAAGCACAACAACTGGTCGATGGGCACGAACACCGGCCACAACCTGATGGACCCGGGCGAGACGCCGGCGGAGAACATCAACTTCCTGT
>Ga0114129_10003593_pt1 | contig 21816 bp, 24 predicted proteins | sample RhiMetdeltSRZDD1_FD_80071 | JGI IMG/M metagenome (GOLD analysis project Ga0114129, IMG submission 80071) | Populus rhizosphere microbial communities from Tennessee, USA - Rhizosphere MetaG P. deltoides SRZDD1 (version 2) (version 2) | ecosystem: Host-associated > Plants > Roots > Rhizosphere >... | reverse complement strand
TCTCCGACTCGACCGGCACGAACCCGCGCAGCAGCTCCTCGAGCCGCGCGGCCGAGTACTTCGCTGCGCAGCCGCCGCAGCTAGCGAGGTCGGTGAGCTTGATCGTCTGCGTGTCGCGCATGCGCGGCCTCCTCCCGGACTGGGAACTGTAGGCAGACACCGTTCCTTCGTCTAGAGACGCGGATCGGTTCCCCGGTATTCCGCGCCGGGACACATTGCGGACACGTAAAGGACGACGGCGGCCACGCGGGCCGCCGTCGCCTCAGGGGAGAGGGAGGAGCAAAGCAAGGCTCCCCCGCGCGTGTTTTCGGCAGGGACGACGGCGAACCTGCTAAGGATCGCGTGTGCCCGCGGCGCTCATCACGGGTGGATCGTCCGGGATCGGGCTCGCGATCGCGCGGATGCTCCGCGAGGAGGGGTACGAGCTGACGATCTCCGCGCGGAACGAGGAGCGCCTCGCCGCGGCGGCGGAGGAGCTCGGTGCGCACGCCGTCACGGCGAACGTCGCGGTCGAGGAGGACTGCGTGCGGCTCGTGCAGCAGCACGTCGAGCGCTTCGGCCGCATCGACGTCCTCGTCAACTCAGCAGGCGTGGGCGTCGGCGGCAACGTCGAGCAGCTGACGACGAAGAAGTGGGACCTCCAGCTCGCCGTCAACCTGCGTGGCGCGTTCATCGTCACGCGTGAGTCGATCCCGAAGCTCAAGGAGTCGCGCGGGGTCGTCGTCAACCTTGCGTCGATCGCGGGAACGATCCCGACGCCCGGACTCGCCGCCTACGGCGCGTCGAAGGCGGCGCTCATCTCGCTGACGAAGTCGATGAACCGCGAGCTCGAGAACGACGGCGTGCGGCTCTGCGCCATCTGTCCCGGCTTCGTCGACACGCCCATGGCTTCGTGGACCGGCATGTCCGCGGAAGAGATGATCCATCCGGACGACTGCGCGGAGGTCGTGCGCATGCTGCTGAAGCTCAGTCCAGCCGCTCGAATCCCTCAGGTGGTCATCGAGCGCCTGGGCGAGTCGCCCTGAGGTAGAGCAGGCCCCAGTCGCGCGGGTCCCCGGGCTCGATCGACTCCTCGAGCTCGAGCGTCGCGAGCCTCCCGGCGCCGTCGAGCTCGCCCTGCCTGCTCTTGAGGTCGCGCCGGCCGTAGCGGCGGAGCTGCTCGACCTGGAGCCCGAGGTCCCGCGCCGCGCCGCCGAGCTCCTCGAGCCGCGGGCCGGGCGGCACGCGGCGCAGCCGAGCGCGCCACGGGCGCGGCACGTCGCCGGAGTCGCACGTGAGGAAGATCGTTCCGCCGGGCTTCAGCGCGTCGCGCATACCGCGCAGCACGTCGCGCCACTCGTCGACGTCGTCGAGCATCTGCGTCGAGACGACGGCGTCGAACTCCTCGTGGTAGTCGAGCTCGCGCGCGTCGAGCACGCGCCGCTCGATCCCCTCGACGCGAGCCGGCGGCAGCTGCGCGTCGACGCCGACGACCACCGGCCGCTCGCGAAGCGCGACCCAGAGCGAGAGGTCGCCGCAACCGACGTCGAGCACGCGACCCGGCCGCCGCTCGAGCAGGTCGAGCAGCAGCCGGATCTTCGCGCTGTTCCCGGGGATCGCGTCCGGGACTAGATCGATTTCTCGATCGGCACGTCCACGAGGTTCCCCCACTCCGTCCACGAGCCGTCGTAATTTCGCACGTCCTCGTACCCCAGCAGCTCCCGGAGGACGAACCACGTGTGTGCGCTCCGCTCGCCGATGCGGCAGTACGCCGTGACCTGCCGGTCGGGCGTGATGCCCTTCGTGCCGTACAGCTCGCGCAGCGCGTCGGCGCTCTTGAACGTGCCGTCGTCGTTCACGGCCTGCGCCCACGGGATCGACTGCGCGCTCGGGATGTGCCCGGCCCGCTGTGCGCCCTCCTGCTCGTAGCCGGGTGCCGCGATCAGCTCGCCGGAGAACTCCTGCGGCGACCGGACGTCCACGAGTGCGTCCTTGCCGATCGCCTCGAGCACGGCGTCGCGACGGGCGCGGATCGTCTCGTCGCGGTCACGCGCCGTATACGTGGCCGACGACGTCTGCGGCACGTCGGTCGAGAGCTCGCGGCTCTCGTCGATCCACTTCTGGCGGCCGCCGTCGAGGATCCGCACGTCCTGGTGCCCGTAGATCTTCACGTACCAGTACGCGTAGGCGGCGAACCAGTTGTTCTTGTCGCCGTAGAGAACGAGCGTCGTGTCGTTCGAGATGCCGCGCCCGCCCATCAACTGCTCGAACGCCTCTTTCTCGACGAGGTCGCGCTCGACCGGATCCTGGAGGTCGTCGCGCCAGTGCAGCTTGATCGCGCCGGGGATGTGACCCTCGTCGTAGAGATCGGGATTCTCGTCGACCTCCGCGACGACCAGGCTGTCGTCGTTCAGGTGCTCCACGAGCCAGTCGGTCGTGACCAGCACCGGCTTGGCATAGCCGTTCTCGGCCATCGTCTGCCCTCCCGTTGCTTTCTTCTTTGAAGTAACTCTATCGCCCAGGACGCGCCGGGCGAAGGGCTGCTTCCACGTCGCGGCTAGGTCAGAAACTCGGACACGGCGTCGCCGAGCTCGCGTTCCGACACCGGCCCCTCGAACTTCGCCTTGATCTTCCCGTCGCGTCCGACGAGGAAGACCCAGGGCTCGCTCTGGAGCTTCCACTCCTTGAACCAGCGGTTCTCGCCGAGCGCCGGGTTGTTGCCCTCGTAGACCTCGACGTGAATGAACTTGACAGGGGACGAGGCGAAGCGCTTGCGAACCTTGTCGACGATGCCGACGACGGGCCCGCAGGTGCGGCTCTGGCAGTACTTCGGCGTCGCGAAGACGACGACGAACGGCTCGTGCCGGTCGAGCGCGTCCTTCACGGACGTGCGCAGGAGCTCGGTGTCGGGCGGGCGCGCGGTCGTGATCTGCTCGGCCGGCGCGTCGTCGAGCGTCGGGTTCTTCGACGGGAACGCGTCGGCGCCGGTCGCGGGCGACTTCGACTCGTCCTGGACGACGACGTTACCGGCGCCCTGGATCTTGTAGCCGCCGACGGGCTCGGCGAGAAGCCAGTACGTCCCCGGCGTCCCGATGTCCAGGGTCGTGACGTAGATCTTCTGGCCGCCGCCGATGTCCTCGAGCGTCGCGGTCCCCGTGCGAAACGGCGTCTTGTCGAGCCCGCGGGACAGCCAGACGCGCGCCGTCGGTCGCAGGATCGCGCGCGCCCGGTGGTCGACCACGAGGAACGAGACCCGAACGGGACCAGGCGCGTAGTCGTTGGTGCCGAACACCAAACCGACGTCTTCGCCGGGACGCTGCTGCCACAGCGCCTGGAGCGATCCCGAGGGAGCAGTGCTCAGCGTCGTCGAGGCGGCATCGTTCGAGCCGCCACAGCCGAGGCAGCCCAGGACGAGACCGAGTGCCAAGACAGTGGCCGCGCGCACGCCTCGAGGGTACCGAGCGTGCTACCAGGCGCCGTCAGAGATGCCGAGCCAGCCGAGCTTGCCCATGAAGAGCGGGCAGGCGAGGGCGATGAGAACTGCCAGGTGGGTGAGGCGAGCCTTCATCATCGTGTGCGAATTCACCTCCTCTCGCTCCTTAGAACCGGAAGTCCTGCAGCGCTTCTGCGGCGCGCCGGTAGAAGTGCGCAGCCTCGCGGTCGTCTCCGGTGCGGGTCGCGAGATCGCCGAGGGCGACCCACGCCGCAGCGCGGTGACTGACCGACGAGAGCTGCTCGAACGTCGCGTCCGCGGCCTTGAACTGCTCCGCGGCATCGTCGAGCCGACCCTGCTCGAGCAATGAGCGACCGAGGACGAGCTGCGCGTTGCCGATCTCGTCCAGGAAGTCGACCCGCCCCTCGAGGAGACGCAGCGCGTGGCGCGACTGCTCCTCAGCCTGCTCGAGGTGGCCGGTCCGGAGGTGAACCTGTGCGAGCGACGACACGGCCTGGGCCGCGTCGGCGTCGTTCCCCATGTCGAGGGCGATGCGGAAGGCTTCCTTCAGGTGCGGGATCGCCTCGTCGGGCTTCCCGAGCATGAAGGTGAAGGCGCCGATGTTGTTGTGCAGCCGGCCCACGTGCCGGTGCTCGGCGAGATCCTCGTAGATCGTCTTCGCCTGCTCGGCGTACCTGCGGGCGAGGACCCAGTGGCCCTCGCGCTCGGCGAGCACCGAGGCCTGGAAGTACGCGTGCGCCATCGCGGGCTGGTCGTCGACCGCCCGGGCGAGCTCGAGCGCGCGCTCCACGTCCTCCTTCGCGGCCTGGAAGTCGCGCTGCCGGCGGTAGCACCGCGAGCGCGCCTCGAGGATCTTCGAGCGCAGGAGGTCGGACGGCAGGCCCGAGCGCTCGGCGAGCTCGAGCGCGGCGTTGAAGAGACCGAGCGCCGTGGAGATGCTGGAGAGCTTGTAGCGGGCGACACCGAGCTCGTAGACGACCTCGGCGCGCTCGACGTCGGAGACGTTCGCGGCCTCGACGAGCCCGCGCGCCTTTTCGAGCAGCGGGACGGACTCGCGAACCTGGCCCTCGATCGCCATCGCGCGCGCCTGGCCCGTGAGCATGCGCGCCTCGAGCTCGGGCGAGCCCGTCGCGAGGACTGCGGACTCCGTCGACCCGTAGAGCTCGAGCGCCTCGACGCACTGGTCGGAGTGCATGAGCGCCTCGGCCCGCGCGAGCGCGCCTTCGACGCGGCCGCGCTCGTCGGTCGAGACGCCGTTCGCGAGGAAGCCGGCGTCGCAGTGGAGTCGCTGCGCCAGCCAGTCGATCGTCTCGGCGGTCGGCCGGGTCTTCCCCCGCTCGATCTGGCTGACGTACTCCTTCGAGAACCGGTCGCCGGCGAGCTCGCCCTGCGTCATCCCCGCGGCGACGCGGAGCTGGCGAAGGCGCTCGCCGAGCCCCAGGGCGGCAGGCTTCGTGGTGCGCTTATGGCTGCGGACGATGTGGTTCATGACGGCGTCGAGAGAGTGTTCTCGATACTTCACCAAAGTGCAAGTGTGCCTGGAGTGGCATCCCCCTAAAGGGGCATGTCTCCACAAGATTCGGGTCAACCACGGTGGTTCAAAATCACTTGATCGAGTTACTTGACAGGGACAGACACGGCTCCTAGAGTGGGCCTAACCTTGCCGCCCGGCCGGACGCCAGGCCAGGCGCAGGGGGCGCGCCAGGGCGACAGGAAACCCGGTGGCGTGGCTGGGCCGCAGAGCCAAGGCCACCGGGTAGTCGCCTCAGGTGGGTCAGGCGCAGACAAAGGAAAACCCCCGGGGGGCCGCAGCCCGGGGGGTTTTCCTTTTTAGGCCTCTTTTTCGCTCAACCAGGCGCTTCTCGCGCTTCCGATGGCAACGAAGTCGTCGGGCGTCAGCAGCCCGCCGACCCGGCTCGAGATCGAGCGGAGGAGCCCGACGCCGAGCGAGATCCACGCCTCCGCATTCGGGTCGCGGTCGGCCGGGACACCCCCGCGAGCCTGCGCCTCGCGGATGACCTCTTCGAAGAATCCGTGCACCTCGCGCAGGTTCTTCCGGATCGCCTTGCGGATCTCCGGATCCTCCGACGCCTGGTTGATCGCCTGCACCCAGAGGCTCGACGGCTTGCACTCGCCGCGCTCGTGGAAGGAGCGCGCGGCGCGCGGGATCGTCCCGGGCCAGCGGCTCGGGTCCGGCTCCGCCGCGAGCGCGTCCTCGATCGCCGCCCGGAAGCGGCTCCAGCCCTCCTCGAGGCACGCGACGTAGAGCTCCCGCTTCGAGGCGAAGTGGCGGTAGAGGATCGGCTCGCTGACGCCGGCCTCGCGCGCGATCTCGGCGGTCGTCGCGCCGTCGTAGCTCGAGTTCGAGAACACGCGGAGCGCCGCCTCGACGATCGCCTTCCGCCGCTCGGCGGCGGGGAGCCGCTGGGCTGCTGTCGAGCTCATGCGGGCTCTGCGGCTGCGACGACGCCCTCGTGCCGCACCTTGCGCACCGTCGCGAAGGCCACGACCGCGCCGGTCAGCGTGACGATGGCGCCGACGCGAAGAGCCATCGAGTACCCGTCGACGAACGCCTCGGGCGTGGTACGCCCGGCGACGCCGTGCGCGAGGATCGCACCGAGCGCCGCGATGCCGAGCGAGCCGCCGACCTGGCGCATGCTGTTCATCACCGCGGACCCGACGCCGGCCTTGTCGACGGGAACCGAGCCGATGACCGCGGCGGCCGACGGGGTCATCGTCAGCGACATGCCGAGGCCGCCGATGAGGAGGCCTGGCAGGAGGTTGAAGAAGCCCGCGGTCGTCCCGAGGGTCGAGTAGTAGAGGAGCTGGATGCCGAGCAGCGTCATCCCGGACGTCATCAACCAGCGCGAGCCGATGCGGTCGGAGAGCCTCCCCGCGATCGGGGCGCCGATGATGATCAGCAGCGTCATGGGGAGGAACGACGCGCCGGCCTGCACGGCCGAGAAGCCGAGGATGTTCTGCATGTACAGCGAGACGTAGAAGAAGATCCCGAACATCGCGAAGCCGACGAGCAGGACCACGGCGTTCGCGCCCGCGAACGTGCCGTTCCGGAAGAGCGTCAGGTCGAGCATCGGGAAGCGCGTGCGCAGCTCCCAGACGACGAACCCGACGAGCAGCACCGCTGCCGCCCCGAAAAGCGCAAGGATGCGAGTCGACGTCCACCCGTACGTGTTGGCCTCGATCAGCGCGTACGTGAGCGAGAACAGGCCGGCACCCGAGAGCACCAGGCCGGTGAGGTCCAGGCGCTGGTTCTCCGACATGTCGCGCGACTCGTCGATGAGGAGGTAGCTCGCGACGATCCCCAGGATCCCGACCGGGACGTTGATCAGGAAAACCCAGTTCCAGCTCGCGTGCTCGGTGATCAGGCCGCCGACGAGGGGGCCGATCGCAAGCGCGAGCGCGGAGACTCCCGCCCAGATGCCGATCGCCGTCCCGCGCTCGCGCGGCGGGAAGGTCGCGGCGATGATCGCCAGCGTCGCCGGGTTCATCAACGCGGCGCCGACGCCCTGGACGATGCGCCACCCGATCAGCTCGTTGCCGCTGTCGGCCATGCCGCAGAAGAGCGACGAGACCGTGAAGATCACGATCCCGAGCACGAAGATGCGCCGCCGGCCCATGAGGTCGGCGAGCTTCCCGCCGGTCAGCATCAGCGCGGCGAAGCTGAGCGCGTAGCCGGCCACGATCCACTCGAGCTCGGAGAGCCCGACGCCGAGGTCGCGCTGGATCGCCGGAGCGGCGACGTTCACGACCGTGTTGTCGAGCATGATCATGAAGAGGCCGAAGGCGACCGCGCCGAGGGTCCACCACTTGCGGTTCTCGGCCGTGTAGAGGCGCCGTCTCACTTGTAACTCCTAAAGGTTAGTGTCCACTAGGTTAGTGGTCACCAACCTAGCAAGGGCTAGGATCGCCGCGATGAGCGAGTTCGTCTGGTCGCCGACGCGCGAGCGGTTCGAGCACGCGAACGTCGTCCGGCTGTGGCGAAAGCTCGGGTGCGAGAGCTACTCGGAGCTGCACCGACTCTCCGTCGAGGACCCGGACCGTTTCTGGCCGGCGGTGATCGAGGATCTCGACCTCGAGTTCGCACGGCGCTGGGAGCAGGTGCTCGACGAGTCCGACGGGATCGAGTGGGCGAAGTGGTTCGTCGGCGGGCGCCTGAACGTCGCGACGAACTGCGTGCACCGCTGGGCGGCGCGTCGCCCCGACGACGTCGGCGCCGTCTTCCTCGGCGAGGACGGCCAGCGTCGCGCGCGCACGTACCGCGAGCTGTCGGACGAGACCACGCGGCTCGCCGAGGCGCTCGTCGAGCTCGGCGTCGAGCCCGGCGACCGCGTCGCGATCTACATGCCGATGTGCCCCGAGGTCGCAGTCGCCGCGCACGCGTGCGCACACGTCGGCGCAGTGCAGGTGCCCGTCTTTTCCGGCTTCGCGGCGCCTGCCGTGCGTCAGCGGCTCGAGGCGTCCGAGGCGAAGGTCGTGATCTGCGCCGACGGGTCGTTCCGCCGCGGGCGCTGGATGCCGATGCGCGAGACGGTCGACGAGGCCGCAGAGGGGCTCGACGTGCAGGTGATCGAGTGGGACCGCCGTGCGGGAGCGTGGCCGGAGCTCGTTCGGGGGCAACCGGGACGACTGCCCGCGCTCGACGTCGAGTCGGAGCACCCGTACCTGCTCACGTACACGTCGGGCACGACCGGGCAGCCGAAAGGGGTGCTGCACGTGCACGGCGGCTTCCTTGTCTCGATCGCCCGCGAGGTCGCGTACCAGACGGACGTGAACGAGGGCGACGTCGTCCACTTCGCGACCGACATGGGCTGGATCATGGGGCCGTGGACCGTCGTCGGCGCGGGTGCGCTCGGCGCGTCGATCGTGTTCGCGGAGGGTGCCCCCGACTGGCCCGACGACCGGCTGTGGCGCACGATCGAGCAGGAGCGCGTGACGATGCTCGGCGTCTCGCCGACGCTGATCCGCGCGCTGATCCCGAAGGGCGACCCGCAGGCCGACACCTCGTCGCTTCGAGCGATCGCGACGACCGGCGAGCCGTGGAACCCCGACCCGTACATGTGGCTGCACGAGAAGGTCGGCGGCGGGCGCACGCCGATCGTGAACCTCAGCGGCGGTACGGAGGTCGGCGCGTGCTTCCTCTCCGTCTGCATCGCGTACCCGATCAAGCCCGTCTCGCTCGGGTTCCCGGCGCTCGGCGAGGACGTCGACGTCTTCGACGCCAACGGCAGGTCGGTGCGCGGCGAGGTCGGGGAGCTCGTGTGCAAGCGGCCGTGGCCCGGGATGACACGCGGCGTGTGGGGCGACCCGGAGCGCTACCTGGACACCTACTGGCGCGGCTTTCCCGGCGTCTGGACGCACGGCGACTGGGCCTCGGTCGACGAGGACGGCTACTGGTACCTGCACGGGCGCTCCGACGACACGCTCAACATCGCCGGCAAGCGCATCGGCCCGGCAGAGCTCGAGTCGGCCGCCGTGTCGCATCCGTCCGTCGCGGAGGCGGCGGCCGTTGGCGTTCCGCACGAGGTGAAGGGCGAGGTCGCGTGGATCTTCTGCGTCCGCAAGCCCGACGCCGAGGCAACCGAAGAGGAGGTGGCGGCGCGCGTCGCCGAGGAGCTCGGCAAGGCGTTCACGCCCGAGCGGATCGTCTTCGTCGGGTCGCTCCCGAAGACGCGCTCCGCGAAGATCGTCCGGCGCGCGGTTCGCGCGCAAGTTCTCGGGAAAGATCCGGGAGACTTGTCGTCGTTGGAGAACCCCGACTCGTTGGAGGAGATCGCCCGTGCCGTCTGAGCTCTCAGGTGTTGCGTTGGTGACAGGCGGCGGCCGCGGCATCGGCGCGAACGTCGCGCGCGAGCTGGCGCGCGCAGGGATGCGCGTCGCCGTGTCCGCGCGCACGCGCGCGCAGGTCGACGAGGTCGCGAGAGAGATCGGCGGTCTCGCGATCGAGGCCGACGTCTCGAAGCGCGAGGACGTGGAGCGGATGGTCGAGACGGTCGAGCGCGAGCTCGGGCCGATCGACCTGCTCGTCGCGAACGCCGGCATCGGGCTGCGCGAGAGCGACGCGTGGGAGATGGAGCCCGAGGAGTGGTGGCACGTCCTCGAGGTGAACGTGCTCGGCGTCTACCTGTCGACTCGCACGGTGATCCCGGGGATGCTCGAGCGCGGGCGGGGCCGCATCGTGATCACCGGCAGCGGCGCCGCGTATCTGCCCGGGTCGTCGCAGACCGCGTACGCGGCGAGCAAGGCCGCCGCGGTTCGCTACGGCGAGACGCTCGCCGGGCAGCTCCAGGGCCGGATCCCGGTGTTCCCGATCAGCCCGGGGCTGGTGAAGACCGAGATGACGTCGCGCTTCCCCGACGACGCGCCATGGACGCCCGACGAGTGCGCGCCCGTGCTCGTGCGCGAGCTCGCGTCCGGCCGCTTCGACCGGCTGAGCGGTCGCTACCTCCACGCCGAGCACGACCCACCCGACGAGCTCGAGGGCCGGATCGACGAGATCCTCGAGAACGACCTGAACGCGATTCGCCTACGGCGCGCCTAGCGCGATCCACGTTTGGCGCGCGTGCGCGAGGAGCTCGTCGCCGCGGTAGAGCGCGGTGCCGGCGAACCCCTTCCGCCCGTCGCGCCCGAGCGGCCACGCGACGACGACGCAGCGGTCCCCGGGGTCCGGGACGACGCTGACCTCGCCGGTCATCCGCCCGAGCAGCCAGTCGCCGCGGCCGTCCCACCCGACGCCGATCGCGCCCGGGCAGTCGAGCGCGGCCCAAGCGAGCACGCGCGAGACGTCGTCCGGCACGACCCACGGCGCGGCGGAGACATCGGTGCCGTCGACGGCGCCGGTGTAGACCCCGAGCCCGTCGTCACGCGCCGGGCCGCACACGAAGCACGTCGGGTAGTCGTGCTGCTCGAAGCCGGGGTAGCGGCGCGAGGCCTGCTCGGCCGCCTCGAACGAGACCGGCGGCTGGACGTCGCCGTCGAGCTGTCCCCGCGTCGCCTCCGCGACGAGCGTCCCGCCGTCCCAGAGGCGCTCGCCGTCGAAGCGCATCGGCGTCTCGAGCGGCGGCGGTGAGCGGAGCGTGATCTCGGCCGGCTCGCCGACGAGCGCGGCCAGCACGCCGCACGTGTAGCCGCCGTTCGCCGAAGCGGGCGGCCCGTTGAAGCGAGGCGCGATGATGACGTCCACGGAGCGGTACACTAGGTTTTCGACTGTGAGGCAAAAACCTTGAGGCTCGGGCTCGCCCAGATCGACACCGTCGTCGGGGACCTCGACGGCAACCGGGAGAAGATGTCGGAGCGCATCGCCGAGGCGAAGCGCCAGGGCGTCGAGCTCCTCCTCTTCCCCGAGCTCGCGGTCACGAGCTACCCGCCCGAGGACCTGCTGCTGCGGCCGGGGTTCATCCGTGCGGCCGAGGAGTCGCTCGAGCAGCTCGCGCGCGAGGCGCGCGGGATCGTCGTGCTCGTCGGCGTGCCGCTCTTCGACCGCGACCTCTTCAACGCGTGCGCCGTCTGCGCGGGCGGCGAGGTCAAGGCGGTCTACCGCAAGCGCTTCCTCCCGAACTACGGCGTCTTCGACGAAGCGCGCTACTTCGCGCAGGGACGCGACCTGCTCCTGCTCGAGCACGGGAAGACGCTGATCGGGGTCACGCTGTGCGAGGACCTCTGGCAGCCGGGGCCGCCCGCGACCGACCTCGCGCTCGCGGGCGCGCAGATCCTCGTCAACATCTCCGCGTCGCCGTTCCACCTCGAGAAGGACCGCGAGCGCGAGGAGATGCTCGTCACACGCGCGCGCGACAACTCCTGCTACGTCGCGCTCTGCAACGCCGTCGGTGGTCAGGACGAGCTGATCTTCGACGGGCACTCCGTCGTGCTCGACGACGAGGGCGAGGTGCTCGCGCGCGCGCCCGGCTTCGAGGAGGCGCTGCTCGTGGTCGACGTCGAGCCCGAAGCCGTGATCGGTCGCCGGCTCCGCGACGTGCGACGCCGCGCGCTCGAGCTCGACCGCGGGGAGCCGCCGCCGGTCTCCGTCGTCCACATCGGCGCGCCGCGCGAAGCCTCGAACGGCTCGCGCGTGCACGGCGAGATAACCCCGATGCTCCCGCCGATCGAGCAGATGCGACTCGCGCTCGAGCTCGGCCTGCGCGACTACGTCGAGAAGAACGGCTTCCGCGAGATCGTGCTCGGCGTCTCCGGCGGCATCGACTCCGCGCTCGTCGCGACGCTCGCGGCGGAGGCGCTCGGGCCCGATCGCGTGCACTGCGTCTCCATGCCTTCGCGCTACTCGTCGGAGGGCACGCGGCGCGACGCGCGATTGCTCGCCGAGAACCTCGGAACCGACTTCCACGAGCTGCCGATCGACTCGATCTACGCGTCGTTCGAGTCGGCGCTCGCGCCGGTCTTCGCCGACCGCGCGCCTGACCTGACCGAGGAGAACCTCCAGGCGCGCATCCGTGGTGTGCTCCTGATGGCGCTCTCGAACAAGTTCGGCTGGCTGCTCGTCGCGACGGGGAACAAGTCGGAGCTCTCGGTCGGGTACGCGACGCTCTACGGCGACATGGCGGGCGGGTTCGCGCTGATCAAGGACGTCTACAAGACCGACGTCTTCCTGCTCGCGCGCCACCTGAACGAGCGAGCAGGCCGCGAGCTGATCCCGAACTCGATCATCGAGCGCGCGCCGAGCGCCGAGCTGCGCGCCGACCAGCTGGACGAGGACTCGCTTCCGCCGTACCCGAAGCTCGACCAGGTGCTGGAGGCATACGTCGAGCTCGACCGCTCACGCGAGGAGCTTTCGATGGACGGCTTCGACAAGGACGTCGTCGAGCGCGCGATCGCGCTCATCGACCGCGCGGAGTACAAGCGGCGACAGGCGCCTCCGGGCGTGAAGCTGCGCCCGAAGGCCTTCGGGCGCGATCGGCGGACGCCGATCACCAACCGCTGGCGCGACTAGCGACCGACGTCGATCGGTCGGGTCGGCGGGCCGTTCGTCAGGAGCTCGCGAAGTGCCGACGCGAGTGAGCGCGGAGCGACCTCGTCACGCGTTCGCTCGAGCTCGTCGACCGTCCACCAGCGGTACTCCTCGCGCGCGTCCGCACCGGCGAAGAGCGCGTCGTGCGCGGTCGGCTTGACCGCGCGGACGTCGGGCACGCGGACGACCGCGAAGCGCTCGCGCGTGTCGTAGGTCCGGTTGTGCGCGGGCCAGAACCAGACGTGCCGGCGCTTCCACACCCACGGGCCGAGCTCGACGCCGTCGAGCCGTAGCTCCTCGCGGAGCTCGCGGCGAAGCGCCTGCTCTGCGTCCTCGCCGCTGTCGAGCGCGCCGCCGGGCGCCACCCACACGCCTGGATCGTCCGGGAGGACGAACCGGTGCAGGAAGACGCGCTCGCGGCGGTCGAGGAGGATCGCCCGGACCGCGGGGCGAACGCGTGGCCGGCTCGCGCGCGCGAGCTCCTCGAACCAATGCAGGCGAACGTCCCACGGGACGGCGGCGTTCGCCGGCGACGTCGAGGGCAGGACGAAGAGACGTGTCGCACCGAGCGTTCGCTCCTGCACGCCGAGCTCCCCGCGCTCGCCGAACGCGCCGCGATACGCCTCCTTGCCCACGAACGCGATCCACGCCGGGTGGAGCTCGCGCGCGAAGCGCTCGAGCCGCTCGGCGCTGCCGGCGAAGTCGCTGCGGCGCAGGTCCGACGAGCCCGGCGTCGTGCGATACACGGCGTTCGTCACACCGATGCCGTCGTCGAGCGCCTCCCATTGCTCCTCCGGCTCGAGCAGCCGCCGCGTGAGCCTCGCCGCGTGGAGCAGCCGCCAGAAGTCGTTGCGCGGGTTCGCGAAGTGCGCTGCCGCCGCGGCCGAGACGCGGCCGGGGTTGATCCCGCAGAAGAGCACGCGCAGGTGGCCTGCGAGGACGTCCGGGATCGCGCTGGGCGCAGCCCCCTCGGGGGGACGAACGAGCGCCCCATGACCAACGCTACGCGAGAAATCGTCACGCATGGGTGCCGCGATCGTGCCGGATGTGCGCCGATTCGCCCCCAGGCGGGCGACGGCGGACGGGCGTCAGGCCGCCTCGACCTCGGGCTCTCGGCCGTCGAGGCGCTGCTCGAACCGGCGGCGAAGCTCCTCGCCTGTCACACGGAGGATCGCGCGCGGGCGGCGTGGCTCGATGCGGACGATTCGGACGTCGTCTCCGCCGCTGCTGCCGTAGCAGCGGGCGTAGCATTCGGCCTCCGACAGCGGCCTCAGACGTCGCATGACCGGACGCTAGAGCGTCGGTCGGACGTCAGAGCGGCTCGACCCGGCTGTCCTCGACGAGCGGTCTCAAGCGCGGCAGGAACGCATGCACGTCGAACGCCTCGGCGGGTGCGAGCGCACCTGTCCCGCGTGCTTCGCCGGCGCGAAGGGCGGCCACGCCGTGCGCGATCAAGACCGCCGCGGTGCCGTACGTGTCCGAACCGGTGAGCGTCGCGCGGCGGCCGCCGCCGGCTCCGCGCGCCTCCGCGACCACGGTCCAGCGGTTCGCGTCCCGCCTCGAAGCGGACGGCGTCCGGCCGACGCGACCGACCCGCCTGATGATCGGAGCCGTGAGCGGTGCGACGAGCCCCGCGAGCGCTGCAAGCCGCGGCGCCGCGAAGTACGAGCGCACCCGGCGCACGTCCGTGTGCCGGGGCACCGTCACCGGCTCGGTGCCGCCCCACTCGACCACGCTGCGCTCACCCGTGGGGAAGCGCACCCGCCGTGTCGTCTTGCCGAAGCGCGAAGGCACCGCCCTTCCCTCCCAGGCGACCTGCGGCTGGCCCATCACGTGCCCGATCGTCCGGCGGGTGCCGCTCGACGTCGGCTGACGCTTCGTCGCGTACGCGACGACGATCTCCTCGAGCGGCTCGTCGAGTCCTTCGGCCGCGAGCCGCGCTGCGAAGTCACCGGGGGCGTAGTCGAACCCGAACGAGGTCAGCAACACGACGCCGCGCTCGTCGGCCGACTCGCCGAAGCCGTCGTACACGACACGCGCGAACGCCTGCTCCGCGCTGACATCGAGGTAGTGCGCGCCGACGGCGATCGCCGCGCCGACCGGCTTCGTCCCGATCTCCGTAAACGGTCCCGCGGTCGACGCGACCGCGAACGCACCGTCGAACGCGTCGATCAGCTCCCGCTCGTGCGCCGCGTCGGCGACGCGCACGTCGTCGCCGTCCTGCGCGAGCGCCTCGAGCGCTTCGCGCCGTCTCCCCACCAGCCGAAGCGGGATGCCGAGCGCGCGCGCCTGCTCGACGACGAGCCGTCCCGTGTACCCCGTCGCACCGAGCACCGCGAGTGGACGGTTGTCGTTCACACGACGAGGATACGACGTTCCGGTGCGCGCGAAGGAGTTCCACTACGACGTCACGCTCGAGGACGGCGGGCGCATGGTCGCCGACGAAACGTCACCGCTCGAGCACGCCGAGGGCTGGAAGCCGGACCACTACCTCGTCGCGGCGCTCCTTCGCTGCACGCTCGAGAGCCTGCAGTATCACGCCGACCGCGCCGGGCTCGACGCTTCCGGCCGCGCGTCGGGGCACGCGATGGTCACGAAGCGCGAGAGCGACGAGCGCTACGGGCTCGTCGAGATCAGCGCGGCGCTCGAGGTCGCGGTCGAGCCGGACCCCGGCGACGACGCGCTCGCCGACCTGCTCGCGAAAGCCGAGCGGGACTGCTTCGTCGGCGCGTCGCTGACGAAGGCGCCCGACTACACGTGGACGGTGAACGGAAGGGCGGTCAGGCCTCGAGCGGCGCCATCGTGAGGCCGTAGGCGTTCAGCTGCTCCCAGTAGAGCTCGGCCTGCTCGCGATGGCCGCTCCAGACGATCGCCTGGCCGGAGCTGTGGATGCGGTTTGCGAACGCCATCCCGCGCTCGAAGTCGACCCCGGGAAGCACGGCGGCGAGCGCGAACGCGACGCCGTCGAAGGTGTTGTGGTCGTCGTTCAGCACGATCACGCGGCAGGCGTCACCGATGCCGCCGCCGGGGCCGCCCGTGCGTTCTCGCTCACGCGGAGGCGTCACCGTTGACATGCGTCTCACCATAGCCCGGTTTCCGCCACATCGCCCGCGCGGGGCGGGAATACTCGCGGTTCTCCGGTGTCTTTCGATGCGGGGAGCTGAAGCACATGAGACGCCCTTGGAGAAACCGGTTTCGGGAGGAAGAGCTCGCGGCGCTCGCCGACGGCTCGCTCCGCGAGGACCAACGTGACGCGATCGAGGCGCACGTCGCCGGCTCGCCCGAGCTCCGCAACAGGCTCGACGAGCAGCGACGTGCGCTCGAGCTGGTCGACGCCGCAGCCGTCGACGTCGAGGCGCCCGCCGGCCTGCGCGCGCGCGTCGAGGCTGAGCGCCGCCCGCGGCGCGTCCGCAGGCGGCCGCTCGCCCTCGCGACCGGCTTCGCGGTCGCCGCCGCGGCGGCCGTCGTTCTCCTGCTCACCCTGCCGCGCGGCGCCGGCGGCCCCGACTTCGCCGAAGCCGCGACGCTCGGGACACGCGCGGCCGCAGGCGCGGCGCCGCAACCGCTGGCGGGTGAGCCGAAGCTGCTCGACGCGGCGCTCGAGAACGTCCCGTTCCCGAACTGGGCGGAGGAGTTCGGGTGGCGCGCCACCGGCGTGCGCACCGACCGGATCGGCGGCCGCGACGCCGTCACCGTCTTCTACGAGAAGAACGGCCGCCACATCGCGTACACGATCGTCTCGGGCGACGCGCTCGACGTCCCGTCCGACGCCGAACCCGCCACCCGCGACGGCATCGACCTCCACACGCTCGAGCTCGCCGGCCGCCAGGTCGTCACCTGGGAGCGGCTCGGGCGCACGTGCATCCTCTCCGGAGACCTCGACCGCCCGACGCTGCTCAAGCTCGCGGCCTGGAAAGGCAAGGGGAGCGTTCCCGTCTAGCCGAACCGGCGCGCGATCTGCTGCCGGGCGCGATAGAGCCGGCTCATCACCGTCCCCTCGCGTGTCCGAAGCGCGGCTGCGGCCTCCTTGTAGCTGAGACCGACGACGTCGACGGCGACGAGCACGTCGCGGTAGTCGTCGGGGAGCTCCGCGATCGCCTCGTACACCTCGTGCGCCTCGGCCGCGCGCTCGGGCTGCGTCGACGCGCGCTCGTCGACGAACTCCCGACTCTCGGGAAGCGGTGCCGTCCGGGGTCTTCGGCTCTGGGTCCGGAGCCGGTTGAGGAACGTGTTGCGGAGGACGCGCAGGAGGTACCCGAGGTCGTCCTCGCCCCGCAGGAACCGCGGTCGCGCGAGCACCCGCGCGTACGTGTCCTGAACGAGATCCTCGGCGTCTTCGCGCGAGCCGGTGAGCGCCCACGCGGCGCGGTAGAGCCGGTCGAGGTGATCACCGAGTCGTGTCGGATCGAGCTTGCGCTCCATTCGGGAATGAACCCTCGGGCGGCGGTGTCCTCAGTGGCATCAGGGCAGGCGTGCCTGCCGGACATGAAAACGAAGGAGTGAACATGTTCTCACTCAGCCGAAACCGCCGACTCGTCCTCCTCCTCCTCGTCGTCGCCGCTGTAACGGCCAGTACCGCCGGAGCCGCGCTTCAACTCGGCAACGGAGGTCGCGACGTGTTGATCGGCAAGGACAACGACAACGCCGCCAACACGTTCATCCAGCCGCCGGGCGTGACGGCAAAGCAGCACCTCGACAACACCGATGTCCTGCGCGCCGGCGCGGCCGGCGATCTGCTGATCGGCCTCAAGGGCAGCGACGTCCTCGAAGGCGACCAGGGCGCGGACATCCTGGTCGGCGGGGTCGAGCAGGCGACGGCTCCGAACAGCGACGTGATCGACGGCGCCCAGGGTGACGACATCAACATCTGGGCCCCCGGCGACGGCAGCGACTTCGTGCTCGGCGGCCGTGGCTACGACACCAGCATCTCGGCCCCGCTCGTGCTCAACGGGAGCGTTCCGGCGCTGTTCCCGAGCGGCTACCGGCAGGTCCCGCACGTCTCGATCGACGCCAAGCCGCAGTTCCGGTGCACCGTCGAGAAGGTGCCGGCGAACCTCGATCTCGGGTTCGACTACATCACGCGGTTCTTCGCGAACGGCAACCTTGCGGTGACGATCCGGCTCCAGGACGTCGAGCAGGTGCTCTGCCCCAGCCCGAACGCGGGCCACGTGCTCGTCGCGCGGGTCGTGGGCAACTCGCCGACGTTCGTCGAGCGTCCGCTCTCCGACTTCTCGGGGACGCTGCTCGGCGCAGTTCTGCAGGCGCCCGCACGGTAGGACCGAGCTCCCGGTCGGCGGCGGTCGCTCCGCCGCCGACCGGGTAGCCTCGCGTCGTGGCAGCGCTGGCCCTCGACGTGGACGCGATCCGGGCGCGCTTCTCGTCCCTGCGCACGGAGTGGGCGCTCTTCGACGGGCCCGGAGGCACGCAGACCCCCGACGCGGTGATCGATGCGATCGCCGCGTATCTGCGTGAGTCGAACGCGAACCTCGGCGGCGCGTTCGAGGCGAGCGTCCGGAGCGACGCGCTCGTGGCGAACGCACGGATCGCGGCGGCGTCGTTTCTCGGCTGCACACCGGACGAGGTCGTGTTCGGCCAGAACATGACGACCCTGAACTTTGCGCTCTCGCGCACGGTCGGCCGTGAGCTGCGCGCCGGGGACGAGATCATCGCGACGAAGCTCGACCACGACGGCAACGTCGCGCCGTGGCTCGAGCTCGCGCACGACCTCGACCTCCACGTGCGGCTCGTCGAGCTCAACGACGACACGACTCTCGACCTGGACGACCTCGAGTCGAAGCTGAGCGAGCGGACGCGAGTCGTCGCGTTCCCGCTCGCGTCGAACGGCGTTGGGACGCTCGTCGACGGGCGACGCGTCGCGGAGCTCGCGCACTCCGTCGGCGCGCTCGCGTGGGCCGACGCGGTGCACTTCGGCCCACACGGCCCGATCGACGTCGCCGGGCTCGGCGTCGACGTGCTGCTCTGCTCGCCGTACAAGTTCTTCGGGCCGCATCTCGGGCTCGCGTTCGGGCGCAAGGACGTCCTCGAGCGCTGGCGACCGTACAAAGTGCGGCCCGCCGCGAACGAGCCCGTCGGAGCGCGCTTCGAGACGGGCACGCTCGCGCACGAGCTCCTCGCCGGGTTCGTCGCGGCGGTCGACTACGTGCACGAGCTGGGGTGGGACGCGATCCAGGCGCACGAGCGCGGGCTCGGCGAGCAGTTCCTCGCGGGGCTTCCGGACGCGTGGACGCTGCACGGGCTCCCGACGATGAGCGGCCGCGTGCCGACGTTCGCGCTCACACACGACTCGATCCCCCCCGACGCCGCGGCCGCCCGACTCGCAGAGCGGAAGCTGGCGGTCTGGTCGGGCAACTACTACGCGCTCGAAGTGATGCAAGAGCTCGGCCTTCCCGACGGTGCGGTGCGCGTGGGCCTGGTCCACTACAACACCGAGCAGGAAGTCGACCGCCTGCTCGAGGGGCTCGCGGGGCTGTGAGGCTCCTCGTTCTCGGCGGCACGGCGTTCCTCGGGCGCGCACTCGTCGACACGGCGCTCGAGCGCGGCCACGAGGTGACGCTCTTCAACCGCGGCAGGACGAACCCCGAGCTCTTCCCGGAGGCCGAGAGGCTGCGCGGCGACCGCAACGAGGATCTCTCCGCGCTCGACGGGCGCGAGTGGGACGCGGTCGTCGACGTCGCGACGTTCCTCCCGCGCGCCGTGCGGCTCGCGACCGAGACGCTGCGCGACCGTGTCGACCGCTACGTGTTCGTGTCGAGCATCTCGGCGTACGCCGACTTCAGCACGCCGGCGTCGGAGGACTCGCCGCTCGCGCAGCTCGAGAATCCCGAGTCGGAGAGCATCGAGGACTACGGGCCGCTCAAGGCCGAGTGCGAGCGGCTCGCGCGGGAAGCGTTCGACGAGCGCGCGCTCGTTGTGCGACCCGGTCTGATCGTCGGCCCGCACGACCCGACCGACCGGTTCACCTACTGGCCCAGGCGCGTCGCCGAGGGCGGCCCCATGCTCGCGCCCGCGCCACCGGATCAGCCCGTGCAGTTCATCGACGTCCGCGACCTCGGCGAGTGGATCGTCGCGGCGGCGGAGTCCGGCCGGTCGGGTGTCTACAACGCGACCGGCGAGCCGACGACGTTCGAGGCGCTGCTCGATGCGTGCATGCGCGTGAGTGGAAACACCGAGATCGTCTGGGTCCCGCCCGAGCGCCTCGTCGCGGCGGAGGTCGGCGAGTGGATGGAGCTGCCGCTCTGGATCGTCACCCCGGAGTTCGCCGCGATGCAGCGCACCGACGTCTCGAAGGCGATCCGCGACGGCCTCCGCTTCCGGCCGCTCGAGGAGACGATCCGCGACACGCTCGCGTGGGACGCCGAGCGCACGACGCCGCGGGCGGAGGGCGTCGGCCTCACCGCGGAGCGCGAACGCGAACTGCTCGCGCATGCCTGAGAAGGACTACAGCGGCACCCCGCTCTCGAAGAAGCTCGGCGCCAAGCCGGGCGCCGGCGTCGTCGTCTTCTTCACGACGTCGCGCGCCGATCTCGCGAAGCGCTTCGCGAAGCTGAAGCGGACGCTCGACGCGGCCGACGGTCTCTGGATCGCGTGGCCGAAGAAGGCCTCGACGATCGAGACCGACCTCGACTTCGACGCCGTACAGCGGATCGGGCTCGACGCGGGGCTCGTCGACAACAAGAGCGCAGCGATCGACGGAGACTGGCAGGCGGTTCGGTTCGTCTACCGGCTGAGCGACCGCTAGTCGTACTTCGAGCGGGCGCGCTCCCAGCGCTCGTCGTCGCGCCTGATCTTGTCCGGGTCGACGCCGCGCGCCTCCGCGAGCTCGAGCGTCAGGAGCTGGAAGCGGACGATGTCGACGACCGGGTGCCGCGTCGGGACGAGCGTGACGTCGCAGCCGAGCTCGCGCAGCGCATCCGCCGCACCTCGTGCCCGCTCCGCTGCGCGTCCCTCGCCCTCGAGCACGAAGCACCGGACGTGCTCGTCGATCGCGGCGAGGTAGCCGTGCAGCAGCTGCTCGGTCTCGTGCGGCTCCGCGGCGACGAACACGCCCTCCCGGAGCTTCAGGACCGCCTCCTGTGCGGTCGGCCAGTCGCGACCGGCGCCGGCGACGAGCCAGCGGTCGTGCTCGCTCAGCGGCTCGCGCTCGTCGAGCGCCGCCGCGACCGCGTCGGGCAGCCAGCCGATCCCCTCGCCGCGGAGCGCCGCCAGGGCTGCGACCGCGCAGGTGTAGCTGACGGTGTGGCACCAGCTCCGCTCGATCTCCGGCGTCGCGACGATCACCTCCTCCGCGAGCTCGCCGAGCGGGCTGTCGGGCTTGCCGGTGACGAGCCACTTCGGCCCCGGGAAGGCACGCGCGGCCTCGAGCGACAGCGGCGTGTCGCCCTCGTGGCTGATCACGACCATCAGGTCCGCGTCCGGCGGTCGATGCACCGCCTCGAGCGCCTGCACCGCCTCGCCCCCGGTCTGAGCGGCGTGGAACGACGTGCCGCAGCCGGTGTAGACCACGCGCGCGCCCTCGGGCAAACGCCTGTCGGTCGGCACCTGCCGCAGCCAGTCGGGCTGCGAATGGATCGCCGCCCGCGTCGCCTCTCCTGCCATAGGCGCGTCTATACCATCCTTCGCGTGGCGGAGTTCCCGTTCGTGCACCGGGAGGTCGCGCGGTTCAGCGACCTCGACCCGATGGGGCACGTCAACAACGCCGTCTACCTCACCTGGATCGAGAACGCACGGATCGAGTTCCTGCGCACCCTCGGCGCGTTCGACAACCCCGATACGACCGAGATGGCGATGATCCTCGCGCGCGTGGAGGTCGACTTCCGCGCACCGCTCGGCTTCGGCGACGAGGTCGAGGTCGGCGTGCGCACTGCGCGACTCGGAACGAAGAGCTTCGACCTCGAGTACGAGCTCCGCTGCGGCGACACGGTCGCGGCGAGCGCGAAAACGGTGCTCGTGGCGTACGACTATCAGCGCAATTCGAGCAAGGAGATACCGGACGAATGGCGACGGCGACTGGCGGCCTAGTCTTCGAGCGCACGACGCTCCCGAACGGCGTGCGACTGCTCACGGCACCGATGCCGCAAGTGCAGTCGACGTCGTGCTTCCTCATGTTCTCGGCGGGCTCACGCTTCGAGACCGCGGAGACGAACGGCATCGCGCACTTCGCGGAGCACATGTTCTTCAAGGGAACCGAGCGGCGACCGACGTCGCGCGACATCGCCGGCGAGGTCGACTCGATCGGCGGCGAGTTCAACGCGTTCACCGGCAAGGAGTACACCGGCTACTACGTCAAATGCGCGGCGGAGCACGCGCCGACGGCGTTCGACGTGCTCACCGACATGATCGGCCACTCGCGCTTCGATCCGGATGAGATCGAGCGCGAGAAGGG
>Ga0114129_10003592_pt1 | contig 21816 bp, 18 predicted proteins | sample RhiMetdeltSRZDD1_FD_80071 | JGI IMG/M metagenome (GOLD analysis project Ga0114129, IMG submission 80071) | Populus rhizosphere microbial communities from Tennessee, USA - Rhizosphere MetaG P. deltoides SRZDD1 (version 2) (version 2) | ecosystem: Host-associated > Plants > Roots > Rhizosphere >... | reverse complement strand
CGGAGTCCGCGTGGCGCTCGGTGCAACGCGCGGCGACATCCTCGGCCTGGTGCTCGGGCAGAGCCTGCGTTTGGTGCTTTTCGGGCTGGGCGTCGGGATCTTGGCGGCGCTCGTGCTCGGCCGGACGCTCTCGAGCTTCCTCTACGGCGTGTCGGCGATGGACCCCGTGACGTTCGCGGTGGTCGTGCTGCTGCTGCTCGCGACGGGACTCCTCGCCGGCTACGTCCCGGGCCGCCGTGCGGCGGCGACGGACGCGGTGCGGGCGCTCCGGGCCGACTGAGGCGAGACTCAACACGCGATCGCCTCGAGCGTCTTCGCGATGCTAGACTGAAATTCTTACCCCAGTGAGGATTGCGGACAGGCGACGTCTCCGAGCGTGAAGGAGTGAAGCCATGCAGCTCGGGATGATCGGCCTCGGGCGCATGGGCGGGGGCATGGTGCGTCGCTTGCTGCGGGGCGCGCACACGTGCGTCGTCTACGACCGGGCGCCTGCGGCAGTGGAAGCGCTCGTGAAGGACGGCGCGACCGGCGCCTCGTCGCTTCTCGAGTTCGTGAAGAAGCTCGAGAAACCCCGCGCGATTTGTCTGATGGTGCCGGCGGCGGTCGTGGACTCCGCGATCGACGAGCTCACCCCGCTGCTCGAGAGCGGAGACACGCTGATCGACGGGGGGAACTCGAACTACCAGGACGACATCGCGCGAGCGAAGCGTCTGGCGCCCCCGGGCATCCACTACGTGGACATGGGGACGAGCGGAGGCGTGTGGGGCCTCGAGCGCGGCTACTGCCTCATGATCGGGGGTGAGACGGAGATCGTGAAGCGCCTCGACCCGATCTTCGCGACCCTCGCTCCCGGCCCCGGTGACATCCCGCGCACCGCTGGACGCGAGAAGCGCGGGGGGACGGCCGAGAGCGGCTACCTCCACTGCGGACCGAGCGGGGCGGGCCACTTCGTGAAGATGGTCCACAACGGCATCGAGTACGGCCTGATGGCCGCGTACGCAGAGGGGCTGAACATCCTGAAGAACGCGAATGCCGGCAAGGCGACGCACGAGCAGGATGCGGAGACGACGCCCTTGCGCGACCCCGAGCACTACCAGTACGACTTCGACCTCGCCGACGTCACGGAAGTGTGGCGCCGCGGCAGCGTGATCACGTCCTGGCTGCTCGACCTGAGCGCCATGGCGCTCGCCGACGACCCGCAGCTTCAGAAGTTCACAGGCAAGGTCTCGGATTCCGGCGAGGGCCGCTGGACCGTGGACGCCGCCATCGACGTCGGAGTGCCCGCGCACGTCCTGAGCGCTGCCCTCCTCGAGCGCTTCGCGTCCCGCGGCCAGAATCTGTTCCAGGACAAGCTGCTATCCGCGATGCGGTTCGGTTTCGGGGGACACGTGGAGAAGAAGTAGCGGTGCCCAGCGAGAAGCTTCGCTCCGACGCGCTCGTCTTCTTCGGCGCCACCGGCGATCTCGCCTACAAGAAGATCTTTCCCGCCTTGCAGGCGATGGCGAAGAAGGGGCGGCTCGATTTCCCGGTGGTGGGGGTCGCGAAGTCCGAATGGAATCGCGAAAAGCTCGTGGAGCGGGCCAAGGCCAGCGTGGCCGAGCACGGCGGTGGCGTCGATCCCGAGGCATTCCCAAAGCTCGCTCGCCAGCTGTCTTACGTGGACGGTGACTATGCCGATTCCGACACCTTCGCCCGGCTGCGCGCCGAGCTCGGCGCGGTCGAGCGGCCTGCGCACTACCTCGCCATTCCGCCCAGCATGTTCCCAACCGTCGTCGAGAAGCTTCACGAGGCCGGCTGCACGAAGGGCGCCCGCGTCATCGTGGAGAAGCCGTTCGGCCGCGACCTCGATTCCGCCCGCCAGCTGAACCGCACCTTGCACGCGGTTTTCCCGGAGGACTCCATCTTCCGGATCGACCACTATCTCGGAAAGGAAGCCGTCCAGAACATCCTGTACTTCCGCTTCGCAAACGCGTTCCTGGAGCCCGTCTTCAATCGCCACTACGTGGAGAACGTGCAGATCACCCTGGCGGAGAGCTTCGGGGTGAAGGGCCGCGGTCTCTTCTACGAGGAGACCGGCGTGATCCGCGACGTGATCCAGAATCACCTGCTCCAGGTCGTCAGCTACCTGGCGATGGAGGCGCCGTCCAGCACCTACCACGAGGCGATCCGCGACGAGCAGGCGAAAGTGCTGCGCACGGTTCGGCCCATCAGCCTCGAGAACATGGTGCGCGGCCAGTTCCGGGGCTACCGCGACGAGGCCGGGGTGGCGAAGGATTCCCAGGTGGCGACGTACGCCGCCCTGCGCCTCTACGTCGATTCCTGGCGTTGGGAAGGCGTGCCCTTCTACGTCCGGGCCGGGAAGAGTCTGGCGATGACCTGCACGGAGGTGTTCGTCGAGCTCCGTAGCGCGCCCCCGGTGGTGTTCGCGGAGGCGAAGCCGCCGATGGGGAACTACCTGCGCTTCCGCCTGGGTCCCCAGGTCATGATCGCAATCGGAGCGCGTGCGAAGCGACCTGGGGAAGGCATGGCGGGAGAGCCGGTCGAGCTGTCCGTCGTCGACCAACCCGAGCAGGGTGAGGACGGGCGCATGGGCGACTACGAGCGCCTCGTCGGCGACGCGATGGCCGGAGACGCGACGCTATTCGCGCGGCAGGACGTGGTGGAGGCGGCATGGGCGATCGTGGACCCTGTGATCCACGGCGCGAGCCCGCTCTACGAATACGAGCCCGGCAGCTGGGGGCCGCCCCAGGCCGACAGCCTCGTGGCCGACGTCGGGGGCTGGAACACACCGCGCTGAGGGCATGAACATGTCAGCGCCCCCGACCCGGCTTTACCTCGTGCGCCACGGCGCGACCCAGCTCACGGCCGAAGACCGCTTCTCGGGCGCGGTCGGCGTCGAGCTGTCGGACGAGGGGCGGCAGCAGGTGCGCCAGCTGGCGGAGCGGCTCGCCCACGATGCGATTCGCGGCGTCTACTGCAGTCCGTTGTCGCGCACAGTGGAGACGGCTGAGATCCTCGCAAAGCCGCACGGTCTTTCCCTCGAGCTCCGCGACGGCCTGCGCGAGATCCACCACGGCCGCTGGGAAGGGCTTACGCGGCGGGAAGTCGAGGAGCGCTTTGCCGAGGAATACGCGAATTGGGAAGCCGACCCGTTTACGTTTGCTCCCGAGGGCGGCGAGTCGGGCCTGGCCGTCCTCGCCCGATCCCTCCCCGTGGTTCGGGAGATCGTCCCGCGGCACGAGGGCCAGACCATCCTCGTGGTCTCGCACAAGGCGACCCTGAGGCTCATCCTCTCAAGCCTCCTCGGCTTCGATCCCCGGGGTTACCGGGATCGCCTGGACCAGTCCCCGGCCTGCCTCAACGTCGTGGATTTCTCCGATCCGGTGCGCGCGCGTCTGATGACCTTCAACGACACGTCACACTACTCGCGTCGCCCGCGGACGCCCGAGAAGTGCCTGTCGAGTTGGTGGGACACGCCTCAGTAGCCGATCGCCTGTCCGTCCTTGCGCGGGTCCGAGCCGCCGAAGTAGCGGCGAGGATCCTCCTCGCGCCAGATCGCCTGGTAGCCGCCGAGCGCCTCGGGTGTCTTCCCGATGCGGTGGCCGCGGGCGGCCAGGCCCTCGAGCACCTTGGGGTCGAGGCCGAGCTCCGGGATCAGTGTGCCTCCGTCGGTCATCTCGCCGCCCCAGGGCGCCGAGCTGCCGTCGTGGACGATGCGCGGCACGTCGGTCGCCTGCTGCACCGAGAGCCCGAAGTCGAGGATGTTCATCACCACCTGCGCGTGGCCTTGCGGCTGCACGTCGCCGCCCATCACACCGAACGCCATCACGGGAGCCCCCTTGCGCGTCAGGAACGCCGGGATGATGGTGTGGAACGGTCGCTTCTTCGGCTCGAGACGGTTCCTGTGGCTGGGGTCGAGCGAGAACGCCTGGCCGCGGTTCTGCATTGCGAAGCCGACGCCGTCGGGGCAGATGCCGGAGCCGAAGCCTGCGTAGTTGCTCTGGATGAACGAGACCATGTTGCCCTCGCCGTCCGCCGCGCACAGATAGACCGTGTCGGAGTCGAGCGGCGGGTCGCCGGGCGAAGCGCTCTGCGCCGCGCGCTTCGGGTCGATCCTCTTCGCGCGCTCGCGCGCGTACTCCTTTGAGATCAGCCAGGCCACGGGAACCTTGGCGAACGCAGGATCGGCGTAGTAGCGGGCGCGGTCCTCGAAGGCGAGCTTCTTGGCTTCCACGAAGAGGTGCAGGTAGTCGACCGAGTTGAGGCCGAGGCTCGGGACGTCGAAGCCTTCCATCAGATTCAGGATCTGGAGCGCGCAGATGCCCTGGCCGTTCGGCGGGATCTCCCAGACGTCGTAGCCTCGGTAGCTCGACGAGACGGGATCGACCCAGTCGGCGCGGTGCGAGCGCAGGTCCTCGAGGCTCATGTAGCCTCCGAGCTCGCGCGACTTGGCGACGATGCGTTCGGCGGTCTCGCCTTCATAGAAGCCGGACGCGCCGTCCTTCGCGATCCGCTCGTAGGACGCGGCCAGGAGCGGGTTCTTGAAGACGTCACCGTAGGCCGGGACCCGCCCGCCGGGATGGTAGACGGCGGCGAGCTGCGGGGCCTCGGCGTCCTTCCAGGCCGTGAAGTGCGAGGCGATGATGGGCGAAACCGGAAAGCCGGCGCGCGCATACTCGATAGAGGGCTCGAGCAGGCGGGCGAGGCCGAGCCGGCCGAAGCGCTCGCTCAAGGCCTGCCAGCCGCTGACGCAGCCGGGCACGCTCCAGGACAGCGGGCTTTCGCGCGGGATGCGTTTCAGGCCGAGGCTTCGGGCCTTCTCGAGCGTCCAGGCCGCGGGCGCGCGGCCGCTCGCGTTCAAGCCGTAGAGCTTCCTCTCCTTCTCGACCCACAGGATCGCGAAGAGATCACCCCCGATGCCACAGCTCGCCGGCTCCATCAGGCCGAGGGCGGCATTCGTGGCGATCGCGGCGTCTACGCACGTGCCACCGGCCTTGAGCACGTCCACGCCGACGAGAGCGGCGAGTGGCTGGCTGGCGCAGACCATGCCGCGCTGGGCGACAACGGCCGAGCGGTCGCGGTTTCGCGCGACGAGGCGGGCGGGATCGCTCGGCGGCCGGCCGCCGTCCGGCGCGGCCTCCGCGCGTTTGTACCCGGCCGCGGCCGAGGCGGCCGCAAGGGCGAGGAAGTTGCGTCTCTGCATGGGATTTCCTAACTCTAACATCGGAATTCCTGCCCCCGCCTCGTCGTGACCGGGTGGGGCGAGGATCGTTTCGCTTAAGCTACTGCCTCAAGGACTTAGGTGAGCGAATCCCACTACCCGGCCGCCCGCAGCTTCGCAGCCCGGCTCGAGGCCCACTTCGCAGGACACGCGGTCTCCCAGGCTCCGCCAGCCGGACTGCCGCTGCCCGATGCGGGCGCGATCGAGGCGCTGATCGACGCCGGGTTCTGGGCGAGCCTGCAGCGCGAGGAGGGTTACGCTCCCGAGATCTCGCTGGCCTTCCTGCCTCCCGAACGGGCCGTGCGGCCGCTCTTGTTCGCGCCGCCGCTGCCGCTCGGCCCGCGCGCGCTCGCGCAGCTCGCACCGGCCGTCGAGCGACCCGGGATCCATCTCGGCGTGTGGCGGCAGCAAGGCGAGCTGGTCGTGTGGGGAACCACGCGAACGATCCCCGCCTACTGCTTCGTGCTGGAGGTCGTCACGCCCGGCTTGCTGGTCGTCAAACATCGCATGCGCGAGGACTCGGCCAAGTTCCGCAACGTCGCGGTCTTCGAAGGCGAGCAGGTGAAGCTCCTGAGCCGGCAGGTCGAGAACGCGCAGGACTATCCTGAGCTACTCCGGTCGCTACTCGTGCCTGAGGCGTCGGGCGGAAAGGACGAGCCTGTCGACTTGCTGTTGCGGCTCGCGGTGTCGATGCGCGCGCACAAGCGCGGGGGGACGCTGCTCGTGGTTCCGGCGCAGAGCGAGGCGTGGCGCGAGTCGATCGTGCGGCCGATCGCGTACGCCGTAGAGCCGCCGTTCACCGAGCTGGCCGACCTGGCCGTCGAGACGGCGGCGGACGGCGAGTCGCCGGACTACGCGGCGCTCGGTCGGGCGGTGGATGCGGTCGCCGGCCTGACCGCCGTGGACGGCGCGACCTTGATCACCGATCGCTACGAGCTCCTGGCGTTCGGCGTCAAGATCGGACGCCCCGACGGCCGGCTGCGGGTCGAGCGGGTCGTGGTCACCGAGCCGATCGAGGGCGGCGTGCCCGTCGTGCTGTCGCCGCTACAGCTCGGCGGCACGCGCCACATTTCGGCCGCGCAGTTCGCCCTGGACCAGCAGGACGCGCTTGCCCTGGTCGCGTCCCAGGACGGCCGCTTCACGGTCTTCGCGTGGTCCGCGCGCGAGGCGATGGTCCACGCCCACCGCGTGGAGACCTTGCTGTTGTGAGCTCGGGGCGGCGCGTCCGTTCCCGGAAGCGCCACCCCCCGACGGGCTACTTCGGTGGCGCTGCCGGAAGGACGGCCGCGTTGCTGGCGAGCACCCAGGCGCCGTCCTTCTTCACCATCGTATTCACGTAGTTACCCTTGATCAGCGGCACCGGCTTTCCGTCGGGGCCCGTGACGCCCGTGACTTCGTAAGTGCCCTCTCCGACCGCGATGTCGGGAGCGACCGACTGGACGGCCCCGACGTTGATCGTGATCTTCGCGCCCTTCCACGGGCCCGCGAAGTTCGCCGCGAACTCCTTCTCGATGGCCGCGCGGCCGATCACCTTGCCGCCCTCCGGAGTAACGCGGACGGCGTTGTCCGTGTAGAGGCTGGCAAGCGTTTTGACGTCGGCCTTGGCAAAGGCCGCCGCCCAGTCCGCCGCGAGCTTCTCGTGGCCCGGATCCTTGGTCTGCGCCGAGGCGGCCGCGAGGCCAAGCGCGAGAACGGCGGCGGAAACGCTCACAGCGATGCGTACGCTTCTCATTTCGAAACCTCCTTGAGGCTTGTCCAGGTCAGTCTTTCAATGATCCAACTCGACCTTGGCGCCATCGATCTTGCAAGTCAAGCCGGCGACCGCTCGAAGACGGAGGCGAAGCTCGCCGCCAGGCGATCCATGACCTCGTCGAGCGGGACGGGTCGGCCGAGCTTTCGCTCCAGGCTCGTGACGCCGCGGCCGCGGATGCCGCAGGGGACGATCAGGTCGAAGGCCGAAAGGTCGGTGCCGACGTTCAGGGCGAAGCCGTGCGAGGTCACCCAGCGGGCGATTCGGACGCCGATCGCTCCGATCTTCTCGTCCGCGAGCCAGACGCCCGTGAGGCCGGCCACGCGGCTCGCGGCGAGCTCGTAGTCGGCGCAGGTGCGGATCATGACCTCCTCCAGGTCGCGCACGTAGCGGTGGACGTCGCGCCGGTCGGGGGGGAGCTTCAAGATCGGATAGCCGACCACCTGGCCGGGCCCGTGGTACGTGACGTCGCCGCCGCGGCCCGTCTCGAAGACCTCGAAGCCGCGCTCGCGCAGCGACTCGGCGGGGAGCAGGATGTTCTGCGCCTGCGCGTTGCGTCCGAGCGTGAAGACCGGGTCGTGCTCGAGCAGCAGGAGCTGGTCGGGGATGTGATCGGCCTGCCGCTCGGCCACCAGCCTTTCCTGGAGCCCGAGACCGTGGGCGTACGGAATCCGTCCCAGCCGCAGAACGGCCATTCGTGGTCTCTGGCTCATGAGCATCGCTGCGCCCGAAAGTTACAGCCAACGGGCCGCTGGCGAAAGTCACAGGCAACTCTACAACCCGGACTCGTCGAACTCCTGCAGCGCCTTCTTGATCTGGGCCATGAAGCGGTCGGCGTCGGCGCCGTCGACGAGACGGTGGTCGAAGGTGAGCGCCACGTAGCCCATGGTGCGGATCGCGATCGCGTCGTCGCGCACCACCGGCCGCTTCTCGATCGCGCCGAGGTCCAGGATCGCCACCTGCGGCTGGTTGATGATCGGCGTGCCGAACAGGCTGCCGAAAACCCCGGGATTGGTGACGGTGAAGGTGCCGCCCTGCACCTCCTCGACCTTGAGCTTCTTGGCCCGCGCACGCTCGGCGAGGTCGGCCACGGCGCGTGCCAGGCCGAGCACGTTCTTCTCGTCCGCGTTGTGGATCACCGGCACGATCAGGCCCCAATCGAGCGCGACGGCGATGCCGAGGTTGACGTCCTTGCGGTAGACGACGTTGTCGCCGTCGATGCTGGCGTTCAGCACCGGGAACGCCTGCAGCGCGTCGACCACTGCCTTGAGCACGAACGGCAGATAGCCGAGCTTCACGCCGCGCTCTTCGAACGACGCGCGGTGCTTTTTGCGGAGCTGGTCGATGCGCGTGAAGTCGATCTCGAAGACGGTCGAGACGTGCGCCGAGGTGCGCTTCGACACCAGCATGTGCTCCGCCGTCTTCTTCCGGATCGGCGACAGCGGCACGACCTGGACGCGCGCGCCGGCGGGCGGGGCAGCGGGCGGTGCAGCGGGCGGGGCGGCGGGCGCAGCGCCCCGCGGGACCGTGGCGTCCCCTGGGGCAGGTGGCGAGACGGCCGGCGGGGCAGGCGCCGGGCCGGGAGTCGTGGCAGGGCGTCCTTCGATGTGGCCGAGGATGTCCTGCTTCGTGACCCGGCCACCGATTCCCGTGCCCGGGATCTCACGGATGTCGACCTGGTGTTCGGCGGCGATCTTGCGCACGACCGGGGACGAGCGCGTGAGGCGCAGCTCCTCGGGAGTCATCTCGGCGCGTGGCTTCTCGAGGTCATCGGCGTCGGTTGGGCGCTGCGACTGGCGCTCGCCTTCGATGACGTATTCGACAGGCGGAGGCGGCTCTGGCGTCGAAGGCGCCGCGGGTCGCGGCGGGGGCGGCGGCGGAGCGGGTGGCGACGCTGCAGCGGCAGCCGGCGGAGCGGGTGGCGGCGGGGGCTCGCCTGCAGTCGGCGCCGCCGTCGGCGCGGACGCGGCCGTCCCCGTGGCGTCTCCTTCCGCCGCGATCACTCCGACTACGGTGTTGATCGGCACCGTCGTGCCCGGAGCGACCCGGATTTCCTTGAGAATGCCAGCGGCCGGCGCGGGGATTTCGGCGTCCACCTTGTCGGTCGAGATCTCGAAAAGCGGTTCGTCGCGTTCGACGCGGTCGCCGACGTTCTTGAGCCACTTCGTGACGGTGCCCTCGGCGATCGATTCCCCCATCTGGGGCATGATGACGTCAGCCATGGCTCTCCTCGCTCGAAGGGCGCTCTAGGCGTCGATCGCGTGGCCGTAAACGGCCTCGGCCGCCTGCATCAACGCCTCGGGCAACGTCGGGTGCGGGTGGATCGTGCGGAAGATCTCCTCGGTGGTGGCCTCGAGCCGCAGCGCGACGCACGCTTCGGAGATGAGATCGGTCACGTGTGGACCGACCATGTGCACTCCCAGCACTTCGTCGTACTTGGCTTCCGAGACCACCTTCACGAGCCCGTCGGGATGGCCGATGATGCGCGGCTTGGCCAGGTTTCCGAAGGCGAAGCGCCCGACGCGCACGTCGTAGCCGCGTTTTTTCGCCTCGGCCTCGGTCAGTCCGACGCCGGCCACTTCGGGCCGGCAGTAGGTCGCCGAGGGGACGCGGTCGTAGTTGAGGGGTTCGGTGGCCTGACCGGCCAGACGTTCGGCGACGCCGATGCCCTCGGCCGACGCCACGTGGGCAAGCTGCGGGTGCGGGCGGTCCTCCAGTGCTACGACGTCGCCGATCGCAAAGACGCCCGGCTCGTCGGTCGCCATCATGTGGTCGGTCTTGATGTTGCCGCGGTCGAGCGCAACCTTCGTCGACTCGAGGTTGAGCCCGTCCGTGACCGGTCCGCGCCCCACGGCAACCAGCAGCACCTCCGCCGTCAAGGTCTTCGCCTCGCCCTTGTCGGTGCGGAAGCCTACCTCGACGCCGTTCGGGGTCTTGAGCGCGGCTTCCGTGCGCGCGCCGACGTGGATCGTCATCTGTTTGGCCAGGAGCTTGTGCGCCTCGGCCGAGATCTCCTCGTCCTCGAGCGGCAGGATCCGGGGCAGCATCTCGATCACGGTGACCGTCGAGCCGAAGCGGGCGAACATCGATGCGAACTCCATCCCGACTGCACCGGCGCCGATCACGATCAGGCTCTTCGGGATCTCCTTGAGCTGCAGGATCTCGTCCGAGGTCACGATCTGTTTGCCGTCCGGCGTCATGCCCGGCAAGGTCTTGGGTTTCGAGCCGGTGGCGATCAGCACGTTCTTCGTGTCGACCCGGGTCTCACCCTTCTCGCCTTTCACCACGACGGCCTTGGGGCCGTCGAAACGCCCCTGGCCCTTGAACAGCGTGATCTTGTTCTTCTTGAAGAGGTAGGTCTCGATCCCTTTGCTGAGCCGCGTCACGATGCGGTCCTTGCGCGCCATCACGGCGGGGAAGTCGAGCGCCACGTTCTCGGCGAGGATCCCGATCTCCTTGCGGTTGTGCAGGTCTTCGAAGAGGTCGGCCGTGTGCAAGAGCGCCTTCGTCGGGATGCAGCCGCGCAGCAGGCAAGTGCCGCCGCAGGCCGGATCCCGCTCGACGATGGCGGTCTTCAGGCACATCTGCGCAGCGCGGATGGCGGCGACGTAGCCCCCGGGGCCCGTGCCGATCACGGTCACGTCGAAAATCTCGCTGTTGGCCACCGTTCCTCCCTGCAACAGCGCACGCTACCAGAGCGGTCGGGGCCTGACAAGGCGAAGCCCGAGGGTCTGCTAAGATGGGCGTCCCTCGATGTCCGATCCCCTGCTGATCGTTGTGGCGATCGTGATCCTGTTGCTCGGCAACGGGTTCTTCTCCGGCAGCGAGATCGCGCTCATCTCGGCACGCCGCAGCCGGATCGAGCGGCTGGCCGACCAGGGCAGCCGCGCCGCGAAACGCGTCCGCGAGCTGCAGGACAACATGGACCAGTTCCTGGCCACGGTGCAGATCGGCGTGACCGTGTGCGGGACGCTCGCCGGCGTGCTCGGCGGCGTGCTGGCGTCCCGCTACCTGGAGCCCGTCATGGCCGGGGGCTCGTTCGCGCGCTACGTACCGGTGGCGCTCATCGCGAGCGGCGCGGTGGGGCTGGGGATCGTGTACGTCGAACTGGTGCTCGGCGAGCTCGTTCCGAAAGCGCTCGCGCTACGTTACACGGAGCGCATCGCGCTCGCGGTGTCCGGTCTGTTCCTGCTGATGTTCCGCGGCTCGCGCTGGCTGGTGGAGTTCGTGGCAGCCTCCACGCGCGTGGTCCTGCGCCTCGTTGGAGTGCGTGAGATCGGCCCGCGCACGTTCGTTTCCGAAGAGGAGATCAAGCATCTCGTGAAGCAGGGGCGCCAGCAGGGTGTGCTCGACCAGACCGAGATGGAGATCATTCACAGCGTGTTCGAGTTCACCGACATGCCCGTGCGCAAGGTGATGGTGCCGCGGCCCAAGGTGCTAGCACTTTCCGCGGACACGCCGCCCGGCGAGGTGGGATCCCTGATCGTGGAGAGCGGCTTCTCGCGCTTCCCCGTCTACGAGGGCTCGCTCGACAACGTGATCGGCGTCGTCTACGTGAAAGACGCGCTGCGGCTGCTCGAGAAACGCCAGCCCGTGGTGATCCGCAAGATCCTGCACCCGGTGCAGCTGGTGCCCGAGACCAAGAAGGTGGGCGAGCTGCTGAAAGAGCTGCAGAAGCGGCGCAGCCACCTGGCGATGGTGATCGACGAGCACGGCTCGGTGAGCGGCCTGGTGACGCTCGAGGACCTGCTCGAACAGATCGTGGGCGAGATCCAGGACGAGTACGACTGGGAGGAGCGCCCCGTCGAGCGCTTGCGCGACGGCTCGCTGGTGGTCGAGGGCACGCTCTCGGCCTCCGAGCTGCGCGAAGCGCACGAGATCCCGCTGCCGGAGGGCGAGTTCCAGACCGTGGCCGGCTTCATGCTGGCGGAGCTTGGCCGAGTCCCGAAAGGCGGCGAGGTGGTGCAGGTCGGGAACTTCCGCTTCACGGTCGTGGACGTCGAAAAGAACCGGATCAGCAAAGTGAAGATCGAGAAGCTGCCGGTCCCTGCAAAGGTCTGACGCGGTACCCAGGGGCGGGGGTGGAACCCCGGTTGGAAAAAACAGACCGAGAACGTTGAGTGGGTCCGGCTCAACTCGGGGCGCCCCGAGTTGGAAACTGGATGCGTTTCATTCCCTGCTGGTCGCGGCCGAAGGCGGCGATGGACGACTCAAAGAAAGCTGAAGCAGGCCGTAGGCTTTTTTCCCTCGCCCTGGACCCATCGCGCCCTACGATGCCCCGCACACGCGGCCCTGGCTCTTTCGCACCTGGGCTCTTACCTTCGCCGCTACGGATTCGGCGGCGGGGGAGTCGCGGCCGGTGGACGAATCGGCTCGATTTTCGGCTGGTCCGGCCGCGTCGGTAGCGTGGGCGAAGCGGGCTGGCCCGGCACCTCGAACAGGAACGGCGAGGCCTCGCCGCCGACCAGGAACGAGCGCAGGTCTCGCTCCTCGATGTCGCTGCGGCGGATCACGTGCGGCGTCAGGGTCATCACGATGTCGGTCTGCGTCGCTTCTTCCCGGTTCCTGGCGAAGAGCCGGCCCAGGAACGGGATGCTCGCGAGCCCAGGCAGCCCCGTGAGCCCGCGCCGCTCGTTGTCGAGGATCAGGCCGGCCAGCATGTTGGTCTCGCCGTCGCGCAGGCGGATCGTCGAGTTGACCGTGCGGCTGTTGAAGGTGGGCAGGCCCTGATAGCCCGGCGCGCCGACCGCCGAGATGTCGAGCTTGAGCTGCAACGTGACCTCGCCGTCGTGGTGCACGCGCGGGGTCATGTCGATGTTCACGCCCACGTTCTTGTATTCGAACGAGGTGATCGGCTGCTGCGGGATGCCGCCGGTTGCGATCGCACTGAACGTCGTGACCGGAACGGGCACCTGGTCGCCGAAGCGGGCCTGCGCCGTGCCTCCCTCGGAGATGCGCAGCTGCGGGTTGGCGAGCAGCCGTGTCGAGGAGTCGGTCTCGAGCAGCCGGAGCACCGCGCCGGGCAGGGAGGTGACCAGCAGGTTGTCCTTGTCGTACGGCCCGTCGCTCGGGTTCGTGATGGCCGGGTCGGGAAAGACGCCGGAAGCGATGCCCTCGATGCCTTGCGAGTCGAGACCCGAGGTGAGGTAGATCCCGTACTCCTTGAGCTTGTTGCGCGCCACCTCGAGGATCTGGACTTCGACCACCACTTCGGCGCGGCGCTTGTCGACGATCTCGACGATGCGTTCGGCCGCCGCCACCTTGTCTGGCGTGTCGTTGATCGTGAGCGCGTTGCTACCGGGCACGGGTGCGATCCGGCGCGCGCCGAGCACGACGCGCAGGAGGTCGATCGTCTCCTTGAGGTCGGCGTTCGAGAGGAACAGGGTCTTGACCACCTGCTGCTCGAACTCGCGGCGCTTCGAAGGTGTGTCGGGCACCACGTTCAGCACCTTCGAGTCGACCACGCGGTGGAAGGTGCGGCCGGCCGCCGCGAGCGCCGTGAGCGCCTGGTCGAAGCCGACGTTCTGCAGGTCGAGGTTCACGGTCGCGTCCTGGAAGGAGGGGTCGAAGGTCACGTTGATGGAGGCGGCCCGCCCGAGCGCCAGATAGGCTTCGCGCAGGCTGGCGCCGCGGAACACCAGCCCGAGCGGCTGCTGGGCGTCCGCGCCGAGGTCGAGGCCGGGCAAAGCCCGCTCGCGGGCGCGCTCCTTCACGTCTTCGAACGAGCTGCGGCCGCGTTCGCGCACGGCCTCGGCGTCCTTCATCTCCTCGGCGACGCCGGGCGCGCCGGGGTTGAGCTCGAGCGCCATGCGGTACTCGCCGAGCGCCTCGTCGTAGGAGCCGCGGCCCGCGAGCCGCCGGGCTCGATTGGTGTGCTCGTTCGAGGCGCGCATGCGCGCCCGCTCGAGCGAGCGCCGGTACTGCACGTTGTCCGGATCACCCGCAACCGCGCGCTGGTACTCGAGCACGGCCCGATCGTAGTCTTGCAGCCGCTCGGCGTTCTCGGCCGAGCGAAAGGCCTGTGACGTGGCGCAGCCGGTGGCGAGGGCGAGGGCGGCGAGGGGCAGCAGCAGACGATTCATCCGCGGATCACCTCGACCCCCTTCGGCACCTCGAAGCGAAAGAGCCGGTCGGCGAGCCCGGTGTTCTCGCGCACGTCCTCGAAGCGGAAGCGCGTGCGGTTGCCCTGCACGTCCTCGAGCAGGATCGCGCGAATGCGCCCGCTCGGCTCGGCGTCGACGATCGCGCGCTCGACGTCGGCCTGGGGCTGGCGCGGCACCAGCCGCAGCCGCAGCACGCCCTGCTCGGCCGGCTCCTCGAGCGAGGCCTCGAACTCGTCGAGGAGCCCCCCCTGGCCCGACAGCAATCGGGCGGCGAGCGAGCGGCGCGGGTCCTGCTCGCTCACCACGACCTGCCGGTCGGCGGGCACGTAGAAGTAGAAGGTGCGGCCGTCCGAGACGAAGAGCTTGTTCTCCGGCTCCTTGTACTCCCAGCGCATGCGACCGGGCCGCTTGATCGACACGACGCCCCGCTCCACGATCTCGCGCCCGAGCATCCCCGAACGGTAGCTCTGGGTAAAACGCGCCACGACGTCGCTGTTGCGCGCGTGGTGCTGCTGGATCGCGTGGACGAGTCCCTCGGCCGAATCGGAGGCCACTGCCGCGGGGGCGACGAGGAGGAGGAACATCAGCAGGGCGGAGCGCATGTCGCAGAAGTCATGATAGCGCAAACCGTTGGGGGACGGGGGGTTCCGCTTGCTCCGCAGCCTTCCGTCCTGCTACCATGGCGCGTGACCGGGCCGAGCCTAAGGCGTCTCTCGCTCGTTTTTCTGCTGGCGGTCGCCGCGAGTTCGGCGAGCGGCGGACCTTCCCAGGATGGCGGGCCCGCTTCGGGCGGCGAGCTCCGCGGCGTCTGGATCGTCCGCACCGCGCTCGTCTCGCCGGAGGCGGTCGATCGCGTCGTCGACGAGGCCGCGCGCGCCGGGCTCAACGCCCTCTTCGTTCAGGTGCGCGGGCGCGGCGACTCGTTCTACCGCTCGTCGCTCGCTCCCAGGAGCGTGCTGCTCGAAAGGCAGCCGAAGGACTTCGACCCGCTGCGTCGGCTGCTGCAGCGAGCCCGCCTGCGGCGGCTGTCGGTGCACGCCTGGATCAACGTGCTGCTGGCGGCCCACTTCGGTCAGCCGCTGCCTCGGGGACACGTGCTCCAGAGGCATCCGGACTGGGCGATGGTGCCGAAGTCGATCGCCAGCGCGGCGCTCGCCGCGCGCGGGCCGCGGCGGCTCGAGCTGATCGCGGCCGCCGGTCGCAGCGAGGGCGACGTGGAGGGCTACTATCTGTCGCCGGCGGTTCCCGCGGTGGGCGTGCACCTCGAAGGCGTCGTGCGCGAGCTGGTACGCAGCTACCCGATCGACGGGCTTCACTTCGATTTCATCCGCTACCCCGGCCCGTCGTTCGACTATTCGAAGGCGTCGCTCGAAGGGTTCCGCCGCACGAGCGGTGGCGGTGATCTCTTCGCCGGCCCGAGCCTGCACCCCGCGGCCTGGGACGCCTGGCGTCGCGACCGGCTCACGACCCTGACGGCGCGGCTTGCCGACGCGGCGCGCTCCGAGCGCGCCGGAGTGGTGCTTTCGGCGGCCGTGACGCCGGACGAGGCGCAAGCCGTGAACCACAAGTTCCAGGACTGGCCGGTCTGGGTGAGAAACGGCGTGATCGCAGCGCTTTGTCCCATGACCTACACGCCGGACAGCCGCTTGTTCAGCCAGCAGCTCGAGGCGATGCGCGAGCGCAACGGAGCCGGCCATGCGATGTGGGCCGGCATCGGCGCCTACCGGCTCGACGTGGCGGGCATCGTCGAGAAGGTGACGCTCGCGCGTCAGGCCGGTGCCCAGGGCATCGTGCTCTTCTCGCACGAGTCGCTCGCACCCGCCGACCTCCAGGAGCTCGGGCAGCAGGTGTTCGGGACGCGCCAGGCGGGCGCTCCCCAGGTGGGTTCCAACGGACTGGTCGCGGGCTCGAGATGAGCGGCGGAACGCCGCGTTTCGCTTCGCGGCGGCGCGTCCTCGGCGGGGGAGCCGCGGCCGCGGCCTTCGCGCTCTTCCGTTATCCTGAGCCGGTGTCAGCCGACGCTTCGACCGGCGCTCCGCCCCCCGCCGGCTTCCGAGCCGGGGGGCTCGAGGCGGTGGAGTCGGTCGTGCGCGACGGGGTCGCCGCGCGCGCGTTTCCAGGGGCGGTGCTGGCGGTCGGGCGCTTCGGCTCGCTCGTTGAGCTCCGCGCCTTCGGCCGGCTCACGTACGACGAGAGCGCTGCACCCGTTGCGACCGACACGATCTACGACCTCGCCAGCCTGACCAAGGTCGTCGTCACCACGACGCTCGCGATGATGCTGCTGGACGAGGGCAAGCTCGACCTCGAGGCGCGCGTGCGCGACTTCCTCCCGGCCTTCACGGGCGGCGCCAAGGACCGGGTCAGCTTGCGCCAGCTCCTCACGCACTCGGGCGGGCTAACGTGGTGGGCGCCGCTCTACAAGGATGTGAAGGGCGAGGCCGCGTACCTCGAGCGCATCGCCGCGATGCCGCTCGCCTACGAGCCGGGCACCAAGGCCGTCTACAGCGACCTCGGCCTGATCCTGCTCGGAGCGGTGATCGAGCGGCTCGGCGGGGCGCCGCTCGATGAGCTGGCGCGCCGGCGGGTGACCGGCCCGCTTGGGATGAAGGACACGCTTTACCGGCCGCCGGAAGCACTCGTGCCGCGCATCGCTCCGACCGAGAACGACCCTTGGCGCGGCCGCCTGCTGCGGGGCGAAGTGCACGACGAGAACGCCGCAGCGCTCGGAGGCGTGGCGCCGCACGCGGGCCTCTTCGGGACGGCGAGCGACCTCGCGCGCTTCGCCTCGATGCTGCTCGACGAGGGGCGCGGTCCCGGGCAGCGGCTCGTGTCGCGCGCCACGGTCGAGCTCTTCACCGTTCGCGCCGGAGTGCCGCTCGCGACGCGGGCGCTCGGCTGGGACACGCCCAGCGACGAAACGGGCGTGCGCAGCTCGACGCCGGGCGCGCCCGGCTACACCGCGGCCGGATCGCTCCTGTCGCCGCGCTCGTTCGGCCACACCGGCTTCACCGGCACCTCGATTTGGCTCGACCCCGAGCGCGAGCTCTACGTGATCCTGCTGACGAACCGTGTCCATCCGACGCGCGAGAACAACGGCATTCGCGCGGTCCGCGCTCAGGTCTCGGACGCCGCCGTACGCGCGCTCGAGCAGCCATGAGGCGGCGAGCCTTCCTGGGTGCGGCTGCGGCGCCGCTCCTCGTGCGCGGTGCGCTCGTGCCGCCGCCGCGCGTCACGGTCGGCCTGGAGCGCCTCGTCGGCGACAGCCGTGCGCCGCTGCGGGGACGCCGGGTGGGACTGCTGTGCCATGCCGCGTCGGTTGCGGCGGACGGTGCTCACGCGATCGACGCGCTCCGCGGCTCCGGGGCCAAGCTGGTGCGCCTGTTCAGCCCGGAGCACGGGTTGCACGGGGGCGCAGCCGCCGGCGAGAAGGTGGCGGGCGGAGTCGATCCGGCGAGTGCGATTCCCATCGTCAGCCTCTACGGCGAGCGCCGCAAGCCCTCGCGCGAGGATCTGGCCGGACTGGAAGCGCTCCTGATCGACCTGCAGGACGCCGGCGTTCGCTTCTACACCTACGCGAGCACGATGCTGCTGTGCCTCGAAGCCGCGGCCGCGGCGGACGTCGAAGTGATCGTGCTCGACCGCCCCAACCCCCTCGGGGGTGAGCGCGTCGAGGGACCGGAGCGGGGTCCCGGGCCTTTCAGCATGGTGTCGATGGCTCCCGGCCCGCTCGTCCACGGCCTGACGCTCGGCGAGATGGCGCGCTACGCGAGCGAGCGGCACGCGAAGCCCGGCCTCGTGAGCGTGATCGCCATGGGCGGCTGGAGGCGGGATATGACGTGGGCCGACACCGGGCGGCCGTGGGTGAATCCGTCTCCCAACCTCCGCAGCCCCGAGGCCGCGCTCGCCTACCCGGGGACCTGCCTGGTCGAGGCGACGAACGCCTCCGAGGGGCGGGGCACCGACGCGCCGTTCCTGCTCGTGGGCGCGCCCTGGGTCAAGCCCGAGGAGCTCGTGCGCGACGCCGCGACGCCGGGCTTCACGCTCGAGCCCGCCAGCTTCACGCCCACGGCTTCGGCCGCGGCGCCAAAGCCGAAGCTCGTGGGCGAATCCTGCCGCGGGATCCGCGTACGCGTGACCGAGGCGGCGACGGCAAGCCCCGTCCGTCTCGGGTTGGGGTTGCTCATGGCGCTGCGGCGTCAGTCCGGGTTCGCCTGGGTGCGCGAAGGCGCCTGGCTCGACACGCTCACGGGTACGCGGGCCGTGCGCGCCGGGATCGAGCGCGGCGACTCCGTTGATGCGATCCTGACGGCCGAGGCGCCCGCGATCCAGCGCTGGCGGGACGAGCGCAAGACGTCGCTGCTCTACTGAGGCTCACACGATCACGTCGAGCCGCCGCTCGCGCGTGGGCTTTTGGCATTCCTGCCAGGCGCGCGCCAGCCGTGCGATGCCCTCAGTGAGCTTGGCGTCGTCCATCACGTAGGGCAGCCGCAGGCGGTCCGCGAAGCCATGCGACGGCGAGTGCACGGGCCCGGGCACGATCGAAACGCCGTGGCGTGGTGCCACGCGCGCCAGCTCCACTGCGGCTGGCGCCGGCAGGCGCACCCAGAGCGTGAGCCCGCCCGCGGGCTCGCTCCACGACCAGTCGGGAAGCTCCGCACGCAGGAGACCCGTGAGACGCTCGAAGCGCCGCCGCGATTCGCGCCGCCGCATGCGGGCCACTTCGTCACGGCGGGCGAGGAGCCGGGTCGCGAGGAGCTGAGAGAGCTGCGAGCCGCTCAGGTCGGCCGCCACCTTCAACCGCGTCAGCCGCGCCACCAGCGCCCGCGGGCCACGCAGCCAGCCGACGCGCAGCCCGCCCCAGAACAGCTTGCTCAAGGAGCCCACCGTGAAGACGGCGGCCCGCGGCGCGAAGGCGGCGATGGGTGGCGGAGGCTCCGCGCCAAAACTGAGATCGGCGAGGCTCTCGTCCTCGACGAGCGCGATGCCGCTCGTTTCGACGAGCGCCGCCACTTCGCGCCGCGCGCCTTCGGGCATCAGGCAGCCAGTGGGGTTGTGGAAGCTCGGGACCAGGTAGATGAGAGCCGGCGTCGTCTGCTGCGTGGTGCGTTTGAGGGCAGCGATGTCGGCACCGTCGCGACCCACGGGGACCGGCAAGAGCCGCGCCCCCGCGAGTGTGAAGGCGTCGATCGCGCCCAGATAGGTGGGGTCCTCGAGAACGACGGCCTCGCCCCGGCCGACGAGGAGTCGCCCGACGAGGTCGATCGCCTGCTGCGCGCCGTTCGTCACCAGGATCTCGTCGGGGGTCGTGGGCACGCCGCGCGCCTCGAAGTGGGCGGCGACCTTGAGCCTGAGCGCAGGCCATCCCTGTGGCGAGTAACCGGTACCGCATGCGATCTCGGCGACCTCAGCCTCTGCCGCCCGCCACTCCTCGTCGAGCGCCAGGCCCGTTCCCGGGAGGCAGGCTCCCATGAAGGCGATCGTGTCGGGCGGCGCGTCGGAGGCGGCCCGCGTCAAGCTCTCGACCAGGAACGAGCGGCTGATCTCGTCGCGGGGAAGAGGTCGCGTGACCGCGGCGCGGCGCGGGACCCACGTGCCGCTGCCTTGCCGGCTTTCGACGAGTCCCCGCTCACGGAGCCCCTTGTAGGCCAGCACGACCGTGGTGCGGCTCACGGCGAGCGCCTCCGCAAGTGGCCGCTCCGGAGGCAGGCGGCTGCCCGCGGTGAGCTCGCCGCTCTCGATCGCCGATTGCATCGCCTGCGCCAGACGGGAGTAGAGTGGTCCCGGTCCAGAGGACCAGTCGCCGATCAGGGGGACCAGATCCATTGCCGGTTCAGTCCACTTTGGCATAACTGGCTATTGATATTAGCGCACCCGGGTCTTAGCTTGCAATGCATGGCAACACAGTGGACTGAGAAAATCCAATTGGAATCAAAAACCACGCCGAAGGCTGAACTCCCCGAGCTCGTGTACTACCGGGGGCGCGTCGTGCCCTACGCCGATGCGCGCATCGGGCTGCTGACGCATGCGCTCAATTACGGCACTGCGGTCTTTGGCGGCCTGCGTGGCCACTGGAACGAGCAAGAGCAGGAGCTTTACGTGTTCCGCCCGCTCGACCACTTCCGGCGTTTTCTGGACTCGGCTCGGCTGCTGCGGATGGAGCTGGGGCTCACGGCGAGCGATCTCTGGAATGGCCTGCGCACGCTCTTGCGTGAACAGGGCATGCGCAGGGACTGCTACGTCCGCGCGCTCGCTTTCTACGGCGACGAGACCTTGGGCGTGCGCCTGCACGACCTGACGCCGGACGTCTCGATCGTGGCCTTGCCATTCGACCATTTCGTCTCCAACGCCGAGAACGCTCACGCCTGCATCTCCTCCTGGCAGCGCATCTCCGACAACGTGCTCCCGGCCCGCGGCAAGATCGCGGGCGGCTACGTGAACTCGGCACTCGCCAAGTCGGACGCGCATCTCGCCGGCTTCGACGAGGCGCTGGTGTTGAACGACGACGGCCACGTGTGCGAGGGCTCGGTCGAGAACCTGTTCGTCGCGCGCGGGGGCGTGGTCGTGACGCCGCCGGTGACGCAGGACATCCTCGAGGGGATCACGCGCCGTTCGGTGATCCAGATCCTGCGCCAGGACTTCGGCGTGGAGGTGGTGGAGCGGCCGATCGACCGCACCGAGATCTACCTCGCCGACGAGGTGTTCCTGACCGGAACGGGCGTACAGATCGTCGCGGTCACCCGCGTGGACAATCGGGCGATCGGCTCCGGGCGGATGGGAGAGATCACGAGCCGGCTGCGGCCGGCGCTGGCTGACGTGGTCCGCGGCCGCGACCCGAAGCACCGCGATTGGTGCGCGCCGGTCTTCGGTGAGAGTGCCAAGGGCTGAAGCGTGCGCCGCTGGTTCGAGCGTCGCTTCAGCTTCGAGCACCTGAGCGACGCGGACTTCCCGTTCCTGGTCGAGCGGCTGCGGGGGGCGCCGGCCCGGGTCGAGGACAAGACCCGGGGCCTTTCGCGGGAGCTTCTCGTGCGGCGGGACGGCGAGGCCTGGTCGATCCAGGAGCACGTCGGCCACCTCGCCGATCTCGACGTGCTTCACGATTCGCGGCTCGACGACTACCGCAGCGGCGCGAGCCTCCTGCGCGCGGCCGACCTGCAAAACCGCAAGACCTACGAGGCGCGCCACAACGAGCGTGAGGTCGCCGAGGTCGTGCTGGCCTTCCGTCGCGAGCGCGGCCGCTTCGTCGAACGCCTCGACGCCTGGGATCCGGAGACGCTCGGAGCTTCCGCGATCCACCCGCGGCTGCAGCAGCCGATGCGGCTCGTGGACATGCTGTACTTCGTGGCCGAGCACGACGACCACCACCTGGCGTGGATGAGCGAGCTCGCGCGACGAGGCTCGAACGACCCAAGCGCTCAGGGCGTCAGGTCGGCCTGATAGTTGAGGACGAAGGCGAGGAACCGGCTCGCCTCGGGCATGTCCTTGACGGTGTAGCGCACCGCGTGCGCGTCGACGCGCTCGGCGCCGGGGAGCCAGCTCAGGATCTCTGCGGGCCTATAGCTCTTGAAGCGAAGCTCGAGCCGGATCGGGCTCGCGGCGCGCGGCAGATCCTTCGTGCCCCGGCGGGCCATCCCCTTGCGCACCGCTTCGGCGATCACCGCGCGCGCGGCCGTTGGCGACAGGTTGCGGGCGGAGTGGAAGGCGTAGGGCCACTTCACGACAGCCGCTTCGACACCGGGCACCTG
>Ga0114129_10003591_pt1 | contig 21822 bp, 25 predicted proteins | sample RhiMetdeltSRZDD1_FD_80071 | JGI IMG/M metagenome (GOLD analysis project Ga0114129, IMG submission 80071) | Populus rhizosphere microbial communities from Tennessee, USA - Rhizosphere MetaG P. deltoides SRZDD1 (version 2) (version 2) | ecosystem: Host-associated > Plants > Roots > Rhizosphere >... | reverse complement strand
GTCGAGCGCGGCCACGAGGTCGCGGTCCACGGCGACCGGCACCGGCGAGCCGACGAAATGACGGTCGAGGAGTTCCGGGAAGACGTGCGGCGCGCCCGGGGTACGATCGAGGATGCGGCCGGAACGCGGTGCTCGGCCCATCGTGCGGCCGAATGGTCGATCCGGCACCCTGCGGATCCCGCCCTCCAGGTCCTTTCGGAAGAAGGATTCCGCTGTGACGCCTCGGCGACCTCCGTACCGCCTCTCGGTCGGGCCGACAATCCGCTCGGGCCCTACCGCGTCGAGCGAAATGGCGCCGCGATCATCGAGGTCCCGCCGCTCACGGGGCGCGGCTTCGGCCGGCGGCTGCCGGTCGGGGGAGGGTGGCCTTTCCGAACTCTCTCGGAAGAGCGGGTCGCCTCCGCGGAGCGCGCTTATCGCTCGCGCGGACTCCCGGCCGTGTTCACCTTCCACCCGTGGGAATTCGATTCCGAGCACCCGCGGATGGATGGCCTCCCCCCGCTCCTCCGGACGGTCCACTTCCTGAAGCTCGCCGTGCTCCCCGACCGATTCCGCGGCTGGCTGACCCGCGACCGGTGCGTCGCGCTGGAGGACGTACTGCCCTCGCTCGACGCGGCATGATCGAGACGGGCTTCCTGTTTTCCGGCCAGCTCGCCGAGACGGTCGGCATGGGGCGCGACTTCTTCGAGTCGGACCCGGAAGCGCGCGGGCTCTTCGATCGAACTTCGGCCCGATGCGGAAGAGACCTCGAGCGGATTCTCTTCGAAGGACCGGCGGAAGCTCTGCACGAGAACCTCGCCGCGCAGGCGGGCGTGTACCTGGTCTCGACCCTCGCGGCGCGGGCTCTCGAAGAGAACGGCATGCGCCCCGGCGCGACCGCCGGATACAGCCTGGGGAACTACGCGGCGCTCGTCGCGGCGCAGGCGGTGTCCTACGAGGATGCGCTCGAAGTCCTGATCGCGGTCTGGCGGGAAACCGAACGCCTCGGAATCCGCGGGTCCATGGGCGCGGTCGTCGGCGCGCGGCGCGAGGCGGTCGAGGAAGTCTGCGCGGACCTCCGGGACCGCGGCCGGCCGGTCTGGATCGGCAACGTCAACGCCTCGACGCAGTTCGTGCTGACCGGCGACTCGGGCGCGGTCGACGAGGCGCTCGCCCTGCTGACGCCGAAGTCGCTCACCGTCCTGCCCCTTCCCATGAGCTGGCCCATACACAGCACCCTCATGTCCCCGGTCGCGGAGGCGATCGCTCCAGTCGTCGCGGCGTGCAGTTCGATCCGGGATCCGGCCGTGCCGTACTACGGGCCGGACGGAAAGCGGGCGAGAACCGGAGAGCGGGTGCGCGAGCTCCTGGCGACGGAATTCATCTACCCGACTCTCTGGAACGAGACGTACGAGGCGATGGTCGCCGACGGCTTCCGTTCGTTCTTCGAGGTCGGACCGGGCGACATGCTCTCCAAGATGTCGCGCTGGATCGATCGCACGACCGTCTGCCGGCCAGCCGGCTCCCTCGCTGCGATTCGGGCCGCGGCGGCGTCGGCGTCGGCGTCGGATAGTCTCGACCGCGCATGAAAACCGCTCTCGTGACCGGAGGCTCGCGCGGCATCGGCCGTGCGATTGCCCTCGAGCTCTCCGCGGCGGGCCACCGCGTCGTCGTCTCTTACCGGCAGGACGACGCGCGCGCGGAGGAGACGGTCGGAGAGATCCGCTCAAAGGGGGGAGAAGCCGCGGCGATCGCGGCGGACGTCACGAAGAAGGAGGAAGTCCGGGCGCTCGGCGATCGGGTCTCCGCCGAGTTCGGCGGGGCCGATATCCTGGTCAACAACGCCGGCGTGATCAAAGACGCGCTCTTTCCTTTCATGAAGGAGGAGGACTGGGACTTCGTCCTCGACACGGACCTGAAGGGCGCGTTCCGAATGACGAAATCGGTCGTGCGCGGCATGCTCCACAAGGGGTGGGGAAGGATCGTTAACGTGGTCTCGGTCTCGGGGATCTCGGGCCATGTCGGACAGACCAATTACTCGGCCGCCAAGGGCGGGTTGATCGCGTTTACCAAGGCTCTTGCCCTCGAGCTCGCGACCCGCGGGATCACGGTGAACGCGGTCGCGCCCGGTCTCGTCTCGACGGAGATCATCGCCCACTTGAAAGAGGACGCGCGCGTGGAGTTCCTCCGGCGGATACCGATGGCGCGATTCGGCGATCCCGCGGAGATCGCCGCCGTCGTCGGCTTTCTCGCCTCCGAGCGCGCTTCCTACGTCACCGGACAGGTCTGGCGAGTCGACGGGGGAATGGCCTGACGGGTCCTCCCGGCTATAATTTTTCTCGAGGAGACCCGATGAACAACGAAAACCTGGCGCCGCGCGTGAAGGAGTTGATCGTGCGGCGGCTGAAGCTCGACATCGATCCGACGACGATCCAGAACGACGCCCCGCTCTTTGGTGAGGGGCTCGGGCTCGACTCGATCGACGCCCTGGAGCTCGTGCTCGGGCTGGAGCAGGAGTTCGGGATCAAGGTCGAAGACGAGGAGGTTGGCGTCAAGGCCTTCGCCTCGGTCAACGCGCTCGTGGACTTCATCGAGCAGAAGAAAATTGCCTGATGCCTTCGGCGCCGGAGCTGCCGCACGCGTATCCTTTCCGTTTCGTGGACACCGTCCTCGCGCCGGCCGGAGCGGATTTCCGGCAGGGAAGCGTTTCTGCGCGGCTGACCGCCAACGGCCGCGCGGCCATGGGCGCCGGAGGAAGGAGCGCGGCGCTCCTCGCGGAGATGCTCGCTCAGGCGGCGCTGCTGCTCCAGGGCGGAGACTCGGAAGTCGGCCGACGCGGATTTCTCGCGGGCATCGACGCGTTCGAAGTCGTTCGCCTGCCGCAGGCGGGGGAGACCCTCCAGGTGGACGTGCGGCTGACAGCGCGGTTCGGATCCGTCATCCGATTCGAGGGGGAAGTGCGCTCTGGTTCCGAGACCCTCGCGCGAGGCGCGATCCTCGTGCGGCAGGGTGGGCCCGCGGGGACAGATCCTGCGGACCTGCACCCGCCATTGGACCGCGGGTAGGGATGTTCGTCGAAGACGACGTCCCCGGCGGCACGACGGTCCTGCGCATCGGCGGGATGGTGAAGCTTGGCGAGACCGTCCACGAGTTCGAGAGGACTCTCGAGCGCGCCGCGAACGAGCGGACGGGAGCCGTGGTGCTCGACCTGACGGACCTCGAGTACCTGGACTCCACCGCCGTCGGAATCCTGGTGGGCGGGTTGCACCGGATGAAGTCGGAGGATCGCGAGCTCGTTCTCGTCAACCCCCGAGAGCGGATCGCGGGTCTCCTTCGGGTCGCGAATCTCGACTCCCTCTTCGAGATCTACGGGAGCGTCGCCGAAGCGCTCGAGGCGATCCGGAAAAAGGAAGGCGACACCGGTGTCCACTGAAGTCGCGGCGGCCCTCGAGTGCACCGCCGAGCCGCCGCACCGGTTCGCGATCGGCGAGCGGCAACGCGTCGGCAACGGCATTCTCGTCACCCTGCGCCGTCTCGACGAGCCGTATCCCCCGCGCGACGTTTTTGTGACGAATCGCGAGATGAAGATGGGCTACGAGAACGTGTACAAGGCATGCTTCGTCTGCGTCGATAACGGACTGCGGGAAAACGCGATCGCGATGCCCAAGGATCAGATCGAGGCGGGACTGCCCCTCGGCTGAGCCCTCGGCGTCGGCTCCGGCGCGCCCGGAGGCTCCTCCATCGCCGGCTCTTCGTTCTCGTTCCCCTGCTCGATCTCTGGAACAGTCGGCGTCGGCGGGCGCGGAGTCGCCTGGATCTCCACGGCGATTCGGCGGGGCAGCGCCGAGTCCGCCCCGGTCGAAAGGGTCGGTCGCGCCGTAGGAACCGGCCCGGACGCGAGGGGAACGACGACCTGGGAAGACTTTTCGACGAGGACGCGGGAGGGGCGCGAGCCCTTCTCGGTCAACACCAGAACCGAGGGCGTGACGGTGGGCGGGACGCCCGAAGGAGTCCGAACGGTCTCCGCGACCGCGGGAACGGGAGCGGCCGGCGCGGGAAGCTCCGCTGGTGAAACGCGCACGAGATCACGTCGTCCGAAACGGCCCGCGGAGTAGGCGAGCGCTCCGATCACCATGACCAGAGCGATCAGCCCGACGGCGAGCCCCGGCGGAATTCTTCCTTCCCGTTCCACGGGGAGACGGTTCTGCAGCGTCCGTGCCGCATTCCTTGAGATCGAAGCTATCGGGGGCGAGCGGGCCGCGAATCGGCCGATGGCCAGAGGGAATCCGGCGAATCCAGGCGGCCCCGCCCGAGCTGCTCGATGGACCGATTGCGCACCCATTCGACAGCTCGGCGGAGGCGCTGAAGGACTGGAGGGCTCAATTCCATCTCGAGAACTCTTGCCCGTATGATGCCCGCCGTCGTCGCGGAGTAGTGTTGCCAGCCGTCCTTTTCGGAAACCTCGATCAAAACAAGTCCCTTCTTTCCTAGCGCCTCGGCGTCGGTGTAGATCTGTTGACAGAAATGGCCGGCATTGATGGAGCGGAACTTGTAAAAATCCGGACCCAGGTCGTTCGGGAAAGCCTCCCCGAGCAGGTAGAGCGATTTCTGAAGTTGGGCGGGAGTCAACCCTCGGCGTGATGAGGCGATAGATACTAGCGTCCAGTCGTCTCGAGCTACGGGCGCTCGCGTCTGAGGCTCGCCCCGGGAAAACCCCACCAAGATTTGCTCCCAACCGATTCATGTCACGGAGTAGAGCGTCTGGTCAAGGTGGACCTTGGTCGGGGGTGTGATGTTCACCGGCGGGCGATCTGGGTTGATGTGAGGCAGGCGTCGGCGTTTCGCTCGACACCGCTCCCCGCCGGCAATGACTCTCGGCTCGCGGCCGTGCGACGGTTCGTCCGGGGAAGACAGCGACCTTGACATGCGCGAATCCCGACAGCACAATGGCGTGGAAAGTCAGCTTTACATGGCTTTCAACGTTCAAAACCGCGTCAAAGAGTTCCGCAACGACCGGGGCTGGACGCAGGAGCAACTCGCTCACGCAGTAGGAGTTTCGCGGCAGAGCATCAACTCCATCGAACGCCACCGCTACGTACCGAGTCTGCCGCTGGCGCTCACCTTCTCTCGGGTGTTCGCCCGTTCCACCGACGAGATTTTCTCGCTGGAGACTCGAAGATGAAGGTTCCCATCCTCGGCATCCCGATCGACGAACGATTCCTGACGCACCGCCTTCGCTCCACGAGCATCGCCGGGATAACCGGCGGTTTCGTGGCGATCGGCCTTTTCGCCTATCGCTACTACGTCGATCACTTCTGGAGCTGGGACCTTTTCGCCGTCGGCGTCACGATCGTGCTCGTCAAGTTGGGGTTGATGATCTGGTATCGCTGGACAGATTGAGCTGGAAGGGAGACCACGGAATGAGCCTCCGAAATCGACTGAAAGACCGCGGCACCTTGATGCGCATCGGGCTTGCGTGCCTGCTGCTCGGCAACCTCTCGCATTGGTTCCTCCGTCCCACCGCCGCCTTCGGGCAGGGCATGGTCGACGCGACGTTCGGATTCCTGATCGGCATCTCGATCGGGTGCCTCCTGGCGAGCGTGCGGCGGACGGATCGTTAACGGGAGTGGTCCTGGTGGTGCGAAAGGAGGGACTCGAACCCTCACGGTTTTACCCACAGGTTCCTGAAACCTGCGCGTCTACCAGTTCCGCCACTTTCGCGGGGGACGGCAAGATTAGCGACAAGACCCGGGGGAATCAAGGTGCCGCTCCGTCCCCTCGGGCACGGTCCCGCGCAACTCCGTCAGCCACAGTTCGCTCTCGGCACGCCGTCGATCCGGCTCGTCCCGTCTCGCGTGTGACGCAGCGCACGAAGCTGGCCTGCTCGTCTCCGACAAACGTCGGTCCGTCGATCCGGATTCGACCAACGTCGCCCTTGACAGCCCCTGACCTCCCTGCGAGGATGACAACTCCAGTGAACGCCAGCTTGATCGCCTGTTGTTGTTGTTGTCGGGTTTCCCCCGGGCGCGATCACGCTGCGTTGCGAGTGTTCATCTCCTAACTACAAAAACTAAGCGGATCGAAGGCCCGAGGGGAAAACCTCTCGGGCCTTTTTCTTTTGGAGAAAGGCAGCGAAAACGGCGTGAAGGATTCGATCATCCGGGAACTCGAAGGTTCGGTGAATCGGGCTGAGCTCGAAGCGCTCGCCGACTCGCTCGCCGATGCGGCGCCGCACGAAATCCTCGCCCGCGCGGTCGAGCGCTTTCCCCGCATCACCTTCGCGACCGGTTTCGGCGTCGAGGGCTGCCTGTTGATCGACCTGATCGCCCGCTACGACCTGCGCATCGACCTCTTCACGCTCGACACCGGTCTGCTCTTCCCGGAAACGTACGCGCTGTGGCAGCGCCTCGAAGCGCATTATCGCTTGACCATCCGGGCGGTGCGTCCGGAGAGAACGGTCCCGGAGCAGGCGGCGGAATTCGGCGACCGCCTCTGGGAGCGCGAGCCGGAACGCTGCTGCGGAATGCGAAAGGTCCTTCCGCTCTCCTCGGCGCTCGCGCCGTTCGAAGCGTGGGTGAGCGCGATTCGCAGAGACCAGACCCGGGAGCGGGCCGGCGTGCGGATCGTCGAGTGGGATCCGACCTTCGGGCTCGTGAAAGTGAACCCGCTCGCGCTCTGGTCGCGCGCCGACGTGTGGTCCGCCGTTCGGCGCAACGAGGTCCCGTTCAACGCGCTTCACGAGCAGGGCTATCCGAGCATCGGCTGCGTTCCCTGCACGAGTCCGGTCCTCTCTGGTGAAGACCCGCGAGCGGGGCGCTGGCGCGGACGCGAGAAGAAGGAGTGCGGAATCCACGCGCGCTTCGACAGCCGAGCAGTTTCGTGGAACTCCAACCGGGAGGAGATGCGAGGCGATGTTCGAACTGGTTGAACCGCACGGCGGCGTTCTCGTCGATCGGCTCGTCCCGGAGGCGGAAGTCGCGGCGGTCGAGCGGCGCGCCTGCCGGCTTCCCCGGATGGAACTGGACGCTCGCGAGATCGCGGACCTGGAGCTGATCGCGACGGGCGCCTTCAGCCCGCTGACGGGATTCCTGGGATCGGCGGACTACGCGAGCGTCATCGAGCGCATGCGTCTCGCCGACGGAACGGCGTGGCCGATCCCGATCACGCTCGCCGTGACGGAACAGACCTCTTCCGAGATCGGCGCCGGAGCCGAGGCGGCGCTCTACGACGCGACCGGCCGGCTGTGGGGCACGATCGAGGTCTCCGAAGTCTTCGCGCGCGATACGCTGGCCGAGTCCCTCAAGGTCTATCGCACGGCCGATCCTTCGCATCCCGGGGTCGGCTACCTCCTGTCGCGCCCCGATCGCCTGGCCGCCGGGTCGGTTCGGGTCCTTCCGCTTCCGGCAGATCTGCCTTTCGCTTCCCGACGACTCAGCCCCCGCACTCTGCGCGAGGAAATCTCCGCGCGAGGCTGGCGGCGCGTGGCCGGATTTCAGACGCGCAACCCGATCCACCGAGCCCACGAGCACCTGACCAAACTGGCGCTGGAGTTCACCGACGGACTCGTCATCCACCCGCTGATCGGCGAGACCAAGGACGGCGACGTGTCGGCCGCGGTGCGCTTCCAGGCCTACGAGACCCTGGTGGAGAAGTACTACCCGAAAGAACGCACGCTGCTCGCGGCGTTCCCCGCCGCGATGCGATACGCCGGACCTCGCGAGGCCATCTTCCACGCGCTGACGCGGAAGAACTACGGCATCACGCACTTCATCGTCGGGCGCGACCACGCCGGCGTGGGCGGCTTCTACGCGCCCTACGACGCGCAGGAGATCTTCGAGCAGTTCGAGCCGGGCGAGCTCGGGGTGAGTCCCCTGATGCTCGACGCGACGTTCTTCTGCCAGATCTGCGAGGCGACGGCTTCGGCCCGGACGTGCCCGCACGACGCGTCGAAGCGGCTGGAGCTTTCCGGCACCCGCGTGCGGGAAATGCTGCGGAGCGGCTTGAAACTGCCGGCCGGCTTCACGCGTCCCGAAATCGCCGAGATCCTGAGCCATCACTACGGACGGAACGGCAACGGAAACGGGAACGGCCACGGAAAGCGGACGGAAGCGCCGCTTCCGCGAGCACGCGAGCCCCGGCGATACCGGGCCTTCCCGAACGGCGAGCAAAGAGCCCGCGGGTTCATTCTCTGGTTCACCGGCCTTTCCGGGGCCGGCAAGAGCACGCTGGCGGCGGCGCTCTCCGAGCACCTGAAGAAAGAGGGTCCCGTCGAAGTCCTGGACGGCGACGAGATCCGAACGTATCTCTCGGCGGAACTGGGGTTCTCGAAAGAGGACCGCGATACCAACGTCCGACGGATCGGCTACGTCGCGCGCGTCCTGGCCCGCAACGGAGTCGCGGCGATCGCCGCGGCCATCTCTCCCTATTCGACGACTCGGCAGGAAGTCCGTCGCCTGGCCGCCCACGAGGGGATCCCGTTCGTGGAGATCTTCGCCGAGGCGGAGCTCGAGGCTCTCGTTCTCCGGGACGTCAAGGGTCTCTATCAGAAGGCGCTGGCGGGGGAGATTCCGCACTTCACCGGGATCTCGGATCCGTACGAACCGCCGGAGAGTCCGGACGTCCGCGTGTGGACCGACAAGGAATCCGTGCCGCAAAGCGTGGCAAATATTCTTGCCGCCCTTCGCGAGCGCGAGCTCTTCGATGCGCCACGATCTGTCTCCGAGGCGGTCGCGCCATGAGTCGCGAGTTACTCGTCTTCCCGATCTTCTTGAAGCTCACGGGCCGACCGGTCGTCCTGGTGGGCGGAGGGAAGGTCGCGGCCTCGAAGCTCGACGGGCTTCTCCGCGTCGGCGCTCGGGTGACCGTCGTTGCCCCCGAGATTCGTGCCGAGATCGAGCGCCCGGACGTGACGCTACGGAGGCGCGGTTTCGAGGCGAACGATCTGGACGGCGCCTGGTTTGCCGTGGCCGCGGCGACGCCGGCAGTGAACCGTCGCGTCGCGGCTGCCGCGGAGGAGCGCCGCGTTTTTGTGAACGCAGTGGACGATCCCCCGAGTGCGAGCGCCTACGCAGGAGGCGTTCTCCGTCGCGGCCGCCTGACCGTGGCCATCTCCACCAACGGCGAGGCCCCGGCGCTGGCCGGCCTGATTCGAGAGGGACTGGAGGAGTTGATCCCCAAAGAGATGGAAACGTGGTTGCGGGAGGCTAGCGAGCAGACCCAGGTCCTGCGGCAAAACGGCATTCCGATGCCGGAGCGTCGTCCGCTCCTGCTGGCCGCGCTCAACCGGCTCTACCTGCGCCGGGGAGTCGATCCGTTGCGCGAAGAGAGCAAGATCGGGGAGACCCCGCGATGACGGGTTTCGTATCGCTGGTCGGCGCGGGGCCGGGAGATCCCGACCTCCTGACCCAGAAGGCAGTCCGCCGGCTCGCGGAGGCGGATCTCGTCCTCTACGACGCGCTGGTCGCCCCGGAAGCTCTGGAGCTCGCGCCGCGCGCGCAACGGTTCTTCGTGGGCAAACGCGCTCGTCGCGAGGCGATCCGGCAGGAGACGATCCACGGGCTGATGATCCGCTCCGCCCGCCGCGGCAAGCGCGTCGTGCGGCTGAAGTGCGGCGATCCGTTCCTCCTGGGTCGGGGAGGGGAGGAGGCGCTGGCGCTCGCGGCCGCGGGCATCCCCTTCGAGGTCGTGCCGGGGATCTCCTCGGCGCTCGCGGCGCCGGCGCTCGCGGGAATACCGGTCACGCACCGCGGGCTCGCCTCCGGCTTCGTCGTGGTATCGGGCCACGCCGAAGCGGCCTACCGGCCGATTCTCGGCTCGATCGAGCCCGGCTGCGCGACCCTCGTCGTTCTGATGGGCCTCGCGTCGCGCGCGGCCGTCGCGGCGCTGCTGCTCGAGCGGGGCTGGCCGAAGCGAACTCCCGCCGCGATTCTCCTCGCCGCCTCCACTCCCGAGTCCTTCGTGTGGACGGGGCCGCTGGAGGCGCTTGGAGCGGCGGAGCTGCCGGAGGACCGGCGCGACGCGCCGGGCACCCTCGTCATCGGAGAGGTCGTCTCGCTCGCCGAAACCATCGCGCACGTTCCGGGCGCCGTTCGCACAACCGTGGCCGCCGGCCACGGAGCCTCGTAAGGAGCTTCCCATGGCCGCTGTCGACGATCCGAAGACGCTGGGTCGGTCGCGGCTCTCGTTCGCGAACGAGGCCGAGATCTCCGAGTTCGTGGACACGCTCGAGAAGTTCGAGCGCGGGGAATTGACGCCCGACCAATGGCGCGCGTTCCGACTGGTCCGCGGGACCTACACGCAGCGCCAGGACGGCGACTTCCAGATGCTGCGGGTCAAGATCCCGCAGGGATCGCTCACCGCCGACCAGCTCTTTGCGCTGGCCGACGTCGCGGACGACTACTCGCGCGGCTTCGGCCACATCACCACGCGTCAGAACCTCCAGTTCCACTTCATGAAGCTTCACGACGTCGAGTCCGCGATGCGGCGGCTCTCGGACGCGGGGCTCACGACCCGCGAGGCGTGCGGCAACTCAGTCCGCAACATCACGGCGTGCGCTTACGGGGGCGTGGCCCCCGACGAAGTCTTCGATCCCATGCCGTACGCGGAGGCGTTGACGCGTTATCTGCTGCGGCATCCCTTGAGCGCGTCACTGCCGAGGAAGTTCAAGATCGCCTGGGAAGGGTGCGCCGAGGACCACGCTCTGACGCCCATCCACGACATCGGATGGCGCGCCGCGACGCGCGAAGTGGATGGAGCTCCGCGTCGCGGTTTCCGCGTGACGGTGGGCGGAGGGACGTCCAACCTCTGCCGCGCCGGCTCGCTCCTCTACGACTTCCTGCCGGCCGGCGAGATCTTCAACGTGGCCGAGGCGGTCCTGCGCGTCTTTCACCGGCTGGGCGACCGCGAGCACAAGAACCGCAACCGGATGAAGTTCCTGATGAAAGAGCTGGGATGGGAAGGCTGGAAGGCGCAGTTCGACGAAGCGCTCGCCGAATTCCGCGCCGAAGGTGGCGCGCGGCTACCCTTCGATCCCGAACGGCCTCCCGTCGAAGATGCCCCGGACTGGGACCGGCCGTCTCCTCCGTCCGTTGCGATGGCGAGAGAGCGCGCGAAGGCGTCGAAGGCGAAAGGCCCGGGCATCATCCCGCCGATCCGCTCTTTCCTGCCAACGATGAACGGCGACTTCTCGCACTGGAAACGGACGAACGTGAAGCCGCAGAAGCAGGCGGGCTACGTCCTGGTGCTGGTCACGGTCCCCCTGGGCGACGTCACGGGAGAGCAGATGCGTGTCCTCGCCGACCTCGCGCTTTCCTACGGGGACGGTTCCGCATTTGTCACTTCCGAGCAGGATCTCCTGCTGCGCTGGGTGCCCGTCGGGGACGTTCCCGACCTCTATCGCCGGCTCGCCGCGAGCGGCCTCGGGCTGCCCGATGCGAGGACCATCGCCGACGTCACGAGCTGTCCGGGAGCGGAGTCCTGCCGGATCGCGGTCACGCAGTCGCGGGGACTGGGGCGGCTGCTGGGCGACCACCTGCGGTCCCGGCCCGACCTCGTGGCCGCGGCGCCCGACCTTCAGATCAAGATCAGCGGCTGCCCGAACGGCTGTGGCCGCCACCACATCGCCGGGATCGGGTTCCAGGGGAGCACGCGCCGGCTGGGCGACCGCGTCATCCCGCAGTATCTCGTGATGGTGGGAGGGGCCGTCGACGACGGGGGAGCGAGATTCGGAAAGGTCGCCGCGAGAATTCCCGCCCGGCGGATGACCGACGCGATCGACCGCCTTCTGGATCTCTACCGCGCGGAACGATCCGATGGAGAGACCGCGACGGCGTTCTTCGGGCGCGTCGAAGTCGCGCGGGTGAGGGAGCTCCTGCTCGATCTGGAAGGGATCACCGAGTCCGAGGCCCAGCCGTTGGACTTCGTCGACCTGGGCGAGGACGCTGAATACCGGATGGACACGAAGGAAGGGGAGTGCGCCGTCTGACCCACCGCTCCAGAAAAACGAAGCACTGAGGCGGGGGCAGGCCCGGAGAGCCTGTCCCCGCGATAAGAACTGAGGCGGGTGCAGGCCCGCGGGGCCTGTCCCCGCGACATTACTTCTTCGGACCGACCACGCTGCAGCGGTAGACCTCGGTCGTGGGGATCAGCATGATCTCCGGAGGTGTCGCCGAAGCAGCCGCCAGGATCTCCGTGTCCGAAGTCAGCTGCCGCGGCGTGAAGCCCGCGTTGAACGTGATCTGAACTTCCTGCCAGAGCGGATTGAAGCCGTCGCCCTGGATGGCGTCGAGGACGCTCACGAAGTCTCCACCCGAGATCAGGCCTGCACACGAGTCGCACATGTAGATCGTGTTGATCGAGCCATTGTGGGTGATCTGAGAGACCTCGGCGTTCGAAGACAGCTGCTTGAAGTTGATCGTGAGGGGACGATCGTCGTAGAAGGCGGGCATGTCTCCCCCGGAACCGTTCGCATTCGCTGCGAATGCGGTACCCAAACTCCCCGCCAGAACGAGAACGAACATGAGAGCGCGCCGGAACATGAAACCTCCTCTTGTACATAGGGCACGGGAGCCAGCGCGACGAATTCGTAATGGACCCGCGTCCAGTAACTCCTATTGCACGGCCTCGATCTTGCCGAACTAGCCGTTTGACTCCCTTCACGACTCAGGGACCGGTGACGTTCACCACCGCGTTCGTGGATTGACCGGCGCCCGACGGGGTCACGCACGTCACGTCGACGGTATTGCTCGGACCACTCGCGATCGGCGTTTCGTTCGTCAGCTGGCAGGAAACAGAGCTGCCATTCCGCGACGACACCGTCATCTGGTAGACGCCCGGGGAGAGCTCGTTCACTTCGCCGTTCACGCCCTTCGTGATCCCGAGCGCGTAGAAATACATCGCGCCGTTGCATACCCCGGCGTAGGGAGTGCTGGAGTCGGCGTCCTGGCACCAGATCCAGAATCCGAACGGCGAGGGCGTGTCGTTGAACGTTCCGAAGCCCGTCCCGCTGAAGATGATCTGCTCGGAGTGGTGATCGGCGCCCTGACCGGCCGATGCGGCCGTGGTAAACCCGACCAGCAGGAGCAGCGCGCAGAGTCCGATCAAGACTCGATTGCCCGACATAGCGACCTCCTTCAATCCGGTCGTCGAAAATCCGCGACCTCGGCGCAAGCCTGCAACTCGCGCGCCGAATGCTCTCCCTTTACAGATCCTTTACTTTGGGTCGTACGACCTCGGCGACTTCGCTTGCGTGAACGGCTGATGAACCGCGGGCGGAAGTCGCATCGAGAGCGTCGGATACACTGCCGCAGGTGCTGCCGCGCGATTCCGAGATCCTCGATCGGCTCCGCGAGAAGGGATCCCGGATCCTCTCTTTCGATGAGCTCGCCCGGAAGCTCAACGTTCGCGAGCCAGACGAAGAGGCGTTTCGCGAGCTTCTCGATTCCCTCGAACGCCGCGGAGTCATCGCACGGGTCCGCGGCGAGAAATACTCCGCGATCGAGTTCACGAACCAGGTCGCGGGCCGCATCACGGTCCGCCCGGAAGGCTTCGGGTTCGTCCTCGTCGACGGAGGTCCGGATCTCTACATCCCCCGCGCCGGAATGCAGGGCGCGATGGACGGAGACACGGTCCTCGCGCGGGAGGAGCGTCCCCGCTCACGCGGCCGGAACGCGGGGGACGATCGGATCTCGGGGACCGTCGTTCGCGTCCTCGACCGCGCCCGCGAGCGCGTCGTCGGGCGGTTCGAGAAGCGTGACGGGCGCGCCGAGGTGCTCCCATACGATCCCCGGATCGACGCGGTCGTCCGCATCGCGGACGGCAAGACGCACGGCGCGCGCGAAGGGGAGATCGTCGAGGCGCGGCTGACGGCGTTTCCCGATGCCCGCCGGATCGCCCACGGAGTGGTCGAGGAGCGGATCGGGTTTCTCGGCGAGCCGGGCGTCGACATCGAGATCGTGCTGCGCTCGCACGGACTGCCCCCGCGCTTCCCCGAGCCGGTCGTGGCGGAGGCCGAGCGCTTTCCGACCCGCGTCCGCACGGAGGATCTCCTCGGGCGGCGCGACTTTCGCGACCACCGCATCGTGACGATCGATGGAGAGACCGCGAAGGACTTCGACGACGCCGTCGAGGTCGAGAAGACGGACTCCGGTTACCGGCTCGGCGTCCACATCGCCGACGTCTCGCACTACGTCGGCGAAGGGAGCGCGCTCGACGACGAAGCCCGCTCACGCGGGACGAGCGTGTACTTCCCGGGGCGCGTGCTGCCGATGCTCCCGGAGCGGCTCTCGAACGGTCTCTGCTCGTTGAACCCCGGCGTGGACCGGCTCGTCCTTTCCGCCCTGCTCGAGACCGACCGCAAGGGAAGGGTGCTGAACGCCGAGTTCGTGGAGGGCGTGATCCGCAGCTCGGAGCGTATGACGTACACGGAGGTCGCGCGGCTCCTCGAGAGCCGCCCGTCTTCGGCCGACAAAGACCGCTACGGCCCGCTTCTCGAGGACTTCCGCCACATGGGCGAGCTCGCGGCGCTGCTTCGGCAGCGGCGCGATGCGAGAGGCTCCATCGACTTCGATCTGCCGGACGCGGACGTCGTTCTCGACGACGCCGGACTCGTGGTCGGCATCGTCCCGGAGTCGCGCAACGTCGCCCACCGCCTGATCGAGGAGTTCATGCTGGCCGCCAACGAGGCCGTCGCGAAGCGGCTGCTGTTCGCGAAGCAGCCCGCGATCTATCGCGTCCACGATCGCCCGGATCCCGACCGTCTGGCGGATGTGCGCGAAGTCCTCGAGAGCTTCGGCTACGAGCTGAAGGGCGATCTCGAGGAGATCCCTTCCTCCGCCTTCCAGAAGATCCTGAAGGCAATCGAAGGAAAACCGGAGGAGCGTCTGCTCTCCGATCTCCTCCTCCGGGCGCAGCGCAAGGCGCTGTACAGCCCGGAGTGCCGCGGCCACTACGCGCTCGCGGCGCCGTACTACTGCCACTTCACGTCTCCCATCCGGCGCTATCCCGACCTCGTCGTCCATCGCCAGCTCTCCGCGCTTCTCGCGACCGGCCGTCCGGTGGCACCGAAAGATTTCGACGCGGTGAACGAAAGGCTCGCCGGGGTCGCCGCCCACTCTTCGGAAAGGGAACGCCGGGCGGAGGCGGCCGAGAGAGAGAGCCTGCTCTGGAAAAAGATCGTCTTCATGAAAGACAAGATCGGGCGCGAGTTCGACGCCTACGTGACGGGCGTGACCGCATTCGGCCTCTTCGTGACGTTGCGGGACTTCTTCGTCGAGGGGCTCGTTCCGGTCTCGAGCCTCGGCGACGACTTCTACGTCTACGAACAGAAGCAGCACCGCCTGCGCGGGCGGTCGAGCGGACGAATCTTCCGCCTGGGAGACGGGATCCGGGTTCAGCTGAAAGCGATCGACGAGGTCCGGCGCCGCCTGGATTTCCGGCTCGCCGGCGTGGAGACGCTTCGCGCTGAGTCCCCCGGACGGTTGCGCCGGGGAACGCCGCGGACCGCCGGCGAACCGCGGCGGCGCGGCGCGCGGAGATGAAACGACCGGCGTCCTGCGCCACCGTTTTCTGGCTCGCCCTCACGATCGCGGCGGGCGGGTGCCGACACCGGGGACATCCCGATCCCAGCATCCGCATGGCCGTCTCGCACGACCGGGAGAGCGCCTCGGGCGGCAAGGAGCTGGGAGAATCCGTTCCGACGAAGCTCGTCGTCCCGCCCGAGGTGACGAGGGCGTACTCCGCGATCCAGATCCGCTGGAAAGACTCGGAGAGCGGGAAGGAAGGCGTGCTCGAAGTCCCCATCGGAGCCGCCGCGCCGCTGTCCGCCACGGACCTGGTGATCCGGGCGGACGTCTTTCTGCCGTCGTTCTCGATGAGCGCCGACGAGATCACGTCGACCGGCACCGGCCAGGAGAATCCCGCGGCGCGGATTGCGGTTCTCCAGGGGGGTAACGAAATTTTCGCCGGCTGGATCTTCAAGCGTTTTCCGGACGTTCACCCCTTCCAGCATCCGCGGTTCTCGCTCAAGCTCGAGGGAGGGGTCCCCCGGAAGCCGGCGTGAGCGCGTTTCGCGTCGTCATCGCCGGGCGTCCGAACGTGGGCAAGTCCGCGCTCTTCAACCGACTCCTGCGGCGGCGCCGCTCGCTCGTCCACGACCTGCCCGGGATGACCCGGGACGTGCTCGAGGTCGAGGCGCCGCTGCCCGACGGACGCACTTACCGACTCCTCGACACGGGCGGCTTCGACCCCGAAGGGAAAGAGAAGATTCCCGTTGCGGTGCGCGACAGGGCGCTCGAAGCAATCCGTCGCGCCGACCTCGTCCTGCTGGTGATGGATGCCTCGGCCGGAGTGCTCTCCGGTGACCGCGTGGCCGCGAAGGCAATGCGACAGGCGGGCGTCGAGACACTCGTCGTCGCGAACAAGGTGGACCGCCGCGAGGGGAGCGAAGGGGAGCCGGAAGCCTGGGGGCTCGGCTTCGCGGAGGTTTACGGCGTCTCCGCCGAGCACGGCATCGGCGTGGACGAGCTCGTCGATGCGATCGCCGCGCGGGTGCCGGCGGAGCCGGACACGGGACACGGAACTCAGGACATCGGGGACGAAGAAGAGGCCCGGGGCCGTTTGGAAATCGCGCTTGCCGTGGTCGGCCGGCCGAACGTCGGCAAGTCGTCTCTCGTGAACGCGCTTCTGGGCGAAGAGCATGCGATCGTCTCGGAGATTCCCGGAACGACCCGCGACTCGTCGGACGTGGCGCTCGCGCACGGCGGTCACCTCTTCCGGCTCGTCGACACCGCGGGCATCCGCCGCAAGGCCCGGACGGAGCGCGGTCCCGAAGTGCTCTCGGTCGTGCAGGCGCGCAAGCGGATCGAGGAATGTGACGTGGCCCTGCTGGTGCTGGACGGGTCCCAGGGTCCGACGGCGCAGGACGCTTCCGTCGCTGCCTTCGCTCACGAGGAGGGGAAGGGAATCGTCATCGTCGCCAACAAATGGGACGTCGCGGCGGAGTCGGGACCGGAGGCGTCGAAGAGGTTCGAGGCAGCCGTGCGCGACCGGCTGCCGTTCGCCGCATACGCCGGAATGCTCCGCGTTTCGGCGCGCACCGGCCGGGGAATCCGGTCGGTGCTGCCGCAGGCCGCGCGGGCGGCGGAGAATCGCCGCCGGCGGATCACGACCGGGGAATTGAACCGCGTTCTGGGACGCGCCCTGCGCGACTCGCCACCCCGGACGGCGCGAGGCACACGGCTGCGAGTCTTCTACGTGGCCCAGACCGCCGTGGCGCCCCCCACCTTCACGCTCGTCTGCAACCGCGAGGAGGAGCTCCACTTCTCCGAGAGCCGTCGGATCGAGAACATCCTGCGCCGGGCCGCCGACTTCACCGGCTCACCGCTGCGGATTTCCGTGCGCTCCCGATCCCGCCCGTCGAAAAAGAGTTCCAGATCGAAAGTCCGATAAAGTACGCGCAGTGGCGAAGAGCGAACCCCAGCTCTACAAACCAGCGGATGCGTGTCGGATGGCCGAGGTCGCGCCCTACGTGCTGCGCTACTGGGAGACCGAGTTTTCCGCGCTCTCCGAGGGGAAGGAGAAAGGCGGCGCGCGTCTCTACACCGCGCGGGACGTCCAGATCATCGCGCGAATCCGGCAGCTCCTCTACGACGAGGGCTTCACCGTCGCCGGCGCGAAGAAGCGGCTGGACGCAGAGATCCTGGAAGGCCGGTTCGATGACTCGGGCAAACCACCAGCGGCCGCCGCTCGACCGGCGCCCGCCGCAGCGCCAGAAAGAGCGACTCCGAGGCCGGCCCCTTCCGTGGCCGCAGCGCCGCCGCCGCCCGTTCCGAAACCCACGCCGGCGACCGTCGCGCAACCAGTTTCTTTTCCGGAGCGCAAAGCCGTGCTCAGGGAGTTGAAGGAAATCGTGCGGCTCCTGGAGAAGCCGAAGAAGGGCTGAAGACCGTCATCGAATGAGCGGCTCGTTTGACAGCGCGCCGTTCGCCTGCTCAAATGCGCGCCTCCGGTCGGGACGTGGCGCAGTCTGGTAGCGTACCTGAATGGGGTTCAGGGGGTCCCGGGTTCGAATCCCGGCGTCCCGACCAAACACTCCAATGACTTAGAGCCCCGAGGTCCGTGTCGGGTCCGCGTCCGAGTGGTTGATCCCACCAAGAGCGAAACTTTCCGATCCCCGAGACGCTATTATCTTCTTGGCCGCTCGAGCGGCAGGAAGGCAATGCCCAAGAGGAAGAGACGGACGACCGTGGAGCAGCTGATAGGAGAACTGGCTGCCGAATACGGGCGCCTCCCAGCAGACGAAGCGCGAGAGAAGCTCAGCTCCGGCGCCGCCCTCGTTGCCTCGCGGAAAGAGCTTCGCGCCAAGCGTCAGCCGCGAGACGTCGCCTCGTCTCGTCGTTCGGGTCGAATCCGGGTTGCTCGCTGATCCATTCCCAGTAGCCTTCTTCATCTTCCAGGTAAACGAGATCGCGGAACTGCCGCTCAAGCTCCCGAAGAATCTCCTTTTCCGGCAAGCGCATTCGAAAAGCCTCCTGAGGTGCCACGGCCCGAGGCGACTGGACGTAAGTCGGCAGATCTGTGAGCCGGTAATCACCGCGGGAAGAAGCCCCGAGTGCGAGGGGGCGGGTTGCCCGCCCCCTTTCGCCTACACACCGAGGAAATGTCAGACCAGTAGGAAGGCCCGATGAGCAAGAAGCATCTCGGTCCTTTTCCTGAGTTCCGCCCCCAATCGACCCGCGGCCCGGGTGCTCGGTCCGCCCTCGCTGAGCCGAAAACCCGCTAATCGACTCGGCGCCCCTTTGCCCGGGAAGAAGGCGGGGCTTTCCGTGCTCTTGCCCTCGATCGCCTGTTGCTGGAGCGGTATACGGCCTCCGTCGGCACGCGGCTGCGCGCTCGATCCAAACTGACCCGACTGCCCCACCACCAGACTTGGCTCGTTTCGTGCTCTGAACTGACTTGAAAGACGACAAGTTGACTGAAACAGGGGAGCTTCACCGGGATCCAGGGCTGGCGTCCGTCTTAGTCGTGGAAGACGACCGCGAGCAGCGGGAGAGCCTCTGCGCGATGCTCGATTTGGAAGGGTTCAGTCATGTCGAGGCCGCCAACGGGCGGGAGGCTCTCGACTACCTCAGTGCGTCGCCTGCTCCCTGTCTCGTCCTGCTCGACCTCGAGATGCCGGTGATGAATGGATGGGATTTCCGCCTGGAGCAGCTCGCGGACGCCCGACTCGCGGGCATTCCGGTCGTCGTTGTCACGGCCAACGACGAGGGCCTGGCGAAGCTCTTTCCCGGCGTCGAAGGGTTTCTCTGGAAACCGTTGAAGTTCGAGAAGCTCCTGGCCATCCTCGACCGCTCGTGCCCCCGGAACAAGAAAGTCCTGCCGGCGATTACGCCGGCGGCAGCGTGAACAGGAAAGTGCTTCCTTCTCCCGGAACGCTTTCGGCCCAGATCCGGCCACCGTGCGACTGGATGATCGACCGGGAGATGTAGAGCCCGAGCCCGAGCGCCTTCCGCCCCCGCTTCTCGACCTGCCGGAAGCGATCGAAGATCACCGAGATCTCTTCCGGTTGCATGCCGGGTCCGGTATCCCGGACGCGGATCTCGACAACGTGGTCCGTCCTCCGTCCCTCCACCGAGATCCGGCCTCCACTCGGAGTGAACTTCAGCGCGTTGTGGATCAGGTTCTCGAGGACCTGGACGATCCGGCCGGGGTCGAAGCTCGCAGGGAGCGGATCGGGCCCGATGCCCGCGTCGAGCGTGATCGATTTCTCCGCGCTGACGGAACGGGAGCTCTCGACCGCCTCTTCGATCGGGGTTCGGGCGTCGCCGGTCTCCAGCTGCACCGACAGTTTGCCCGCCTCGATCGCGGCCACGTCGAGAAGATCCGAAATGATCCGCTGCATCTGGACGATCGACGATTCGAGGCTCCGCGAGATCCGGACGAGGCGGGGGTCGCCCGACGAGACGAGCCGCTCGAGGAGCTGGGTGTTCAGAGCGATCGCGTTCAAGGGATTCCGGAGGTCGTGGCTGACCATCGCGAGGAACTCGTCTTTCACGTCACGCGCCTCGTTCGCGCTCGAAAGCGCCTGCGTCCGCTGGTCGAGGAGTCGCTGGAGCCGTCCGACCTCGGAGCGCTCCTGGGCCAGCTCCTGACCAGCCACGCGCCGATCTTCCGAATCGGTGGTGACGGTAACGGGATCGATCCGAGGATCATGCAAGGTCGGGCTCCCGACCGGCCTTCACGACCGCCTCGACCACACTCTTCAACCGGACTGGTTCGACGGCGCGGCCACGATCCACCACCGCCCCAACTTTTTTCACGTGGAGAATTACATCACGGCGTCGTCTGGCTCCCCGGGATCAACGCCTCGTAAGACGCCAGGCGCCGGCGGCAGTCAGAGCCGCGGCAAGAAGCAGCAAGGCGGAACTCGAAAGCGTCGGAACGGCGACCAGCTCCGTCGGCGGACCGGTTCCTTGCCGGCCGAAATACATGTTGTCGAAATCCAGAGTGATCGGAGGATTGGCCACGGAGGTCGAAATCACTTCGAAATCCACGCTCATGGCTCCCGGGGGCGCAACGATGTCCGGTCCCTGTCTCAAATACCAGGTCTCGAGATTCGCGCTGGGACCAACCAGTGGCGGAGCCTGGGCATCGAGCAGACTGCCGAGACCACCGCACGACGGCTCAGGAAGAAACCGAATCTCCAGACGGGTGCTTGCCAGGCGGTCATGGATGCGGAGAAAGCCGCCCCAGGAATAGGTTGTTCCTGCTTCCACCGGGAGGCAGATCGTCGCGAAGGACGTGGTCAACCCGAGCAGAGGGTGGAGCCGGGCAAAGCCGGGAGCGCCGTCCGCGCCGGCGCCGAGGTTCCATTCCAGTCTGTCGGAGATGGGGTTCGGTACCGTCCACGCCGACACTCCCGAAGAGAAGGTCGGATCCGGGATCAGGTTCTGCGCCGCGGCAAAATCGAATCCCAACAGACCGAACAGCGCCGCCGCGAAGAGCTTTCTCATCGGGGACCATTCAATGCTACTGCTTTCGCCGGCCGGCGGATAATCGGGACATGAAGCGAGCGGCGCCGATGTGGATGGCGATGGCGCTCCTCTCGACCGGAGCGCTCGCGCAACCGACTCCGACTCCCACTCCGACTCCGGTCACGTCGCTTTCTCCTACCCCGACGCCGAAATCCGCAGCCGAGACGATCGTCGACCAGGTCGCCGCCGCCGTCCGGTCGGGACATCTCGCAATGGACGTCCTGTTCCGGCCGGGGAAGTCGCCGATGATGGAGAGCTGGTCGCTCGAGACGGTGGGCGCGCCGGCCGCTCACCTCACTGTGGATGCCGAAGAGGGACGGGTCCAGTCGCTCGACTACCACGTGGACGGGGGCGATCTCGTATTCGTCGGTCGGGGGCTGCGGCCGAGCGTCGTCGTTCAAGAGGTCTCGGTCGATGCCCACGGCAGCCTCCAGAAGGCCGTCTTCCACGGGCGCGGCATCGGCCGGCCGATCGTAGCGCTGTTTCAGCCTCTCGTGCTTTCCTCGCTCAAGAAGATCCGCTTCCACACCGAGGTCGTGGAGCTCATGCGGGGGAACCTCGTCGTCGGCAGTGAAAAGGCCGCCGCTCGAGCCGCGCCGACTCCGACCCCGGCCGCGGGGCCCTCGCCCGCCGCCGCGCTCGATCTCGTCGCCGCGGTCAAGATCTCCGACTCGGCGATCGGACTCTTCGAGAACCGGCGCCTCGACATCGGGCCCTCCCTGGTCTTCGAGACGGCGCGGGACCCGGAAGGGCATGACCCGCTCGTTCTGAAGATCGAGTCCGCGACATACCGGCCCGCGCGTGGCTCGGACGC
>Ga0114129_10003589_pt1 | contig 21845 bp, 20 predicted proteins | sample RhiMetdeltSRZDD1_FD_80071 | JGI IMG/M metagenome (GOLD analysis project Ga0114129, IMG submission 80071) | Populus rhizosphere microbial communities from Tennessee, USA - Rhizosphere MetaG P. deltoides SRZDD1 (version 2) (version 2) | ecosystem: Host-associated > Plants > Roots > Rhizosphere >... | reverse complement strand
CGCGCCAGCCCTCGGCTGCGCCTGGCCCGCGCCAGCCCTCGGCTGTGCATGCCCCGCGCCGGCCCCCGCCTGTGCTTGTCCCGGGCCAGTTCCCCACGCGTGACCCGCGTCCGTTCCCGGCTGGGCCTGCTCTGGGCCACTCCCCGGCCGCGCCAGTTTCATGCCCATCCCCGGCTGGGCCCGCGCCAGCACCCGCTCGAGGGCGCGCGCCGCGCGATCCGCCTCATCCCCCCCGACCGCTCCCACGATGGCCACCACCTGCCCGCCCCTGGTTGCCACCAGGGACGGTGAGGGTGCGGCCGCGTCGGCGACCACCGCCTCGACCTCTACGCCCGCGGGGCTCACCGTCGTTCCAGCCGAGGCCGGCCCGGCCACCACGACCTGGTGCGGACCGGCCAGGCGAAGCCCGAGCTGATCGCCCCGCACGAGCAGGTCACCCACCCGGCCGCGCCCGGAGAGCAGGTCGTCGAAGAACTCCCGCCGCTCCGCCTCCTCCCGGCGCGCCACGGTCAGCAGCGCGCGCTCGAAGCCTTCGGCGGCGGCGGCGACCGCGTCGTCCGCGGCCCGCAGCACGGCCAGGCCGGCCGCGCGCGCTGCGCCGAGTGACGTGCCGACCGGGAGTTCCCGCCACAGTCGCCAGGTCGCCGACAGGAACAGGTCGACCAGCCCGCGCAGCGCGACACCGGACAGCGCCGCCTGTTCCCCCGATCTCGCGTACCCCGCCAGTTCGGTGGCGGTCAGACGGCGGCCACTCGCTGCGGCGTCCGCCGCGGCCGGCAGGTAGTCGCCCAGCATCCCGACCGGCACACCGCCGGCCTCGCGGCTCGCAGCACGTGCGATCGCCGCCAGGTCGGGGCCTGGGGACCGCCGGTTCACGCGAATTCTCCCTTCGGCGGCCTGCACGACGCCCAGAACGCACGCGGGAGCCACGTCCCAGCCGCTCATTGCCGGGATCGGGCAATGCAGACTGCCTCATCTTAGCCAGTAAGGCACGATGACCACCTGAGCCCGGCAAACAATAGTGGACCTGGAGCCGGCCGGCGCCGGCCGACTCCATGAGGAGACCCGTGTGAGTATCACCCGCTCGCCTGACACCGCACGGGGCGGCCCGGGAACCGGCTCCGGTCCGGGCAGGTCCCGCGGTGGACTGCGCCTCGCAGGCTTCCGCGTCCGGCTGACCATTGGCGCACAACTGCTGGCCATGCTGACGGTCCTGGCCAGCGCGCTGGTCCTGCCCGACTTCGCGCCCGGGCTGCCGACCGCCGCTTACCTGGCCGCCACCGCCGCGCTCGTGGTCGGGTTCCTCGCAAGCCTCGTCGCACACGAACTGGCCCAAGCGGTGGTCGCCCGGCGTCACGGTGCCCCGGCGGAGGAGATCAAGATCGGGTTCTTCGGCGGGCGCGCCCACGGCCGCCATGAGTACGTCACCCCACGGGGGCTGTGGCGTGCCGCGGCGGCCGGACCGGCGGCCAACCTCGTGCTCGCCGCGGTCGGCGCTGGGATCGCGGTCGGCCTGGCAGGGCTGGGTGCGGGCCGGCTGCCCGTCGTTGTCTTCGCCGCCCTCGCCTGGATCAACACGATCCTTGCCGTCGTCAACCTGCTGCCAGGGGCCGGGCTGGACGGTGGCCGGCTGGTGCAGGCGCTGGCGTGGGCCCGGTCGGGCGACCGGGCCCACGCCGCGATCACGGCTGCCCGGGTCGGCCAGTTCGCCGGGGTCCTACTCATCGCGGGCGGCGTAACGGCGCTTGCGCTCGGCTATCTCGACGGTATCTGGCCTGCGCTGATCGGGCTGGCGATGATCAGCGCATCCCGGGCACAAGCCCGTGAGGTGCTGGCCATCACGGCCCTCGCGGGCCTGACCGTACGCGACGTTCTCCCGCGGTCCGGCCCCGCCACGGTCGCCATTCCCGCCTGGCAGACGGTGCGGTCGTTCCTCGAGGGCGGGGCCTCTGCGGAGAGCCAGACAACTGGGAACGTGACGGCCGACGCAGTGGGAGGAGGGCTGGGCGCCAGCGGCGCTCTCGCCTTCCCGCTGCGGGATTTCGACGGGCGCGCGGCCGGCGTGCTCACGCTCAGCCAGCTGGCGCTGGTGCCGGTGGAACAGCGCGACCGGCTCAGGCTCGCCGACGTGGCCACCCCGGCCGCCAACGTGGTCACCACCACCCTGGATGAGCCGTTGGGACAATTGCTGGCACGGCTCTCCATCCGCCCGACAAGCCCGGCCGCGCTGCACACGGCCGGGCACGCGCTCGTCGTCGACGACGGCACCCCGGTCGGGGTGCTGACGCCCGACGATTTCAGGAGGGCTAGTCAACTCGGCCGGCTGGTGAAGGGGCGGGCGGGCACCGTGAGGCCATGACCGTCCTTCACGTTCCCTTCTGGGCCTGGGCCGCGACCGCCGCGGCCCTTGTCATTCTTCTGGGCGCCGACCTTGCCGTCAGCGCCCGCCGCCGCGAGCCGGAGCGGCTTCGTGAGGCGGCGTTGTGGACGACGGCGGCGGTCGCGGCGGCGGTGGCGTTCGGTGCGCTCATCGCCATCACCGGCAGCGGGGTGGCAGCCGGCCAGTTCTTCGCCGGCTGGCTGACGGAGTACAGCCTGTCGCTCGACAACCTGTTTGTGTTCGTCCTCCTGATCAGCGGCTCCGGGGTGGCCCAGCAGTATCACGGCCGCGTTCTGATGTTCGGGATCTTGCTCGCCCTCGCGCTGCGTGGTGTGCTCATCGCGCTTGGCGGCGTGGCCCTGCACCGGTTCACCTGGGTGGAATACATCTTCGGGGCGTTCCTCATCTACGTGGCCGCGCGGATGGCGTCCCGCGGCGGCGATCCCACGGGGGGACGGGAAGGCAACGTGCTGCCCGTCGCACGCCGCATTCTCCCGGTCGCGGCCGAGGGCGACGGGGCCAGGCTGACCACCCGGGTCCGCGGGCGCCGCTACGCCACACCGCTGCTCATCCTGATCATCGCGATCGGGGTGACCGACGTGCTGTTCGCCCTCGACTCCATCCCGGCGATCTTCGGCCTCACCAGTGACCCGTTCCTGGTCTTCGCCGCCAATCTGTTCGCGCTCCTCGGGCTGCGTCACCTCTACTTCCTCGTCCGCGGCCTGCTCGACCGGCTGATCTTCCTGTCCGCGGGCCTGGCGGTCATTCTCGGGTTCATCGGGCTCAAGCTCATCAGCCAGGCGATGCGGGGCTACGGCATCGACCACGTCGGTCCGGTCCCGGTACCCGAGGTGAGCGCGGGCGTGTCGCTACTGGTCATTGTCGGGTTGCTGCTGATCACCACCGTGAGCAGCCTGGCCGTCAGCCGGCGCCGGGAGCGTAAGTCAGGACGGGCAGGGCAGGACGAGCCGCGCCAGCCACGGCACGACGCGCCAGCCCCGCCAGGTCACGACGAGTCACGCCGGGCAGGGCAGGACGGGCAGGGCCAGCCACGGCACGACGAGCGACGCCGGGCAGCGCAGGACGAGGCAGACCGGGCCCCACCTGTCAGGTCGGCGGAGTCTGCCAGGTCGGGGGACGGCCGCCGGTTACGCGCCGGGCACGGCCCGGTCCTGGGGCGCGGCTCCGGCGTCAGCGGCTGCAAGAGCCTCGCGGACATGGGGCAGAACGTCCCCGAAACCGACTTTCACCGTCTCGCCGGTGGCCCGCTTGGTGACCTCCACCACGCCCTCGGCCAGGCCGCGCTTGCCGACGGTGACCCGCAGGGGGATCCCGGTCAGTTCGGCGTCGCGGAACTTCACCCCGGCGCGCTCGGCGCGGTCGTCGATGATGACCCCGACGCCGGCCGAGCTGAGCTCGCCGTACAGCGACTCCCCCACCGCGGCGGGCTCGGCGTCCTCGGACTGAGCCACGACGATGACCACGCTGAACGGCGCCACCGCCAGCGGCCACACGATGCCGCGGTCGTCGTGGTAGCACTCCACGATGGCGGCCATGGCCCGCTCCACGCCGATCCCGTAGCAGCCCATGAGCGGGTGGACGCGCTGGCCGCCGGCGTCGAGCACGGTAACGCCGAACGTCTTGGTGAACTTGTGGCCGAGCTTGAAGATGTGCCCCACCTCGATCGCCGGCAGCAGCTCCAGCGGATGCCCGCACTGCGGGCAGGGCTCCCCGGCGGCGACCTCGCGCAAATCCGCCCAGGTGCCGGCGCTGATGTCCCTGTCGACGTCCACCCCGCGCAGGTGGAAGTCGTCGATGTTGGCCCCGGTGATCATGTCACGCCGGCCGCGCAGCGCCTCGTCCGCAATCACCGGGAGGTCCGTCACACCCACTGCACCCAGGCTGCCGGGCAGCGCCCCCAGCGCGTCGCGGATCTCCTCGGGCTGCGCCGGGCGCAGCGCAGCCGCTCCGGTAGCGTCGGCGAGTTTCTGCTCGTTGAGCGCATGGTCGCCGCGCATCAGCACCAGGGTGAGCTTGCCGTCGAGCAGGTAGACGAGCGTCTTGATCTGCCGGTCGGCGGGCGCGTCGTACCCGGTGGCCAGTTCCTCGATGGTCCGTACGCCGGGGGTAGCGAAGCGCTCCGGCGCGGGCAGCCCCGGGCCGTCGACGATCTCCGGCAGAGCCGAGGTGGCCTTCTCCACGTTGGCGGCGTAGTTACAGTCCGGGCAGTACGCGACCATGTCCTCGCCCACCTCGGACGGGCACATGAACTCGGTCGAGTCACGGCCGCCCATGGCACCGCTGGACGCTTCCACCGGGATCACCGGGATGCTGAGCCGCTCAAAGATCCGAACGTACGCCGCGCGGTGCCGGTCGAAGGAGATGTCCAGCCCGGCGGCGTCGAGGTCGAAGCTGTAGGAATCCTTCATGGTGAACTCCCGGACGCGCAGCAGTCCCGCCCGCGGCCGTGGCTCGTCCCGGAGCTTGGTCTGGAACTGGTACCAGGCCTGGGGAAGCTGCTTGTGGGAGTTCAGCTCCTGGGCCAGGACCGTGAAGACCTCTTCGTTCGTCACGCTGAGGACGTCCACGGCTCCCTTGTGATCCGTCAGCCGGAACATGACGTCCGCCATGGTGTCCCAGCGGCCGCTGCGCTGCCAGATCTCCGCCGGATGCATGATGGGCACCAGCAGTTCCTGCGCCCCGATCCGGTCCATCTCCTCCCGGATGATCCCGATGACCTTGGCCCGCACCCGCACGGCGAGCGGCAGCAGCGAGTAGTGCCCCGCCGCCAGCTGCCGGATGTACCCCGCGCGGAGCAGCAGCCGGTGACTCGGCACCCCCGCGTCCGCCGGGTCCTCCCGCAGGGTCGGGATGTGCATCTGTGACCAGCGCATGGTGCGGGCTTCCTCATCGTTGGGTCGTTGCCGCCGCCCCGCACGCCACGGGGTGGGAGACACCGAGCTTAGTCCCGGTACCTACTGTGCGCTCGCCCGCAGCATTCGAGCGGCGGCGGCCCCCGCTGCTCCCGCGAGTGGTTCGGTTTCCTGCCCGCGGGAGGGCAGCGATCCGAACGGCTGACCAGGCCGGGGGCCGGGGCCGCGTGGCAAGGGCGGGAAAGGACATGGGAGCCTGGGACCGGACATGCCGGGTGACCGCCGACGAGGGAGACATGATGGAGCCGATGCCGGAGGACTGGGAGCGCGCCGTCGCCGTGGTCGCCCACCCGGACGACCTGGAGTACGGCGCCGCCGCCGCGGTCGCCCGCTGGACCGGGCAGGGCAAGCACGTTGCCTACGTGCTCGCCACCAGGGGCGAGGCCGGCATCGAGGGCATGGCCCCCGATGTGGTCGGCCCGCTGCGGGTGGAAGAGGAACGGCGCAGCGCCGCCCTGGTCGGCGTGAGTGAGGTCGACTTCCTCGACCACGCTGACGGGCTGGTGGAATACGGCGTCGCGCTGCGCCGCGACCTGGCCGCCGCCCTGCGCCGCCATCAGCCCGAGGTGGTCATCACCGCGAACTTCGACCTGACCTGGGGCGACGAGGGGCCGGTCAACCACTCCGATCACCGGGCGGTCGGTCTGGCCACGCTGGACGCCTGCCGGGACGCGGCCAACTCCTGGCTGTTCCCCGACGCTGGCCCGGCATGGCACGGCATCCGGGCTATCTACGTGGCCGCCACCGGCAACCCCTCCCATTACGTCGACACCACCGCCACGATCGAAGCGGGCATCGCGTCACTGCGAGAGCACAAGGCCTACCTCGACGGCCTGGGCCGCGACTTCGACCCGGACGAGTTCCTGCGCAACATGGGCGGGTTTGTCGGCCTCGCCGCTGGGTGCGAGTACGCCGTCGGCCTCAGGCGCTACCCGGTCTGAACGGCGCCGGCTTCCCCCGCCCCCCCGCCCGCCGACCGGCGGCCGGGCGTTCGGTGGGCTAGCGGCGGGTGAGCACGATCCAGACCTGGCCGGGGGCGAAGGTGGCCGACCGGCCGGACGCCGTAGTGAAGGTCGTGCCGCCGCCCGCGCGGGGCCGTGACCAGCGGGCGGTCCAGGCCCTGCCGTTGCGGAGGATCACCGCGCTGCCGGATCCGGTGCTCTGCGCGTGGGGTGCGCGGCCGCCCCGCTCCAGGAACCGGGAGGTGCGGACCGTCGTGTGCTGGATCACCACAGTAGCGGGCGACAGGCGCACGCCGCTGGCGGTGATCGCGGGCCTGCCGCCCATCGACACCACCCAGCGGCCCCTTGCCGCCGACCAGGTGAAGCGGAACGAGGCCGCCGGGTACGACACCGACGCCGACCGGGTGACGCGTCCACCGGGCGGTGGCGGGCCGAACCGGAACCCGATGCTGCGCGCCTTGCTGGCGTCGGGTGCCTGCGCGACCAGCCGCCGGGTGTGCGCGTACAGGTTGTACGGAGGGAGCCTGCTGGGATCGTGGTAGTAGCCACGGGTGGTCCCGGCGTACAGGTCCACGATCCGGGCGGTCCGGCGGATGTGGGGAAGCAGCGCTGGCGTGGCGCCCGAGTAGGCGAAAGCCGACCGCCCGAACTGCCGCAGCAACGATAGGTCTTCCTCCCGTGCGCTGCGGACCGGGCCGACCGCGAGGGGATAACGGGACGAGAAGACCGCCAGCAGCCGGCTCAGCCCGCCCTCGACCGGCAGCACGTACACGATGTCCGCCCAGGCGAGCCCGGTCCACGGCCGCCCGAGCGCGGTGTTGTCGATCTTCACGGCGAGCACCCGGTTCAGCGAGGACACCGGCTTGCCGGTGAAGGGCGACCGCAGCTGGGGCGAGGGCGCGGGCGTCGCCGCGTCTGCCGCACCGCGCCACCGCTGCCCCGCACGAGCAGCGCACCAACCACCAGGTTGGTCAGGACGATGGCCGCGGCGACCGTGAGGGTGATCCTCTGCCGAGTCCACACCATGACCCCACCCAGCCCCGCGAAGGCAACCGCTGGTTATTGAGATACCCGCCATTTCCCGCTGCGGCACCGCCCGGCGGCCGGCTACCGGTAGGCCAGCACCACCCAGACCTGGCCCCGGGCGAAGGTCATCGGCTGGCCGGATGCGGTGCTGAAGGTCGTGCCGCCGTTCGCGGTCGGCCGTGACCAGTGCACGGTCCAGGCCCTCCCAGCGCGCAGGACGACCCCGCTGCCGGACCCGGTGCTCTCCGCGAACGGCGGGCGCCTGCCGTACTCCTTGAAGCGGGAGGTGCGCACCGTCGTGCGCTGGATCACCACGGTCGCGGCGGAAAGCCGGGCGCCGTTCGAGCTGACCGCCGGCGTGCCGTCCATGGACACCAGCCAGCGCGCCTTCGCCGCCGACCAGGTGAAGCGGAACGTGGCCGCCGGGTAGGACACCGACGCCGACCGGGTCGGCCGCCCGCCGGGCGGCGGCGCGCCGAACCGGAACCCGATGCCGCGCGCCTTGCTCGCGCCGGGTGCACCGTGCGCCGTGCGCGGCCGTACCTCTTAGCTACCATTTTGCCGGGTATCAGACGTATTGCCCCGGCACCGCAAGCCTGGCCGCCGACACGGCGGTTTCCGCGCTCAGCCGACCGGCCAGGTGTGCACCGGATCGCCCGCGTGCATGAGGGCCAGGTAGCGCTGCGTCATTTCCCGCAGGGCGGCCTCCCGGTCCAGCCCGTTGCGCCCCTGGAGCCGGTGCACCGTTTCGGTCTGCCAGGTGGCGCCGGTCCGGCCGGTCAGGCAGCGCTGCTCGATCACTCCCAGCATGCGGTCGGCCTGTGCATGGTCGACCTGCCAGAGCCGCAGGCCTTCCCTGGCCAGCGGCAGCAGCCGGCGCAACGTCAGCTCGGCCAGCGGCACCTCGCCCAGCCCGGGCCAGTAGACGCAGGCGTCGATCCCGTGCCGCGCGGCCTCCATCAGATTGTCGCGGGCGGCCGCGAACGACATCTGGGTCCAGATCGGCCGCTCCGACTCGGCGAGCATGCTGACCAGGCCGTAGTAGAACGCGGCGTTGGCGATGATGTCGATGACCGTCGGGCCGGACGGGAGCACCCGGTTCTCCACCCGCAGGTGAGGCTCGCCGTCCTTCACCGCGTACACCGGGCGGTTCCAGCGGTAGACGGTGCCGTTATGCAGGGTAAGCTCCGCCAGCTCGGGTGTCGCGCCGCTCTCGAGCTCGGCCACCGGGTCGTCCTCATCCATCAGCGGCAGGAGCGAGGGGAAGTAGCGCAGGTTCTCCTCGAACAGGTCGAACACCGAGGTGATCCAGCGCTCCCCGAACCACACCCTGGGCCGCACCCCCTGGGCCTGGAGTTCCTCCGGCCTGGTGTCGGTGGCCTGCTGGAACAGGGGAACCCGGCTCTCGCGCCACAGCTCCTTGGCATACAGGAACGGCGAGTTGGCGCCAAGGCCCACCTGGATCCCGGCCACCGCCTGGGCCGCGTTCCAGTAGTTGCCGAACGCCTCCGGGCTGACCTGCAGGTGCAGCTGGACGCTGGTGCAGGCCGCCTCCGGCATGATGCTGTCGACGTGGGTGACCAGGCGCTCGGGCCCCTCGATGGCGATCCGCATCTCCTCGCCCCGTGCCGCGCACATCTGCTCGTTGAGCAGCCGGTAGCGCGGGTTGGGCGACATCGCCTCCTCGGTGGTGTCGCCCTCGCGCAGGGTGGGCAGGATGCCGACCATCGCCAGCCGGACGCCGCTGTTCCGTGCCTGCCTGTCCGCGTAGGCGAGGGTGCCAGCCAGGTCGCGTTCCAGCCCGGCCAGCGCGACGTCGGCCAGCAGGCGCGGCGCCAGGTTGACCTCCAGGTTGAACTTCCCCAGTTCCGTCGCCCAGCCCTCGTCGCCGATCGCGGCGAGCACCTCAGCGTTGCGCAGCGACGCGTAGCCCGCCGAATCAACCAGGTAGAACTCGACCTCGAGCCCGACCTGCTGCGGTGCCTCCTTGAATCGCGCGTCATGCAGCATCCGGGCGAAGACATCCAGGCACCGGCGGACCTTGTCCCGGTAGCGTCGCCGGTCCTGCTGGCTGACGATGATCGCGGGAACGTCCCTGCCCATGCGGCCCTCCGCCTCGTGACCCTGGGAGATGGCCCTTTCCACAGCCTGACATGGAGACCGCGTCGTGAATAGACAGGACATTTAATGCAAAACGGATAATCCGAGCAAACGCAGCTGGCTCCCACCGGCTCGTGCGGCGCATCCGCTGCGCAACCCCGGCCAACCGGCCCCCGGCAGGCGGGCCGGCGGCCGGTATTCGTTCTGCTGGCTACATCGCGCGCATGCGCCGGTAGCGCGCGATGTCCTCCCGGCCCGCGAGCAGGAATGCGGCTGCACCCACGATGGTCACCGCGAGCACCAGCTTCCACCACTTCATGAGCAAATCCCCCTGTCTCCGCCGTCCGCACGGGCGGTTTGCTTCCCGCGTCCCGGTTTGTCCCTACCCCGGGACGCGGCACTCTAGTGGCCTGTCACTGGAAGCCGTCCCCGCCGGTGCGGTACCCGGCGGGCTGGCCGGCCGGGCGCGCCGGGGCCATGATGACGGGATGGGTATTGAGCCGGAGGCGGTCGCCAGTTACGTCGACCGGGCGGTCGAGGCCATGGCGGACATCGTCGGCGACCTGGGTGACGACCTGGCCAACACCCGGCCCGGCCTGCCCGGTGCCAACTCGCCGTACGCGATCCTGCGGCACTGCCTGGGCGTCATGGAGTTCTGGGGCGGGCATGTGGTGGCGGGCCGCGCCGTTGACCGGGACCGGGCGGCGGAGTTCCGCGCATCCGGGCCGACCGCCGGCCTCATCGCGGCGGCGCAGGAGGCGCAGCGCCGGTTCCGCGCTGACATCGTGACCGCCGATCCGAAGGCGCGGCCACGGGGCGGCGCGGCCACCCGGCCCGACGAGCTCGAGTTCGTCAGCCAGGGTCACGCGCTCCTTCACGTTATGGAGGAGGTCTGCCAGCACCTGGGGCAGATGGAGATCACCCGCGACCTGCTGCGCCAGAGCTAGGGCGCCGCGGGTGGATCCGCGCCCTGGCAGGCCAGGGCCATCCGGCGGACCGCCTCGGCGATCAGCTCGGGCGAGGTGCCGATGTTCAGCCGCACGAAACCGCTGCCCTGGCCGCCGAAGGCGGGGCCGCGGCTGACCGCGATCTGCCCCTTGTCCAGGAACGCCGTGGCCGGGTCGTCGCCCAGGCCGAGCGCCCGGCAGTCCAGCCACGCCAGGAAACTGGCCTGCGGCTGCGCGTACCCGACCGCCGGCAGGCGCTCGGACAGCAGGTCGGCCAGCAGCTCCCGGTTCTGGTCCAGCTGGTGGAGTGCCGCATCCAGCCACGGCAGCCCTTCGGTGAAGGCGGCCACCGATGCCAGGACGCCGAGGTGCGCGGCGAGCAGCGCCTCCCAGCGCTCCTCCAGGAGCGCCGCCCCCTGGTCCGAGCCGGCGATCGCGAGGCCGCACTTGAGGCCGGGAATGTTCCACCCCTTCGACGCTGACGTGAAGACGAACGCGTGCCCGGCCATCTCGTGGCGCAGCGAGCCGAACGGCACGAAGCGGGCGCCGGGCAGCACGAGCGGGGCGTGGATCTCGTCCACCAGCAGGGTTGCTCCGTGGCGCTGGCAGAGGTCGGCGACCATTTCCAGCTGCGTTGCCGACCACACGTTGCCGGTCGGGTTGTGTGGGCTGCACAGCACGTAGGCGGCCGCGCCCGGCTGGCTGAGCGCCGCCTCGATCGCCGCCGGGTCCAGGTCGTACCTGCCCGTTTCGTCCCGGGTGAGTGGCGCATCGATGATCCGCCGTCCGTAGAAGCCGAACCGGAACCGGAACGGCGGGTAGACCGGCGGGTTGACGACGATCCCCGAGCCGGGCGGGGTGATGGCCTCGATCACCTCGGCGAGCCCGGTCATCACGTCCGGGATCGGGTACACCCGGCCCGGGTCCACGTCCCAGCCGAGCCTGTCCGCGGCGAACGCCGCGTACGCGTCGCCCAGCGCTCCTTTGTGCGCGTAACCGCAGTCACCGGCGGCGAGCGCGTCGGTGACCGCCTGCTTGATCGGCGCGGCGAGGTCGAAGTCCATCTCGGCCACGAAGGCAGGCAGCACGTCGGCGGGATGGGCACGCCACTTGGCGCTTGTGCGCTGCCGGAGCCGCGACAGTGAGCACGTGCCGAGCAGGGCGTCCACCCGACGGATGCTAGCCCACCGCGCCGGCCACCGGGCCAGTCGGCCGCGTCCGTCTTGACCAGCGATTCAACCTTGTCGCCGCCGGCGCCGTATGCTGCGATGGAGAACGCAACACAGCGACGGGCAGGAGGGGCGGGGCCCGAATGACAGGCAACTGGTTCAGCGGTATTTTCCCGCGCAGCGAGAAGCCGGCCGAGATCGATACCACCGTGGCCCACCCCGCCCGCGTCTACGACTACTGGCTGGGCGGCAAGGACAACTTCGCCGCCGACCGGGAGGCGGCAGAGCGGGTGCTGGCGATCTCGCCGGGACTCCGGTTCCGGGTGCGGGCGAACCGTGCCTTTCTCGCCCGGACCGTGCGCTTTCTGGCGACCGAGTGCGGGGTCCGGCAGTTCCTGGACATCGGCACCGGAATCCCCACGGCGAACAACACCCACGAGGTCGCCCAGGCGGCCGCGCCCTCCTCACGCATCGTCTATGTGGACAACGACCCGATCGTGATCGCCCACGCCCGTGCCCTGCTCGCCAGCAGTCCCGAAGGCGCGACGGCCTATCTCGAGGCCGATCTGCGCGAGCCGGACGTTATCCTGGCGGCCGCACGCCAGACGCTGGACTTCTCGCAGCCCATCGCGCTCATGCTCCTAGGGGTCCTGCACCTGATCCAGGACGCCGAGGACCCGTACAAGATCGTCTCCCACCTCATGGATGCCCTGCCGCCCGGCAGCTACCTGGTCATCTCGCATCCGGCCAGTGACATCCACGCCAACCAGGCCGAGGTGCAGCGGCGCTACAACGAGCGGGTGGCGACCCCGCAGACCCTGCGCAGCCACGCACAGGTGTGCCGCTTCTTCGACGGCCTGCAACTGATCCCGCCGGGGGTGGTCTACGTGCACACGTGGCGTGCCGACCCCGATGATGAGCCGCCAACGGAGATGGTCTCGGCGCACGGCGGCATGGCGCGCAAATCCTGACCGCTGACGCGCCAGCCCGGGTCCGCCTGCGGCGGGGTCCGCTGGCGCGCGGGCTGCCTAGAGGCCCCGGCAGTCCTATCGCCGGGGCCTCTTAGTCGATCTTTCCCGCCAGGTAGCGCTCCAGGGTCGGGCCGATCGCGGCAGCCAGGTCATCGGCTCCCGCCTGGACGAGCGGGTCGAACTCGAGCACATACCTGGCGAGGGCGAGGCCGAGCACCTGGCTGGCCACCAGGGCGGCGCGGAACTGCTGGTCGGCGCCCGGGGGGCCCGGCGCCGCCGCTCCGGCGATCCGCCCGAGAACCGCCTCGGTGGCGAACTCGCGGAGCATCCCGGCCGCCTGCTCGCTGGTCACTGCCGAGCGGAGCAGCCCCAGGAAGGTGGCCCGCATCTCCGGCACGTCCCAGGTCTTGAGCGCCGTAAGCAGCAGGTGCTCGCCCTGGCTCCGCCCCGGCTCCCGGGCATTGGGATCGAGCGCGGCGGCCAGCAGCTCACCGGGAACGACCGGCAGCCGCATCGCCGCGACGAACAGGCGCTCCTTGGAGCCGAAGAAGTGATGCACCAGGGCGGCGTCCACCCCGGCGTCGGCCGCGATGCCCCGGATTGTCGCGCCGTCGTACCCGTGGTCGCCGAACCGGGTGCGCGCCGCGGCCAGGATCGCCTCCTTCGTGCCGCTGTCGCCGCTGCGGCGGCCGCTCCGGCCGCCGCGCCCGCTACGGCGCCTGGCCGCTGCTGGCCCGGTCACGCCGGTGCCTCCGCCCGGCTGGAAGTCAGCGTGAGCTCGAAGAAGCGCTCCTCCAGCGTGGCCGGAGCGCCGGTGACGCTGGCCTCGATCGGCCCGAGCGCGCGGCGTACGTCGGCGGGTTCGGCGCCGGGCACCCGCAGTGTCCGCCCGACCAGGGCGGCCGGCAGCCCGGCGGCCTCCAGCGCGGCAAAGGCCGGTGCCCACGACCCGGTCTCGACCACGGCCACCCGGGCGTCGCCGACGATCTGGCCCGCCGTGCCCTCGGCGACCACGCGGCCGTCGGCCATCACCATCAGCCGGTCACACTCCTGTGCCTCGTCCATGTAGTGGGTCGTGACGAGCACCCCGGTCCCGGCGGCCGCGGCGATGGCCACCGTCTCCCAGAGCCGCGCGCGGGCCAGTGGGTCGACTCCGGAGGTCGGCTCGTCGAGGATCAGCAGGTCCGGCTGGTGAGCCAGCGCCAGCGCGAACGCGGCGCTCCGCTGCACGCCCAGCGGCAGCGATCCCACCACCGTCCGGCTGTAGGGGCGCAGCGATTCCGGCAGGGCCGACGACATGACCTGGCGGCCACCCTCCCCGTGATGCGTGCCGAATGCCGCCGCCGAGAACGCCAGGTTCTCCGCCGGGGTCAGGTCGTCGTACAGCCCCAGGGTCTGCGGCACATACCCGAGGCGCCGGCGGGTCCGGCGCGACGGCGGCTCCCCGAAGAGGAGCACCTGCCCCCTGGAGGTGGCCAGCAGCCCGAGCAGCATCCTGATCAGGGTCGTCTTTCCCGCACCGTTCGCGCCCAGCAGGCCGACCACCTCACCCCGGTCAAGCCGCAGGTCAACCCCGTCCACGGCGACGAAATGACCGAACAGCCTGCTCACATCCACGCATTCCGCGAGCGCCTGCGTCATCGCGGGCCGCCTCCTTCCGGATGGCCGTCTCCGGCCCGGGTGCCGGCCAGCTCGCGGGCGAGGATCGCGACGGTGACCGCGTCCTGCAGGTCCGGCGCCGCCGCGCCGCCCGCCGCTCCGGCGGCGCCGCCGTCCGCCGCTCCGGCGGTGCCGCCGGCCGTGCCACCGGGGGCCGGGTCCCAGATCCGCCAGCGGCCACCGCGGCGCCATGCCCGCCGCCGGGCCTCGCCTTCTGGCCGGGCATCGCTCACCCGCAGCGTGCCGGGCATGGCCGCGACGATCTCCTGTGGAGTCCCGGAGGCGAGTACCCGGCCAAGGTCGAGGGCCAGCACGTCGGTGGCGCGTTCTGCCTCGTCCAGATAGCTGGTCGCCAGCACCACGGCCGCGCCGTCGGCGGCGGCCCGGGCGATCAGCCACCACAGGTCCGCCCGGCTGACCGGGTCGACGCCGGTGGTCGGCTCGTCCAGCACCAGCAGGTCGGGCTGGTGCAGCATCGCGGCGATGACCCCGAGTTTCTGCCGCATCCCGCCGGACAGCTGGCCCGCCAGCCGGTCGCGGGCGCCGGCCAGGCCTGCCCGCTCCAGCAACTCGGCGCCGCGTCCGCGGGCGACGTCCGCAGGCAGCCGGTAGGCGCTGGCGCGGAAGGCCAGGTTCTCGTCCACCGACAGGTCCGGGTAGGTCCCCGATCCGGCGGACAGGTAGCCGATACGCAGCGGCGGGGGCAACTGGACCCGGCCGCTGCTGAGCACGAGCGCCCCAGCCAGGCAGCTCAGGAGCGTGGTCCGGCCCGACCCGTCGCCGCCGACCACCGCGCTCACCCGGCCGGGCACGGTGCGGAAGGTGACGTGATCGAGCGCCAGCTTCTCCCCGTATCGCACACATACGTCCTCGGCCCCCCACCATTCCTGCGTGGCGGTGGCGGCAGGGTCGCCTTCGTGGCCGGGCGACGGCGCGGTCATCATGAGGTCCCCACGTTCCCAGGGCCGGCCGGGCCGGCCTGCCCGGCCGGGCTGGCGCCCGTCTCTGGGACGGCTGGGCTGGCGCCGGTACCCGGGACGGCTTCCGCACCGGACGGCGGCGGCCCGGCCGGTGGGCGGTCCTTGGCGCGGCGGGGCGCGGCGGGCGCGAGGTAGGCGCGGAACCTCAGGCTGGCGAGCGTGAACACGATCAGCCCGAGGAGGGCGAGGAAGAGGAAGGGCTGCCAGAGCGGCCCGATCGGCTCCGCCCGCAGCATCACCCCCCGGGAGATCTGATTGAAGTACGTCAGCGGCAGGATGTAGGAGATCCAGCGCACGCCAGCCGCGATCGAGGAGAGAGGGAAGATCAGCCCGGACAGCAGGATCTGCGGCAGGATCACCATCATCGACAGCTGAATGGCCTGGCCCTGGTTCTCCGACACGCTGGAGATCAGCACACCGAGGCCAAGGGTGACGAACAGGAACAGGACGGCCCCGAGCGCGAATACGGCGTACGACCCGCGGAACGGCACGCCGAAAATGCCCACTCCGACCCCGACGACGATCGCCAGATCGACCGCGGCCACGCCGAAGTAGGGGACGATCTTGCCGAGGAACACGTCCCGGGGGCGCAGCGGCATCACGGCCAGCTGTTCCAGCGTCCCGGACTGCCGCTCGCGGACCACCCCGAGAGCGGTGATGATCGTCCCGATGAACACGAGGACCACCCCGCACAGGCCGGGGATCATGACGTTGGAGGTCTTAAGCCCGGGGTTGTAGAGAACCGTCACCGTGGGCCGCTGGCGGGGTATGGCCAGGGCGCCCTGGGCTGCCGCCTTTGCCGCCTTGGCGGACAGCGCGGCCAGCGCGGTACGGGCGCTGAACAACTGGCTGCCGTCAATCAGCACCTCAGTCGGCCCAGTGCCCGCGATCACCGCGACCGCGGCGCCGTCGGTGTTGTCGCGGAGCTGGGTCTCGGCCCAGCCCCTGCCCTCATCCGGTGCGGTGGCCACCACATCGAAGGGCTCGCCCAGGCTCCGGGCCACGGCGGGTCCCTGCGGCCCGGCGGCGACGGTGGGGACCGTCTTGACGTCGAAGCTGGCCGCGTAGCCGAACACGATGAGCAGGATGATCGGCATCACGATCATCATCGCCAGCGTGCGCCGGTCGCGCCGCAGCTGCCGGAATTCCTTGACGATCATCGCCCACATGCGAACTCCCTGATGCCGGGCCATGTGTCCCGGGGATTCTCGGGCGCTCTCCGGGCCGCACGACGAGATCTCAACGTACGTTGAATTCTACGCTCGTTGAATTCTGCCCGTCAACCGCCGCCGTGGGGCATGTTGTGAGATCGGGCGCCGATCGATGCCGGCGCGGGCCGCTGGCCTGCCGGGCGGACGATTGGAGGAGCTGGCCGGATCTGGTCGGATAGAAGCATGGCCAACGCGACGCGGCACCACGGCCGGTGGACGGTGAGCGACCGCATCGCGTCGGCCTGGCACTACCTGCCGGTCGAGGTGCCGGCCGGGTCATCCGGGCTGCGGGTGGCCCTGGAGTACGACCGCTCGGCCGCGGTCCTGGACCTGGGCTGCACCGGCCCTGCCGGCTTCCGCGGCTGGTCGGGCGGCGCGCGGCGCTCATTCGTGATCACTGCGGACGCGGCGACCCCCGGTTACCTGGGCGGCGAGCTGGAGCCGGGGACCTGGCAGGTGATCATCGGTATCCACCGGCTGCCCCCGCAGGGGGTGGAGTACCGGCTGGAGGCAGAGGTGAGCAACAGACGGGGCGAGTTCCCGCTGGAGCCGGTGCCGACGGCGCCGCCACCGCTGCCGCCCGGGGAACGCCCACCCTCCCGGACGCTGCCGGCCCAGCGCGGCCGGCGCTGGCTGGCCGGCGACCTGCATACCCACACAGTGCACTCGGACGGTGCGCAGACGGTTCCCGAGCTGTCTCGTTTTGCCGTGGGCCTGGGTCTTGATTTCATCGCGGTCACCGATCACAACACGGTCAGCCACCACCGTGAGCTTCCGGCCGCCGCGGCAAGGTACGGCATCACCCTGGTGCCCGGCCAGGAGGTCACCACGACCGGCGGTCACGCGGGTGCGCTCGGCGAGGTCGGCTGGGTCGACTTCCGCCTCCCGGCCGACTCCTGGCTGGAGCAGACCGAGCGGCGCGGCGGCCTGCTCTCGGTCAACCACCCGATCGGCGGCCATGTCAGCTGGACCCTGCCCATGCGGGGACGGCCGCCGCTCGTCGAGGTCTGGCACTGGAGCTGGCTCGACCCGCGCTGGACCGCGCCGCTGGCCTGGTGGCTCGCGTGGGACCCTGGCGCGATCCCGGTCGGCGGCAGCGACTGGCACCGGCCGGGCGCCGATGCGCCGCCAGGGACGCCGACCACCTGGGTTGAATGCGCCGGGGACGGGCCCGATGCGGTACTCGACGGCCTGCGCCACGGGCGGGTGGCCATCTCCGCGCGCCGCGACGGCCCGGTCCTGCTGCGCTCCGACGGCGGCATGATCGCGGTGGACGCGGAAGGGACCACGCTCGCGGGCCCGGACGGGCCGCTGGCCCGCGTGCAGCGCTCCCGTCAGAGCTTCCCCGCGGCGGCCGGCTACCACCGGCTGGTGGACGACGCCGGCGCGACCCTTGCCCTGACCCGCTGAGCGCCGAAGGAGGCCGGGGCGGTTTCGTGCAGACGGCTCAGCCGGGCCGGCTGACCCTGAAGACCGGGTAGCCGGGCGCGATCTCGAGCAGCTTGGCGTCGGGAGCGTCGGAGCCCACGCCCTGGAAGAACATGCCGATCTCGAACTTCCAGCGCTTGAGGTAGGCGCGCAACACCGGCGGCTTGTCCGCGTCGGCGAGCTCGGTGGCGGTGAACGGCTCGGCCCGGCGGCCCACCCGCAGCTCGCCGCCGCCCGAGGCCCGCATGTTGCGGACCCACTGCGTCTCGCCGCGCGGCGCGACGAGGTAGCGCTCGCCGTTCAGGGTCAGCGGGTTCACGGGGGTCGTGCGCCACTGCCCGGACGTGCGCCCGCGGACAGCGAGCACCCGTGACCCCCAGACGCTGATCCCGGCCCGGGTCAACGCGGCGACCGCGCTGTTGAAGACCCGGGTGCCGAGGTCCGGCTGGACGTAGCGGGGCTCGCTGCCGGTGGTCATGGCGGGATTCCTTCTCTCTGCCGTAGCTCCTCTGATGCTAGTTCCCGGCCGGTCCTCTCCGCCGGCAGCCCGGGCGGCGCCACGGCCGGGCACAGGGCATGATGGGCGGGGACTCCAGGGAGGTCGCGGATGTCAGCCACGCCGAGATGGGGCTTGACGCTCCCGCTCCGCAGCATGCCCCTGCACGAGCAGCGGGGCATCGTCGCCGGGCTGCCCGACCTCGGCTACACCGACGCCTGGTCGGCCGAGGTCAACGGCGCCGACGCCTTCACCCCGCTGGCGCTGGCCGCCCAGTGGGCGGACGGCCTGCGGCTGGGGACCGCCATCGCGGGAATCTTCACCCGCGGTCCGGCACTGCTCGCGATGAGCGCCGCCACCGTCGCGTCACTGGCGCCCGGCCGGTTCGTGCTCGGCATCGGCACATCCTCCCCGGTGATCGTGGAGAACTGGAACGGCATCGAGCTGGCCCGGCCGTACCAGCGGGCCAAAGACACGCTGCTTTTCCTGCGCGCGGCGCTCGCCGGGGACAAGGTAAGCGCCGAATACGAGAGCTTCGCCATCAGCGGCTTCCGGCTGGACCCGCCGCCGCCGAAGCCTCCCGCGCTCGCCCTCGCCGCGCTCCGGCCCGGAATGGTGCGGCTGGCCGCATCCCTCGCCGATGGCGCGATCACCAACTGGCTCGCGCCGTCGGATGTGCCGGCCGTTCGTGCCGTTGCCGGGCCGGACTGTGAGCTGATCGCCCGGCTCTTCGTCTGCCCGACCGCCGATGCCGACCTCGCCCGCCAGATCGGCCGCCGGCTGATCACCGCCTACCTCACCGTCCCCGTCTACGCCGCATTCCACGTCTGGCTGGGGCGCGGCGAGGTGCTGCGCCCCATGCACGACGCCTGGGCGGCCGGGGACCGCAAGGGGGCGCTCGCCGCCATCCCCGATCACGTCGTGGACGACCTGCTCGTGCACGGCCGGCCGGACGAATGCCGGGAGCGGGTGGAGCAGTACCGGGCCAGCGGCCTGGACACGCCGGTCCTCATGGTGGTGCCCACACCCGGAGTGGATGAGGCCGAGGCCGTGCGCCAGCTCGCCCCGGCCTGATCCTGCCACACCTATCCCAGTACTCCTCGTTCCAGCGCCGGGACGGGCTACCAGGTGCCGGGGAGCGGGCCGCCGTACCAGGACTGGATGATGCGGTGCGCGATCGACACCGGCGGCGGCAGCAGCAGCTCGCCGGTCGCGACCTCGGCGGCCAGCTGCGCACGGGTGAGCCAGCGCGCTTCGGCGATCTCCTCGTTGTCCACCTTGATCTGCTGTCCATGCCCGGCCTCCGCGCGAAACCCGAGCATCAGGCTCTGCGGCATCGGCCAGGGCTGGCTGCCCACGTACCGGATGCCGCTGACGGCAATGCTGGTCTCTTCCCTGACCTCGCGGGCGACGGCCTGTTCCGCCGACTCCCCCGGCTCCACGAAGCCTGCCAGGATGGACACCCGGCGGGGCGGCCACATGCGGTTGCGCGCGAGCAGGCAGCGATCCTCGTCGTCGGTCACCAGCATGATCACAGCCGGGTCGATCCGGGGAAAGTGCTCGCTGCCGTCGACCGGGCAGCGCCGCGCATGCCCGGCCGGGGCCGGCACGGTCGGAGCGCCGCAGCGCGGGCAGTGGGTGTGCGTGGCGTGCCAGTTGGCCAGCGCCACGGCGTGCGTGAACAGACCGGCGTCACGGTCGCCGAGCAGCAGCGCTGCCTGCCGCAGGCCGGCGGGACGTACCCCGGGTGCGGGCGGCGCCATGTCCGTGCCCGGGGGCGGCAGCGGGGCCGCGCTCAGCCCGCCGGCCGGGCCGGCCAGGCCGAAGTACGCGGTCGTGTCGGCGTCGACGCCCAGCAGGAATTTCAGGCCATCCGGCGCCTGCGCGGGCGGCACCAGCACCAGCTCGGCAGCGCCGTCGCCGAACCGGATCAGCGCCTGACCATCGTCGAGGACGAGTACCCGGGTGCGCTCGTCCGCCCACGCGGCGGCGATCCAGTCGGCGTCCTCACGCCGGGCGCTGGCCCGGTCCACCTCGCCGCGGGCAAGGACGAACCCGCCGAGATCACCGGCCACCTCGCGCGCTTCCTGCTCCGGCGCGGCCCCATCGGCCGCCATGCCGCCATCCATCAAGCCGCCGCCGTCAGCGCCCGTCCGGCGCCGCCAGCTCGGGCCACAGATACGCAGCGGCCTCCGCCCCCTTCAGCAGCAGCGCCTTCTCGGCCTTCTCGTTGGGCGCGTGGATACGGTCGGAGTCCAGGCCGACCGCGACGAACACCAGCGGCGCGCCAAGGATCTCCGTCAGGTCAGCCTCGGGGCCGCTGCCACCCTCTCTGGTGAACAAGACCTCGCGGCCGAACGCGCGCTCCATGGCGCGCCTGCCCGCCTGAACCGCCGGCGATGTGATCGGCGAGAAGCACGGCCGCACGCCGGGCCCTTCGAACGCGACGTCCGCATCGATGCCGGGTGGGGTATGCGCGGCCACGTACTCACGCAGCCCCGCACAGACTTCCGCGGGCTCCTGCCCGGCGACGAGCCGGAACGAGACCTTCGCGTGTGCCTCATGCGGCACGATGGTCTTGCCGCCCGGGCCGGTGTGCCCTCCCCACATGCCGTTGACCTCGGCCGTGGGCCTCGCCCAGATCCGCTCCAGCGTGGTGAACCCGGCCTCGCCCGCGGCCGCCTGGCTGTGCCCGGCGTCGGCGAGCCACTGTTTTTCGTCGTAGGGCAGCCTCGCGAACAGGTCCCGCTCCTGCTGGGTGAGCGGCACGACCCGGTCGTAGAACCCGGGCACGGTGATCCGGCCGCCCGAGTCATGCAGCCCGGCGAGGAGGGTGGCCATCGCGTGCAGCGGGTTGGGCACCCCGCCGCCGAAGGAGCCGGAATGCAGGTCGGAGGCCGGGCCCCGCAGCGTGATCTCGGCACCCACCAAGCCGCGCAACCCAGTGCACATCGAGGGCACGTCGGCGGCCCACATGGTGGTGTCGGACACCACGATCACGTCGCATGCGAGCCGGTCGGCCCGCGCGCGCAGGAGATCGGCGAAGTGGGGCGAACCGGACTCCTCCTCGCCCTCGATCAGCAGCTTGATGGTGACCGGTGGGGCGGAGGCGCCGGCCGCCGCCAGGCAGGCCCGGATGCCCAGCGTGTGGAACATCACCTGCCCTTTATCGTCGGACGCACCCCGGGCCAGCAGCTGGCCGTCGCGTTCGGCGGGCTCGAACGGCGGCGAATCCCACTCGTCAAGCGGCTCGACCGGCTGCACGTCGTGGTGCCCGTAGACGCATACCGCCGGTGCGGCCGGGTCGGCGGCGGGCCAGCACGCGAAGACTGCGGGCAGGCCCGGCGAGCCGGCGCTGCCCGTCTCCCAGATCTCCACTTCGGGAAACCCGGTGGCCCGCAGGTGCGTGGCGAGCCACGCGGCGCTGGCCCGCACGTCCTTGTGGTGGCCGGGGTCGGCTGAGATCGAGGGGATGGCGAGCCACCGTCTCAGGTCCTCGAAGAAACCATCTGCGTGCTGCTGGATGTAGTCACGGACGTCCATGACCGCTGACCGCCTCCTTACCGGGTCCTGTTCCGGCACT
>Ga0114129_10003588_pt1 | contig 21845 bp, 19 predicted proteins | sample RhiMetdeltSRZDD1_FD_80071 | JGI IMG/M metagenome (GOLD analysis project Ga0114129, IMG submission 80071) | Populus rhizosphere microbial communities from Tennessee, USA - Rhizosphere MetaG P. deltoides SRZDD1 (version 2) (version 2) | ecosystem: Host-associated > Plants > Roots > Rhizosphere >... | reverse complement strand
GCCCACGCGAATTCCATCACCTTCTGCTCGCGCCCGGGGACTTGCGCGAAGGGCTCGTCGAGCGTATCCGCCGCGAGGCGACCTACGCCCGGGCCGGGCGCCCCGCGCGGATCATCGCGAAGATGAACGGCCTCGTCGATCGCCGCCTGATCGAGGAGCTGTACGGCGCCAGCGAGGCGGGCGTGCGGATCGACCTGATCGTGCGCGGCATGTGCTGCCTGCGCCCAGGAGTGCTCGGGCTCTCGTCGAGAATCCGTGTCATCTCCATCGTCGACCGCTACCTCGAGCACGCGCGGATCTCCTACTTCGAGAACGGTGGGGACCCTGAATATCTGCTTTCCTCCGCGGACTGGATGCCTCGCAATCTCGACCGCCGCGTCGAGATCGCGTTCCCGGTCCTGGATCTCTGCCTCCAGAGCCAGCTCCGTCAGATCCTCGAGATCCAGCTCGCTGACACCGTGAAGGCTCGGCGCATCCTCCCGGACGGAAGCTCCGTGCGTATTCGGGGACACGGGGAGTCTCGGCTCCGCTCGCAGGAGCTTCTCTACGAGGCGACGGTAGCAAGCGGCAACTACGGGATGGGGTTACGGGTCTCCCCGTAACCCCATGAGTTGGAGCGGCCGACCGGATTCCCAACCGGCGACGTCCGGCTTCGGAGTCTGCCGAGCCGAGGGGGCGGCAGTCGATCGCCTGGTCCGCGCGCGTGCCGACGTCGCGTCTGCTCCACCGCGGCGGTCGAGCGCGTCCGGGCGGTGGCGCGACACGTGGGACGGTATCGGGGAAGTGATGCGGCTGTGTGGCAACCAGAAGACGAGGAGGAAGAGTCATGACGTTCTTGACGTGGATTCTCGCGGGAGTGCTGGCGGGCTTACTGGCAGGCTGGGTCCTGAAGCGCGGGGGCTTCGGGCTGAACTGGGATATCACCCTCGGTCTCGTCGGCAGCATCGGCGGGAGCTGGATTCTGCGGTCCCTGGGGTTCTACCCGGATGCAGGAATTCCCGCGAAGGCCGTCATCGCGTTCATGGTGGCGGTCATCCCGATCGTCGCTCAGCGCAAGTTCCTCGCCATCGAGCTTCCTGCCCAGAAGAAGGACACTTTCTGGCGGTGGGGCCCGGGCGCCGCGCTCGTGGCCCTCGTGGCCTGGCTGAGCCTCGGTCCCGTGTCGCAACCGGCGGCGGTGGCCGCGCCAATCGAAGACAGGACGTACGCGGTGACACCCGCGGCGCTGAAGGTCAAGGCCGGAATCGTCATGGGCGAAGTCACAGACATGAAGGTCGCGGAGCGGATCGAGAAAGGGTCCGACCGGATCGTCACCGCGGCCAAGCTCACGGGCACGCTCAGGCTGAAGAACACCTCGGCGAATCAGACGGTGCGGCTGCTCGAGGGACGGCTTCTCTACATCGATGCTCAGGGACAGCCCATCAAGCTCGAGGACGCGCGGACCGAGCCAACATTCAAGTTCAACACGTACGGCAGTGAGCGCCTCGACCCCGGGCAAGAAGCCATCCAATCACTGGACGTGGAGTTCCCCGCCGAGGCCTTGAAGGCGAGGAAGCTGAAGGAGATCCGTCTCGAGTTCGCGTACATCCCGTCAGCGTACCGGGAGGAGACGGTCAACTTCCCGGTCTCGATCGGCGCCGGCCAGTGAAGACGGAGCAGGATTCCCCTCTGAATGAAACTCAGCGATCGCTCGTCGAGAAGAAGTTGGAGATCCTTCAGCGAGCGAGCTTCGGCTTCACGCAAGACCGGCTCTTGCACATTCAAGAGGAGGACTTGAAAAGCTGGACGGACCAATGCGTGAAGGAGCTGCGACGAAAAATCGCCGAGGCCGCTCCCGCGCACATGAAGACTACTTTGATCGATTTCCCTCTGCTCAGATGCGCGTCGCTTCAATGTCGTCTGCAACCAATACAGGCTGACGGACCGCGCTCGGAAAGCGGTTTCGGGCGGAACCCGGCGCCGGCCCCATACGCCTGACGGAGACGCGCCGAGCTCGACGCAGACGCTCGAAAGGGCTACGGGTCTCCCCGTAGCCCCTCGTCGTCGGGGCCCTAGTTCTTCAGCTTGATCGTGACGCCGGCGCCGGCCGCAGTCAGCCTCACGCCCTGGGCGGTCGCCTGGAGCTTCATCTTCACGCCGTTCTGGTTCGTCAGGGCCACGACCCCGGCACCGCCGCCCGCCGCCGCTCCCGCCCCGGCCGCGGCGTAGGTGCCCGCGAAGTCCTCGAGCTTCTTCAGATCACTCACCTCGCCCGTCGCGCTGACCTTCGAGACCCCGAGGTCGATCACGGACAGCCCTTCGACCGCGAACTTGTGCTGCTTGCCGCGGTAGGTGAGCATCCCGTCACCCCAGGAGACTCCGACCCCGACTGCCACCGTCTTCGACTCGACCGTGACCTTCCCGGTCGTGTCGCTCTGCGCCGGCGCCGTCGCGGTCATGGCAAGAGACGCGAACCCGAGCACCATCGCGGCCACGAGCTTCCTTGTGCGCATGGACGTGCCCTCCCCCTCAACCATTTTCTGAGTTTTGCTTACCGCGACATTCTCGCTACGTGACGCTCAGCATTCGCACGCGCGCCTTGTACTCCGGCGCGCCCGCTGTGTAGTGCCGGTCCGCCCAGCCGCGATTGGGCCGCAGCGCGAAGCCCGCGTCCTGCGGCGCCTGTCCGCTGCGCTTCCACTCGATGAACCGGGCGCGCGCACGGTAGTGCTCGTACAGCCGGAGGAACTCGGCGAGATAGAGCTGCGCAAGTCGCGCCGAGCCCTTGATCTCCAGCAGATTCTCGTCGTTCCGAAAGACAGAATTTCCGCTCATGTTGGCCGATCCAGTGTAGACGACGGGCGCATCGGTCTCGGCGTCGATCACGATGAACTTGTGGTGCACGAGCACCGGTGGGTAGCTTGGTGCATTTTCTCCAGGGAACACATTGATCTCGGTCTGAAACCCGGCCGGGGTCAACGCCGCACTGAAGAATTCCGCCCCTATCGCGTCCCGGTTATTCCGCGAGCGGTGGTAGAGCTCGAGCGCTGCGATCTGGTCGGCCGGAATGTTGCCGGCCGCCGTCGGGGTGAGCCCGGGCTCGTCGCGCGCGATGCGGTTGACGAGCCCGAACATCATCTTGCCCGCGTCGCCGACCGCGAAACAGGCCTGCCGCAGCTTCTCGTCGGTCGGTGTGAAGAGGCAGAAAATGACTGAGCTGCGCGCGGCATGGACGTTCGCGACGATCGTCTCGATCGACGCACTGTCATCGCCGGGATTGCCGCGCTCCGGCGAGAAGAACACGCGGAGGCCCGCGTCGCCCACCGACACCGTGCTCGACCAGCCGGCGTGCTGGGCCGTGGTGCCCCGGGTCGGGTTGCTCTTGATGAGCAGGAAGCGCTCGAAGTAGAGCTGCGCCAGCTCGGGCGACTCGAACGTGTGGATCAGATTCGCCTGAGACGTGAGGCCCTGCGTGGTGTAATTCGCGGAGCCGCAGGTCAGCCGCCGCGGCGCGGGGGCTTGCCCGGCCAGCAGCCGGTCGCCGGCCACCAGAAACTTGTTGTGCATGATGTTCGTCTTGTTTCGCGGGAAGAACTGCGCGCCCGTCAGCGCGGCCAGCGCGCCGGCGCTCGCGCTCGGGTCTTTGGCGTCGTACACGAGCCCGATGCTCTTGGACGCCATAGCGGCCTGCAGGGCCGGGATGATCCACACCGTGTCGGTGAGGTGATAGATCGCGCCGACTGCCGAATCGAACGGCGCGAGCGCCGGGCCGACGAACTCCGGCACCGGCGCCTGCATCCCGTTGGCGAGCCAGCCGCGAAGGTCGAGGGCCTGGGCGGGCGTGAGCGGCTGTCCCGCAGCGCTCAACGCCTGCACTTTGCGCGTGAAGGCCTGCGAGCTCATCACGGCCCGGTTGAACCACGTGCCGATGCCGAACTCGACGTGCCGCGGCAGCACGACCGTGAGGGTGAAAGCATCCGTCGTGATGAGCTGCAAGGCGCCGGGCGTCCCACAGACTGGCGTCAGTTCGTACGTCAGCGGGTCGCCGGCGTTTCGGCCCTCAAGCCGCGCGTCCCACCACATGAACTTCTGAATCGGGGCAATGTTCGACGGGAAGTCGGGTTGCCCCGCCGCGGGCGGTCCGGTAAATGACAGGCGGTTCGGTAGCCAGCTGCTGGCCTCATCGACGCCGGTCGCATGATCCTGGAAGCCCGGCGTGCGACGGATGGCGAAGCCAAGAAAGTCCTGACGACTCTCGCCGTCCGGCCAATCCATCGCGAGCAAGACCAGTGAGGGTGATAGGTACGCCCGAGCATTGATGGCGGCCATGGCATGCCTCCCGGTGACCGGCGTTGGGCGTCGGCGTCCCGGCGGCAATGTAGCCCGGCTGAGCGGACGAGTTCAATCGTGCGGCGGTCGAGAGAAGGGGGTTACGGGCTCTCGTCCCATAACCCCCTTCGAGTTGTTGGAGCGGCCGACCGGATTCGAACCGGCGACGTCCAGCTTGGGAAGCTGGCATTCTGCCACTGAATTACGGCCGCCCGGCGACTCCTATCTTACAACTCCTGCAAAGGTCCTCGCCGCCGCTATTTCCCGTCCTTGAGCGCCATGGTATTGGCCTGGAGCACCTCGTCGCTGCGCGCCTTCCAGGAGAGACGCTTGCTCACGCCGTAGAGGTCGACCTGCTGGTAGAGGGGCACCGCCGGCAGCTCGTCGACCCAGAGCTTGTTGATCCGGTGGTACTGCTCCAGGCGCTTCTTCTCGTCCATGATGGTCTGGGCTTCGTCGAACATCCGGTTGAAGTCCTCGTTGTGCCAGTTGACGAAGATGCCCGGCGCCTTGAAGAGGGGACCGTACACAGTCTCGGCGTCCATCGTGCTGGTGCCCCAGCCGATCAGCCAGATCGGTCCCGCCTTGTGCACATACACCATGCTGTTCAGATAGGTCACGAAGTCGTAGGTGCGGAGCGTGGTCTTGATGCCGGCCTTCGTGAGCTGGCCGGCCACCGCTTCCAGCACTTCCGCGTCGCGCACGTAGCGGCCGCGCGGACCGTGCAGCGTGATCTCGACAGCGCCGCTCAGCCCGGCCTCGGCCAGGAGCTTCTTCGCGCGCGCCGGATCGGCCTTGATCGGCTGGAGCTTCGGATCGAAGCCGAAGTGCATCGACGGCAGCATGGTGGCGACGCGCACGCCCTTGCCGTCGAGCACGGTCTTGATGATCTCGTCGGCGTCGATCGCGTAGGCGATGGCCTGGCGGACGCGCTTGTCCGCGGTAGGCCCATTGTAGGTGCCCGTCACCTTGTGCTGCGCGTCCATCTGGTGCGTGTAGAACATGAGCTGGATGGTGCGGATCGACGGCGCCGTCGACAGGAAGAGCTTCGGGTGCCGGTCGATGATCGTACCGAGGTGCGGCGGGATGTTCACCGCCAGGTCGATCTCGCCGTTCTGCAGCGCGGCCACGCGCACGGCGTCGTCCGGAATGGGGCGGAAGACCACGGTCTTGATCTGCGGCGCCCCGCGGAAGTACGCGGTATTCGCCTCGAGGACGATCTCCTCGTCCTTCGACCAGCGGACGAACTTGTACGGGCCGGTGCCGATCGGGTTCTTGGAGAGCTGCGCGGTCTCCTTGCCGGCCGCTTCCTTGGGCGGCAGCATGCCGCTCTGGGCGAACGTCATCACCGGCAGGAAGGTCGGCCAGGGCTTCTTGGTGTGCACGCGGATCGTGTACGGATCGACGATCTCCACCCGGTCGATCGGAGCGAAGAAACTCGAGCCGCGAAGCTTGCCCTGCCCCTGCGCCAGCCGCTCGAGGGTGAACTTCGCCGAGTCGGCGTTGAAGTCTTCACCGTTGTGGAACTTCACGCCCCGGCGCAGCTTGACCTCCCACGCCGAGGGCGGCACGAACTTCGGCATCTCGGTGGCGAGCGCGGGGACGATCTTCAGATTCGGATCGCGCTCGTACAGCGTGTCGAAGATGTGGCGCCCGACGTTCGACGCAGGGCTCTCGGACTGATTGGCCATGTCGAGCGTGGTGGGGTCGACGCCCTGCGCGATCACGACCTTGCCGGCCGGCGCGGCGCTCGCCGGCGACACCACGAGCATCGCGACGACGGCGGCGGCGGCGATTTTCCATACGATCATGCAAAGCCTCCTGCACGACTGATTCGGACGGTTCGAGTGGCTTACTCTAGGGGGCCCCTGGAGACGAGTCAAGGTACGCGAGCGCCTCGTCGCGTGTGGAAACGAGCCCCAGCGCCTGAGCCTCGCGAGCCCGCTCGAGAAGACGCCCAACGGCCGGACCCGGCTGGAGCCCGAACCGCTCCATGACGTCCGTGCCCCGGAGCAGCGGCGGCGCGTCGACGCCGGCAGGCTGCTCTTCCCAGCCGCGCAGCAGGTCGCGGATCAACACCGCGCGGCGCCAGATCAAGCGGGGCGAGACACCCGTGACCGCCGCGGAGTCGACCAGCACGAGCAGGAGCAGATCGCGCGTGTCCTCGCGCAGGTCGCGATAGAAGCGGTAGCGCGCCCTCGGGGTCACGCGGCCGGCCGCCGCCAGGTGCATGGGGCGCAGATGGTGCCGCACGAGCCGCTCGAGCACGCCGACGGCGCGGGCCGGCAGCTTGAGCCGCGCGCCGACGGCGCGGGCGCGCTCGGCGCCGATCACGTCGTGCTCGAAAAAGCGGATGCGTCCGTCGACCACGCGCCGCGTCTCCGGCTTGGAGACGTCATGCAGCAGCGCGGCGAGCTTCAGGACCTGCCCGCGGCGTACGTCCCCGCCCAGATCCTCGGTCATGTGGGCCGCCAGCTCTTCGCCGAACGGCCGGAGCCCGCGCAGGCCGGTCAGGATCACGTCGGCCCCGGCCACCGCGCGCAGCGAGTGCTCGAGCACCCGGAAGCGATGCGGCGCTGGCTGGGTCGTGGCGCGCATGGGCTCGATCTCCGGCACGATCACGGTGAGTAGACCGAGCGCGTCCAGGCGCCGGAACGCGCGGGCCGTGCCCGGAAGCGTGAGCAGGGCCAGGAGCTCGTCGCGAACCCGCTCGGCGGACACGGTGGCGAGCGCCGAGCCGGCGGCGCGAATGGCCTTCGCGGTCGACGGCGTCAGGCGAAGCCCGAGCGCCGCCTCGAGGCGAACACCGCGGAGCGTGCGCAGCGGATCGTCCGCGAGGACGCGCGCGTCGTGAACGCGGAGCCGGCGTGCCTTGAGATCGGCGAGCCCGCCGGTCGGATCGATCACGCGAGAACGGCCTGCTTTCAGCAATTCGCCCAGGGGCACCGCCAGCGCGTTCACCGTGAAATCGCGGGCTGCCAGGTCACTCTCGAGTGTCTCCGCGCGCCAGTCGGTCACGTCGAGCCAGGCGCCGCGCGTGACGACGCGTCCCGCGCCACGCTCGGGATCGAGCGGCACGAAGGCGCCGCCGAGGCGATCGGCCACCCGGCGCGCCAGATCGAGCGCGCCAGACGGTACCGTGACGTCCACGTCGGCGATCGGCTTCGCACCGCGCCCGCCGCCGCTCAGCGCGTCGCGGACCGCGCCGCCAACCAGCGCCGGTGGGCAATCGCGGTCGGCGGCCTTCAGAACGGCACGCAGCACCGCGCGAGCCGGTGGCGTCAGGTCATCGAGGTGGAAGGAGGAGCCGAGGCCCGTCGAGCGCCGAGGCGACACCTCAGTGGCTCGAGAAAGTGAGAAGGAGGCGGGCCGCGCCGGGCGGCGAGGTGCCACTACACGAGCTCGAGGCCGCCCGCTCCGATGCGGTATTCGACGATCTCGTCGCTCATCGCGCTGCCGCGATGCTTGACCACGCAGAGCATGCGCGCCAGGCGATTGCCGACCCGCTCGCTGCCGAGCACCACGATGGTGTTCGCGGTGGCGCCGATGTCGCCGGTGGCCACCTTGCGCGCCAGCAGGTCCTCGAGCCTCGTCTCCTCGGTGGTCACCAGGAGCAGCGTGGTCAGCGCCGTGTGATCGTAGCGGTGCGCGTCGATGAACTCGCGGTGCTTCCACACCGGCAGGCAAATTTCCATGCCGAGCGTCTCGGCGTCGCGGTGGATGGTCTTGCGATAGATCTCGTCGAAGATGAAGAACTGGATCGAATCGGCCGGCGAGTCCATGGGCTCGACGCCGTCCACCACCACGCGCCGCGTGCCCGCCGCGCAGTGGAAGTAGATGAACGGCCGCACCGTGTAGAGCGCGTGATTGTAGGCGGCCTTCCAGTTCCAGTCGAACTCCCGGCCGCCGTCGGGCGTGGCCACCTGGAAGTCGCGCACCCGGCCCACCCACGGGCACGCGTTGGAATAGAACGCCTCCATCTGATCGGCCGGCGGGTACGGATCGGCCATCGGCGTCACCGTGTGAGTCCACGGCTTGAGCGGCCACTTGAAGAGCCGGGCGGCGTACTCGTCGTGCTGCTGCGAGTCGCCGCGTCCGTTCAGGTCGAGGACCACGCCCCGCGCGCCCTCGGCGGCTTTGCCGTGATCGGCGAACGTGAGCCCGAGGTGCGTCTTGCCGATGCCGGTGGCGCCGTAGACCACGGTGAGCGTGCCGGGCAGCAGGCCGCCGCCCAGCATCGCGTCGAGCTTGGCGAGGCCGGTAGATACGCGCGAAGTCACGAGCGTCGAGTCTACACCGAGCGGCCCTTGGTCCGGAACTGCCGCTCGTAGAGCGCCCGGAGGTCGTCGAGCGTCGTGGCCTGGGCGGGCGTCTTGTCCTCGCGGACGCGCGTGATGCGCGCGAATCGCAGCGCCAGGCCCGACGGATAGGTCGGGCTCTTCTGGATCTCGTTGTGCGCCACCTCGACCACCACCTCGGGCCGCACGCGCACCGTGTAGCCGTCGTCGCCGGTGGCGAGCGTCCAGAGCCGCTCGGTCATCTCGGCGAACTGGCGATCGGTGAACCCCTTGAACGTCTTGCCGACGTCCGCGAACGCATCGCCGTCGCGCACTGCCAGGTGATAGTTGGAAAGCCAGCCCCGCCGCCGCCCCGAGCCTCGATCGGCGGCGACGATGACACAGTCCAGGGTTTCGGCCGCCTTGATCTTGAACCACCGCTTGCCCCGCCCGCCCGGCTCGTACGTGCTGGCGAGATCCTTCGCCATCACGCCCTCGTGCCCGGCGGCGAGCGCGCGCTGAAGGAACTGGTCGGCCGCCGCCGTCGAGGTCACGATGGCGCGCTCGGCCAGGTGGCGTCCGCCGGTGACGGCGACGAGCGCGTCCCAGCGCTCCCGGTACGGCGCGTCGATGAGCGAGCGCCCGCCGGTCATGAGGCAGTCGAAGAAATAGAGTGCGAGCGGCATCTCGCGCCTGAGCCGCTCCACGTCGTGCATGCGCCGGAACCGGCGCATCAGCTCCTGAAACGGCAGCGGACGTCCCGTCGGATCGAGCGCCAGCACCTCGCCGTCCAGGATGAACGGCGGCGCGGTCAGCTCGCGCCGGACCGTCTCGATGACGTCGGGCAGGCTCGCGGTGACCTCGGAGAGGCCGCGCGTCCAAATCTTAATGTCCTCGCCGTCGTGATGAAGCTGGATGCGGGCACCGTCGTACTTGTACTCGAGCGCCGAGGTGCCACCGTGCGCCGCCAGCACCTCGTCGAAGTCGCCGGCGATCTGCGCCAGCATCGGCGAAAGCGGAACGCCCGGGCGCACCTCGGCGGACTCGAGCGTAGCGGAGCCTCCGCGAGCCGCGCGCACGGCCACTTCCGAGAGGTCGCCGAGCCGCAACAGGGCGCGGCGAGCCGTTTGCGCCGGCACCTCGAAGGCGCGGGCGATCGCCTCGAGCACGAGCCCGTCCGAGGCGCCCATGCGCAGCTCGCCGCCGATGATCTCCCGCAAGGTCTGTCGCTCCTCGGGCGAGGCCCTCGACGCGAGCGCCCGCAGCAAGTCATCGCGGCTGCGCCGCGAGCCGGCACCACTGGCGTCGGCGACCGCGGCAAACGCCGCCTCGACGTCCGCGAGCGAGAGTGGGGGCCCAGCCGTGTCGCGGGCGGCGGCCGCGGGCAGGCCGCGAACGCCGAGCACGCGCGGATCGGATGCCGGAAACGCGCGCGCGGTGAGGAACGCGACCGCGGTCTTGATGGCGTCAACCGGCAGCGCTCGGAGGTAGTCGGAGAGCAGCGCGAGCTTGTCGAGCCGGCCCGGGGTTGCGCGCAGGCGCTGGCAGAGCTCCACGAACCGAGCGAAATCGACTGCCGTCATGCACCGTCATTCTACTCGTCGGTGCCGAGCGGCCGACCCGGCCACGCCCATCCCGCGGGCGCTTTCTTGACTTCGCCGCGGGCGCCGACCTACTTTCGTGCCATGCTCCGTCGTGTCCTGTTCGACGCGACCTCGCGTGCGGCGGCGGCCGCCGCCGAGCTTCTCCGACGCGATTTCGACGTCGCCCCCCTGTCCTCCTTCACGGATCACGCCGCCGGTGATCCGGCGGTCGTGCTGATCGGCGCCGACGCCCGTGACGGATTGCGGGCCGATCCCACGCGGCGGGTCCTCGCCTTCGTCGATGTCCAGTCCACCGGACCCTGGCCCGCCCACTGGTTCGCGCTGCTGCCGGCGGGCGCGGGCGGACCCATGCTCGCGCGCGCGGTGGAAGGGGCGTTCGACGACCTCGAGCGCACGGAGACCATGGCGCGGCTCGAGCGCGAGCTGTCGGAGCTGAACGCGATCGGCATCCGGCTCTCGGCCGAGCGCAATCCGCGCGAGCTCATCGGGACCATCCTGACCAAGGCGCGCGAGATCACCCAGAGCGACGCCGGCTCGCTCTATCTGGTCGAGGAGGACGCCGCCGGCGCCCGGCGGCTGCGCTTCGCGCTGGCCCAGAACGACTCGGTGAGCATCCCCTACCGCGCCTCGCGGCTGCCCCTGACGAGCGCGAGCGTCGCGGGGCACGTCGCACTGACCGGCGAGACTCAGAACCTCGAAGATGCCTACGCGCCGCCGCCGGGCGCGCCATTCCGGATCAATCGCTCGTTCGACGACAAGGCCCGCTATCACACGAAGTCGATGCTGGTCGTGCCCATGCGCACGCCGCAGGGCGAGACGATCGGCGTGCTCCAGCTCATCAACTGCAAGCCCGACTTCGCCCACCGCCTGGCGTCGGTGGAGGAGATCCAGCGGATCGTGCGGCCCTACAGCGCGCGCCACGCGCGGCTCGCCGAGTCGCTGGCCTCGCAGGCGGCCGTGGCCATTCACAACAGCCGGCTCTTCGAGTCGATCCATCAGCTCTTCGACGGCTTCGTGCACGCCTCGGTCACGGCGATCGAGTCGCGCGACCCGGCCACCTCGGGCCACTCGCTGCGCGTCGCCAACTTCACCGTGGGTCTGGCCACCGCCGTCGATCGCTCCGCCACCGGGGTCTACGGCGCCACGCACTTCAGCGCCGACGAGATGATGGAGCTCCGCTACGCGGCGCTCCTGCACGACTTCGGCAAGGTGGGCGTGCGTGAGCAGGTACTGGTCAAGGCCAAGAAGCTGCTGCCCGGCGAACTCGATCGCATTCGCCAGCGCGTCGAGCTGATCAAGCGGGGGCTCGCGCTGCGCTACGCCGACCAGAAGATCGCCTACTTGCTCGACCGGGGCCGGGGGGGGTACACCGAGCGGGCCGCCGCGCTCGACACGGAGCTGGCCGCGTATCTCGCCGAGCTCGACGACAGCCTGAGCCGCATCGTCGTCGCGAACGAGCCGACCGTGCTACCGAAAGAGTTTGCCGCTGACCTGGAGCAGCTGGCGCGCCGGTCGTTCGAGGACCACGTGGGGCGCCGTCACACCGTGATCACGCCCGACGAGGCCAAGGTGCTCTCGATCGCCCGCGGGAGCCTGACCGAGGCCGAGTTCAAGGAGATCCAGTCCCACGTGGTCCACACCTACCAGTTCCTGTCCCGCATTCCGTGGACCCGCGAGTTCCGCCGCATCCCGGAAATCGCCCGCTCGCACCACGAGAAGCTCGACGGTACGGGCTATCCCTACGGGGTGAAGGCCGAGGACATCCCCGTGCAGTCGAAGATGATGACCATCGCCGACATCTACGACGCGCTCACCGCGGGCGACCGGCCGTACAAGAAGGGGCTCCAGCGCGACGAGGCCCTCGACATTCTGAGCCACGAGCGCCGGGCCGGGCGCCTCGACGGCGCCCTGCTCGACCTGTTCATCGAAGCGAGGATCTACGAGCAGGGCGCGTCGTCGCCGGCCGTCACCGCACCAGCAAGAGACAGACGCCGCCCCATGCGATGAGGGCGCCGAGCGCCGCGAGCGCGCGGACGGTCTCGCGGGCGAGGCGCAGGCTCTTCAGGTGTTGAGCGGATCGGGACAAAAAAAACGCGCGCGAGCCTCGACGGTGGAGCAATGCGTAGGTCACTGCGTGGGAGCTCATGCTTCTTCCTCCTGAAGCCGTGATGCGGTGGATCAGAATCCGCGAAGCAGCCCGACGACCTTGCCGAGAATCTTCACCGCGCGCCGCGTGGGGTCGATGACGATCGGCGCCATCGTCGGGTTTTCGGGCTTGAGCACGACGCGCGGGCCGTCGCGCAGGAATCGCTTCACCGTCGCCTCGGGCTCGCCGCCCGCCTCCGACTCGACCATGGCCGCGACGATGTCGTTGGGCTGAGCCGAATCCTGGCGCCGCACGAGCACCAGATCGCCGTCGCAGATGTGGGCGTCGATCATCGAGTCGCCCCGCACGCGCAGCGCGAAGACGTCTTCACCACGCCCGGGCAAGGACGCCGCCGCGATGGGCACCTCGCCCTCGCGGTTCTCCTGCGCCAGGAGCGGCTGGCCCGCGGCGATGCGGCCGAGGATCGGCACCTGGTGATGGATGCGTCCGGCGCTGGCAGCGCCGGGAAGCGTGAGCGCCCGCGAGGTGCGGCCGACACTCGGCCGGCGCTGTAGCTCGCCCTTCCGTTCGAGCGCTCGCAGGTGATCGAACGCCGCCCGGGGCGTGATCCTGAATCGCTCGCCGATCTCGCGAACGGTCGGCGGCACTCCGTGCTTGGCCTGAAAGCCCCGCATGAAGCTCAGGACCTCTTGCTGCCGGCTCGTCAGCTCTCGCATGCCCGTCCTCCTGTAGCAGGCGATAGTACTCAACTCTTGTTGACTAGTCAACAAAAAGCGAGTGCCGCGCTAGAGGTCCTTCGAGGCGAACGGGCTAGACGGGCTCCCAGGGCTCGCAGACAGGGCACAAGAGCAAGCCCTGATCGCGGGCGTCGGCGATGTGCTTGAAGTACGCGCGTTCGGACTCGGGAATTCGCGGGACCCACGAGCAATCGCTCTTGTGGAGAAGCTTGGATCCTCGCTGCGCACAGAACGGCTCGCCGGGCTCGACCGCCACGGCCGTCTTCGGGTCGGCCGCCAGCGTCGCGTCGCCGATCGTGGGATCGACCTCCGAGGGCACCACGGTCGTCCTTGATTCGACGGGCGGCGCCGGCGGCGTGATCGGATCCGGATCATTGATGTGAAGGTTCGTCTCGACCGTCGATCGGAACTCGTCGCTGGCGCGGCGGAACTCGCGCAGCGCGCGACCGACCATGCGCCCGAGCTCGGGGAGCTTGCTGGGCCCGAACACCAGCAGGGCCAGCACCCCGATGACGAGCATCTCCTGCAGGCCGATGTCGAACATCGCGGCTAGATTAACACGCGCAGATTAGAAGACCCCGGCCAGGCTCGCCAGCTCGGCGAACGAGCCCACGACCAGGTCGGCCTCGCCGGCCGGCGCGCCGGCCTCGATCGATAGGCGCGCCTCGGCCGGCGGGGCCCCACCCCCGCGACGGCCTGCAGCGCGCACGTTCTCTGGCGCGTAGAGGACCGTGACCATGCCGACCGCCCGGGCGCCGCGGATGTCGGAGGGTACGCTGTCGCCGACCATGGCGGCGGCCGCCGCCGGAAGCCCGATGCGCTCGAGCGCAATACGGAAGAGCGGCGCCTCCGGCTTGCCGACCACGACCGGCTGCACGCCGGCGGCCGTGGCGATGGCGGCCACGGTCGCGCCGCTGCCCGGCAGGAAATCGCCCCCTTCGATCGGCAGCCGCGGATCGATGTTCGGCGTGACGAGCGGCGCCCCGCGCGCGGCGGCGCGCGCGGCGTTGGTGACGCGCTCGTAGCTCAGATCGAAATCGTTGCCGACCGCGACGACCGTGGCGGCGCGATAGTCCTTCACGTCGACCAGCTCGTGGCCGGCCCGCGCGATCACCGCCGCCATGTCGGGCGAGCCGATGACGAGCACCCGCGAGAGCCCGTAGCGCTCGCGAATCACCTCGCCGATGATCTCGAGCGGCGTGAGAACGTGCCGAGCCACGTCCACCCCGAGGCCGCGCAGCTTCTCGCGCAGCTCGCCACCGGTGGCGCGCGAGTTGTTGGAAACGAAAGCGAGCCCGCGGCCGGCCCGATCGAGCGCCGCCAGGGTCTCGCGCGCTCCCGGGTTCAGGGTGCTCCCGTTCCAGACGCACCCGTCCAGGTCGAAGACGAAGCCGCGCACGCGCGACAGGATCGAGGCGGACACGCGCCTCAGGTCTCCGCCGTCCGGGCGAACTCGACCTTCGCCGCCTCGTACACCTCGCGCGTCCGCGCGGCCACGCTCGCCCAGCTGAAGTGCGCTTCCACCCGGCGCCGGCCCGCCTGCCCCATGGCGCGCCGGCGCCCGGGGTCGTCGAGCAGCGCGCGAATCGCGGCGGCGAGGGCGTCCGGCTGCCCCGGCTCCACCAAGAGACCCGTCGTGCCGTCCTCGACGACCTCGAGAATGCCGCCGACCGCCGAGGCGACGACGGCGGTCTCACACGCCATCGCCTCCAGGTTGATCAGGCCGAACGGCTCGTACACCGACGGGCACGCGAAGACCGCCGCGTGGCTGTAAAGCTGCACGACTTCCTGCACCGGGACCATCTCGCCGATCCACACGACGTTCGGGTGCGTGGGCAGCGCGCGCCTCAGGCGCTGCTCGATCTCGGGCGTGTCGGGCGCCGAGGCGCAGAGCACCACCTGCACGCCGGCGGGAAGCTTGGCGGCGGCGTCGAGCAGATGAAAGATCCCCTTCTGGTCCGTGATGCGTCCGACGAACAGCACGTACGGCTCGCGGACGCCCCGGCGCGCCAGCACGTCTTTCGCCTCGGTGCGGCGGAACAGGTCGGGGTCGATCCCGTTGTGGATCACGACGACGCGCTCGGGATCGACGCGGAAGTGGGCCAGGATGTCCTCGCGCATCTGGCGCGAGACCGCGATGACGCGATCGGCCGCCTCCACCGCCGTCTTCTCGATCCAGCTCGAGAGGAGATAGCCGCTGCCGAGCTGATCGGCCTTCCAGGGCCGGAGCGGCTCCATGCTGTGTAGCGTCACGCAGAGCGGGATCCGGTGGAGCGTACGGATCCAGAGCCCGGCCATGTCCGCGTACCAGGTGTGCGCGTGGGCGACGTCGGCATCGACCGGGTCGCGGGCCATCGCCAGCGCGATCGAGAGCGTCTCGAGCGTGGGCGCGTAACGCGGGCCGTCCTTCCCCGCGCCCACGCGCTCCCAGGGGGTGTAGCCCCGAAGCGAGACCGCGGCGGCCGCCTCCGCCGCGGAGCGCTCGCCGAAGCAGCGCACCTCCACGGCCATGAGCCGGCTGAGCGCCTGCGCGAGCTGCCCGACGACGACCCCGGCCCCGCCATAGATGTGCGGCGGATACTCGCGGGTCAACAGGAGAGCCTTCACGGCCGGTCGGTGTCCTCCGTCTGATCGTCCTTGCGACGTTCGAGCTTTCGCGCGACGGTGCGCACGTCGATGCCCAGGAGCTCGGCGGCCTGCGTCTTGTTGCCGCCGGTGATGCGAAGCGTCTCGTCGAGCAGGCGCTCCTCGATGTCCGCGAGGGGCGTGCCGACCAGCTCCAGAATCGCGTCGCGGGGCGGACGCTTCACGCCCATGACTTCCTCCGGCAGGTCCTCGGCGTCGATCCGATCCTTGCGGGCGAGCAGGACGCTGCGCTCGACGAGGTTCTCGAGCTCGCGCACGTTGCCCGGCCAGGCATAGGACTCCAGCCGCGCGATGGCCTCGTTCGAGAAGGCCTCGAGCTTGCGGCCATTCTTGGCGCTATAGACGCGCAGGTAGTGCTGGGCGAGCAGGCGGATGTCCTCCGGATGCTCGCGCAGGGGCGGCACGCGCACGGTGATGACGTTGAGCCGGTAATAGAGGTCCTCGCGGAAGCGCTTGTCCTTCACCATGTCGGAGAGGTCGCGATTGGTGGCGGCCACGATCCGCACGTCGACCTGGAGCGTGCGGGTGCCGCCGAGCCGCTCGAACTCGCCCTCCTGGAGCACGCGCAGGATCTTGGGTTGCGTGACCAGCGAGAGGTCGGCCACCTCGTCGAGGAAGAGCGTGCCCGCACTGGCCAGCTCGAAGCGGCCTTCTTTGCGGCCGGCGGCGCCGGTGAACGCGCCCTTCTCGTAGCCGAACAGCTCGGACTCGAGCAAGGTCTCCGGCAGCGCCGCGCAGTTGACGGCCACGAACGGGCCGTTGCGACGGGCCGAGCGCTCGTGGATCGTGCGCGCCACCAGCTCCTTGCCCGTCCCGCTCTCGCCCTGGACGAGGATGGTCGCCGAGCTGTCGGCGACCTGCTCGACGAGGGTCATCATGCGCCGCCAGATCGGGCTGGCCCCGATCATCTGCCCCTTGGCGCGCAGGTCTTCGAGCTGCTTCTTGAGGGCGCGGTTCTGCTCGATCAGGTCGCGACGCTCGAGCGCCTTGTCGATGAGCTTGATGAGCTGCTCGCGACGAAACGGCTTGGTCAGAAAGTCGTAGGCGCCGTCCTTCATCGCCTTCACGGCTTCCTCGACGGTGCCGAAGGCGGTCAGCAAGATCACGTCGACGTCGGGCATGATCGCCTTGGCCGCGCGCAAAAGCTCGAGCCCGGTCAGCCCCGGCATGCGGAGGTCGGTCACGATCAGATCGACGCCGCCGGCCTGGACGCGCTCGAGCGCGGCGCGCCCGTCCGAGGCGAGCACGACCCGGTAACCCTCGCGCGTCAGCGTGCGCTCGAGGCTCTCCCGAAGCCCGGGATCGTCGTCGGCGATCAGGAGGGTCGCCGGATCAGCCACGCGCGGATCTCTTGACCGGCAGCCGGATCGTGAACGTCGCGCCGTGGTCCCGTCGATTTGCCCACCGGACCTCGCCGTCGTGCTCCTCGGCGATCTGCCGCGTGATCGAAAGTCCGAGGCCGGTTCCCTGGGGCTTCGTGGTGAAGAACTGCTCGAAGAGCTGCGGCCCGACGTCGACGGGGATGCCGGCACCCGTGTCGGATACCGCGATCTCCACCGCGTCGCCGTCGAAGCGGCTCTCGATCGTCAGCTCGCCGCCGCTCGAGAGCGACTCGAGCCCGTTCTTCACGAGGTTCAGTACCGCCTGGCGCAGGAGGCCGCGGTCGATCTCCATCATCGGAACGTTCGGGTCGACCTCGACTCGAAGCGTGAGCCCTTGACGGGTTGCCACCGGGCGAACGAAATCGGCTAGCTCCTGCACGAGATGGTTGACCGACTCCTCCTCGAAGTGCGGACGCGGAAACCGGGCGAAGGCCAGGTACTCTTCGGTCAGGGCGTCGAGCGTGGTCACCTGGTCGCGAATCGCGGCGATGAGCGCGGCCGCCTCCTTCATCTCCGCATCCCTGCGCTCGCGCACGATGTCCTCCAGCATCTCGGCGTTCAGCTCGATGGCGCTGATCGGGTTGCGCACCTCGTGGGCGATCCGGAGCGAGAGACGCCCTACGGTCGCCATGCGCTCGGCCACCACCAGCTCCTGCTGGGCCGTCTGCAGTCGGCTCAGCGTGCCGGTGAGCTCGTCGTTCAGGCGTTCGACCTCGCCGCGCGCCCGGCGCTCCCGGTCGGCGACCAGACCCAGGGTCACCGCGGGCAGCCCAGCGAGCGCGGCGACGATCACGGAACCCCAGCCGCCCCATGGCGGAACAAGCACCGTCGACCAGGCGTAGAGTCCCCCAGCCACCACTGCGGCGCCGAGCCCGACCCACGGACCAAAGTAGTAGGCGTTGACCGCGACGAGCGGAAAGAACAGCAGGTAGTAGACGCTGGCGACTCCTCCGGTGAGGCACAGGAGGACGAAGACCAGGAGAAGATCGATCGCCAGGGCTCCGATGAAGTACGCGCGGGTCGCGCGGGGGTTGACGGTCACCAGGGCGAAGATACCGACCTTGTAGGCCGCGAAGCAGGCGACGATCCACTTGAGGTCGATATCGGTATAGGTCGGAGCCAGCGGAAAGAGACCGAGCGCGGCCAGACCGCCGACCATGACGACGGCCAGGAGAACCGCGAAGACTCGCTCGTCGCGCTCCAGCAGCCGGAAGCTGGCATGCCATGGTTTCCGCTCGACGGCAGGCGCGGGCATCTCTTCGCCGACTATAGCATTGTGGCCAATCACGGCCGCTGGCTCCGCCGGCGGGCGACGATCGCCACCCACACCGCGATCACGACGAGTACGGCCAGCCCCAGCCACCGCTCCACCCGATGCACGTCGGAGAAGATTTGCTGGACCTGGTCAGCGAAAAGGAACGCCAGGAAGAAGCCGAAGGGTACGCTGACCAGCGCGGCGACGGCATCGACGGTGAGGAACTTCCAGAACGGCACGTGCGAGATCCCGGCCGTGAGGAACGCCGCGGCCCGCAGGCCAATCACGTGGCGCGCCGTGAAGACGATCTTCACGCCGTGGCTCCGGTATCCCGCCTTCAGCTGTTCTTCACGAGCGGGGCTCAGGACCCAGCGAACCGGCGGCCAACCGAGGACTTTTTCCCCCCAATGGTGCCCTACCCAGTACAGGATGATGTCGCCGGAGAGCACGCCGACGAAGCAGACCGGGAGCGCGATCCACCAGCGCAGGACCATCTGACTGGACAGGATGCCGGCGGTGATGATGGGCAGTTCCTCGGGGATGGGGACGCCGAGACTGGCCGTGAACAGCACTAGGAGCAGGCCGACGTACCCCAGCTGCTCGATCAGCGATAGGACCAGATCGCACCTCGGGTAAGATTCAACTCGCGGAAGTCGCCGACCAGTGTATACTCCGATTGGTCTTGTCCCTGTGCGGTCAGAAGGAGCCCTTCCATGGCGGTGAAACTCTTCGTGGGCGGTCTGTCATTCTCCACCTCAAACGAACGTCTGCGCGAAGCTTTCGCGGCCGTCGGCAGCGTCGAGTCCGCAAGCGTCGTGACCGACCGGGACACCGGTCGCTCGCGGGGTTTCGGTTTCGTCGAGATGGCCACGCCTGAGGAAGCCGAGCAGGCCATCAGCCGCCTCAACGGCACGAACCTCGACGGCCGCACCATCCAGGTCGAGAAGGCCAAAGCTCCCGGCACCGGGGGCGGCGGCGGCGACCGGCGTGGTGGCGGTGGTGGCGGTCGCGGTGGCTTCGGCGGCGGCGGCGGTCGCGGCGGGTCCCGCGGCGGCGGGCGCTGGTAGCGCCGCTCTCACACGTCCGGCTTTTCCGTCTCCTGCTCCACTAGGGCGGTAGCCTGCCGCCATGCCGACCGTTCTGCACGCCGAGTCTTCCCTCGGTCGCGGCGGCCAGGAGATCCGGACGCTCGCCGAAACTCGCTGGCTGATCGGCCACGGCTGGAACGCGCTGATCGCGTGCCAGCCCGATAGCCTGCTGCTCCGCGAGGCGCGCGCCGCTTCGGTTCCAGTAGAGCCGATCCGGATGCGGAGCGCGACTGACGTCCGCGCGTTCCTTCGCTTGCGCCGGCTCATCCGAAAGCGCGGGGTGAGCCTGGTCCACACCCATAGCTCTGTCGACAGCTGGCTCGGCAGCCTCGCCGCGAAGTCGCTTCGCCGTCCGGTCGTGCGCAGCCGGCACGTGTCGATCCCCATCCGGCACCCTCTCGTCTATCGCCTCGCCGACCGCATCATCACCAGCGGCGAGGCGGTGCGCGCGACGGTGATCGGCGCCGGGATCACACCCGAGAAGATCGTAACGGTCTCGGCCGGCGTCGATACCGAGCAGTTCCACGCCGGCGTCTCGGGCAAGTCCGTGCGTGACGAGCTGGGGCTCGGGGGCGCATCGGTGATCGGGCTCGTCGCGAACATCCGGGGCTCGAAAGGCCACAACGTGTTCCTCGACGCTGCGCGCACGGTGCTGGCGGCGGCGCCCGACACGCGCTTCCTCATCGTCGGCGACGGCGTCGGCTTCGACGAGGTGAAGAGCCGCGTGCAGCGGATGGGCCTCGAGTCGCGCGTGATCCTCACCGGGTTCCGCCGCGACGTGCCCGAGGTGATGGCCGCGCTCGACGTGCTGGTGTTGCCGTCGACCCGCTCCGAGGCGACGTCTCAGGTAATCCCGCAGGCGCTCGCGGTCGGCACGCCCGTCGTGGGCTCCGACGTCGGCGGCATTCCCGAGCTGGTGCGTGACGGCGAGACCGGTCGCCTGGTGCCGCCCGGCGATTCAGGCGCGCTCGCCCAGGCGATGCTGGCCTCGCTGCGTGAACCCGAGCGCTCACGCGCGATGGCCCGCACCGGTCAGGCGATGATCCTCTCGCAGTATACGTTCGACGCGGCTATGGCGCGGACCACGGACGTCTATCGCGCGTTGCTCGAGCGCTAGCCCGGAGGTCGCCGCCCGCTTGCGGGCCGCGCGAAGAAGCGCCGGAGGTCGGCCTGCTCCAGGCGGTCCGCCCGGTCGATCACGAATCCCGAGGCCTCGACGAGGCGCTCGGTCTCCCGGTTCGGGCGGCAGCCGCCGCTGAGCCGCGTCCAGAGGGGCTGCACGCGATCCTGGAACGCTGCCTTCCAGCGCCGCCGCGAGCGGACGTGCTCGAGCATGCGCAGCTGGCCGTCCGGACGCAGCACGCGCTTGACCTCGGCCAGGCCGCGCGCGGGATCGGGCACACTGCAGAAGACGAAGCTGCTGACGACCGTGTCGAAGACGCGGTCGCGGAAAGGCAGCGCCTCCGCGTTCGCCTGCACCAGCCGCGAGCCTGGAACGCGCCGCGCCGCGCGCGCCAGCGAATCGCGCGCCGGATCGATCCCCACCACGCTCGTCCCGGGGCCGTAGAAGCGAAGCCCGCGGCCCGTCCCGCACCCCACGTCGAGCGTGCGCCCGCGCGCGCCGGCGGCGATCCAGCGCCGGAAGGGCGCGAGTCCGGTGCGCTCCATCACCGCGCAGAGCCCGTCGTAGAGCCACGGGATCTGCTCGACGCCGCGCACGGGCTTCAGGCCTCTGGGAAGACGACGAGAGCGCCCGTGTAGTTGTGGAAGAAGTTCCGGCGGCCGATCGGCGCAAACTCGCCGTTGCCGAAGAAGCCGATCAGCGGGAAGTCGCCGAGCCGATCGCGGATGAGCGTCACATCGTGGTCGGGGACGCCGAAAAGCGCGCGCCCGCGACCGGCGCAATCGAAGTAGCAGCCGAAGGCGGGCCGCCGGCCCCTCAGGCGCGACGCCACGTCGTCGAGCATCGACGCGAGATCGTCGCGGGACGCCTCGGCGTCGCGGATCTGGAACTGCACGGTCTGGCCCACCCGCACGCGCTCGGCGACGGCCACCGCCCCGCTCGACTGATCGGCGCCGATCAGGTTGCGCACCAGGAAGTCGCCCCGCTCGAGCGGGGACTTGGCGGGATCCATCGCCAGGCCGGCGAAGACACCGGCGCGCTGGACGCGCGTCTCGGCGCCCGGGACCGAGCGGACGGCCGCGCTCAGCATCTCGAGCGCCGGGCGGTTCGCGATCCGATGAATCACGTTGGCGTCCGCCCCCGTGATGACGAAGGGCTCGCCGATCGGCGTGCACCCCTGCGTCACGCCGATGACCGGCTGGAGCCCCGAGAGCGCGACCCCGGCCAGGGCGCCGCAGGCGGCGTCCGTGTTATAGAGTTCGAACATGGTCGTGCCCGCCGCAACCGCGCCGAGCACTGGCACGAAGCCCAGCGCCTC
>Ga0114129_10003587_pt1 | contig 21849 bp, 19 predicted proteins | sample RhiMetdeltSRZDD1_FD_80071 | JGI IMG/M metagenome (GOLD analysis project Ga0114129, IMG submission 80071) | Populus rhizosphere microbial communities from Tennessee, USA - Rhizosphere MetaG P. deltoides SRZDD1 (version 2) (version 2) | ecosystem: Host-associated > Plants > Roots > Rhizosphere >... | reverse complement strand
GCCTTGCCGCGCGGCGCCCGTCCGGATCTGACGGTCGACGGCACCGTGGAGCTCGAGCGCCTGGAGAACGTGGTCTTCATGGGACGTCCGGCGTTCGGTCAGGAGAACAGCACGGTCGGTCTGTTCAAACTGACCGGCGACGGCGAAGCCATCCGGACCAACGTGAAGCTTGGCCGCACGTCTGTCAGTCAGGTTGAAATCCTCGAGGGATTGCAACCGGGTGATCAGGTCGTTCTGTCGGACATGTCCGCGCAGGACTCATTCGATCGGATTCGGATTTCCGGGTAAAGCAGCACAACGTCGCTCGCCGGCCTCCGCCGGCGCGTGAGAAAAGGAGCCACGATGAACACGTCCGCGCCGACGCTGATCCATCTTGACGGCGTCACCAAGGTTTTTTTCACCGACGAAGTCGAGACGCACGCGCTTGCCGGAATCCACCTGGAGATCAAGACCGGCGAGTACATTGCGATTGCCGGGCCATCGGGCTGCGGCAAGTCCACGCTGCTGTCGATCCTGGGCCTGCTCGATTCACCGACGGAGGGCAAGTACACGTTGAACGGCAAGCCCGTCGCGGACCTCCCCCTCTCGGAACGCGCGCGTGTGCGCAACCGCGAGATCGGGTTCATCTTTCAGAGCTTCAACCTGATTGGCGACTTGAATGTCTACGAGAACGTCGAGCTTCCGCTGACGTATCGAGGCATGAAGTCCGCCGAACGCAAAGAACGCGTGATGGCCGCGCTCGAGAAAGTCGGCATGGCGCATCGCGCCAAGCACCTGCCCAGCCAGCTCTCTGGCGGTCAGCAGCAGCGGGTGGCCGTCGCTCGCGCGGTCGCGGGTTCCCCATCGATTCTGCTCGCCGACGAACCGACCGGAAACCTGGACTCGAAGAACGGCGAAGCAGTGATGGAACTGCTGCGCGAACTGCACCGTGAAGGCGCCACCATCTGCATGGTGACCCACGACCCGCGTTATGCGCGCCACGCCGATCGATCGATTCATCTCTTTGACGGCCGTGTCGTCGAGGAAGACGGCAGCAGGCATCGGGGCGAGAAGGAGCTCGAAGAGAGCGGCTTCGACGTGACCCACTGAGGTAAAGCCTTCAGCTTGCAGCTTTCAGCCAACAGCTCTCGCGGGCTGATGGCTGACAGCTGACCGCTGATCGCTGACTATGCTCATCACCGACCATCTTCGCAATCCCCGCAACGAATCGGTTGAAACCGTCAGGCACCCTGTGCGGTTGAGTGAGCCGCGAGTGCTGATCGCCGACGACCAGGCCGACGTCCTGGAAGCGCTCCGCCTGCTGCTGAAGGCCGAGGGTTTTCAGCTCGAAACCGCGTCGTCGCCCGCCGGCGTGCTGGCGGCGGTGGAAGCGCGCGAGTTCGACGTCGCGCTCATCGATCTCAATTACGCGCGGGACACCACCTCTGGCGAAGAAGGACTCAACCTGCTGTCGCGCATCCAGAGCATCGATCCGACGCTGCCGGTCGTGGTCATGACCGCGTGGGGCAGCGTCGAAGTCGCGGTCGAGGCGATGCGGCGCGGGGCGCGCGACTTCGTTCAAAAACCGTGGGACAACGCGCGGCTGCTGGCGATTATTCGCACGCAAATCGAACTCAGCCAGGCGCTCCGCAAGGGGCAACGTCTCGAGGCCGAGAACTCGCTGTTACGCGGCGAGGGCATGCCGAAGCTGATCGCGGAATCGTCGGCGATGCAGAGCGTGCTGCAGGTCATCTCGCGCATCGGACCGTCGGACGCCAACGTCCTGGTCCTCGGCGAGAACGGCACCGGCAAGGGGGTCGTCGCCCGCGCCCTGCACGCCGTCTCGAGCCGCGCGTCACGGCCGATGGTGGTGGTCAATTCAGGCGGCGTCTCGGAAGGCGTGTTCGAGAGCGAGTTGTTCGGGCACGTGCGCGGCGCGTTTACCGATGCGAAGAGCGATCGCGTCGGCCGCTTCGAACTGGCCGATCAAGGCACGCTCTTTCTCGACGAGATCGCGAACGTTCCACTGAGCCAGCAGGCCAAGCTTCTGCGCGTGATCGAGACCGGCGAGTTCGAGCGTCTGGGTTCCTCACGGACGCGGCGTGTCGACACACGGATCATTTCGGCGACCAACGCCACTCTCGTCGACGAGGTCAGCGCCGGACGATTTCGACAGGACCTGCTCTTCCGGTTGAACACGATCGAGATCAGGCTGCCTCCGCTGCGGGATCGTCGCGAGGACATCCCGCTGCTGGCGCAACACTTCCTGCGCCAGCACGCACAGCGGTATCGCAAACGGCTGACCGGCTTCGAAAGCAGCGCGATGCAGATCCTGCTCGAACATCCGTGGCCGGGAAACGTGCGCGAACTCGATCATGCGATCGAGCGCGCCGTCCTGATGGCGCCGGGGCCGCTGGTGAAAGCCGCGGACCTGGGTCTGCGCGCGGCTCGTGAAGGAGGCGGACGGCTCGAGGACATGAGCCTCGAAGACGTCGAATGCTTCCTGATCAAGAAGGCGATGACGCGCTTCGACGGCAACGTGAGCCAGGCGGCAAAGGCGCTCGGTCTGAGCCGCAGCGCCCTCTACCGTCGTTTGCAGCGATACGGTCTCTAGAAAGGGAAAGCGCCTGCGGCCCGAGCGAGGCGCCGGAGGGAAGCGACGCGAAGCGGCGCCGCCGAGCGAGAGCGAGCGGGGGTGGGGCCCCGCGAGCAATAAAAATGCGGACAGCCGCCTCACAGGGTAAATTTGTCGCTCGCAGATGGCCACACCGAAGCGTGAACCCCGCCTAAGTCACGACCGCCGCATCCTCCTGATGGCGCTCGCCTCGGCACTTCCCGGGGCCGCGATTTCACTCATCTTTCTCTGGACCGGCGACTATACGCCGAAGGTCCAGTGGACGCTCTCGGTTCTCATCATCACGTTCTGTCTCGGCTTCGCGTTTGCGCTTCGCGAGCGCGTCGTCCTGCCGCTGCAGACGCTGTCGAATCTGCTCGCCGCGCTGGGGGAAGGAGACTTCTCCATTCGCGCGCGCGGCGCGCGCGGCGGCGATCCGCTCGGCGAGGTGATGATCGAAGTGAACGCGCTGGTCGAGACACTTCGCCATCAGCGCCTCGATGCGCTCGAGGCGACCACGCTCTTGCGGAAGGTGATGGCGGAGATCGATGTCGCCGTGTTCACGTTCGATGAAGATCAGGAGTTGACGTTCGTCAATCGCGCCGGCGCGCGGTTATTGAGCCAGGCGGCCGAGCGCCTGCTCGGTCGGCACGCAGAGGATCTCGATCTTGGCGACTACCTGACCGGCGAAGCGCCACGCGTCATCAACACGGCATTTCCGGGCGGTGTTGGCCGCTGGGAAATCCGCCGCAGTCAGTTTCGCCAGGGCGGCCGCCCGCACGAGCTGCTGGTGCTATCGGATCTGAGCCAACCGCTTCGCGAGGAGGAGCGGCAAGCGTGGCAGAGACTGATCCGCGTCATCGGACACGAAATGAACAACTCGCTCGCGCCAATCAAGTCGATTGCCGGCAGCCTGGCGACGATCGTCGAACGCGATCCCCCTCCGGCCGACTGGCGCGACGACGTGCAACGCGGACTTGGGGTCATCGCCTCACGGTCGGAGGCGTTGAGCCGTTTCATGAACGCGTACGCGCGGCTGGCGAAACTTCCTCCGCCCAAGCTCGCGCCGCTGGATGTCGGGACGTTTGTCGATCGCGTCGTGACACTCGAAAAGGCGCATCACATTTCCGTTGCGATCGGTCCACGGCTGACGATCCAAGGCGATGGCGATCAGCTCGAGCAACTGCTCATCAATCTCATTCGAAACGCTGTGGATGCTGTTCGCGAGACCGGCGGTGGCGTGGTCGTCGGGTGGCAACGCCTGGGTGGTTCGTACCCGCCGGCGATGGAGTTGTGGGTCGAGGATGAAGGCCCCGGACTGTCCAATACCGGCAATCTTTTCGTACCGTTCTTCACGACAAAGCCAGGCGGTTCGGGCATCGGCCTCGTCCTGAGTCGCCAAATCGCCGAAGCACACGGCGGCAGCCTGGTTCTCGAGAATCGCACGGATCGTCAAGGCTGCCGCGCCAGCCTGCGACTGCCGTTGCACGCCTTCGCGCAGCTGCGTGCTGATAACATGGCCCACACCGCGTCGTAGCGAAGGGGCGGTATCGGTCAACCGCGCGCAACGCTGACAATCACGCCGGTTCGACGATCGATTTCGAAGATTCGAGTCTCGAAAAGTTCAGGTGGCTGTCCAGGCAGACGACCGCGGATCGTCACCCGCCAAACTCGATGTCCTGCCGCTGAAGCTTTGACTGCTTCGACGCTCGATGGCGCGAACGTCACCTGTGATCGTGCGATGTCAACCGCACGCTCGCGGGTGATCTCGGTCATCGTCGAGCGCGCGCATCCGGCCAGGAGCAGTGCGCTCACGACAAGCAATGCAATCGACCGTAAGCGTGGCATAAAGGGCCGGACGCTCGGAGCGTCCGGCTTTGCATCCAATCGGTGCTACTGGTGGTCGCGCTCCGGATCGGCCCAGAACACATGAGTGATGATCTTGTGGCCGCGCCCGAAATCGAGTTCAAAGGTTTGTGCGCGTCCATTCCGGCTGGAGCTTACGAGACGGCCCCACTGTCCAGGGCCATCAACGCTCAGATCCGACATCGCGGCCGGCGCGCCGTGTGGCAGTAAGGCTCCAATGGTCGTGGTAGTGTCGCGATGGGAGTAGATCTCGACGATCTCGTCGTAATCATGCTGATCCGGATGTTCGTTGCTCGGACCGTAAGCACCGCCACCCGCCGGCTCGTTCGTGTAGTCCATGCACGATCCAAGATTCGTGTTCGCGAAGTTTTCATCCTGGTGATCGAGGCCAAAGTCGTGGGCGATTTCCTGGCAGGTGACGAGACGCCGCCACGCGTCAGTGTCATACCGTGGCATGTTGAAGTAATAGTCGTTCAGCTTGGTGACGCCCTGAGTGATGTGAGTGCCACCGCTGACCCAGATCTGCGCAATCCCCAGCCAGCCGGTATTGCCGTACCGCGAGTTGCACACTTCTATCCTTCCTGCGGTCGGACGGCAGTTCTTGGGGTTCGCCTGTCCTGCAACTTTTTGCAGGTCGAGGACCGCCGACTGACTCCAGTCGGCGATCGCCTCGTCGAGAAACGCATCCCACTGACTGCTGACGTTATCGCCGGCCTTCAATGTGAACGTGTCCGTTGTGCGAGCCCAGTGATAACCGTTCCAGGAATGATTTGCCGACAGAGTCGCTCCGGCCAGCATTGCGACGAACACACCGATACCGAGTCGGACAGAAGAATTGGGCATTAGGGGACCCTCCAAGGGAGACTGAAGCGTTCGGTGGGGAGTGCCCGTTAGTATACGCGAAGATGTGACAGACTGCCGGTCCAAGATCGCATGTGCGGTTGAGCGCCACTGAAATTACAAGGGTGGAATTACAAGAATGTGGAGACGATTTTTCGACGGGACTGTTCAGCCTCGAGCGCTGTTCATTGCTCTTGCAGCGACGCTGGTTGCTGCCTGGATTGTATCCAGGTTTGCGCGACGGCTGGCGACGGCGGGCCTGCGCGCCATGCTGCACGACACGGTGGCAACATCGAGCCCGCACGTGCGGGCGCCGCTGCGAATCATTTCAGCAACCGCTTTCGCGCTGGCCGCCGCCGTGTTGCTCTTCCCCGCGTTCGAACTCGCGGGGCTGAAACCGCGCACCGGGGTGCATCTCCGCGACCTCTCGGATTGGACCTTTGATGCGGGCCTGAAAATCGTCCTGATCGTGTTCCTCGCTTACGCGACCGTCAGAATCACTGCTCTCGTCGTTCGCCGCTTCGAGCACGAGATGAGTCTGGGCACTGATCTGGACGCGCTGGAACGCGGCAAGCGCGCTCGCACCGTCGGCTCAGTCATTCAAAACGTGACGACAGCGCTCGTGGTCGGGATCGCGATGCTGATGGTGCTGCACCTGCTCGATCTCGACATCACGCCAGTCCTGACTGGAGCCGGTATCGCCGGACTTGCCGTGGGGTTCGGCGCGCAGACGCTCGTCCGCGACATCATCAGCGGCTTCTTTCTCATTCTCGAAGATCAGATCCGGGTTGGCGATGCGGCGTCAATCAACGGCGCGGATGGAATCGTCGAAGCCATCAACCTGCGCACCGTCGTTCTGCGCGATGCAGAGGGAACCGTTCACGTTTATCCGAACGGCGCGATCAACAACCTCGCAAACCGCAGTAAAGACTTTTCGTATTACATGGTCGATCTGTCGGTGTCGTATTACGACGATCCCGATCGCGTCGCCGCCGTGCTGCGCGAGATTGGCGCCGAGATGCAGGCCGACCAGACGTTCGGACCGTCCATCCTTGAGCCGATCGAAGTGCTCGGGGTTGATTCGTTCGGTGACTGGTCGGTGAAATTGAAGGCGCGGATCAAGACCGTGCCGCTCAAGCAGTGGTACGTCGGCCGCGAGTTCCGGAAGCGCGTGGTCAAGGCATTTGTGCACAACGGGTTCGCGATTCCGTTCCCGGTTCCGTCAACCGCGACGCCGCCGTCTTCACCTGAGACTCTTCAGTAGCCGCTGCCAGGCGCCGTCGCAGGCTTCTGCCCGCGCGATTCCTGAACGATCTTGACGCCGGCGCTGGCGCCGACGCGGCTCGCCCCGGCGGCAACCATGGCCTTGAGGCCCTCGAGATCGCGCACCCCGCCAGCAGCCTTGACGCCCATGTCCGCCCCGACGACGCGTCGCATCAGCGCGACATCGGCAGCGGTTGCGCCGCCCGACGCGAATCCGGTCGAGGTTTTCACGAAGTCCGCAGCCGCCGCCTTCGCCAGCGTGCACGCGGTGATCTTTTCGTCGTCGGTCAGCAACGCGGCCTCGATGATCACTTTGCTCGTCACGCCGCACTGCCGGCACGGCTCGACGACCGCTTCAATATCCCGTTCGACCGTTCGAAGATCGCCCGATTTCAACGCGCCAATGTTGATCACCATGTCGATTTCGGTGGCGCCATCGAAGATCGCGCGGCGCGTTTCGTAGTTCTTCGCGTCGGCGGGCGTCGCGCCGAGCGGAAAGCCGACAACGGAACAGACGCCAACGCCGCTGCCGCGCAGGAGCCGAGCCGCGGTCGCCACCCAGGTGGGATTCACGCACACGGTGGCAAAGTGAAACTCCGCCGCTTCACGGCATAACCGCTCAATGTCCGCCCGGGTGGCATCGGGCTTCAACAACGTGTGGTCGATCATGCCCGAGACGCCGGCGGCGCCGCCGGCCGCGTGAACACCGAGACGTGTCGCGCCGGCATCAATGACACCGCGAAGTCTCTCGGGGCAGCAGTCGAGAAGCACCGAGTGGCAGGCGCATCGCGAGGCTCCCGCGTTCGACGAACTCTGTGCCGCGATCACCTCTTCGGTGATGATGTCGATCAGCCGCTGGAGGTCCTGTGGGTTCAACACATCAGTCCCTGGAGAAACGTTCCTCGAGGCGCCGGATTTTTATCAAGCGCCGGATGTGGCGGGCCTCGCGCATCGGCGTGCCGAGCCAGACGTCGACAATACGCATCGCCGCATCCGGCCCATCGATGAGCGATGTTCCAAGGGTCAATACGTTAGCGCCGTTGTGTTCGCGGGAATATCGGGCGATGGTTTCTGTCGAACACATCGCCGCCCGCACGCCGCGCACCTTGTTGGCCGCGATCGCGGACCCGATGCCGGCCCCATCGATCGCGATCCCGGCGTCGGACTCACCTCTCGCGACGCTGCGCGCGACCTCGCCCGCGATATCGGGATAGTCGACGCTCTCGGCGGTATTCGTCCCAACATCGATCACGGCAAGGCCGCGGCCGCGGAGGTGTTCGACGAGCGCCCGTTTCATGGCAATCCCGTTGTGATCGTTGCCGATGACCACACGCCGGATGTCGCTGGTCGGCGCAAGATTGCCCGGCAACCCTTCATCGCTCGAACCGGAGCGAACGACCGTCACTCGACGGGCGGCCAGCGTATCGCGCGCCAGCGGCGTCACATGGCCGGTCGGCGAGAGCTCGACTGTGGCGCCGAGATCGAGCGTCCGCGCGTCGGCTTCAGTGATGATGTCGAATTTTTTCATCCCAGCTAGCTTTCGTCGTCGAGGACCGCGATGTACGGGAGATTGCGAAATTGCTCGGCAAAGTCGAGACCGTAGCCAACAACAAAGTGATCTTCGATCGTAAATCCGATGTATTCGACGGTCACCGCGACCTGGCGTCGCGAGGGCTTGCTCAACAAACATGCCGTACGAAGCGTTTTCGGTGACCGTGCTCGCAGAATCTCCTGAAGATAGGTCAGCGTCAGACCCGTATCGACAATATCTTCGACGATGACGATGTGCCGTCCCTGCAACCCCGAGTCGAGATCCTTGAGCAGCCGCACTTCACCTGACGATTTCGTGCTCTTGGCATAACTCGACACGGCAATGAAGTCGAGCGTCACGCGTGTGCTCATCGCGCGCACCAGGTCGGCCGTGAACATGAAGCCGCCTTTCAGCACGCAGACGAGATGTATTTCCTCCCCCGCCGGGTACTCGCGCTCGATCTGTCCGGCCAGCTCGCGAATCCGGGTCTGAATGGTCGAGGCATCGAGCAAAACGTTCATCGAACTGCTGCCTTCACTTTCTCAGCCAGAGCCCTGGCGTCCGCCAACACGCGCATTTCGTCGAGTGTCGTCACTTTTCGATTGCGCATCAGAATGCGGCCGTTGACGATCGTCGTCTTCACATCGTCGCCGCGCGTCACGTAGACAAGGTGTGACAACGGATCGTACATCGGTGTCTGACGCGCGGCGGTCATCGAGACGACAATGGCGTCCGCACGTTTGCCGGCTTCGAGCGATCCGATCAGGTTCTCCAGTCCGAGCGCTCGAGCTCCGTCGATAGTTGCCATTTCCAGCGCCTTGCGCGCAGGGACGGCGCGTGGATCGTTGGTCTGTAGTTTCGCGAGGAACGCGGCTTGACGCATCGCCTCGAACATGTCGAGGTCGTTATTGCTCGCCGCTCCATCAGTTCCTAAACCCACGACAAGCCCGCTGCGCTGCATGTCCGACACCCTGGCTGCGCCGCTGGCAAGCTTCATGTTGCTTTCGGGATTGTGCGACACCGACACGTGATGCCGCGCCAGGATGGTCATGTCGGCCGGCGACAACCAGACGCCATGGGCGGCGATCGTCCGCGGGCCCCAGAATCCAAGACCGTCGAGATACGCCGCCGGCGATGCCTGGTGCGCCTCGGCGGACGTTTTCATCTCGTCGGACGTCTCGGAAAGATGAATGAGGACAGGGACGCGCGTGCGGTCGGCGAGAGAGCGCGCCGCCTTCAACGTGCCACTGTCAAGCGTGTACATCGAGTGAGGCGCAACAGCGGGCACAATCAGGTCGTCGTTTGCAAACTCCTGGATGAACACGTCGGTGCGCGCCAGCCCCTCCTTCGGTGTCTTCGCGTCAGGAGCCGGAAACTGGATGATCGTCTGCCCCAGCACGCCCCGCAGACCGGCATCCCTGGTGACCCGCGCGATCTCTTCTTCGAAGTAATACATGTCGGCGTAGGTTGTCGTCCCGGACTCGATCATCTCGAGCGCCGCCAGTCGCGTGCCTGCCCGTACAAAATCAGGCGTAACGGTTTTTGCTTCCGCTGGAAAAATGTACTTCTGCAACCAGTCCATCAACGCGAGATCGTCGGCCAGCCCGCGATACAGCACCATGGGAGCATGCGTGTGGGTGTTGATCAGGCCGGGCATGACCACCTGCCCCGAAGTATCGATCACCGTCTGGCTGGAGTAGCGGGACGCGATCGCCTCAGGCGTGTCAACAGCCGCGATGTTCCGTCCATCGATCGCCACCGCCCCGGGCGACACGACGCGGCCTGACGGATCCATAGTCACGACGATTCCGCCGGTCAGGATGAGTGAAACCGTCTGGCGCTGGGAGTGTGCAAGGACGAAAAGAGCCGCGAAGAGCAGCGAACATGAACGTAACAGCATGAAAGGCGAATTGTATCAAGGGCGTGTTAGCTTTTTTCACTGCGCTTTCCCTTTTGCCTTGTCCCTCTTATAGTGAATCGCGTGCCCGTACATCTCGTTTCACATCCGCTCGTGCATGACGCCCTCGCGACGCTGCGAGACCGATCCACGCCGCCCGAGATCTTCCGCCGGATGGCGGTGCGCATCAGTCTTCTGCTCGCCGCCGAAGCGACCCGTGACGTCCCCGCAGTCGACGTCACTGTCGAATCCCCACTCGGGCCCGCCGCGGGGCGTCGCATCACACGTGATGTCGTGGTTGTTCCCGTCCTTCGTGCCGGGCTCGGGATGCTCGATGCGGTGCTCGAACTGATTCCGACGGCCCGGGTCGGGCACATCGGCCTCCAGCGCGACGAGCTCACGGCCGTGGCTTCGCAGTATTATTCGAAGCTGCCGCCCGATCTCAGCCGCAGTTTCGTGCTGATGATCGATCCGATGCTGGCCACCGGCGGCAGCGCCGTTGCCGCGCTCGATTTACTCAGGGCGGCCGGCGCCCACGACGTGCGGATGATCTGTATCGTCGCCGCGCCTGAAGGCGTGGCGCTCGTCGAGCGGCATCACCCCGACGTCCAGGTCTTCACGCCTGTCGTCGACAGCGGCCTGAATGCGCACAAGTTCATCTTGCCGGGACTCGGTGATTTCGGTGATCGACTCTACGGAACCGAGTAAGATGGGACCCGGCCACGGATGAACACGGATACACACGATAAACATGGCCACGGATGAACACGGATAAACACGGACACATTCGACGGGTGACGGCTCGTCGCCGCAACGCGGAGGCGCTATGAAACCGACGCGGAAGACAGTTACCGTCGAACGTCGCGCACAGCCGCGTGTCGCTGACGGCAAGTGGCGAACCGCGCTGACCAGCATCACGCCGAACAAGATTCTCGTGCGCGGCTATCCGCTCGACGAGATCATGGGCCGCCTCACCTTCGGCGAGGCGATTTACCTGCTACTTCTCGGCGAGTGTCCGTCGCCGGGCATCGGCCGGCTGATGGAAGCGATCCTGGTGTCGTTCATCGACCACGGGGCAACGCCGCCTTCGACGCTCGCCGCCCGGAACACGGCGACGACTGGAGCCTCGCTGCGAGCCTGTGTGGCCGCGGGGGTCCTCGGCTTCGGCCGCTATCACGGCGGTGACATCGAGAGCTGCATGGAGTTCCTCGATGCCGGACTTGCGCTGGTCCGCAGCGGTTCGTCTTACACCGACGCCGCGGCACAGATCGTCGAACGATGGAAACAAACCGGCGATGCGTTGCCGGGATTCGGTCACCGATTCCACACACGGGACCCGCGTGCCGCTCGTCTGTTCCAGATGGCTCTCGAACTCGAGGTCGAAGGCACGCACATCCAGATGATTCGCGCGGTCGAGATGTGGCTTCACACGAACCACGAGCCGGATGAACCGCCGATGCCGATCAACATCGATGGCGCGATTGCCGCGGTGTGCAGCGATCTCGGCATGCCTCCGACCGTGGCCAACGCGCTGTTCATCATTTCGCGGGTGCCGGGAATCGCCGCCCAGGCGCAGGAGGAGATGAACCGCGAGCATCCGATGCGGCAGATCGATCCGAAGGACTACATCTATGATGGGCCGTCGGAGCGGCGATTACCGGAGAGGAGAAAATAGAAGCTGAAATTGCTGATTGCTGATTGCTGAATGTTGATTGAATTATTGAAGGCGCGCCCGCCCAATCAGCAATCGTCAATCAGCAATCAGCAATTTCAGTACTTCGTCTGCGTCGGATCGACCTTATCGATCCACGCAAGAATCCCACCCTTGAGGTTGCTGACGCGGGTGAAGCCGCGTTCCTGGAGCAACGACACGGCCTTCGCGCTTCGTCCACCCATCTTGCAATGCACGATCATCTCTCGGTTGCGATCGAGCTCACCCGTGCGCTGCGCCAGCTCGCCGAGCGGGATGAGCTTCGCGCCTTCGATGCGGCAGATCTGATATTCGTTTGGCTCTCGCACGTCCAGCAGGAAGAAATCCTCTCCGCGGTCCCTCTTCGCCTTCATCTCCTCGACCGTGACCTCCGGCACACCAGCCGATGCCGGCTGCGCGTGCGCCGGAACGACGCCGCAGAACTGGTCGTAGTCGATGAGCGCGTGGATGCTGGGATGATCGCCGCAGATCGGGCACTCGGGATCGCGCCGAAGTTTCAGTTCGCGGAACCGCATCTGCAGCGCGTCGTACAGCAGAAGACGGCCGATCAGCGGCTGACCGCTCCCGAGAACCAGCTTGATCGCTTCGGTCGCTTGAATCACGCCAATCACGCCGGGAAGCACGCCGAGCACGCCGCCTTCGGCGCAGCTCGGAACCAGACCTGGAGGCGGCGGCTCGGGATAAAGGCACCGGTAGCACGGGCCACCCTTGACCGCGAACACTGACGCCTGTCCGTCAAACCGGAAGATGCTGCCGTACGCGTTCGGCTTTCCGAGCAGCACGCACGCGTCGTTCACCAGATATCGCGTCTGAAAGTTATCCGTACCGTCGAGGATGACGTCGTAGTCCTTCAGCACGTCGAGCGCGTTCTTCGAGGTCAGCGCCAGTTCGTGCATCACGACCTTGACCGACGGATTCATCGCCGTCAATCGATCGGCTGCCGCTTCCAGCTTCCGCTTGCCGACGTCTGTCGTGTCGTAGATCACCTGACGGTGCAGGTTGCTCGCGTCGACGGCGTCGAAATCGACGAGACCCAGCGTGCCAACTCCGGCGGCGGCGAGATACATCGAGGCTGGCGCACCCAGCCCTCCCGCGCCGACACACAGGACCCGGGCGGCCTTCAACTTGCGCTGCCCGTCAACACCGACTTCCGGCATGATCAAGTGGCGGCTGTAGCGCTGCACCTCTTCACGCGTGAGTTCGGGCGCGTCGACGGCGGCGCCGGAGCCCCCCGCGACCGACGGAACGATGCTGATCGTGTCGCCAGCGCTAAGCGCCGTCTGCTCGCGGTCCAGGTGACGAATGTCCTCGTCGTTCACGTAAATGTTCACGAAGCTGCGGAGACGGCCGTCCTCGTTGTAGAGGTGCCGTCGGAGATCACCGTATTGACCGACGAGACGCTGTAACGCGTCACCGACGGTCTTGCCTTCAACTTCGACGAACTCCTGCTTCCCGGCGAACGGCCGAAGCGGCGTCGGAATCAGAATGCGATGGGGCATGTGAAAAATGTCCTTTTGTTGAATTAGACCTGTGGCAGCGCCGCCGCGTGATCCCCCGATCGGATGTACGCTTCGAAATCCTCGAGCGATCGACCGATTTCGACCCTCGGCGCGACGCGCGAACCAGTCGTCTCCGCCGCGGTCTTGTAACCGTTCCCGGTAATGCACACCACGACCGACTCGTTCGATGGTATGACGCCCGCGCGGACCAGTTGGATCGCGCCTGCCAGTGTCGCACCGCCCGCCGGTTCGGTGAACACGCCTTCGGTCTCCGCCAGAAGCTCCATCGCCTGCAGAATTTCGTCGTCACTCGACGCCACACCAGTGCCGCCGGTTGATTTGACCGTCCGAACGACCTGGAAGCCGTCAGCAGGATTTCCGATCGCAATCGACTTCGCAATCGTCGCCGGTTTTACCGGTTCAGGAAATTCGAGATCCTGCTGGAGCGCGCGCACGACCGGTGCGCATCCCGCCGCCTGAGCCGCATGAATCTTCGGCAACTCTCCATCAACGAGGCCGATCTCACGCAACTCGCGGAAGCCGCGAACGATGCGCGGCAGCAGCGTGCCTCCCGCAACCGGCGAAACCAGATGCTGCGGAAATCGCCAGCCTAGTTGTTCGGCGACCTCGAAACCTACGGTCTTGGCCCCTTCGGCGTAGTAACTCCGCAGGTTGATGTTTGCAAATCCCCATCCGAACCTGTCCGCGATCTGGGTACAGAGCCGATTCACATCGTCGTAGTTTCCGCGCACGCCGATGAGATGGGGCCGGAAGACGGCAGAACCGAGCACCTTGCCAAGTTCGAGGTCGTGGGGAATGAAAACGTAGCACTCGAGACCAAGTCGGGCGGCATGTGCCGAGACGCTGTTGCCGAGATTACCAGTGGACGCGCAACCAAACACGGTGAAACCGAGCTCCACCGCGCGCGTCGCGGCCATCGACACAACGCGATCCTTGTAGGACAGTGTCGGATGATTCACCGAATCATCTTTGATATACAGCTCCTGCAATCCAAGCCGCTTCGCCAGCCGATCCGCGCGAATGAGCGGCGTGTATCCCGAATGAAACCCGGTTCGCGGCTCGCCGGTGATCGGCAGCAGCTCCTTGAAGCGCCACACGTTCCTGGCGCGCCGCTCGATGAGATCGCGCGTCACGGCACCACGAACGGCGTCGTAATCGTAGGCAACCTCCAGCGGGCCGAGACACTGATCGCAGACCCACAGTGCCGCGGCGGGGAACTTCGTCCCGCACAAGTGGCACTGCAGCCCTGTCATGAACGTCATGCGTGACCTTTCCGATGCACTCGCACGGTTCGCACCGTGCAGGCTATCCGTTCCTTTCGATACGCGTCGCGGAGCATTCGTTCAGCCGCCGTGGTCCTGCCGGGTGTAAACGCAGCAATGGACGGCCCAGCCCCGCTCAGGCAGAACCCGATCACATCAGGATGCCGCACACTGAGCAGTCGACGCAAACCCGGCACAAGCCGCTCGCGATACGGCTGATGCATTCGATCCCCGAGCGCCTCCCGAAAACCCTCGACGTTGCCGGTGCCGAGCGACCCCAAGAGCAATGCGAGATGCTGCAGATTGAACACCGCATCGGGAAGCGGTAGCCGCCGCGGCAACACTCGGCGCGAAACTGACGTCCGCAACTCCGCATCGGGCGTCGCGACGACGATTCGCCACTTCGCGGGCCATGGCCATTGTGTCACGGCTATGGACCCGTCGTTCGCAACGCAACAACTCGTAAATCCGCCGAAGAGCGCCGGCGCCGCGTTATCCGGGTGCCCCTCAATCTCGCTCGCCAAACGCAGTATGTCATCGGCGGACCGTCGTCCGTTGACCAGCTCGCCGAGTCGTAGACCGGCAATGGCGGCCGCCGCGCTGCTGCCAAGTCCGCTTCGAAGTGGAATCTCGCTCTTTACATCCACGACGAGCGACGGAGTCCGAGCCCGCGTCCGCGACGACGGAAAGTTCCGAAACGCCTCTTCGATTCGATTCGGACCACCAAGGGGCCCATTCGCGAAGCGGCACTCTAGACGGCCGCGCCCGTCAGCGATCACCGCCGCCACCCGCACCCGAAGATACAAACTGACGGCAACGCCAAGCGTGTCGAATCCGGGGCCGAGATTGGAGATCGACGCGGGGACAATGATCTCCTGTCCTGTCGCGCCGTCGCTCCGGTGAGAACGGAGCGCAGGCGCACCCCGTCCTACGCGCTGCATTCCCCGTCCATGACCTCCGGGTTGAACGCATGATCCTCGCCGGGATCGATAAAGTCGGCCGGCAGGGCATCCTCAGGCGTCATCTGCTCGAGATCCGCAAGCGCCGCGCGGGCTCGTGCCGTATCGACGCGCTGGAAGAATGCGGGGGCGGTCTCACCGGTGTTGTGCTCGTCCTGATAGAGACGCAGCAATCGCTCGACCGCTTCAGGGACGCGACGGGCAGGTATCTTCGCCGTCAGCCGTCCAAAGCTCGCCGCCTGCTGACCAGCGCCGCCGCCGAGCATCACGAAGTACTGCGGCACGACACGATCGCCAAGTTTCCGGATGCTCCCCTGGAATCCAATCGTCGCAATGTGATGCTGCCCGCACCCATTCGGACATCCGCTGATCTTGATCTTTGCCTCCGCCGCTTCGCGCAACAGCTTCGCCGGCTGCCTCTCCAGGTTGTCGCCGATCAATCGCGCGAGGCCTCGCGATTGCGTGACCGCGAGGCGGCATGATTCCGCGCCCGGGCAACTCGTCACATCGGTGATGGTGCTCGCGCCCGAGAGACCGAGGCCAGCCGCGGCAAGCCGGCGATACAAACCAGGCACCTGTCCGCTTCGCACCCAGCGCATCACCACATTCTGATCGACGGTCACCCGCACCATCCCGTCGCTATACGCTCTCGAGAGCAGCGCCAGCGCGCGCATCTGCCCCGCGGTGATGTCGCCGAGCACGAGCGACACGATCACCTCGCAGTACTCGCCCTGCTTCTGCGGCCGCAGATTGGTCTGCAGCCATTCCGTCCGCTCACGTCCGGGACTGCCATCGGTCGGGTGAACTTCCGGGACGATGCCTGGCCCTTTCACGGGACCAGCAGTCACGAGCGCCGTGATGTCAGCAATCGCAGGTTGCGGCGGCCGCTCGCCGTCGGGCGCGCCCTCAACTGGCGGATTCTCAGGATCGAACGGCAAACGCGCGCCGCCGTTCGCGCGCAAGTCCTCGAGCTCATGATGGAACGCCGCTTGCCATGCGTCCCACCCCATCGACTTGACGAGGAACTTCAGCCGGTTGCGTTGCTTGTGCTCGTAGTCGCCATGTTTATGGAACACGCGCAGCACTGCTTCCGCAACCATCAAGATGTCGGAGGCGGGCAGGAACTCGTACAGCGACGCGCCTGAGCGGCACATGATCGCGGTGCCGCCCGCGACCTGTACGCGGAACCCACGTCGCCCGGAACCGTCCGGCGCCATCATGGCGCGCCATCCGATGTCGTTAATCGAGGTGACGGCATGGTCCTCGGACGCGCAGCCTTCGAATCCAATCTTGAACTTCCGCGGCAGAACGGAGCTGAGTGGATGACGCAGTAAATACCGCGACATAGCCTCGGCGTAAGGTGTGACGTCGAACACTTCGTCGCGGGCAACGCCAGCGTGTGGACACGCCGTGATGTTTCGCACCGAATTCCCGCACGCCTCGCGCGTCGTCAGGCCAGTCTCGGCGAGATGGCGCATCGCCGGCTCGGCATCGTGCAGGCGCACAAAGTGCAGCTGCATGTTCTGCCGTGTGGAGATGTGACCGAATCCGCGCGAGTAGCGCTCCGCCACATCAGCGAGCGCTTCCAACTGCGAGGCGTCGAGCACGCCTTGCGGGATCTTGACGCGCAACATCTGCGCGTCCATGTCCTGCCGCTGCCCATATGTGCCGCGGAGCAGCCGGAACTTGCGCCACTCCTCGGGAGAGATCTCACCGCGCTCGAACTTGTCCAGCATTTGCACGAACGAATCGATGTCCGCCGCGTCAGCGAAAGACAGCCGACTGCGGCCGTACGTGCGGGGGTCGTCTAAAACAGCCATTGCTCTTATCCCAGCAACGCAGATGTACGAGCGGACGTCTGCTCGCGCTCCTGCGCCGCGATGATTGCGGCGAGCGCCGTCACAGCGCCCACCACGATGATGCCCGGCAGATTCTCCTGATCTTCGATTGCCGCCGAATGGATCGCGTCGAGCGTGCCGTGCCAGGACTGCTCACCCTCGTGAGAGATCCCAATCAACACCGCAGCCGGGGTATTCGGCGCCCAGCCGGCAGCGAGCCGCTCGTTCGCAATTGCCGCCCGGTTTGCCAGTCCCATCAACACGACGACCGGCGCGCTCGCCGGCGCGAGCGAACGCAGGACCGGCGCATACGCCGACTCTGCATGTCCCGAAACGACAACAAAGCCCGACGCGAGACCGCGATGTGTCACTGGGATTCCGGCGAGGAGCGGCGCCGCTATGGCGCTGGAGATCCCGGGTACGATCTCGCATTCAATCCCAGCGGCAGCCAGCGCGAGTGCTTCTTCCCCGCCGCGCCCGAACACAAACGGATCGCCGCATTTCAAACGGACGACCTGATGACCGCGGCGCGCTTCGCGGATCATCAGCCGGTTGATCGCGTCCTGCGTGATCGCGGGACGGCCGGCCCGCTTACCGACAAAAAACCGCCGCGCGCGCGGTGCGAACTGCAGCGTGTCGGAATCGATTAACGCGTCGTAGAGCACGAGATCCGCCGCCTCGAGCCGCCTGATTGCCCTGAGCGTCAGAAGTTCGGGATCTCCCGGACCGGCGCCAACGAGTGATACGCGTCCTGTCATGGCACGAACTCCGGATCGCGAACCGTCGTTCGATCACGATCGTGCGATGATGCGCGTGACTCGTAAAGCGCATTCAGTGCCTCGAGCAGTTGCGGACGCCGCGCGGCCATCGGAACACCTCGAGCCCGCCATGACTCGCGAATCTCGCGTGCACGTGCGTTCCACTGACTCAGCGTCAGATCATCGGGGAGCATATGATCGATCGCTTCGCGAAGAAGTCCCGCGAGTGCCGGTGCCGCGCCGTCGGTGGAGATGGCGAGCTTTACATCGGGACGTCTGACGACGCCACCGAGATAGACCGTCGCGTTGGACGGATCGTCGACCGCATTGACGAACACCTGACGCCGTTCCGCTTCGTCCGCAACAGATCGGTTGACGTCGGGCGGAGCCGCCGCGACGACGAACCATGCTCCATCGAGGTCGGTTGGCTCGAAGGCCCTCTGAATGACCTCGATCCCGGCGGCTCGGATCGCATCGCACACGTCGGGCGCGACGACCACGACGCGGGCGCCTGCCGCCTGGAGGGCGCCGAGCTTCGAGGCGGCAACCGGCCCACCGCCGACCACCACCACGCGACGCCCCTGCAACTTCAAGAACGCGGGAAACAATGCGATGACGACATCTCCTGTTCTCAACTTGGTCCGTGTTCTTCCGTGTTAATCCGTCGCTCGTCCGTCTTCCGTGTTAATCCGTGGCCAAAATCAAAAAAGCCCGGAAGGCTTTGGCCTCCCGGGCTTCGGTTACATCTCGTTGCGCTGGATGTTGTTTCAGGACATCAACGCATGGACCGAAGGCAGGGAAGCCCTACGAGCTGCATACAGCAGCAACAAATACACGCGCAGGTTTTCCCCGAAAACATTCGGTCAGTTATAACGTTCACTCGGCCGTAAAGTCAAGCCGGACGCCCGGATATGGCCGTTTCACGCGGGGATCGCGAGATCGAGGCGGCGGCGGATCTGGTCATAGTCATTGGGCAGCTCAATAGGGCGATTGGCCTGCGTAGTGGCGATCCCGGGGAGCTTCCCGGCGTGATAATCGGCCTTGAAATCGGTGAATTTCAGGCCACTCGCCGTCGAAATGACGACGACCCGCTCGTCCCGCTTGATTTCGCCCCGCTTGGCCAGTTTGATGAGCGCGGCGAGGGCGACCCCCGTGTGCGGACACGCGAACATCCCGGTCCGGTCCGCTCGTGCGACCGCGTCGGCGAGCTCCTGTTCGCTCGCCTGCTCCACCAATCCGTTGCAGCGTTGGAGCGCCCCAATAGCTTTCTGGATTGAAACAGGATTCCCGATCTGGATGGCCGACGCCATGGTCGGTTTCGCCACCACCGGCTCGAATCGCCAGCCGTTTCGTGAGGCGAGATACAACGGGTTCGCCGCTTCCGCCTGAGCAGCGATCAGGCGTGGCACGCGCGCGACCAAACCCAGGTCGCGCATCATTTCGAATCCAGCGGCGAACGCGCCGATGTTTCCGAGGTTACCGCTCGGGACCACGACGACGTCCGGTACTTGCCAATCGAACTGTTGCGCAATCTCGATCGAGGCGGTCTTCTGTCCTTCGAGCCGCAGGCTGTTCATCGAGTTTGCCAGGTAAAGGCCTTCCTCTTCGGCCAGCTTCTTGATGATCGCCATGCAACCATCGAAGTCCGTGTCGATCGACAGAACAGTCGCACCGTTGGCGAGCGGTTGAACAAGTTGCGCGACGGTGACCTTGCCTCGAGGAAGCACTACGATCGCTGGAATTCCTGCCGCCGCCGCGTACGCGGCGAGTGAGGCCGATGTGTCACCAGTGGATGCACAACCGACGGCGCGGATCTGACGCCCGTTCGCGATCATCTGACGCACCATCGAGACGAGCACCGTCATCCCGAGGTCCTTGAAGGAACCGGTATGGGAGTTGCCGCACAACTTCACCCAGACTTCTTCGATTCCGATGCCGCGTCCGAAAGCCTCGGCGAGAAAGAGATTCGTGCCCCCCTCGTCCATCGAGACGACGTTGTTGTCGTCGATTTGCGGGCAGACCCATTCCTTCTTGCCCCAGACGCTGGACCCGTACGGCCACGTGGTTCGCTTGTAACGCTCGTCGAACAACCGCATCCACGCCGCGGCGCTCCGATCGCGCAAGGCTTCCAGATCGTGTGCGACCTCGAGCAGGCCGCCGCACGTCGGACAGCGATAGATGATGGTGTCGAGCGCGTACGACCCCGGGCATCCAGCAATACAACGAAAGGCAGCTCGGTAGCTCACGCGGGAACTCCTGTGGAGACAACCGACAACACCGGCAACGCGACGGGCGCTTCTCCATGAAACTCGAACGCTGAAAGATCCTTCATCGCGCGCTCAATCGACGAAACGGGCGACGGCTCGAGGCTGACGACAAACGGCCGGCGGCCGACTGGAAAGCCTGGCTCCTGCAGGATGGCGTCGATGTTGATCGAATGCCGAGCGAACGCCGACGCCAGGGACGCGATGATCCCAGGCCGGTCGGCGACCGTGAAACGTACATAGTACGCGCTTGTGAACTCCGGCGAAACATCCGCGTGGAGAACCGGGGCGCGGAGCCCGTATGGCACCTCATCCCTGGCGATTGCCAGCAGGTCCGAGACGACGGCGACGGCAGTCGGTTCGCCGCCTGCGCCTCGGCCACCAAACGTCGTTTCTCCGCCGAACCGGCCCTGCAGGGTCACGATGTTGTCACTTCCACGAACGCGCGCGAGCGGCGACTCGAGCGGCACGAGCGCCGGTCCGACCGCGGCGCGAACCAGGCGTGAATCGCTCGTCCGCTCCACCCACGCAACCTGCCGAATGGTACACCCCATCTGACGCGCGTACACGAAATCCACGGCGTCAATCGCGTCGATTCCGCGGGCCTGAATCGCGTCCGGCGTCACGTCGACGGCGAGAGCAATCTGCGCCAGGATCGCGAGCTTGGCCTGGGCATCGATGCCGTCGATATCCTGCGACGGATCGGCCTCGGCGAGGCCCAACGCTTGCGCGTCAGCCAATGCCTCGCGGAACGGCAGGTGCTCGCGTTCCATTCGGCTGAGGATGTAATTGCAGGTGCCGTTCAGGATTCCTGCCACGCGCGTCAGGCTGTCGCCCGCCAGTCCATGCTCGATCGCGCGAACCACCGGCACACCACCGGCAACCGCCGCTTCAAATCTCAGATGCCGTCCCAGTTGCGATGCCTCGACGAGGAGCTCGGGGCCACGATGCGCGATCACTTGTTTGTTTGCGGTGACCACCGACTTGCCCGCTTGGAGCGCCCTGCGAATCCAACACTCGGCCGGTGAACGTCCACCGATTAGCTCCACGAAGACATCGACGTCATCGGCAAGCGCATCGTCGATCGACTCGGTCCAGCGAACACTCGGATGGACCCAGTCCACACGCTTGCGCTCGATCCCGCGGTTCAGGATCGTCGTCAGGCGCAGCTCGGGATGCGCAAGTTCCTGCAGCAGCCGCGCAACGGAGCGTCCGACCGTTCCGAAGCCGGCAATTGCAACGCGAATTGGTCCATCAGCGCGCGCCATAAGTCAACCTCACTGCGCGCGGGGCCCCACCCCCACGCGCTCTCGCTCGGCGGCGCCGCGTCGCGGCGCTTCCTTCCAGCGCCTCGCTCGGGCCGCAGGCGCTCTTTCAAAAAAAAACCCGCCGGCGTTTGAGGCCGGCGGGTCGGTTGTGCGCGATTTCCTTTGAAACTCAGACTGCGTTCGCCAACAGACCACCGGCATGGAGCATTCGCGTCATGCGAATTCGCATGCTCATCGGGCACGTGATGGTGATCGTCGCAAACATGCAGTCTTGAGGGC
>Ga0114129_10003586_pt1 | contig 21849 bp, 24 predicted proteins | sample RhiMetdeltSRZDD1_FD_80071 | JGI IMG/M metagenome (GOLD analysis project Ga0114129, IMG submission 80071) | Populus rhizosphere microbial communities from Tennessee, USA - Rhizosphere MetaG P. deltoides SRZDD1 (version 2) (version 2) | ecosystem: Host-associated > Plants > Roots > Rhizosphere >... | reverse complement strand
GTGGCGGACGGCGCCGACCTGATCGCGGGCTTCGACGGCGACGTCCTGTTCGACTTCCGTTCGCGCCGGCCGGTCCTGGACGTCGTGGACGGCCGCCTCGAACACCTGACCTGGCCCGAGCTCACGCTCCGCCGGTCCCACCACGACCGCCGCGACCTCCTGGTGCTGACCGGCGCCGAGCCGGACTTCCGATGGCAGGAGCTCGGGCGCGACCTCGTGGACCTGTCGAAGCGGCTCGGCGTGACGCAGTGGGTGAGCCTCGGCTCGATCCCCACCGCGGTCCCCCACACGCGGCCCGTCCCGGTGCTCGCCACAGCCTCGGCCGAAGGGCTGCTGGCCGACGACGAGCAGGTCGGGCCCGCCGGTTTGCTGCGTGTGCCCTCGGCCGCGCTCTCGACGTTGGAGATGGCGGCCGCCGACGCCGGGATCCCGGCCGTCGGCTTCTACGCGCAGGTCCCGCACTACGTGGGCGGCCCGTATGCGGCGGCGTCGATCGCGATCCTCGAGCACCTCGGCCGGCACCTGGGCGTGGACCCGCCGCTCGGCGACCTGCCCGACGACGCGATGGCGCAGCGTGAGCGGCTGGACCAGATCGTCCAGGCCGACGACGACTCCCGAACGTACGTCGAACGGCTCGAGTCCGTGGTCGACAACCAGGAGGTGCCGACGGGGGACGAGCTCGTCGGCGAGATCGAGCGGTTCCTGCAGGAGCGCGGGGACGGCGGGAGCACACCACCGGGCATGCGCTAGGCGCCGCCGTAACCGCCGAAGGGACCGGCGCCGGACGGTAGCATTCGGCCATGTCGGATCGGACCACCGAACCGGCGGCACCGCCGTCCGAACGCACGCGCGTCCGTCGCCTCCCCGAACGCGGCGCCTACGACCGCGAGACGATCGACGCGATCCTGGACGAGGCGCTGATCTGCCACCTCGCGTGGGTTCAGGACGGCGAGCCACGGGTGATCCCGACGATCCACGCTCGTTCGGGCGACACGCTGTACGTGCACGGCTCGAACGCCAGCCGCACGCTGCGCGGCACCAAGGGCGGCGCGCCCGTCGCGGCCGAGGTGACGCTGCTGGACGGCCTCGTCCTCGCGCGCAGCGCGTTCCACCATTCGATGAACTATCGCTCGGTCGTCGTCTACGGGCACGCCCGGGAGGTGTCCGACCCCGAGGAGAAGTTCGCGGCCCAGCGCGCGCTCGTCGAGCACGTCGCGCGCGGGCGCGCAGACGACGCGCGTCTTCCCAACCAGCGCGAGCTCGACCAGACCACGATCCTCGCGATCCCGCTCGAGGAGGCCTCGGCCAAGATCCGCACCGGTCCACCGAAGGACGACGCCGAGGACATGGAGCTGCCGATCTGGGCGGGCGTCTTGCCGCTCCGAACCGTCCCTGGTGAGCCCGAGCCCGACCCCGAGCTCCGGGACGGCCTCGACCCCCCCGCCTACGTGACCGACTACCAGCGCTGACGGGACGTCGGAGCCCGGCCGTAGGGTGAGTCGGATGGGCGGCCCCCGACCCACGCTCCGCGAGAGCCTGCGCGCGCTCCCACCCGCCGCGTGGGTGCTGTTCGCCGGAACGTTCGTCAACCGGCTCGGCACGTTCGTCCTGCCGTTCATCACGCTGTACCTGACCACCCAGCAGCACTATTCGATCCCGCAGGCGGGCCTGGCGGTCGCGATGTACGGGATCGGCGGGTTCGGCGCGCAGGTCGTGGGCGGCCTGCTCACCGACCGGTTCGGGCGTCGCAACGTGATCGGGTTCTCGATGCTGGGCGCCGCCGCGCTCACGCTCGTGCTGTGGCAGGCAACGGCCCTGGCCGTGATCTACCCCGTCATGCTGGTGCTCGCGTTCGTCGCCGAACTGCACCGCCCGGCGGCGCAGGCGCTCATCACCGACCTGGTACCCAGCGAGGGTCGCGTGGCCGCCTTCGCGGCGTTCCGTCTGGCGATCAACATCGGGTGGGCATGCGGGCTCGCGCTCGGGGGACTGCTGGCCGACCGGTCGTTCGGCTACCTGTTCGTCGGCGACGCCGCCACCTCGGCCGCGTTCGGTGTGATCTCGCTCGCCGCGCTGCCGCACGGCACCCGGACCTCGCGACACGAGGAGCGTCATCTCGCGGGGGCGACGCGCACGATCATGGCCGACCGCGGGTTCCTCCTGTTCCTCGGCTCGATCCTGCTCGGCGGCGCGATCTACATGCAGAACGTCTCGACGTTCGCCCTCCACGTCCACGACCACGGGTACTCGAACGCGGTCTACGGCGCGCTCCAGGCGCTGAACGGGGCGATCGTTGTGTTCCTCGAGCTCCCGATCGCGGCGTGGACCAGGCAGCGCTCGCGAACGCACATGGTGGCCCTGGGGTCCGTGCTGATCGGCGCCGCGTTCGCGTCGCTCAGCGTCGCGACGGCCGTCGCGGCGATGGTCGCGATGGTGTTCGTCTGGACGCTCGGCGAGATCGTCGCGTCGCCGCCGGCGAGCGCGTTCGTGGCCGACCGCTCGCCCGAGCACACCCGCGGCCGGTACCAGGCGGCCCTCGGGATGATGTTCGCGCTCGGCGGGGTGATCGGTCCGGTGCTCGGCACGGTCGTCTACGCCCGGAGCCCGAACGCCCTCTGGATCGGGTGCGGTGTCGCCGGGCTGATCTCGGCCGGACTGGCGCTGGCGGCAGGACGATACCCCGCGCCGGCCCTGCCGGCGAGGTTGAGCGACCGGGTTGACGCTCCCGGGACATAGCGGGTAGATATATCGAAGCGATATACTTCCCCGATATATCGGTCCTCGCTCTCGCACCGACGGCCTGAGGGCCCGGACCACCGAACGGAAAGGACACGGATGCTGGAGCTCGCGATCCTCGGGCTGCTCAAGGAGCGGTCCATGCACGGCTACCAGCTGTCGAAGCGGCTCACGGACTCGCTCGGCGGGTTCTGGCGCGTCTCGTACGGCTCGCTGTACCCGTCGCTCAAGCGCCTCGAGCGCCAGGGCGCGGTCGAGCAGATCTTCGACAGCCAGGAGGTCGGGCGTCGAAAGAACGTGTACCGGATCACCGAGCACGGCGAGCAGCTGTTCCAGGAGCTGCTCGAGGAGACCGGACCCGAGTCCTCGGGCGAGGACAACCGGTTCCGCGTGCGGCTGGCGTTCTTCAAGTACCTGTCGCCCGAGACGCGGATCCGCCTGCTCGAGCGGCGCCGGGCGTTCCTCGAGGAGCGCCTGAACACGATCCAGGCCTCGCTCGCGACCACCAACGGCGACACGTACACGGTGTCCCTGATGCAGCACGGTCGCGAGAGCACCGAGCAGGACATCGCCTGGCTGAACGGACTCATCGCGGCCGAGCGCAACGCGGCCGAACGTCGCACCACCGAACCCAAGAGGGGGGCTTCGAAGCGCCGGACCACCACCCGGTCGCTTCGCCGAAAGGAGCGCGCAACATGAGCAAGGTTCGACTCGCGATCGTCGGCGTGGGCAACTGCGCGTCGTCGCTCGTCCAAGGACTCGAGTACTACAAGGACGCCGATCCCACCGACGCGGTCCCCGGCCTGATGCACGTGGACCTCGGCGGCTATCACATCCGCGACGTCGAGATCGTGGCCGCGTTCGACGTGGACGGCAAGAAGGTCGGCACCGACGTGGCCGAGGCGATCGCCTCCGAGCCCAACAACACGATCCGGTTCGCCGACGTGCCGCTCACCGGCGTCACCGTGCAGCGCGGGCCCACGTTCGACGGACTCGGCCGGTACTACCGCGAGACGATCGCGGAGTCCGAGCTGCCGCCGGTGGACGTGGCCAAGGCGCTGCGCGACGCGCAGGCCGATGTGGTCGTGTGCTACCTGCCCGTTGGTTCCGAGCAGGCGGCCAAGCACTACGCACAGGCCGCGCTGGACGCGCACGTGGCGTTCGTGAACTGCCTGCCGGTATTCATCTCCTCGGACAAGGCGTGGGCCTCCAAATTCGTCGAGGCCGGCGTCCCGATCGTGGGCGACGACATCAAGAGCCAGGTGGGCGCGACGATCGTGCACCGGGTGCTCACCAAGCTGTTCGAGGACCGGGGCGTGAAGCTCAGCCGGACCTACCAGCTGAACTTCGGCGGCAACATGGACTTCATGAACATGCTCGAACGCGAGCGCCTGACGTCGAAGAAGGTGTCCAAGACGCAATCGGTGCAGTCGCAGATGCGCAAGAAGCTCGACAAGCACGACATCCACATCGGGCCTTCGGATCACGTGCCGTGGCTCGAGGACCGCAAATGGGCGCAGATCCGGCTCGAGGGCCAGGCCTTCGGTGACGTGCCACTGAACGTGGAGCTCAAGCTCGAGGTGTGGGACAGCCCGAACTCGGCCGGCATCGTGATCGACGCGCTTCGGTGCGCGAAGCTCGCGCTCGACCGCGGCGTGTCCGGCCCGCTGATCGGCCCGAGCGCCTACTTCATGAAGTCGCCCCCGGTGCAGTTCAGCGACGAGGCGGCCCGGGAGATGGTCGAGCAGTTCATCCTGGGCAACGGCGCCTCCAAGGACGCGGACTGGACGGCGTTCTTCGACATCGAGAACATCGAGCCCGCCGAGGCCTGACCCGGCTCCGACGACCCACCCCCGCCTGCGGTTCCGGCTCGCGCTCGCCGAGCGCGAGGTCACCGGCCCGTCGGAGCTCAGAGGCCTGCAGCCCCCGGACGTGTCCGAGGTCGGCCGCGTGCTGCTCGCGGCCTATCGCGGCACCGTCGACGACGACGGCGAGGACGAGTCCGACGCGATCGGCGAGGTCGAGCAGACCGTGGAAGGCCAGTACGGCCCGTTCCTGCCCGAGGCGTCGTTCGTCGCCGAGGACGGCGGCCCGATCGTGGGCGGCGGCAACGCACTGCTCGCTGCGGGCCATACCGAGCTCGACCTGCTCGTGACCGAGGCGAACGAGCCGGCCGTGGCGCTCTATCGCCACCTCGGGTTCGAGCAGGTGGAACGTCTGACCGATCCTCCGCACTGACCGTCCCGCCGGCGGCGTCGCGACGTCGGCTACGGTTGGGGGAACGAGCGGAGAGGAGACCACGTGCGCACGTCACGACTGAACCCCGACACCGTTGCGCCCCCGATCGGGACGTACTCCCATTCGGTCCGTGTGGAGACGTCCGATGGAACCTTCATCTACGTGTCCGGACAGATCGCGAGCGATCCCGACGGCAACCTCGTCGCGCCCAACGACCTGCCGGCGCAGTCCGAGCGCGTCTTCGAGAACGTCAAGGCGATCCTGGAGGCCAACGGCGCGTCGTTCGCCGACGTCGTCAAGCTCCAGACGTTCATCACGACCCAGGAGGGCTGGGCGGAGATGCGCGAGATCCGGTCCCGCTATCTGACGGCCGATCTACCCGCGAGCACGGCCGTCCAGGTCGCGGCGCTCGTCGTGCCCGAGGCCGTGATCGAGGTCGACGTCGTCGCGGTGATCCCGTCGTGACCCGGGTCGCGGTGCTCGGCCTCGGCGCCATGGGCCGGGCGATCGCGGCCAGACTGCTGGGCGCCGGCCACGACCTCACGGTCTGGAACCGCACGCCCCGCCGGGACGACGAGCTCGTCGCCTCGGGCGCCCGGCGCGCGAGCTCGCCGGACGAGGCCGTCTCGGACCGTGAGGCCGTGATCACGATGGTGACGGACGGACCCGCGCTCGAGCAGGTGCTGTTCGGCGACGGCGGTGCGGTCTCGGCGATCCCCCACGACGCGACGCTGATCGAGATGTCCACCATCGGCCCCACCGCGCTCGCCTCGGTGGCCCAACGCCTGGCGCCCGTGGCCGTGCTCGACGCGCCCGTGCTCGGCAGCGTCCCGTCGGTCGAGACCGGTCGGCTCGTGATCTTCGTCGGCGGGGACCGGGAGGTGTTCGAACGTTACGCGGATCTCCTCGGCCTCCTCGGTACGACGATGTACCTGGGCGCGTCCGGCTCGGGCGCGATGCTGAAGCTCGTGAACAACGCGGCGGGCATCGCCGCGTTGGTGGCCGTCGGCGAGCTCCTCGCGCTCACGGATCGAGCCGGGCTCGATCTCGACGTCGTGCTCGACAGCATCGCGGCCGGGCCGCTCGCGTCGATGGTCGAACGCTGGCGCCCCCGCCTCAAGGAGGAAGACCAGTCCTCCTACTTCCGGCTGGCCCTGGCGCGCAAGGATCTCGCCCTCGCGTTCGACGAGGCCGAGCGGCTCGGGACGCGACTCTCGGTCCCCGAGGCCGCCGCGGCCCGCTGCGACGAGACGATCGAGGCCGGCCTCGGCGACGAGGACTTCGGCGCGGTGGTCGGGTTCCTACGTCGCTGACACCCGAACCCGGGCGCCGCCTACCATCCGCGTGTGAGGTCCACGCGCCAGCGCGCCCGAGACGCCCTCCGGAGCGAGGACTTCCGGCGGCTGTTCGCGATCCGCCTGCTCTCGCAGTCGGGGGACGGCCTGTTCCAGGCGGTCCTGATCTCCTCGGTGGTGTTCAATCCCCAGGAGCAGAACACGATCCTCGGGTTCGCGATCGCGACCCTCGTGGTGTCGCTCCCGTTCTCGATCCTCGGACCCTTCACGGGCGTGTTCATCGACCGGTGGTCGCGCCGGATGATCCTGATCGTCGCGCCCTGGCTGCGAACCGCCGCCGTCTGGACCGTCCTGTTCCAGCCGAAGTCGGCGCCCGTGCTGTTCTTCGGTGGCGCGCTCTGGGTGCTCTCGGTCAACCGCTTCTACCTCGCGACGGCCGTCACGATCGTCCCCCGCCTGGTCCCGACCGAGGACCTCCTGATCGCGAACTCCATGGCCACCGTCGGGGGAACGGTCGCGCTGCTCGCAGGCGTGTTCATCGGGGGATGGATGGCCGACCTTCTCGGGAACCCGCTCGTCGCCGCGCTCGCCGGGGCCGAGTGGGTCGTCGCCTCGCTCGTGGCCTCGCGCATCCGCAACACGTTGGTCCCGCACCATCTGCCCGACGCCCCCGTCTCCGACGAGGTCCGGCGAGTGATGCGCGAGTTCGCCGACGGGCTCACCCGCCTCACGCGTACGCCGCGGGCGCTCGGGCCCATCACCTCGATCACGCTGGATCAGGTCGGGCAGGGGATCGTGCTCGTGCTGTCGCTGTTCGTGTTCAAGGAACTCTTCAAGGAGGGCGTCGGCTCGTTCTCGAACCTGATCGGCGCGGGAGGCATCGGCGTGCTGATCGGCATCCTGACGGTCGGCAAGCTCGAAGAGAAGCTCCCCAAGGAGCGGATCGTGGCGGTGGCGTTCGTGGCGGGCGGCCTGGTGCTGATCCTGGTGTCGACCCACATCACCGCCTGGAGCGTGCTCCTGGCGAGCTTCGCCGTCGGGCTCACGTTCGCGTGGAAGAAGATCCCGGTCGATACCCTGGTGCAGGAGGCGATCCCGGACGGCTACCGGGGCCGGGTCTTCGCCGTGTACGACGTCCTGTACAACCTGTCACGCGTCGCGGCCGCGTTCCTGGCGATCCCGCTGCTGAATACGTTCGGGGTGGCATGGTCGGTCGCGATCATCGGCGTCGCCTTCCTCCTGTGGGCACCGGTCCTCCCGCGCTGGATCGGTCGCATCCCGGACGTCTCGCTCCGCTTCTACGAGGGCGGGCGTGCCGAGGAGGAGCCGCGCGCGATCGTCTGGGGTGGGGTGGAGGAGGCCGTGGAGGTCGAGCGGCGCTCGCTGGAGGAGACCGACGGCATCCGCCGCATGCGCTACCGCCTGCGCATGCAGGACGGGACGATCGTGGACGTCTCGAGGGTCGAGCCCGGCGGGACGTGGACCCTCGAACGGGAACTCGGGTAGCCCCGTCGCGGTCTGGTTTCGCGAACCGGGCTTCCCAAGCACGAACCGGGTGATACAACTTGCGGCATGTCCGCAGACCCCAACCAACCGGCCCCGCCTCCGCCCCCGCCCGAGCCGACGGCTCCCCTGCCCGGGGAGCCCGCCGGCCCACCAGACGGCGGGGACGGCCGGTCGTTCTGGGTCATCGTCGCGATCGTCGTGGCGATCCTGGTGGTGGCGGGCGTGGTCGCCGCGGTCTCGCTGACCGGCAACGACGAGCCGGCCGTCACGACGGGCCCGACCGGGGCCACGGCCGTGACGGGTCCGACCCAGCCGAGCGGACCCACGGCGACCGGATCGACGGGCGGCACCGGCCCCACGGAGCCGACCTCCGAGGATCTAGGCTGCGGGACCTCGGCTCCCGAGACGCTCCCGGACGGGAGGTACTTCGGGTTCGTGAAGGACGTGGACACCGCATCGGGGACGATGTCGTTCGACCTCGCGTGCTTCTACACGGGCGACGAGGCCAACCAGCAGGCCGCCATGCGCGGCGACGAGGTCCCGGTGCCGAACGACGTCTACATCGTCAACGACAACCCGAAGGTCCGCGACATGACGCTCTCGCCGTCGCCCGAGCTCCTGCTGATCGACTGGAACACGTGCTGCAAGACCAGATCGGGTGCCACGCTCGATGGGTTCGCGACCGCGATCGACGGCAAGGGGTTCACCGAGATCGACGGCTGGAAGTACAACGGCCAGAACTCGCCGTACTGGGTCACGATCGAAGGCGGCGACGTCGTGTTGGTCGAGGAGCAGTTCCTGCCGTGAGTCGGCTGCGAGGCCCCGGTCTCGCCGCGCTCGTCGCGTTCGCGCTCGCGGCGTGCGGCACCCCTGACGATGGCAGCGGCGCTGCGGCCCCCGCCGCGAGCACCTCGCCGAACGCGACCGCCCCATCGCCGAGCCCGGCCGGTCCGTCTCCGAGCCCGACCGGTGCGTCGGGCGAGACCGGTGCCGGAGGCGGGCCGGTCGAGCGCTCCGGGTTCAAGGGCAAGATCGACGCGCTTCCCGGCGGGCTCGCGGCCCAGATGCGAGGGACGACGTGGAAGCCCGGCTGCCCGGTCCCGCTCGAGGACCTTCGGATCCTGCACTTCAACTACTGGGGGTTCGGCGGCAACATCGAGCGCGGCCCGATGGTCGTCAACGCCTCCGCGGCCGAGGACGTGCTCTGGGTCTTCCACCAGCTGTTCGACGCGCGGTTCCCCATCAAGCGCGTCGGTCTCTCGACGCCGTTCCACCCGAAGTCGTTCGCGGAACACCGTCGTATCACCAGCAACCGGAGCGTGACGGCCTCCTTCAACTGCCGGCCCGTGGTGACCGCGCTCGGGCCTGCGGATACGTTCTCGCAGCACGCGTACGGCCTGGCGATCGACCTCAACCCGCTCCAGAACCCGTATGTGACGGCGGACGGGTTCGTGCGGAACCGAGCCGCCGAACCCTACCTGGACCGCTCCCGGAACCTCGAGGGCATGATCCACCAGGACGACGTGGTGTTCCGTTCGTTCGCCGCGATCGGGTGGTCGTGGGGCGGCGACTGGAGCGGAGACAAGGACTACATGCACTTCTCACGGTCGGGCACGTAAGCGGATCGTGCCGCGAGACTGGGACGCCGCCACCTACGACCGGATCGCCGATCCGCAGGTCCGCTGGGGCACGGCCGTGCTCGACCGGCTGGAGTTCGACGGTGACGGCACGGTCATGGACGCCGGCTGCGGTTCGGGCCGCGTGACCGAGCTCGTGGCCGAGCGCTTCCCGAACGCGGAGATCCTGGCGCTCGACGGCTCGGCGTCGATGATCGAGCAGGCCCGCGGGCGGCTCGGACGGTTCGGCGACCGGGTCACGTTCGTGCTCGCCGACCTGATGCACCCCCTCCCGGTGGCCGAGCCCGTGGACGCGGTGTTCTCGACCGCGACGTTCCACTGGGTTCCCGACCACGAGGCGCTGTTCGCGAACCTCGCGGGCGCGATGCGTCCGGCCGCCCGGCTGATCGCCCAGTGCGGCGGGGCCGGGAACCTGACCTCGGTGGTCCGGGTGCTGGACGAGCTCGGGGCCGACACGTTCAGCGGCAAGGTGTTCGCGACGCCGGAGGAGACCCAGGCGCGCCTGCGACGGACCGGGTTCGCGGACATCGAGTGCTGGCTCCACACCGAACCCACCAGGTTCGAGAGCCTCGACGCGCTCGAGACCTTCCTGCGGACGGTGGTGCTCGGCGAGCACGTGCACGGCATGAGCGACGAGGATGCGGCGGCCTTCACGCACGCGGTCGCGTCTCGGCTGGCCGGGTTCGAGCTGGACTACGTGCGGCTGAACATCGGCGCGACACGCGCTGGGTAGCGGGTCAGGCGGACGCGACCTCGGCCGGGCCCGCCGGAACGGCGCCGACCTTGAGGGTCTCGGCGCTCCCGCGACGCGCGAGCAGCCACAGCCCGGCCAGGCCCGTCACGAGCGCGATCACGCCGCCGGCCGCGAGCGCGATCCGCGGGTTCGCGTGCTCCCCGACCCAGCCCGCGATCGGCGCGCCGATCGGCGTCGTGCCCAGGAACACGATTCCGTACAGGGCCATCACACGGCCGCGCATCTCCGGTCGCGCCGTGAGTTGCAGGGTCGAGTTCGCCGTGACAAAGAAGATGATCGAGGCCACGCCGAGCGGCACCATCATGAGCACCGCCACGTCCAGCGTCGGGGCGAACGCCACCAGCGTCGTGACGATGCCCACGGCGACGGCCGCCCACGCCAGAGGGCGCTCGCCCGGACGCGGCTTGGCGGCCATGAACAGCGCTCCGGTCAGCGAGCCCACCCCCGTGACCGCCAGGATCAGGCCGAGCGTGCCGGCGTCGCCGTGGAACGTTCCCCTGGCGAACAGCGGCATCAGCACCGAGTAGTTGAACGAGAACAGGAACAGGACCGACATCAGCACGAGCGGACGGCGGAGCTCACCGGTCCGCCACGCGTAGCGGAGGCCCTGACGGATCGCGCCGGCCTCCCGCGGGGCGCGGTTGGGCCGAAGCTCCGATGTGCGCATCGCGAGCAACGCCCCGATCACGGCGATGTACGAGATCGCGTTGAGGAAGAAGCACCACGAGATGCCGAGGGTCGCGATCAGGACGCCGGCAAGAGCCGGGCCCACGATCCGCGTGCCCGTCATCACGGCGCTGTTGAGGCTCACGGCGTTCGGCAGGTCCCGGGGCTCCACCATCTCGGCGAAGAAGCTCTGCCTCGTCGGCTGGTCGATCGAGGTCACGATCCCCTGCAACAGCGAAAGGGAATAGACCATCCACACCTGAACGACCCCTGAGGCCACGAGCGTCCAGAACGCGACCGCCAGGGTGGCGAACGCGATCTGCGTTCCGAGCAGGATCCGCCGCTTGTCGTGCCGGTCGGCGAGCGCGCCCCCGAACGCCCCAAGGAACAGCATCGGCCCGAACCCGAGCGCGGTGTCGATGCCGAGCGCGACCCCGCTGCCGGTCAGCTGCAGGACCAACCAGGCCGCCGCCACCATCTGCATCCAGGTACCGCTGACCGAGATCGCCTGCCCGGTGAAGAACAGGCGGAAGTTCCGCGAATGGCCCACCGCGTGGAACGTCCGATGGACCGCAAGCCCGACCCTGGTCACGGGCGCCCCCCCGTCTCGTGGTGCGCCTCAGTGAAGCGCTCGAGCACGTCGGCGGCGGCCTCGAGCGTGGCGATGTCGCGCGCGTCCAGGCCCCGCAGCGCGCGGGCGAGGAACGCCTCCTTGCGCCGGCGGCTACGTTCGAGCAGGCGTCGGCCGTCGGGCGTGACCTTGACCCAGGCCACCCGCCCGTCCTCGGCGTCGGCCTCGCGCAGCACCAGGCCGGCCGCGACGAGCGCCGCGACGATCCGGGTCATGGTGGGCGGCTGGACCTGCTCGGCCGCGCACAGATCCCGCATCGTGACGGGGCCCTGGCGTTCGGCCGACGACAGGGCCGAGAGCATCGAGGGCGTGATCCCGGCCTCGGCCTCCTGGCGGAGGCGGCGGGCCAGGCGGGTCACCGCCAGGCGGAGCCTGGCGGCGAGTTCGGCGGTGTCGGGTGCGCGGGTGGCCACGCTCCCATGATACCCGAAGATAGTTTGCTTTGCTAATTAGCCTGGCGAACGACCTAGATGAAGAGCTGGATCGCGCTCTCCTTCATCTCGAGCAGGGCGGTGGCGGCCCCGATCGGCTCGTCCACGCCGTCGATCAGGTCTTCGACGCCGATCCCCATCAGGTCCATCGTCATCTGGCAGGGGATCAGGCGCACGCCCATGTCGCGGGCGAGCTGGAGCAGCTCGCTGGGGTGCGGGGTCTTGTAGTCCTCGGCCACCTTGCCGAGCATCCACGGCCCCATGCCGGCGAAGTTGTACCGGGAGAGCTTGGCCTTGGAGGTCGAACCCGGGTTCATCTGTCCGAGCGCCTTGGTCATCCAGTCCTTGCCGGTCTTGCGGCGCCGCTCGGGCTTCACGAGTGCGAACAGGCCCCAGAACGTGAAGAAGACGCTGACCTCCATCGCCGAGGCGGCCGCGGTGGTCGACAGGATCAGGGTCGGCCACACGCGGTCCAGGTGCCCGTCCCAGGCGACGATCGTGATCTTGTTCTTCTTGTTGATCTGATTGGATTCGCGCTCGGCGAGCGCCTGATCGATCAGCTCGCGCAGCGCGGCGGTGTCCTGGGTCGTCGTCTCGATCGTCTGGCTCATCGGGTCACGCCTTCCGGATCACGTAGCGGAACACGCCCTGGGACTCCCCGGACTCGAGCAGCTCGTTGCCCGAGAGCGTGGCCCACGAGGGGACGTCCGACTTGGAGCCGGGGTCGGTGGCCAGGAGTTCGAACAGGTCGCCCGAGCGGCCATCGCGGAGCGCCTTGTGCAGGGCGACGAGCGGGCCGGGGCACGACTGCCCTCGCGCGTCGACGGTAGCGGTGATGACGTCCATGGAACGGAGCCTCCTTGGGGATCGATCCGGGGTGGGTTCGGGGTGCCGGTGGGGCGCGGCCTAGCGGCCGGCGCCGGGCACCCAGGGACAGCAGCAGCGGTCGGGGATCATGGCCCCGACGAGTCCTCGGCAGCGTGTCCGGATCATGGCAACTGCAAATGCTATCGGCCCGGTGGAAATCATCGCAACCGGTCCCCGGCACCCAGAATCGCCACGTCCGCAGGATCCGGTACCCGGCTGGACCACGACGTTCTCGACAGGGAGTGAGGAAGCGGACTCGTTCGTCGAGTGCGGGCACGTCACGCTGAGCTGAGCCCTACAGCACCCGGACTCGCGACGGCGGCCACCACACCGCCACGACGCGCCCTCTGACCAGATCCGCGGGTACGGTGCCGAACGACCGGCTGTCGGTCGAGCTCGAGGGGTCGTCGCCCTGCACCCACAGGCCCTCGATCGCCTCCGTCCCGTCGGGGGCGCGGTCGCCGGGGAGACTCACGACGCGCTTGACCATCTCGAACCCGGGTCGCTCCGGGTGCTCTACCACGACGACGTCGCCGGGCCGGGCGCGTTCGGGGACGACGGCAAGCGCCCAGTCGCCCGGCTCGAGCGTCGGCCGCATCGAGGATCCGGACACTTCGATCCGGAACGGCCTCCATCGCCGGAACCCGTACGCCGCAGCGAGGACGAAGAGGACGGCGGCGAACGCGACCTTCCGCGATCTCCCGCGCCGGTGGTAGGTTCGAGAGATCGGAAGCCCATCCGTTCGAAGGAGGGGAGCCATGCTGAGAGCTTCGCTCAGGCCCCGGCGCGTCGTCCACGCGCACTGCGATCTGCCGTGCGGCGTCTACGACCCGGCGCAGGCGCGTGTGGAGGCCGAGTCGGTCAAGGCGATCCAGACGCGGTACCAGGACGCCGAGAAGTTCAAGACCGCCGGCGAGTCGGTGGAGGACTACCGGATACGCGCGCTCGCCATCAAGGAGGCGCGCGCTGACCTGGTCAAGGAGCACCTGTGGGTGCTGTGGACCGACTACTTCAAGCCCGAGCATCTCGAGAAGCATCCGCAGCTGCACGACCTGTTCTGGAAGGCCACCAAGGAGGCGGGTCTGGCGAAGAAGGCGCAGGACCCCGCGCAGGGCCAGAAGTTGCTCGACGCGATCGAGGAGATCGACCAGGTCTTCAAGGCCACCAAGTCCTGACGGTGACGTTCGGAACATCGACAGAGGGCGGAGCCGAAGGCTCCGCCCTCTGTCGTCGCCGGCCCCCTGCATAGACTCGCCGCGTGAAGGACATCGGGCTCGTCGGACGTCCCTTCAGCGGCAAGTCCACGCTGTTCACCGCCCTCACCCGGACCGGCGGCCACGGGGGCCAGGCCAACCATGCGGTCGTACCCGTCCCCGACCCCCGCGTCGACGTGCTCACCGACCTGGAGCGCTCCGCCAAGACCGTGCACGCGCAGGTCGGGTTCGTGGACGTCCCCGGCGGGACCTCGTCGGCGCAGGGCATCGCGAAGCTGCGCGAGACCGACGCGCTCGCGATCGTCGTGCGGTGCTTCGGTCCGGACGCGAAGCCCGCGACCGAGCTCAGTGACGTCCGCGCGGACCTGATGCTGTCCGACCAGGCCGTGATCGAGCCCGCGCTGGAGAAGGCCGGCAAGCGCGCGCGGGGCAGGCCGGGGATCGAGGTGGAGGCGCTCGCGGCCGCCAACGACGCGCTCGCGGCCGAGACCCCGCTCTCCGACGCCGGCCTGGCGAAGGAGCTTTTGCGCGAGCTGAGGCCGATCGCGCCGCTCACGCTGAAGCCGTCGGTCGTCCTCGCGAACCTCGAGGAGGGGACGGAGGTCCCCTCCGACCTGCCCGAGGGGACGGTCGGCGTCTACGCATCGATCGAGGCCGAGACGGCCGAGATGGACCCGGAGGAGGCGCGGGCGCTGCTGGACGAGTTCGGCGTGCACGAGCCGGGGCTCGAAACCGTGATCCGGGCCGGCTACCGTGCGCTCGACCTCATCACGTTCCTCACCACGGGCGAGGACGAGACGCGCGCGTGGGAGGTGCGAAGCGGCGCCACGGCGCCGGAAGCGGCCGGAGTGATCCACTCGGACCTCGAACGCGGCTTCATCCGCGCCGAGGTCGTCTCCTACGACGACCTTGTAGCGGCCGGTTCGATGGACGCGGCCAAGCAGAAGGGAACGGTGCGGGTCGAGGGCAAGGACTACGTCGTGCGCGAGGGCGACGTCCTGCACGTGCGCTTCTCGGTCTAGCGGCACCGTTCCCGTCGTAGCGAGACCGACCACGTAGAGTGGGGAATCCATGGCCGAGACCACCCACGCCCCCGAGGCTGCCGAGCAGCCCGAGGATCCACGTCCGGATCACGCCTCGGCGGACGCGTCCTCCGGGTTCGGGCCGGTAGCGGGGACGGCGACCACCGACGAGCCGAAGCAGCAGAGGGACGGGTCCAGGGCCGACAGCCCCATGCGTCGCATCGTCGGGTCGACGCCGTTCCTGATCGTCGTCGCGCTGTTCGTGGCGATCCTGGTCAAGACGTTCGTGATCCAGGCGTTCTACATCCCGTCCGAGTCGATGGTGCCCACACTCGAGGTCGGGGACCGGGTCTTCGTCAGCAAGTTCATGTTCGACGGCGGCGACGTGGCACGCGGCGACGTGATCGTGTTCGAGAACCCGAACCCCGGCGAGGTGCCCGATCGCGGCGCCGTGAGCGGGTTCCTGCACTGGCTGGGCGAGGGGATCGGGTTCGCGCAGCCGGAGAACGAGGATTTCATCAAGCGGGTGATCGCGCTCCCCGGCGAGACGATCGAGATCCACGACCACACGGTGTTCATCGACGGCCAACCGTTGGCCGAGCCATACTTGACGAAGGCCGCCAAGCAGTCGATGGCCGATTTCTCGCCCCACAAGGTTCCGCCCGACGAGCTGTTCGTGATGGGCGACAACCGCGGCAACTCGGCGGACAGCCGGTTCGGACTCGGGACCGTGCCCTTCGACAAGGTGATCGGCAAGGCGTTCGTCATCATCTGGCCGCCGTCGCACATCGGCGGGCTGAACTAGGGCTCGCTCAGCCGGGCGACCGCGGTGCGCCGGTGCCGACCGGGCGTTCGGGCGGCAGGAACAGTCGGGCGAGCGACCACACCAGTCCCGCGATCCCGAACCCGGCCAGCCAGACGATCAGCGGCGGTGGGTAGAGGGCGAAGAACTCCCGCGCCGCGGGGATCGCCATGACCAGCAGGAACAGTCCCGGCATCGCCCACACGAGCACGAGGCGCCACATCGTGAGCGGCGACGCGATCACGGTCAGGATCAGGAACCCGACGAAGATCAGCACCATCGTGGCCGCGGTGCGGGCCTCGGCCAGCGAGATCCCCGGCTCGTTCTTCGCCAGCACGTAGCCGAGGAACGTGGCGACCGCGGCCAGCGCGCCGGCCGGGATCGTGAAGCGCAGCACGCGTTCGAGGAAGCCGGGACGCGCGCGCTCTTCGTTCGGCGCCAGGGCCAAGAAGAACGACGGGATCCCGATCGTGAGCGCGCCGATCAGCGTCAGCTGCCGCGGCAGGAACGGGAACTCCAGCCCGACCACGCCGACGCCGAGCGCGATCAGCATCGCGTACACGGTCTTCGTGACGTACAGGTTCGAGGTGCGCTCGATGTTGCCCAGCACACGCCGGCCCTCGCCCACCACCGACGGCAGTGGGTCGAAGGTCGAGTCCAGCAGCACAAGCTGGGCGACCGCCCGCGTCGCCGAGCTCCCCGAACCCATCGCGATGCCGATGTCGGCGTCCTTGAGAGCGAGCACGTCGTTCACGCCGTCGCCGGTCATCGCCACGACGTGACCGCGCGACTGCAACGCCTCCACCATCGAGCGCTTCTGCTGCGGCGTCACGCGGCCGAAGATCGAGTGGGTCTCCAGGATCTCGGCGAGCGCGTCGGGTTCGGTAGGAAGACCCTGCGTATCGAAGGGTTCGCCGGCGCCGGGCAGCCCGACCCGGCGGGCGACGGCGGCGACGGTGTCGGGGTGGTCGCCGCTGATGACCTTGACCGAGACGTCCTGCTGGTCGAAGTAGGCGAGCGTCTTCGAGGCCGTCTCCCGGACGCGGTCGGTCAGGACCACGAAGGCCGCGGGCACGATCGGGTCCGGGCGATGCTCGCCGTCCAGGGCCGCGTCGGTTCGAGCCAGGAGCACCACGCGACGACCGGCCTCGGCGTGCTCGCGAGCGCGATCGAGGTGCTCGCGCTCGGCAGGGCCCAGTAGCACGTCAGGGGCTCCGAGCACCCAGCTGCCCTTGGTACCGAACGCGGCCCCGCTCCACTTGCGCACCGAGGAGAACGGCACGGTCTTGCCGGCCGACCAACCCACGGGGCGATGCTCGAACGACTCCCCGATCGCCAAGAGGGTCGCGTTCGGATGTGGGTCGGAGGCGGCGAGCGCGGCCAGCGCCTGCTCGTTCGTCCCGTCCTCCCCAAGCTCCTCCACGTGATCGACGACGAGCCGTCCCTCGGTGAGGGTGCCCGTCTTGTCGATGCACAGCACGTCCACGCGGGCGAGCGCCTCCACGGCGGGCAGCTCCTGCACCAGCACCCGGCGCCGCCCGAGCCGGACGACGCTCACGCCGAACGCCACGCTCGTCAGCAGCACCAGCCCTTCCGGCACCATGGCCACGGTGGCGGCGACGGAGCCGCGGATCGCCTCGTGGACGTCGTCGTTCGCACGGAACTGGCTGAACGCGACCAGGGCGGCCGTCGGGATCAGGAGCCACGTGACGATCCGCAGGATCTTGTCGATCCCGCTACGTAGCTCCGAACGCGTGAGGCCGAACCGGCGTCCCTGTTCGGCGAGCCGCGCCGCATAGGCCTCCTTGCCGACGCGGGTCGCGCGGAACCGGCCGTCGCCCGCGGCCACGAACGATCCCGACATGACCTCGTCGCCGGGCGCCTTCAACACGGGTTCGGACTCGCCGGTGAGCAGGGATTCGTCCACCTCGAGCCCCGTGGACTCGAGGACCTCGCCGTCCACGACGATCTGGTCGCCGGGCTGCAGCGCGAGCACGTCGTCCAGGACGCACTCGTCGAGCGGGATCTCGCTCACGTCCCCCTCGCGCACGACGCGCGCGCGGGGGGCCGTGAGCACCGCCAGCGAGTCAAGCGTGCGCTTGGCCGCCAGCTCCTGGTAGATCCCGATACCGGCGTTGGCGATCAGGACGAATCCGAACAGCGCATCCTGGATCGGCCCGACGATCAGGATCACGACCAGGAGCGAGCCGAGCAGCGCGTTGAACCGCGTGAAGACGTTCGCGCGGACGATCTGCCCGACCGTGCGCGAGGGCACGACCGAGATATCGTTGACCTGTCCGCGCGCCCGGCGTTCGGCGACCTGCTCGCGGGTGAGGCCGTCGAACGAGGTGGGCACGTCCGCCGGCGCGGTCAGCCGCCGCGTTCGCGTTCGCCAGCCCACCAGTCGTCGAGCAGCCGGTAGGCCTCGTCCGGTTCGATGAGGCCGCGCTCGAGCCGGACCTCCATCAGCATCTCGAGCGCGCGGCCGACCACGGGGCCGGGCTCGACGCCCAGGTGCTCCATCACCTGCGTGCCGTCCAGCGGTGGCCGCATGGCCTGCAGGTTCTCCTCCTCGGCCAGGCGGGCGATCCGTTCCTCGAGATCGTCCTGGAGCGCCTCGAGCTTCTTGGCCTTGAACGGGTTCTGCGTCGTGCAGTCGGCGCGCGTGAGCTGGTTCAGCCGGTCCAGCAGCGGGCCGGCATCCCGGACGTAGCGTCGCACCGCGCTGTCGCTCCACTCGGTGTAGCCGTGGAAGCGCAGATGCAGCTCGACCAGCCGCTCGACGTCGTCCACCACCGACGAGGGGTATCGCAGCGCCTGGAGCCGGGCGCGGGCCATGCGCGCGCCCACCACCTCGTGGTGGTGGAACGTCACGCCGTCGGGCGTGATCTCGCGCGTCCTCGGCTTGCCGACGTCGTGCATCATCGCGGCCAGCCGCAGCGTGAGGTCGTCGCGGTCGCACGTGTCGATCACGGCCAGCGTGTGCTGGAACACGTCCTTGTGCTTGTGCACCGGATCCTGTTCGAGCCGCAGCGCCGAGAGCTCCGGCAGGAACTCCTCTGCCAGGCCGGTCCGCACGACCAGCTCGAGCCCGACCGCGGGCGAGGGCGACAGCAGGAGCTTCGATAGCTCGTCGGCGATCCGCTCCGCCGAGACGATCGCGAGCCGGTCGCGCATCCGCTCGATCGCCTCGACGACGCGAGGGGCGGGCGTGAGCTCGAGCTGCGAGGCGAACCGGGCCGCGCGCAGCATCCGGAGCGGGTCGTCGGAGAACGCGATCTCGGGATCGAGCGGCGTGTCGATCCGCTTGACGGCCAGATCCTTCACGCCGCCGAACGGGTCGACGAACTCGCCCTCGGGCAGCCGAACGGCCATCGCGTTCACCGTGAAGTCGCGCCGCGACAGGTCCGTGCGCAGGTCCTTGCCGAACGTGACCGCGGGCTTGCGATGCTCCTCGGCGTAGACCTCCTCGCGGAAGGTCGTGATCTCCAGGACGCGTTCGGCACGCCGGGCGCCCACGGTCCCGAACCTCACCCCGACCAGGTAGAGCCGCTCGGCCCAGCCGCGCAGGATCTTCGTGGTCTCGGCGGGCACGGCGTCGGTGGCGAAGTCCAGGTCGACGAGGTCCCGGTGCAGCAGCAGGTCCCGGACGCCGCCGCCCACCAGGTACAGCTCGCGGCCGGCCAGGCGGAAGCGTTCGCCCAGTTCGGTGGCGACGGGGGGGATCTCGAGGAGCGCGCCGCCGTTCGGACGCGACCGGTCGGCCATGACGGGCTCAGGATACCCCTGCGTACCAGGGCTCCTGGGGTAGCGTCCGGGCCGTGTCGTTCGCGGAGTACCTCGGCTTCGTCTGGACCGTGCCGAACACGGTGATCGGCCTCCTGCTCGGCCTGTTGACGTTCCAGGCGCCCCGGGCGCACGGCGGCGCGATCGTGTTCGATCGCACGCCGCGTGGGCTCACCAGGGTCCTGCGCTCGATGCATCGCACGGCGATGACCGTGGGCTTCGTGATCGTGGCCGCGGTGCCGGTCGAGGGCCGGCTCCTCGTGCACGAACGTCACCACATCCGCCAGTACATGGCCTGGGGGCCGTTCTTCATCCCGGTCTACCTGCTGCTGGCGATCCCGTTCGGGTACCGCAGGCATCCGATGGAACGCGCGGCGCGGCGGGCGGCCGGCGAGGAGGGCTAGTCGACCGGCTGCAGCGCGTTCGAACCGCGCAGCATCGAGCCACGCAGCGCCAGGACGAAGTCGTGGGGGCTGGTCGAAGCCGTCCTCGCGTCCTCCTCGTTCACCAGTCCCCGGTCCACCAGGTGCACCAGCGCCTGGTCGAACGTCTGCATCCCGTAGAAGGTGCCCTCGCCGATGATGTCGCGGATCTCGCCGGTCGCGTCGGGGTCGATGATCCGGTCGTATACGCGGCCCGTGGACACCAGGACCTCGACGGCCGGGACACGCCCCTTCCCGTCCGACCTGGTCACGAGGCGCTGCGACACGATCCCGCGCAGCGCGCCGGCGAACGAGGTCCGGACCTCGCGCTGCTGCGTCGGCGGGAACAGGTCGAGCAAGCGGTTGATCGTCTCGGTCGAGTCGATGGTGTGCATCGTCGAGATCACGAGGTGCCCCGTCTCGGCCGCCTGGATCGCCGAGAGCGCGGACTCGGGGTCGCGGATCTCGCCAACGAAGATCACGTCGGGGTCCTGACGCACGACGTGGCGGAGCGCCGCCGCGTACGAACCGGTGTCCAGGCCCACCTCTCGCTGCTGGATGATCGCCCGGTCGTCGTCGTGCACGACCTCGATCGGGTCCTCGATCGTGACGATGTGCGCGCGGCGGGTCCGGTTGATGTGCCCGATCATCGAGGCGATCGTCGTGGTCTTGCCCGTCCCCGTCGGGCCCGTCACGAGCACCAGGCCGCGGCTCGAGTCCGCGAGCTCGGCGATGACCGGCGGTAGCATGAGCTCCTCGACGGTCGGGACCTCCGAACGGACCCGCCTGATCGCAAGCCCCACCGTCGAACGCTGACGGAACACGTTGATGCGGAACCGGCCGACGCCGGCCATCGTATGGCCGAAGTCCGCCTCGTTGGTGTCCTCGAACTCGCGCCGCTTGTGCTCGGGCATGAGTGCGACCGCGGCCGCCTCGGTGTCGGCGGCCGACATGGCCGCGAACGCGGTCGGGTCCAGCTCTCCGTCCACGCGGACGAAGGGCACGTTGCCGGCCTTCAGGTGGAGGTCGCTCGCCCCCACCTCGACCATGTGCCTGAGCAGCGCGGTGACGTCCATGCCTGTCCTACTCCGCCTCCCGGTCGTGCTCGAGTGGCTCGAGGCCCTCGAGCCCCTCCCTCATTCTTCGGCGCACGGCGAGCAACTTTGAGCCCCCGATCAGAAGAAGCAGGACGGCCAGGATGGCCAGGCCTATCGGGGTGGCGTACCTCTGCCAGCGCTCGTAGCTGGCCCCCAGCGCGTAGCCGAGCACGGAGTGCCCGACCCCCCAGATCACCGCCCCGGCCACGTCGTAGACGATGAAGCGCCTCCACTCCATGTGGGCCACCCCGGCCACGATGAACCCCACGCTCCGGACCACGGGCACGAACCGGCCAAGGAACACCGTCTTGCCGCCGTGTCGGCGGTAGTAACCCTCGGCCGCCTCCAGGCGCTCGGGCGTGATGAACAGCCGTCGGCCGTGGCGTTCGAGGAACCCCCGGCCGTACCGGCGGCCGATCCAGTAGCCGAGGTTGTCGCCCAAGATCGCCCCGACGACCGCGACGAACGCGACTGCGGGCAGCCAGAGCTCGCCGAGGCGCGCATAGAATCCGCCGATGATGACCAGGGTCTCGCCGGGGACGATGACGCCCGCGCCCACCGAGTTCTCCAGGAACGTGGCGATGAAGACGATGAGGTATCCCCACGGCGGCTCCATGTACGGCCGCAGGAGATCGATGATGCGGTCGAGCACGGGGGCAACCTACAGGAAGCCCCGGGGCTGATGGAGTCGCGCAGCGAGGTCTCGGCCGGCGGCGTCGTGTACCGGCGCGAGGACGACGCGATC
>Ga0114129_10003585_pt1 | contig 21850 bp, 18 predicted proteins | sample RhiMetdeltSRZDD1_FD_80071 | JGI IMG/M metagenome (GOLD analysis project Ga0114129, IMG submission 80071) | Populus rhizosphere microbial communities from Tennessee, USA - Rhizosphere MetaG P. deltoides SRZDD1 (version 2) (version 2) | ecosystem: Host-associated > Plants > Roots > Rhizosphere >... | reverse complement strand
CGCCCTGCTGGCGCTCGAGCTCGCCGCGGAGGCCGGGGCCGAGCTGTCCGTCGTGCCCCTCTTCGAGACGATCGCCGACCTCCGCGCCGCGGCGACGACGGTCGAAGCGCTGCTCGACGAGCCGCGGTTCGCCGGGCTCAGCGACGCGCCGAGAAGCCGGAGCGAGGTGATGGTCGGCTACTCGGACTCGGGCAAGGACGGCGGGTACCTGACCGCGCAGTGGGAGATCTTCCGCGCCCAGGAGCGGCTCGCGGCCCTGGCTGCGGAACGCGACATCGAGCTGACGATCTTCCACGGCCGCGGCGGCAGCACGGGGCGCGGGGGAGGGCCGACGCACGCGGCGATCCTGGCCCAGCCGGCGGGGCATCCGCCCGGGCGGTTGAAGCTCACCGAGCAGGGCGAGACCGTGTCCTTCAAGTACGGGCTCCCCGGCCTCGCCTACCGGAACCTGGAGGCCGCGCTGGCCGCGACGCTCCTCGCCGCGTTCCCGGAGGTCGCCGGCTCGCGGCCGCCCGACGGCGCGCCCGAGACCGTCCAGCGCCTGTCGGAGGCGGCGTTCCGCGCCTATCGCTCGCTCGTGTGGGAGGACGAGCGGTTCGAGGAGCTCTTCCGCCGGTTCACGCCGATCGAGGAGCTCGCGCTCCTGGAGATCGGCTCGCGGCCGGCGCGGCGGCCCGAGGGCGGGGAGCTGCTGGCCTCGCTCCGTGCCATCCCGTGGGTCTTCGCGTGGACCCAGAACCGCTGCATCCTTCCGGCCTGGTACGGGTGCGGCACGGCCTTCGCCGGCGCCGACATCACCGAGCTGCGCCGCCTCTACCGCGGCTGGGCGTTCTTCCGCTCGCTGGTCGAGAACCTGGAGATGACGCTCGCGAAGTCGAGCCTCGAGATCGCTGCTGGCTATCTCGACCTGGTCGACGACGTGAGCCTCTGGAAGCCCATCCGCGCCGAGCACGAGCGGACGGTCGCGGCCGTGAAGGAGATCGTCGAGACCGAGGAGCTCCTCGACCGCCATCCGGTCATCCAGCGCTCCATCCGCCTGCGCAACCCGTACGTCGATCCGATGAACGCGATCCAGGTCGAGCTCCTCCGCCGCTGGCGCGAGACCGGCGACGAGGAGGTCAAGCGCCCGCTGCTCCGTTCGATCGCGGGCATCGCGGCGGCCCTCCGGAACACGGGGTGACTACCAGCGCGAGAGCGCCTGGGCCACGTCTTCGAGGCTCGCCAGGCTGTGGCCGCTCCAGAAATGGTCGACGTGGGGAAGCGCGGCCTTCATGCCGCGGGCGAGCGGCTCGTACGCCGGGTCTTCCTTGAGTGGGTTCAGCCAGACGACACGGTAGGCAAGGCGTGAGAGGCGGGCCATCTGGTCCGCGAGCAGGTCGGGGTCGCCCACCTCGAGCCCGTCGGAGCAGATGACGACGACCGCGCCGCGCGCGAGGCCGCCGTGGCCGTACTCGTCGAGGAAGCGCTTGAGCGACTCGCCGATGCGCGTGCCGCCGTCCCAGTCGACCACCTCGGCGGCGGCGCGCGAGAGCGCCTCGTCTGGGTCGGACCCCTCGAGCTGGCGCGTCACGCGGGTGAGTCGGGTGCCGAAGCAGAACGCCTCCCAGCGCCGGTCCGAGCGCAGCGCCGCATGCGCGAACATGACGAGCGCGCGCGAGTAGGCGTCCATCGACCCGGAGACGTCGAGGAGCAGGATCAGCCGCCGGGAACGCTTCCGCCGGCGCCGCCAGGCGCGCTCGAGCGGCTCGCCGCCCGTGCGGAACGAGCGCCGGATGGTCTTGCGGAGATCCGGCGATCCACCGCGGGCGGGCTCGCGTCGGCGCGTCCTGCGCCGCGGCACCGCCAGGTCGATCCTCTCCATCAGCTCGGCGAGCTGGGAGAGCTCGTCCTTCGAGCAGCGCGAGAAGCTCTTTTCGCGCAGCAGCTCCACCGGGCTCGCGAGCCCCACGTCCGCCTCCGCCTCGACCTGGACGCGGATGCGGATCGGCGGGCCCTGGGACGGCTGGGGGGGCCCGAAGAAGGCGCTGAAGATCGCGTCGTAGGTCGGGATCTGCTCGGGTCGCGAGAGCAGCGTGGCTCGTCCCGCCCAGTAGAGCTCGCCTGGCTGGAGGAGCGTTGCCGCCTGCGAGAGCGAGGCGACGCGGTCGGGCCCCACCGGCAGGCCGGCGTCGCGTAGCGCGCGCCCGAAGCGGACGAGGGTCTCGACAGGATCATGGCTCTGCTCTTCAAGCACGGTTGCATTCTCCCGAACACGTCTAGTCGGAGAACGTGACTCCTGTTACGATCGTGGTTCCGTGCTCGCTGCGCGCACGATCGCGGTGGGGTCTGTCGTCTCCTTGCTTGGAGCGGGCGCGGCCGAGGCGCGCGGCGACGACTCACGGATCTTGTTTGCGTCGACGCGTCCAGCGGCGGAGATCCATGTCATGAACGCCGACGGCACGGGCAAGACCCGCGTGACGCATCGCGCGCCTGGCGGGTCCGGTGCGGCCTGGTCGCCGGACGGTGCCCGCGTCGCATTCAACGGATGGTCGGGATCGGCGGTGCAGCTCTGGGTGATGGATCGCCGCGGCGGCAACATCCGCCCGCTCGGGTTCAGCAGCTCGACATCGGCGGGAATCCCGTTTCCTGACCCCGATTGGGCGCCGGGAGGCCGCCGCCTCGTCCTCTCCTACGGTGAGGACATTTTCATCGTCAACCGCGACGGGACCGGACGGAGGCGGCTCACAAGAGGCGGTGACGAAGAGTGGAGCCCAGCGTGGTCGCCCAACGGGGCGTGGATCGCGTTCACGCGAGCTCCGCAGATCTGGCGGATGCGCACCGACGGAAGCGCACAACAAGCGCTCGGGCGCGGCGACGAGGCGGACTGGTCGCCGAACGGAAAGAGAATCGTCTTCACCATCGAGGGGCCGACGGGGAAGGACATCTACTCGATGCGTGCAGACGGAACGGACCGGCGGCGGCTGACCTCCACGCCCGGCCACGAGTGGGCGCCGGCCTGGTCTCCCGGAGGCGTGAAGATCGCCTACTCGCGCGGCTTCAACGGGTCGATCTGGGTCATGGACGCGGACGGCCGAAACAAGCGCCGGGTCATTACGAACGCTGCCGCGCCTTCGTGGTCTCCCCGGGGATCCTTTCTGGCGTTCACGCGCACCCGGGTCGTCGAGTTGCCGAACGAGGACCCTCGGGACATCCCCGCGGTCTTCACGCGCCGCGCGGACGGGGTCGGGACGGCGACGCGGCTCCTCACGCCGGAGTTCGACGAGGACGTCGAAGCCTCGCCCGACGGCACGAGGATTGCCTACACCAGCGTGAGGCCGTACTCGAGGAGCGGCGTCTACGTCGCGGACACCGACGGCGGCAACGAGGCGTTCCTCCACCCGGGGCGCGGGCCAGACTGGTCGCCGGACGGCACGCGGATTCTCCTGTGGCATGACGGGGCCCTCTATGTCGTTGACGAGGACGGGTCGAATCCGATTCAGCTTCCAGAGCCGGAGGGTCACGCTCTCGCATTCCCGATGTCGGGAAGGTGGCATCCCGATGGGCGTGTGGCGTTCATCTCGTTCGGTGCGACGGATTGCGCCGACGTCTACGCCATGAACCTCGACGGCACCAACCTCGCCCGAATGACTCGCGGGGACTGCCTCCCACAGGTGGTCGACTTCGACTGGGACCCGACCGGGGGCGCGCTTGTCTTCACGGGCTTTGCATGCGAGCTCTTCGATTGCGACTCGCAGATCTTCCGCGCGCAAGTCCCGGATGGCGTGCCCGTCGCGCTGGCGACGGCGTTTCCGTTCCTGTTCCACCCGCGCGTTTCGCCGGACGGGACGAAGTTGGCGTTCGTAAGGGCCGGCGACTTCGGCGAAACGGCGGTCTGGTCCATGAACATTGACGGCAGCGGCAAGACGCAGCTCAACTCGATGGGCACAGGCACGGCGCCCGCCTGGCTGCCGTCTCCCTAGTCGACGAGCTCGGCCCAGGAGGCTTCCACCCGGGCCTGGTCCTCGCGGTTCTTCACCGCGGCGCCGAGCGTCTCGCGGCCCGCGTCGCCGTCGACCGTCGTCGCGCCGAGCAGGGAGAGCGCCTTCGCCCAGTCGATCGCCTCCGCCGCGCCCGGGCGCTTGACGAGATCCAGCGCGCGCAGCCGGGACACCGTCTCCGCGACCGAGCGGGCGAGCGCATCCTCGACGCCGGGGGCGCGGAGCCGGATGATCTCCGCCTCGCGCTCGACGTCGGGAAAGTCGATCCAGTGGTAGAGGCAGCGGCGCTTGAGCGCGTCGTGGAGCTCGCGGGTCCGGTTCGACGTGATCACGACCGCGGGCGGCTCCTCGGCGGCGATCGTCGCCAGCTCGGGCACCGTGACCGTGAAGTCCGAGAGCACCTCCAGGAGAAACGCCTCGAACTCGTCGTCGGCGCGGTCGAGCTCGTCGACCAGGAGCACGGCCTTCGAGCCGGCGCGGATCGCCCGCAGCAGGGGCCGCTCGACGAGGAACTCGGGCCCGTAGAGCTCGGCGACCCGCTCGCCTGCACCCACCTCGCCCTCCTGCAGCGCGCGGGCGTAGAGGAGCTGGCGCGCGTAGTCCCACTCGTAGAGCGCCTGCGAGGCGTCGATCCCCTCGTAGCACTGGAGGCGGATCAGATCGGCCTCGAGGATGCGCGCGAGCGTCTTGCCGACCTCCGTCTTGCCAACACCGGCCTCACCCTCGAGGAGCAGCGGGCGGCCCATGGACGTGGCCAGGAAGACTGCGGTCGCGAGCCCTCGATCCGGCAGGTACGACTCGGCCCGGAGGGCCTTCTCTACTTCGGCGACGGATCCGAACGGCACGGGTGAAGCGTACGTAAGGTTGACCTGGAAACAACTAGGAGCGTAGGAGTATTCTCGCTCCGCACGGACCGCCCCTGGCTCCGGGGTTACGGAAGGAGGCCCAACCGCATGTACCCCGCGAGGTTCGAGTACCACGCTCCGCAGAGCGTCGACGAGGCGCTCACCGTCCTGGAGCGCTACGGGGACGAGGGAAAGGTGCTTGCCGGCGGGCAGAGCCTCATCCCGCTGATGAAGCTCCGCTTCGCCTCCCCGAAGGCGCTCGTCGACATCAACCGCATCGAAGGGCTCGACTCGATCGAGGAGGACAACGGCTTCCTGTCGATCGGCGCCCTCGTCCGCCACAAGGATTGCGAGCGCTCCGACGCGCTCAAGGGGCGGTTCGGCGTCCTCGGGGACGCCGCGCCGCAGATCTCCGACCCGATCGTCCGCAACCTCGGGACGGTCGTCGGCTCGCTCGCGCACGCCGACCCGCAGGGAGACTGGGGCTCGGCGCTGCTCGCCGCCGGCGCGCAGCTCGAAGTCGCCTCCTCGGGTGGGACACGCACGATCCCGCTGGACGAGCTGTTCCAGGGCCCGTTCATGACGAGCCTGGAGCCGAACGAGATCGCCACGGCCGTCCAGATCCCGGATCCCGGGGCGCGCGCAGGCGGGACCTATCTCAAGCTCGAGCGCAGGGTCGGCGACTACGCGACCGTCGGCGTCGCCGTCCACCTCTCGTTCGACAACGGCACCGTCGGCCGCGTGGGGATCGCGCTGACCGGCGTCGGCCCCCGCAACCTGCGGGCCGAGTCCGCCGAGGCGGCGCTCGCCGGCGCCGAGCTGAACGACGACACGATCAAGGCGGCGGCGGAGCTCGCCGCCGAGGCCGCGCAGCCGCGGAGCGACGAACGCGGGAGCGCCGACTACAAGCGGAGCGTCGTCCGCGTCTTCACGGAGCGAGGGCTCCGGAAGGCCGCCGAGTCGGCGCAGGCCGCCTGAGAGGAGGAGAGATGACCGAAGCAGCTGTCGAGACCGGCGCGTTCACCCGCACGGTCACCGCGACGGTGAACGGCACCGCCCGCTCGGCCGACGTCGAGACGCGGCTCCTGCTCGTGCACTTCCTCCGCGAGTCGCTCGGCCTGACCGGCACGCACATCGGCTGCGACACGACGAGCTGCGGCGCCTGCACGGTGCTCCTCGACGGGACGCCCGTGAAGTCGTGCACCGTGCTCGCCGTGCAGGCCGAGGGCCGCGAGATCACGACGGTCGAGGGCCTCGCCGGCCCCGATGGACTCAGCGCCGTGCAGCAGGGGTTCCACGAGGAGCACGGGCTCCAGTGCGGCTTCTGCACGCCCGGGATGATGCTGACCGCGACCGCGCTCCTGGCCGAGAACCCGGACCCCAGCGAAGAGGAGATCCGCTGGGCGATCAGCGGCCAGATCTGCCGCTGCACCGGCTACCAGAACATCGTCAAGGCCGTGCAGCACGCGGCCGCGCAAGGGAAGGAGGGTTAGATGGCCGCCACAGAAGAGATCCGCGGCATCGGCCACTCCGTCAAACGCTTCGAGGACGCCCGCTTCCTCCAGGGGAGGGGCAACTACTTCGACGACATCAAGCTCCCGGGGATGCTCTACCTGGAGTTCTTGCGCAGCCCGTACGCGCACGCTCGCATCAACTCGATCGACACCTCGGCCGCGTCCGCCGTGGAGGGAGTGGTCGCCGTCGTGACCGGCGAGCTCCTGGCTCAGCACAACCTCGCCTGGATGCCGACCCTCTCGGGCGACACGCAGGCCGTGCTGGCGACCGACAAGGTCCGTTTCCAGGGCCAGGAGGTCGCGGCCGTCGTGGCTGAGTCCCCCTACATCGCCAAGGACGCCTGCGAGCTGATCGAGGTCGACTACGAGCCGCTCGAGGCGATCACGACGCCGCAGCGGGCGCTCGAGGCCAACGCGCCCGTCATCCGCGACGAGAAGGAAGGCCAGACCGACAACCACATCTACGACTGGGAGGCCGGCGACAAGGAGGCGACGGACAAGGCCTTCGCCGAAGCCGACAAGGTCGTCGAGCTGGACACCTTCTACCCGCGCTGCCATCCCGCGCCGCTCGAGTGCTGCGGGTGCGTCGCCGACGTCAACCCGGCGACGGGGAAGGCGACGATCTACATGACGTCGCAGGCCCCGCATGCCCACCGCACGCTCTTCGCCATCGTTGCGGGCCTGCCCGAGCACAAGATCCGGATCATCTCGCCCGATCTGGGCGGCGGGTTCGGAAACAAGGTGCCGATCTACCCCGGTTACGTGTGCGCCACGGCGGCGTCGCTCCTGATCGGGCGGCCGGTGAAGTGGGTCGAGGACCGCACCGGGAACCTCATCTCGACGGGCTTCGCCCGCGACTACCACATGCACGGCGAGCTGGCCCTGAAGGACGGGCGCATCACCGGCCTGCGCGTGAAGATGCTCTCCGACAACGGGGCGTTCTTCTCCGACGCGCAGCCGACCAAATGCAAGGCCGGGCTCTTCCACATCGTCACCGGCTCCTACGACATCCCGGCCGCACACGTCGAGACGGCGGGTGCGTACACGAACAAGGCGCCGGGCGGCGTCGCCTACCGCTGCTCGTTCCGCGTCACCGAGGCCTCGTATCTGATCGAGCGCCTCGTCCAGACCGCGGCGTACGAGACGGGCGTCGACCCGGTCGACTTCCGCAAGCAGAACTTCATCAAGCCGGAGCAGTTCCCGTACAAGTCGGCCACCGGGTTCGAGTACGACTCGGGCGACTACGGGGCCGCCATGGACCTCGCGCTCGAGAAGCTCGGCTACGCGGACCTCCGCCGCGAGCAGGAGGAGGCCCGGGCCGAAGGCAGGCTGATCGGCATCGGCGTCGCCTCCTTCACCGAGGTGGTCGGCGCCGGACACGGGGCCGACTACGACATCGCGGGCCTGCGCATGAACGACGGCGCCGAGCTGCGGATCCATCCGACGGGCAAGGCCGTGCTCAAGCTCAGCGTCAAGTCGCAGGGCCAGGGCCACGAGACGACGTTCGCGCAGATCGTCGCCGAGGAGCTGGGCCTCCAGCCCGAGGACGTCGAGGTGCAGGAGGGCGACACGGACCACACGCCCTACGGGCTCGGCACCTACGCGAGCCGTTCGACGCCGGTGTCGGGCGCCGCGACCTCCATGGTCTCCCGCCGGATCCGCGCCAAGGCGCAGAAGATCGCCGCCCACCTCCTGGAGGCGTCCGAGGACGACCTCGAGTGGGACAAGGGCCGCTTCGTCGTCAAGGGGGCGCCCGAGAAGTCGAAGACGATCCAGGACGTCGCCTTTGCCGCCTACACCAACATCCCCACGGGGATGGAGGGCGGCCTCGAGGGCGTCTACTACTACGACCCCCCGAACATGACGTATCCGTTCGGGACGTACGCGGTCGTCGTCGAGATCGACCGTGGGACGGGCGCGTGGAAGGTGCTCCGCTGCGTGGCCGTGGACGACTGCGGCGTACGCATCAACCCGATGGTCGTCGCGGGCCAGATTCACGGCGGCCTGACCGAGGGCTTCGCCATCGCCGCCATGCAGCTGATCGACTTCGACGAAGACGGCAACTGCATGGGCGCCAACTTCATGGACTACCTCATCCCGACCGCCTGGGAGACGCCCAAGTTCGAGCTCGGCGAGACGGTGACGCCTTCGCCGCACCATCCGCTCGGCGCCAAGGGCATCGGCGAGTCGGCGACGGTCGGCGCCCCCGCAGCCTTCGTCAACGCGGTGGTGGACGCCCTTGCCCACGCAGGTGTCCGCAACCTCGAGATGCCGGTGACGTCTGCCCGCGTCTGGGCTGCCCTGCAGGAGGCTAATCTGGCTGAGTGACCCCTGCGGACGTCATCGTCGAGGCCGGCCGGCTCGCTGCGGAAGGGAAGCCCTACGCGCTCGCCACGGTCGTCAACGTCGTCCGCCCGGCCTCGGCGCGGCGGGGTGACCGTGCGATCGTCACGCCGGACGGCCGCGTCACGGGCTGGGTCGGGGGCGCCTGCTCGGAGCCGTCGGTCGTCCGCGAGGCCATGCGGGCGCTTGCCGACGGCGAGGTGCGCGTCGCGCGCATGGACGGGGAATGCGCGTCCGAGGGGGTTGTCGAGGTCTTGATCGAGCCGGTGCTGCCCGCTCCGCTCCTGGCGATCGTGGGCGAGAGCCCGGCCGCGCGCACGCTCGCCGAGCTGGCGAGGACCGTCGGCTGGCGCGTCATCGACGACAGGGTCGAGGGCGCGGACGCCGTGGTGGTCGCCACGATGGGGCACGGCGACGAGGATCTCCTGGCCGCGGCCCTGCGAGCCGGTGCGGGCTACGTCGGACTCGTGGCGAGCTCGCGTCGCGCCACCAGCGTGCTCGCGGGCTTGCGCGCTCAGGGGCTGGAGGAGGAAGAGGTTCTCCGAGTCCGCGCGCCCGCGGGGCTCGACCTGGGACCCTCGACGCAGGACGAGATCGCCGTGGCGATCCTCGCGGAGCTGGTCGCCTGGCGGCATACGCGCCCCGGCGAGAGCCCGGTGCCCGTCGAGGCCGTCGACCCGGTCTGCGGCATGACGGTCTCCGCCGAGAGTGCCGAGCGCGTCGAGCACGAGGGAATGACCGTCGTCTTCTGCTCGGCGCACTGCCGCGCGCGTTTCGAGGCCGAGCCCGAGCGGTACCGCGTAGGAACGTCGTGAGAGACGTCCTCGAGACACTCGAGCGCTGGGCGGCTACCGGGGCGCCGGTCGCGATCGCGACCGTCGTCGGCACGGAGCGCTCGGCCCCGCGCGACCCGGGCGCCGTCCTAGCCGTCTCCGAGAGCGGGGACGTGGCCGGCTCGGTCACCGGCGGTTGCGTCGAGCCCGCGGTCTACGGCGAGGCCCGCGAGGTGCTCGCGGGCGGCGCGCCGCGGCTCAAGACCTACGGGATCGCCGACGAGGAGGCCTTCGAGGTCGGGCTCCCGTGCGGCGGCACCGTCCACATCTTCGTCGACCGCCTCGACCCCGAGCTCGTCGCGCCGATCGCCGAAGCCGTGCGCGAGGAGCGGCCGATCGCGCTCGAGGTCCGCATCACCGGTGAGGACGCGGGCGCCAAGCGGCTCGTCACACTCGACGACGAAGGCCCGGCCGCCGAGCTGCTCGCGCGCGGCGACAACGGCATCGTGGACACGCCCGAGGGGCAGATCTTCGTCTCCTCGTTCGCGCCCAGGCCGAACATGTACGTCTTCGGCGCCGTCGACCACGCCGCCGCCGTCGCGTCCATCGGGCGCTACCTCGGCTACCGCGTGACCGTCTGCGACGCACGGGCGAAGTTCGTCACACCGGCGCGCTTCCCGGACGTGGACGAGCTGGTCGTCGAATGGCCCGACAAGTTCCTCGCGGGCGCGCCCGTGGACGAGCGCACCGTGATCTGCGTCCTCACGCACGACCACAAGTTCGACATTCCCACCCTCAAGGTCGCGCTGGAGACGAACGCCGGCTACATCGGAGCGATGGGCAGCCGGCGCACGAACGAGAGCCGCAACGAGCGCCTGCGCGCCGAGGGCGTCACCGACGAGGAGATCGCGCGCATCCACGCGCCCATCGGCCTGAAGATCGGCTCGCGCACTCCCGAGGAGGTCGCCGTCGCCATCGCCGCCCAGATCATCCAGGTCATGCGCACTCCCAGGCCCCAGGAGGTGCCCGCGTGAAGCTCGAGAACTCGTTCACCGTCGACGCCTCGGCCGAGAAGGCCTGGGACCTCCTCATGGACGTCCCGCGCATCGTCCCCTGCATGCCCGGGGCGAAGCTCGACGAGGTCGTCGACGACTCGCACTGGAAAGCCACGATGGCGGTCAAGCTCGGGCCGATCAGCCTGACGTTCGCCACCGACGTCGAGCGGAAGGAGGTGGATGAAGCAGCCAAGCGTGTCACGCTCGGAGCGAATGCCCGCGAGACCCGCAACCGCGGGCGTGCGAGCGCGACGATCGAGTCGTCGCTCGCGTCCGAGAACGGCGGCACGCGCGTCGACATCGTCACCGACCTCTCGCTCTCGGGAACGGTGGCGCAGTACGGGCGAGGGATGATCGAGGACATCTCCTCGCAGATGGTCACGAGCTTTGCGCAGTGTCTTCAGGCCCAGCTCGGGGACTCCGCGGAGCACGCGGAGCAGGCGGTCGCCTCGCAGGCGAAGCCGATCTCCGGGCTCTCGCTCTTCTTCGGCAGCCTTGGGCGCCGCATCAGGCGCCTCTTCGGAAGGAGGTCGTCGCAGTGAAAACGGTCGGGATCACCGTCAACGGAGAGAGCCACTCGGCCGAGGTCGAGCCGAGGCAGCTCCTCGTCTACTTCCTGCGCGAGCAGCTCGGGCTGACCGGCACGGTGGTCGGCTGCGACACGTCCTCGTGCGGCTCGTGCACCGTGCTCGTGGACGGCGAGTCGGTGAAGTCCTGCACGATGCTGGCCGTCCAGGCCGACGGGCACGAGGTCACGACGATCGAGGGCATCGGCTCGCCCGGCGACCTCCACCCGGTGCAGCAGGCCTTCCACGAGCAGCACGGCCTCCAGTGCGGCTTCTGCACGCCTGGGATGGTGATGGCCACCATCAGTCTTCTCGAGGAGAGCCCGAGCCCGAGCAACGAGGAGATCCGCCACGCCCTCGAGGGCAACCTCTGCCGCTGCACGGGCTACGTCAACATCGTCAAGGCGGTCAAGGCCGCCGCGACCGCCTGAGGGGAGGGGAGATGGCAACCACCGAGGCCGAGACCTACATCGGCAAGCCCGTCCCCCGCAAGGAGGACGCGAAGCTCCTCACCGGCCAGTCCAGGTTCATCGACGACATGCAGGTGACGGGGATGGTGTGGGCGTCGATCGTCCGCAGTCCCTACGCGCACGCCAAGATCAACCGGGTCGACGTCACCGCTGCCCGCGAGTCCGAGGGCGTCGTCGCCGCGTTCTCCGGCGCCGACCTCGCCGACGACTGGGCGGCCACGCTCCCGTGCGTCTGGCTCGTCACCGAGGACACCAAGCAGCCGATGCACCGCCCGCTCGCCACCGACAAGGTGCGCTACCAGGGCGACGGCGTCGCGGTCGTGATCGCCGAGTCGCGTGCGCAGGCGAAGGACGCGGCCGAGCTCGTCGAGGTCGACTACGAAGAGCTTCCCGCCGTGATCGACCCCGAGGCGGCGCTGGCCGACGACGCGCCGATCCTCCACGACGACCTCGGCACCAACCACTGCTTCACATGGAAGCTCGAGGGCGGCGACGTCGAGGGCGTCTTCGGAAGCGCGCCCGTCACCGTGAAGGAGCGCTACCGCCAGCAGCGCCTGATCCCGAACGCGATCGAGCCGCGAGGCGTCATCGCGACGTACGAGCCGGCGCTCGACGAGTACACGCTCTGGTCGGCGACCCAGATCCCGCACATCCTGCGCTTCTGGCTCGCGATCGTCCTGGGCGTCCCGGAGGCGCGGCTGCGCGTCGTCGCGCCGGACGTCGGCGGCGGGTTCGGCTCCAAGCTGAACGTCTACGCCGAGGAGGCGCTCGCCCTCGTGCTGGCCAAGCGCATCGGCCGGCCCGTCAAGTGGACGGAGGAACGCTCGGAGGGCTATCTCGCCACCATTCACGGCCGCGACCAGTGGCAGGAGATGGAGTACGCGGCCGACGAGGACGGGAAGATCCGCGGCGTCCGCGCGAAGCTCGTCGTCGGGCTGGGCGCGTACCTCCAGCTCGTCACGGCCGGCACGCCGATTCTCGGCGGCTGGGTCTACGGCGGGCCGTACGACGTCGAGGCCTACTCGCTGGAGGTGATCGGGGCGTTCACGACGGCCACGCCGACCGACGCCTACCGCGGTGCGGGGCGGCCGGAGGCCACGTTCCTGATCGAGCGCACGATGGACGCGCTCGCACGGAAGCTCGAGATGGATCCCGCCGAGCTCCGGCGGAAGAACTTCATCACCGAGTTCCCGTACACGCTCGCCTCCGGGCTCACGATCGACTCCGGCGACTTCGTCGGCGCGCTCGACCGTGCCCTCGAGATGGCGGGCTACGAGGAGCTCCGCAAGGAACAGGCCGAGCGCCGTGCTGCCGGCGACACGAAGGAGCTCGGGATCGGCTTCTCGACGTACACCGAGATGTGCGGCCTGGCGCCGTCGCGAATTCTCGGCGCCATCCTGTACGCCGCCGGCGGCTGGGACGCCGCCACGGTGCGCTGCCTCCCGACGGGGAGCGTCGAGGTGTTCATAGGCACCTCGCCGCACGGACAGGGGCACGTGACGACGTTCTCGCAGATCGTCGCCGAACGGCTCGGCGTCCCCATCGACCAGGTCGAGGTGATCCACGGCGACACGACCGCCATGCAGCTCGGCCTCGACACGTACGGGAGCCGGAGCCTCGCGGTCGGCGGGATCGCGCTGTACAACGCCGCCGAGAAGGTGATCGCCAAGGCGCGTGACGTCGTCGCGCACAAGCTCGAGGTCTCGGGAGACGACCTGGAGTACGACAACGGGACGTTCAAGGTCGCGGGCACGGACAAGGCGATGACAGTCCGGGACGCGGCCCTGCACGCCTTCACCGCCCACGACCTCCCCGACGGCATGGAGCCCGGGCTCGAGGCGACCTTCGTCTACGACCCGCCCAACTTCAGCTGGCCCGGCGGCGCGCACATCTGCGTCGTCGAGGTCGACACGGAGACGGGCGCGATCGACCTCCGCCAGTACGTCGCGGTGGACGAGATCGGCAACGTCATCAACCCGACGATCGTGGACGGCCAGATTCACGGGGGCATCACCCAGGGCATCGCGCAGGCGCTCTGGGAGGAGGCGATCTACGACGAGGACGGCAACCTGACCACCGGTTCGATGCTCTCGTACCTCGTCCCCAGCGCCGCCGAGACGATCGACTACGAGCTCGACCGCGTCAACGCCCCCAGCCCCACGAACCCGCTCGGGGTCAAGGGCGTGGGCGAGACCGGGACGATCGCCTCGACGCCGGCCGTCATCAACGCGGTCGTCGACGCGCTCTCGCCGTACGGCGTCACCGACGTGACCATGCCGGCCAAGCCCGAGAACGTCTGGCGTGCGCTGCAGGAAGGAGGTGCGAAGTGATCCCCGCAACCTTCGACTACGAGCTCGCCGAGTCCGTCGACCACGCGATCGAGCTCCTCGGCGACGGCCGCGACGCGAAGCTCCTCGCGGGCGGGCACTCACTCCTCCCGCTCATGCGGTTGCGGATGGCCCGCCCGGAGCTGCTCGTGGACATCGGGCGCCTCTCCGACCTCTCCTACGTGCGGGAGGACGGCGACACGATCGCCATCGGGGCGCTCACCCGCTACCACGACCTCCAGCACGACGAGCTCCTGCGCTCGGCGTGCCCGATCCTCGCCGAGGTCATCGGCACGATCGGCGACCCGCAGGTGAGGCACCGCGGCACGATCGGCGGCTCGGTCGCGCACACCGACCCGGCTTCCGACGCGCCCACGATCCTGCTGGCGCTGGACGCCGAGCTCGTCGCGCGCGGACCCGGCGGCGAGCGCACGCTGCCGATTGCCGAGAGCTTCGCCGGCTTCCTCCAGACCGCGCTCGACCCGCAGGAGGTGCTGACGGAGATCCGCGTGCCAAAGACGAGCGGCGGGGCGTACCAGAAGTTCTCTCGACGGGCCCAGGACTGGGCCACGGTCGGCGTGTGCGCCGTGCAGGTCAACGGCGGCGTCCACGTCGGGCTCACGAACATGGGCGCGACCGCCCTGCGCGCGAGCGGGGTGGAGGAGGCGCTGGCGTCCGGGGCGGATCCCGCCGCGGCCGCCGAGCGCGCAGCCGAGGGCACGAGCCCGCCGAGCGACCACAACGGCAGCGCCGAGTACCGCGAGCACCTCGTCAAGGTGCTGACGAAGCGGGCGCTCGAGGAGGCGCAGAGCTAGAGGAGCTAATCCAGCAGGTGCTGTCGGGCGAGCGCTGCGTAGGCCAACGGGCTGTTGCGCGCTTCGCCTGGGCCACGCACGGCTGCTTGGGCCGTGTAAGCGGCGTTCGCGAGCCCGGGCAGACCTGCTGCCGCGATCGGCAGAGCGCCGGTGGCGGCCGCAACGCCGACCGGAATCGCTGCGCCCAGGACGCTGCAAAGCGTCCCGAAGACGAGCTTCGTCCATCTCGGTCGCATGAGCCCTTGGATCTCGGCGACCTGATCCTGCAACTCGGAGGTCAAGATGTCACGCTTGGCCGCCCGAACGTCGGCGTCGGGAATCACCGCAAGATCGAGCAGCTGGGACTCGAGGTGGCGTCGGAAGCGCGCGAGGAGTTCGCCGTGCCGCTCCTTGAAGCGGATCAAGGTGGACACTGAGATGCTGCTGGAGGGTCCGGGTAGCACGGACTCGAGCACGCCCATTCGCAAGTCGGCTGCGAGTTGCAGGGGGCCCTTCGGCTGGGCCTGACTGAATGCCGTGAGGGAGCCGAGCGTGTCGGTGATCGGATCCAGCTCGACATCCTCTATCGCGCCGAGCGTGGTCGAGAGGTAGGCCATGTACGCGGTCGCAGTCCGCGACTCCACCTCGAGCCAGTCGCGACCGGGCCGGGCACCGCCCGCCGGTCGTGCCAGGCCGCGATTTTCCAGCTCGCTGGCCAGGATGTAGCTGAACTTACCGCGATGGATCCGAAACGCTGTGCCGGGCTCAGATCCTCCGCGCGTCGGTGCCTGAGGACCGAAGCCGGCCTTCGCTCGAGCAAGGATCTCCGGATCGGAGTCGACGAAGTCGAGGAACGGCTGCACCGCTCTCATCAGGTGGTAGTCGTAGCGCTCGGGAACGATCGGGAGCACAAGGCCGGCCTCGACCAGGTCCCGCATGAACCCGGACACGTTGCCGAGATCGTCGGCATGTCGTTCCGGGACGATGGAGCCCACCTGGTCCCAATAGAGGAGAACGCGGGTGAACCAGGCATTCCGAGGAACGCTGATGTACGGAAAGTAGAGAACGCCGTTGGCCATCGAGCCGTTTCCTAACGGACAGCGGGTGCATTTGCAACCATCGTTACGAGTAAGTCCAGGTGAGTGAGCCGACGTACTTTGTGCAGATCGCCGATCCGGAGGACCCGGACCGGTGGCACACGGTCGCCCGCGTCGAGGGAAAGGCGCTGGCCGACGAGGTCGTCCGGCTCGCTGAGGGCTCGTACATGCGGACGACCGTGATGGCCGAGGGCCACTACCAGGCACGGGCGCTCTCCCGTTCCCGCCTGCGGCAGGACAAGCGGCTCGCGCACGCCGAGTGGGAGCTCGGGATGGGCGAGTACCGCCACTACGGCCGCGCCTTGGTCGAACGGGCCCGGACGAACGTCTCGCGGGGGTAGCCTCAATCTCGACCTTCGAGGGTCGCGGCTTCACGGGACGAAGCCGAAACTAGTAGGACGGGATGAACAGGGGTCTACTCAGAACTGCAGGGCTGGCGCTCGCGTGCGCCGTCCTCGCCCTGGCCGGAAGCGTTGTCGCGCTGCGCGCTGCGGCGCCGGAGTCGCGCGAGGTCACGCTCGGGACGGTCGACGTCCACGTCGTGCCGGCGCGGAGCGGGGCGGTGGACGTCTACGTGCCGGTCGTGGACTGGGGCGTGCGTGCTGAGCCGTACCGAGCACCGGTCTCCGTCGAGCTCGAGTTCCGCTCGCTGGACCGCGGCGCCGCGCTCTCCGCACTGCGTTCGGGCGGAAGCGCGGACGCGAGCCTGACGACGCTCGAGGGCGAGCTGCGGGACGCGGTGTCCGACGGGTTGCGGCGGGCGGCGCTCTTCGCGCTGCTCGGCGGGGTCGTCGGTGGACTGCTCGGCGGCGGCGTGGCCGGCGCGTTCGGGCGGCGGCGGTGGCTTGTGCTGGGGCCGGTGACCGGCGCCACGGTCACGCTGGCCGCGATTGCCGTGGTTGCCGGCGGCGTGAGCCGCTTCGACTACTCGGCTCTCCGCGAGCCGACGTTCTACGCACACGGCGAGGAGCTCCCGCGCCTGCTGGAGTTCTCGGAGCGCCTGCTGGCCGACGGCGAGGGCTACGAGGGCTCGTACGGCGACGCGGTCGCCGGGCTCACACAGCTGATCGCGGTCGCGGGCGAGCAGCGCGGCGACCCGCCAGCGCTCGACCGTGCGGTTGTCGTCGCGTCCGACCTGCACTCCAACGGCCTCGTCCTCCCGGCGCTGGAGCAGTTCACGGCCGGGAAGCCGGTCTTCATGGTCGGCGACCTCACGCAGCGCGGCACGCGCTACGAGACGGCGATCGTGCCCGGCGTCGCCCGCCTCGGCTCGCCTGTGGTCGCAGTCTCGGGCAACCACGACTCGCGGCCGCTCATGCTGGCCGCGGCGCGTGCCGGTGTGATCGTGCTCACGAGGCACGGCCGCCTGCTGGAGGACGGCTCCACGACCGGCGACCCGGTCGTCACGGTGGACGACCTCCAGGTGGCGGGCTACGAGGATCCGCTCGAGAGCGCCTCGGGCACGTTCCGGGGCCGGCTGGTCGAGCTGAAGGAGAACGACTTCCTCGACGCGCGCCGCCGTTTCCTGGACTGGTTCGCGACGCTGCCGGAGCGGCCCGACATCGTGCTCGTGCACCGTCATGGTCTCGCGCACGCGCTTCTCGACCGGCTCGCCGAGGACGGCGGCCCGCCTGTGCTGATCCTCACCGGCCACGACCATCACCAGCACGTCGACACCGAGGGCGCCCACGTCCTGGTGGACGGCGGCTCCGTGGGCGCAGGCGGCGCGTTCGGTGTCGGCGAGGACCTCTCCGGCTTCGCGCTCGTCCATTTGGACGCCGACGAGCAGGCGCGAGCGGTCGACCTCGTGGAGGTCGAGCCGGCCTCCGGCGCCGCGAGCGCGCACCGGGTCGTCATCCCGGAGCTCGAGCCGGCCGACGCAGCCGGCAGGCCCTAGCCTCCTCGCAGTCGGGCGCGTGGACTACGCTCCACGCGTGGACGTTCTGACGCCGCATTCGCTCGAGGAAGCGCTTGCGCTCAAGGCGGAGCATCCCGACGCTGTGCCCATTCAAGGCGGTACCGACCTCATGGTCGAGCTCAACTTCGACCGCGCACGGCCGGAGACGATCCTCAACCTGAACGAGGTCGCCGAGCTGCGCGGCTGGACGCGTGAGAACGGCACCCTGCGTCTCTGCTCCGGCCTCACGTACGCGGAGGCGATGGAGCCTGAGCTGGCCGGCTTGCTTCCTGCCTTGGCCGAGGCGTCGCGCACCGTCGGGTCGCCGCAGATCCGCATGCGCGGGACGATCGGCGGCAACCTCGGCACGGCCTCGCCCGCCGGGGACGCGCTGCCGCCGCTCCTCGTCGAGGACGCGGAGGTCGAGCTGGCGAACGCCGGCGGGACGCGAACGCTGCCCGTCTCGGAGTTCCTCGTCGGCCCGAAGAAGAGCGCGCTCGCGGACGACGAGTTGATCGTCGCCGTGCGCGTCATGCCGTCGAAGGCGCGGCAGACGTTCATGAAAGTCGGGCCGCGGAACGCGATGGTGATCGCGGTGTGCTCGCTGGCGCTGTCGGCCGACCGCGAGCGCGAGGAGCTGCGCGCGGCTTTCGGCTCCGCCGGGCCCGTGCCGGCGCTGGTGACGGCGTCCCTGTCGGACGCCGAGGCGTTCCCCGAGCAGGTCGCCGCGGCCTCGTCGCCAATCGACGACGTGCGCGGCACCGCGGCGTATCGCCGCCACGCCCTGAAGGTGCTCACGGCCCGCGCCCTGGAGCGTGTCCTGACGTGAAGATCGACCTGACCGTCAACGGCGAGAAGCGCGACGCCGACGTGTGGGCGGGCGAGAGCCTGCTGTACACGTTGCGCGAGCAACTCGGCCTGCCGGGCTCGAAGAACGCCTGCGAGCAAGGCGAGTGCGGCTCCTGCTCTGTGCTCCTCGATGGCAAGCTCGTCTGCGCATGCCTCGTGCTCGCCGCGCAGGCCGACGGGCACGAGGTCGTGACAGTGGAGGGCCTGGGGGAGGAGGGGGAGCTCCACCGTGTCCAGGAGGCGTTCGCCGAAACGGGCGCGGTGCAGTGCGGCTTCTGCACGCCCGGCCTGATCGTTGCGACGGTGGCGCTCCTGGAGGAGAAGCCCGACCCGACGGACGACGAGGTCCGTGAGGCCCTTTCCGGCAACCTCTGCCGCTGCACGGGCTATGCCAAGATCTTCGACGCGGTCCGCACCGCCGCGGCAGCCGGTGCCGAGACCAGCGCCGGCGCCGAGACCGACGCCGGGGCCGGCGGCGAGGCAGCCGAGAACGGAGCCTCCTACTAATGAGGGGCCACCCCGGGCCACCACCCGTCTTGGACGCTAACGCCGAAATCCGTATCGGTGGCGCGCGGACCGAACCAGAACTCGCATGAGCCACGAGCGAATGAGCACACCCACGCCCGAAACGGCCCAGGCACCGGCACGCAAGCTCGAGATCGGCCGCGTCGGCGAGAGCGCCCGCCGCGTTGACGCCATCCCAAAGGTCGCCGGCGAGTTCGCGTACGCGAGCGACCTGTTCGCGGCGGAGATGCTCTGGGGCCACACCGTCCGCAGCCCGCACGCGCACGCGCTCATCCGAGCGATCGACACGAGCAAGGCGCTCGGCATGCCCGGCGTCCACGCCGTGCTCACGCACGAGGACGTCCCGGGCGCGAAGCGCTACGGCCTCGAGTTCCAGGACCAGCCCGTGCTGGCATTCGAGCGCGTCCGCTACTACGGCGAGCCGGTGGCGATCGTCGCCGCCGAGCATCCCGAGCAGGCGCGCCGGGCGGCCGAGGCAGTCCACGTCGAGTACGAGGAGCTCGACCCGATCACGGATCCCGCGACCGCGCCCGATCGCGAGGCGATCCATCCCGAGGCCTGGACGCAGGGGCACGGCTACCGCGACGACCCGCGGCCCAATGTCGTGCGCTCGATCGTCATCCGCCACGGCGATCCCGACGCGCAGGGCGACGTCTCGGTCGAGGGCACGTACGAGCTGGGCATCCAGGATCAGGCCTTTCTCGGCCCGGAGTCGGGGCTCGCAGTCCCGGACGGCGAAGGCGGCGTCGACATCTACGTCGCCACGCAGTGGCTGCACGTGGATCGCGACCAGGTCGCGCCGTGCCTCGGCCTGACGCCGAACCGTGTCCGCATCCACCTCGCCGGCGTCGGCGGAGCGTTCGGGGGCCGCGAGGACCTCTCCATGCAGATCCACGGCGCCATGCTCGCCCTGCACACGAACCGGCCCGTCAAGTTCGTCTACAACCGCGAGGAGTCGTTCGTCGGCCACATCCACCGGCACCCCGCGCGGATCTGGATGGAGCACCGCGGCAACCGTGACGGCAAGCTCGTCGCCGTCCACGCGAAGATCCTTCTCGACGGCGGCGCCTACGCCTCGAGCTCGACGGCGGTCACGTCGAACGCAGCCTCGTTCGCGTGCGGGCCGTACGCCGTCCCGAACGCGCATATCGAGGCGGAGTGCATGTACACGAACAACCCGCCCTGCGGCGCCATGCGCGGCTTTGGCTCGGTGCAGTCGTGCTTCGCTCACGAGGCGCAGATGGACAAGCTCGCGGACGCGCTCGGCATCGGCCGCATCGACTTCCGCGAGCGGAACGCGCTTGGCCCAGGAGACGTGCTCCCGACCGGCCAGATCGTCACCGGCTCCTTCCCCGTAGCGGACGTGATCAAGCGTTGCGCGGAGATCCCGATCCCGGAACCCGAGGAGCTTCCCCGCGACCCGATCCGGCTCCCCGGGGGCGCCGGCAATACGACGCGAGGAGAGGGCGTGCGCCGAGGCGTCGGCTTCGCGGTCGGGTTCAAGAACATCTGCTACTCAGAGGGCTTCGACGACTTCTGCGCCGCCCGCGTGCGCCTGTTCGCGGACGCCGACGGCGAGCTCGTCGCGGAGGTCTACTCCGCTGCCGCCGAAGTCGGCCAGGGCGTCGTCAACGTCATGGCCCAGGTCGCGCGCACGGAGCTCGACATCGAGAACGTCGTCGTCGCGCCGCACTCCACTGACGCCGTCGCGTCCGCCGGCTCGTCGTCGGCCTCGCGCCAGACGTGGATGACCGCCGGCGCCGTCCAGCTCGCCTGCCAGGAGGTCAGGAGCGAGCTCGCCCGCCGCGGCGGCAAGCTGGAGCTCGGCGACGAGATCGACGCCGAGCGCGTCTACCGCCACGCCCGCACGTTCCCGCTCGACCCCGACACGGGTCAGGTCGTCGGCGGCGACAAGGCCCACGTCGCCTTCGCCTGCTCGGCCATGCGCGTCGTGGCCGAGGTGGACGTCGAGCTCGGCCTCACGCGCGTCGTCTGGATCGGCACGGCCCAGGACGTCGGCCGCGCCATCAACCCGCAGGCCGTGTACGGCCAGATCGAGGGAGGCACCGCCCAGGGCCTCGGCCTGGCGCTCATGGAGGAGATCCAGACGAAGGACGGCCTGATCACGAACGCGAGCTTCACCGACTACCTCATCCCGACGGCTCTCGACATGCCGCCGGTCGTCTCCGAGCTCGTCGAGGATCCGGAGCCCGACGCACCGTACGGCGCCAAGGGAGTGGGGGAGCCGCCGACGGTTGTCTCGACGGCGGCAATCGTCGCGGCCCTACGCGCTGGGACGGGTCGGGACCTGACCCGCGTGCCGGTGCGACCGGACGAGATCGTCGGGCTGTAGGTCCAAGGATTCACGCCGGCCCCGGTCGGGGATGAGGCCGGGGATGACGGGCCGACCAGCGGATCCGCGGTGGACTGATCGCCACACTCCCGGCACGATCGGTACCCCACCCGTCTGCGTTTCGACGTTACGCTCGAAAGCGGGTGGTGGGATGGGGTGCCCCGGACAGATAGACGCGAGCCCCGCCCGCAGGGAGACACACTGATCGTCGCACTGATCACGGGCCGCCGCTCGAAGTGGGTCGTCGCCCTCGTCGCGACCCTCCTCGCGGGGGCGCTGGCCTCGCAGGCCGGCAAGGTCGAGCTGACGAGCGATCCGGCCGTCCTGCTCCCCGACGGAGCCGAGTCCGTGCAGGCACTGCGCGCGATCGAGCGCTTCCCCTCGGGCGACGTCACGCCCGCGGTCATCGTCGTCTCGCGCGACGGCGGCTTGACGGACGGCGACCTGGGCCGCATCGACGCGCTG
>Ga0114129_10003582_pt1 | contig 21860 bp, 23 predicted proteins | sample RhiMetdeltSRZDD1_FD_80071 | JGI IMG/M metagenome (GOLD analysis project Ga0114129, IMG submission 80071) | Populus rhizosphere microbial communities from Tennessee, USA - Rhizosphere MetaG P. deltoides SRZDD1 (version 2) (version 2) | ecosystem: Host-associated > Plants > Roots > Rhizosphere >... | reverse complement strand
TGTGGCGCACACCTGCCTGGTTTGCTAAGCAAACCACGGGCGGTGTCAGGGAGTACAGGTGAGCACTCCCGAAGTGATGACGAAGGGAGCGAAGATGACTGTCACCCGGTTGCTTTACTTAATCTCTTTCAACAAACCTTCCCACTCTTTATCATCTATCTCAACCGTATGTTCCGGGGCAGGGAAGCGTTTGGTCTCCACGTCTTCAATGTAATCAGCGAACGCCTTCTGCATTTCTTTATGGAAGTTTGAATACTTCTTAACGAACTTTGGCGTGAAGCGGTCAAACAGGCCCAAAAGATCATGCGTGACAAGCACCTGTCCATCACAGCCTACACCGGCGCCAATGCCAATGGTAGGAATGGAAATCTTCTTCGAGATCAACTCCGCGAGCCGTGCAGGTACCGACTCAAGCACGATGCTGAAACAGCCCGCCTCTTCGAGAAGCTGGGCATCTTCATAGAGTCGTTTGGCAGCCGATGCGGTCTTGCCCTGGGCGCGGAAGCCGCCAAGTTGGTTCACCGATTGCGGTGTGAGGCCCAGATGTCCCATCACGGGAATGCCTGCGCTGGTGATCGAGCGGATGGCGTCTGCACGGTCACGTCCGCCTTCGAGCTTGACCGCGTCCATGCCGCCCTGTTGCAGGAAGCGACCGGCGTTGCGCGTAGCCTCCTCTACAGAAACCTGGTAGGACATGAACGGCATATCGCCCACGAGCAGTGCGTTTTTCGCGCCGCGCGCCACTGCACGGGAATGATGCAACATTTCCTCCATCGTGACCGGAAGCGTGTTCTCATAGCCGAGCACAACCATCGCCAGCGAGTCGCCCACCAGGATGGCATCCACCCCGGCTTTATCCATCGCCAAAGCAGTGGGATAATCATAGGCTGTGAGCATGGTGATGATCTCACCGCGCTGCTTCTTTTGACGCAACGTAAGCGTTGTCACTTTTTTGCGTGCCGTAGGCGCGCTGGTGGAAATGGGTGGTAAAGTAGACATGGTATCCTCCGAAAAAGGTAGGAGCCGTTTGGATGTGGTCGCCCTCTTTTGCCACAGTTGGACAGCTTTGAAATTAGAGGCCGTCACGTTCACGCAGAGCGGATACGTGCAGCCTTTGCTACACTCGTATTATTCCACAAAATACGAATTTCATCTATAATAATTTTGTCTGAAATACCCGTCATGGCTAGTCTGCGAGAAGCAACCTCCTGGCAGAGCATAAGATTGCTTCCCCGCTTCGCGGGTTGCAATGACAAATAGAAGAGGAGTATCCCTATGAGACGAATGTTTGGTTTTCTAATTGGTATCGCGGTCGGTGGTTTGGTTGGTTCAACAATTGCGTTGTTGATGGCACCCGAAGCTGGCGATGATCTTCGCCACCAGCTTCGTGCGCGCGGCCAGAATTTCTTCAGCGATGTCCGGCATGCGGCGGATGAACGCAAGATCGAACTGCGCCATCGCCTGGATGCGATGAGGGCGCCACGGGAAGCGTGATTATTTGTAGGGATGGACGGCCTGCCCATCCCTACACGAGCGAACCGTAAAATTCCTCTGCCCTTTGCATATTGCTCCGATACTCCGCACGGGCGGAGATGATTTCCCGATTCAAACCTGCGGCTTTCTCCCGCAGGTTTTTATTTTCGATGGCAGTGATGACCGCATCGGCGATGGATTGCGGATTGTTCGAATCAAACAACAAACCATTTTCGTCGGGTGTGATCCATTCACGGATCGATTCCAAATCGCCCGCCACAGGAAAACATCCGCAAGCCATGCCTTCGAGCAGCGTATTGGGCGTGCCATCATGAACGCTGGGTGAAACCACAATTTGTGCGCGGCGAAAGACATCCGCCATTTTGGTATGCGGCAAGGGTGAGAGCAACTCAACCGCACCACCGATTCCTAACTCTCGAATCCAGTCTTCTGCCTGTGGTTCACCAGCCATCAGGGCGCAAATGAATTTTGCATTCGGATGTTTTGCCAGCACCAGCGGAATGGCCCTGAAAAAAGCATCATTGCGGACGTAAGGGCGAAATCCGCGCGGGTTGATGGTGATAGGATTCTCAACAGGCTGTTCAGGGGGATAAAACACATCGCCTCGGATTCCGCCGTTGCCTGGTGTGACTAAATGAGCTTTTTCTGCACTGAAACCCCATTCCCTTGCCAGGCGGACGTCCCGATGGCAATCTGAGTGCAGTGCATCGGCCACTTGCATCGTCCAACGTGTGTAGTGACTCATCAATGACGTGGACGGTGCATGCAGGGTGAAGTCGTTGCCCCAAATCGAAACGATCAGCGGTGTGCCGTTGTACGCGTCTGCAGACATCATGCCTTCATAGGGAATCCGCATGGCGTGGACGATATCAGGTTGCACGTGTTCGATGTATCCGCGTAGGCGTTGTGCCGCGCGGCGAATGGTCAGAGGGCCAAACCAATGCCGGATAGCGGTACGCAGACCCAGGGTCCGCGCGGAGGCGGTGCCAGGGCGTTGAGTCGGCCTCTTCACCGAGCTAAAGGCTACAGGGATGATCTCAAGGCTTTTAATCGGGAAATCCAAAGAGCATTGAAATGAGGATGCGATGTGGACTTCATCTCCACGTTGCGAGAAATGACGAATCCAGTGGGTGGCGATGGGTGAACGCGCGTCCACGACGTAGAGAATTTTCATGGCGCTGAGATTATACGTCATTGCCCGATGCGTTGAGACGGGGTATATTTATATAGTGCCGCATAATCAACTACACCTCCTGGTTCGATTTCGGCACACAATACATTTCGAACACTATGCATTTTGAATGAGACAGGCGGTAATTCGCATGAGTAAGGGACGCATCCTGGTTGTGGAAGATAATATGGATAATTATGAACTCGTGCGCTTTGTGCTGGAGCGTGCTGGTTATGATGTGTTCCTCGCGGTCAATGGCAGAGATGGAGTGGCTGCGGCTCGCTTACAAAAACCCGATTTGATTCTGATGGATTTGAGCATGCCTGAAATGGATGGCTGGATCGCAACGGAAAAAATCAAAACAGATATTGCCACAAAGGAAATCCCTTTGTATGCCATTACTGCTCATACCCTGCCGCGCGACCGGTTCCGTGCTGTTCAGGCCGGATGTGACGGGTATATATCGAAGCCGATCCATGTGGAAAGCTTTCTCGAGATAATCTACGCAGCGTTCGAAAAGCTCAATGGGAAGGCGTAACTTATTCCACGGATGTCGGTCATGAAACTGTTAGCCGAGGCTCGTGGGCGGCTGCAAGGAAATTATCTGAAACCCAAAGAGAGGTAAAAAATATGAAGCAAATTTGTGTTGTCGGCGTTGGGTATGTGGGGTTGGTGACCGCGGCCTGTTTCGCCGACCTGGGGAACCGCGTGATAGCTCTGGATGTGGATGAAAAACGGGTGGAGAATCTCAAGAAGGGCATCATGCCCATTTATGAGCCGGGCCTGGAGGAATTGGTACGGCGCAACTTTAAGGGTGGGCGTTTAAGTTTTACCACGTCCTATACCGATGCCCTGAAAGGCGTGGAGTATGCATTCATTGCCGTGGGTACTCCTTCAGGGGTGGATGGTGCCGCAGATCTGCAATATGTGCAATCGGCGGCCACTTCGATTGCCGAAAATATGAGCGGACCCTTGGTCATTATCAACAAATCCACGGTGCCGATCGGTACCGGTGACTGGGTGGCGGATATTGTAAAGAGGTCGCAACCTGCACCGATTGAATTTTCAGTGGTTTCGTGCCCTGAGTTCCTGCGCGAGGGTTCTGCGATTGCAGATTTTATGAGTCCGCACCGCAATGTGATCGGTTCACTGGACCGGGATGCCGCGAACAAAGTCGCCCAGTTGCACCTGCCCTTGCGCGCACCGATTGTTATCACCGACTTGCGCACGGCGGAAATGATCAAGTATGCCAGCAACGCGTTTTTGGCCGCGAAAATCTCTTTCATCAATGAGCTGGCTGACCTGTGTGAACTGGTCGGTGCGGATGTGAAGGAAGTGGCTGCAGGTATGGGTTATGATGCGCGCATTGGACGTTACTTCCTGGACGCCGGTTTGGGTTGGGGTGGCTCGTGCTTCCCGAAGGATGTTCAGGCGTTGGCTTACATGGCGAAGGAGAGGGGCCTCAACCCTCGCATTTTGAACGACGTGGTGGAGGTCAATTATGATCGACGCAAGGATGTCTCGAGGCATGTGGAAACTATGCTGGGCGGAAGTTTGACCGGCAAGATTGTGGGCCTGCTTGGGCTGGCCTTCAAGGAAAATACGGATGATATGCGCGATGCACCCTCTGTGGATATTGCCAATGCGTTGATCGCAGCCGGTGCAAAGGTTCGCGGTTGTGACCCGGTGGCACGCGCGACCGCCGCGCCGTTAATGCCCGCCGTGGAGATCTTCGAGGATGTGTACAAAATGGCGGATGGGTGCGACGCATTGATCGTCGTTACACCCTGGAATGAATTCAAGCAGCTCGATCTTGAAAGGGTCAAAGATCTGCTCAAGACACCCGTGATTTTCGATGGTCGCAATATTTATGACCCTGCACGTATGAAGGAATTGGGTTTCAACTACCGTGCGATTGGGCGTGCTTCAAATAATGGTGCTTAGTCCATGATTTCAGTAGTAATGTAGTTTCAGCGTTTACAGTCGGATAGTGGAGTACAATACTCCTTCTATCCGACTTTTTGATTGTCTTCCATCAAACGACCGAACTATCGAACTACATGACGACCCCTCCCATTTGTGATTACGAAGGCTCCGATTATCAAACCTCCTTTTGGGATAAGGGTGGGCGCGCCTACGAAGACCGCACGGAAGCCATTGCACTGAAACGACTCCTGCCAAAGAAGGGACGCCTCCTGCTTGAAGTGGGAGCGGGTGCTGGACGAAATACGCCGCGCTACGCTGGTTTTGACCGCGTAGTCCTGCTTGATTATTCTCGTTCCCAACTTGAACAGGCTCAACAGCGACTTGGCAAATCGGCAAGATTTTTTTATGTCGCGGCAGATGTATATCGTCTCCCCTTTGTGGATGGCTTGTTCGACGGCGTGACGATGATCCGTGTGCTGCATCACATCGCAGACGTTTCCAGGGCGTTGTTACAGGTAAAGAATGCGATGAGGCCCGGTGGAATCTTTATCCTGGAATTTGCGAACAAATTGAATCTCAAGGCCATCTTCCGCTACTGGTTGGGCAGGCAAAAATGGAGCCCGTTCACCTTGGAGCCGGTGGAGTTTGCCAAACTCAATTTTGACTTTCACCCCCAGGCCATCCGCTATTGGCTGGATCAAATGGACTTTACGATTCAAAAGACTCTGGCTGTCTCGCATTTCCGTATTGGATGGATGAAGCGCATTGTCCCCACAGGGATTTTAGTCTTGCTTGACTCACTCTTGCAATGGACGGGTGCCCTGTGGCAGTTGACGCCTTCTGTGTTTGTGAAAGCAATCCGAGGGAAGCCGCGTAACATCCACGGTCAAGAGACTTTTCCCAGAGTTACCAGCCTGGGTGCGTTCTTCAAATGCCCCGATTGTGGCTTCCTGCCGCTGGAGGAGAAGGTAGCATTTGTAGAATGTTATGGTTGTCGAAAGAAGTGGGAAGTGAAAGACGGAATTTATGATTTCCGGGAGCCGATGAAGTAATCTCACATCTTAAATCGCAAGTGTTCCTCAGTTCACTCCTGATCGGTCGGGGTCGTATCAAAGCGTGACAGTTTAAATCCCACTGCATGAGCGGCTGGCAGAATCGGTTTACCGATCGCGGCTGCATATACAAAGGCAAACTTTGCGCCGAAGAAAATGATCTGTGCCGTATAGGAGATCCAGATCATGAGGATAACCAGTGAGCCTGCTGCACCGAGCACGGATCGGGCCCCTCCAAATCCCAGATACAAACCGATTAAATACGCGCCAAAGTTGAACAGGAGCGATGTCACCAGCGCACCTACCCAGATCACGCGCCCGGTTACCTGTACATCGGGCAGTAATTTGAACATGATCGCAAACAGGAGAGTCGTGAGTCCGAGGCCGATCAGGATATTGCCACTGCCCAGCAAAAAGGATGCGCCGGGTATGATAAAAGTATTCAACCAGCCACCCAGCACCGTCAGGCTGGCGCTGAGTGCCCAGGCCGCCAGCAGGAGAATGCTCAGCACGAGCACCATGAGCGCAGACAGGAAGCGATCTCTCATCACAATCATCACACCGCCGAAGATATGCTCACGAGGTTTGGGGCGAACATTCCAGAGTGTGTTTAGCGCATCTTTGAGCTGGCTGAAAAGATTCGTGGCGGCATACATGAGGATGAGCGCGCTGATGAGCGTCGTTAAGAGACTGGAACTTTTTTCCTCGTAGATGCCGGCCAGCAAATCTTCAACGGCAGACGCAGCCTGTGGACCGATCTGGTCAGAGATAAGATGTACGACCTGTCCTGTGGCGGCTGCTTCTCCGTAAACTGCGCCGGCAATCGTGATCAAGATGAACAGCAGCGGAGCAAGTGAAAAAAGCGCGTAATAGGCGATGGCCGCGCCAAGCCGCGCCGCCCGGTCATGAGACCATTCGTTGTAGGTGGCATAAATCAACTGGAGGATAAATTTGACGGTAGTCACGTATACTATTTTATGAGTCTATTACTACTTTTTCAACTACTAAAAAATGAGACAGGCCGAAATGTTTCAGGGGTGTCTGTTCAAGAAATTGTAAAACGCCGCGCAGGATTCTTCCAAGCGGCCCAAAGCGGGCGATGATATTGTCATAGGCTCCAAAGATAATCGTCTGTTGGATAAAGTGGACTGGCAAGCCGGCAAACAGCTTTTGCAGATCTTGTCGGGAGTAGACCCTTACATGCGGTGCCAGTTTGTTTCGTAGAAAACGCGGTAAATAATTTACGAATATTTTGTTGCCAAAATAATACTCGTCCTTCCAGTAAATTCCATGCGTTTCAAAGGGATAGCCACGATTCGGGCAAAAGATGAGGACCCGTCCACCCGGCTTGATCACGCGAATCATTTCACGGACGGCGGCCCGGTCATCCTGTACGTGCTCGATCACTTCGTGGCTGAGAATCAGGTCAAAAGACGAGGCAGGAAGCGGAACGCATTCTCCTGCTGCATTGAGAATGTGACTCGAGCGCGTCTGAGCTTCGGTGGCGCGCTCAAAGTCATATTCCAATCCGATAACGGTTCCTCCATGCTGGGCAAGATGTTCCACGTACATGCCCACCCCACAGCCATTTTCAAGGATTCTGCCTTGAATGCGCTCACCTGCGGCCCGGACGATCATTTCGAGACGGCGTTGCTGGCCCGCCCGCCAGACATAGGATGGCTCACCGCGCAGGGCAGCTTTATCAAGATTCCTTTGATGCATATTGAACATTGGCCGATTTGCCTCTACAATTATATCCTTGCATCTTTTTTTGCCCCATGCTAAAATACTAAGCGCACGGACGAACTGACTGCGGCATGCATCGAGAAGTGGGCAACCCCCACTTTTCTGTTTGTAAACGGGCTTGCAGTTGGAACGGCCCGCAGGTTGGGTTGAGCCTGTTTTGTGAAGAGACCTGCGGGAGGATGCCGAATATTCATTTGCGATAGAGAAACATACGGAGCAATAAGAGCATGTCAAAGAACGAATTCACTCTGGCTTTCAATGAGGTCCTGGAGGAGAAGCAGCTCTCCAAAGATGTGATCATTGGCGCCATAGAGTCGGCGATGGTTTCCGCCTACCGGCGGGCTGTCGGCGCGTCCACGGCGCAACATGTGGAAGCCAAAATAGACCCTGACACTGGCAAGGTGTTTGTGTATGCTGAGAAGGAAGTGGTGGAGGATATCTTCGAGCCCAAGACCGAAGTCCTTTTGGAGGAAGCGCGCAAGGTGAACCCCGAGGCGCAACTCGGCGATACGGTCATCGTTGAATCGACGCCTGCCGATTTTGGTCGTGTAGCCGCTCAGACCGCGCGCCAGGTGATTCAGCAGCGAATTCGTGAAGCCGAACGCTCCAACCAGATGCAATACTTTGAGCGTCAGGTTGGTGAGATTATCAGTGGCGTTGTGCAGGCTACTAATGCACAGGGCACCACTGTAGGTCTTGATATGAAAGCTGAAGGCTCCTTGCCCGCGAATCAACGCATTCCCGGTGAGCGTTTCAAAGTCCACGATCGCATTCGAACTGTAGTATTGGAAGTGAAAGACGGTCCGCGTGGCCCGCAGATTATTCTCTCAAGAGCACATCGCAACTTTTTGCGCCGTCTGCTTGAAAATGAAGTCCCGGAAATCTATCATGGTGTGGTTGAAATCCGTGCAATTGCTCGTGAACCGGGTGCCCGCGCCAAAGTGGCAGTCTCGGCCACGCAGGCAGGTGTAGACCCAGTGGGCGCCTGCGTAGGTATTAAGGGTGTCCGCATTCAGGCCATCGTGAAGGAATTGCACGAGGAAAAAATCGATATCATTCAATGGGATCCCGATCCTGTTGTATATATTTCAAAAGCCATCAGCCCAGCGCGCGTGAACGGCGTATATGTCTCTGAAGCAGATGGGAATCGCACGGCTACCGTCGTGGTTCAGGAAGATCAGCTGAGTCTCGCGATCGGGCGCGATGGGCAGAACGCGCGTCTGGCGGCGAAGTTGACCGGTTGGCGGATCGATATTAAGTCACTGACCGAAGCTGCCACGGATGCGCTCATGAAATTGAAGAATGACCCCGAGTTGGCCGCGATGTTACCGAATGCAATTGAGCAGTTGCCTGCGATGGAAGAAGTGCTTACCAAGAAAGCCGAGAATCGACCCGTTACTCCCGAAGAATACACGATGATTGGTCAGTTTGTAGATCGTGTGGAACGCCGGACACTTCAGATTCGGGAGGAGGCTGTGCGTGCCGAAAGTGGACTCGTTTCTGCTGCCATTCCCTCTGCGGCTCACCCAGATGTGCCCACCGCCGCCTTTGGCATGCCGCTCGATCAGATTGGCCTCAAGGAGCATGTCTTCAACATTTTGGTCGAGGCCGGATATGACAACGTTGGCGCGTTGATGGTGGCGTTGAAGGTGGATGCGGACAAAGTGCTCAAGCTGCCAGGCATTGGACCAAAAGCCATGCAGAACATCGAAGAATCGCTGGCGGTCGTCACCTTCCCAGAACCGGAACCCGCGCCTCCCGCTTCGCAGCAACCGGAAGTTGCCCCTGTTGCTGAGGCCGAGTCCATGCCTGAAGCTGTGGCGGCAGTTCCAGCCGAAGTCGCTCCAGTGGCAGAAGCGCCGATGGCTGAGAAACCAGCTCCGGCTAAGAAGGAACCGAAGAAACACGGTGAAGAGCCTGAAGATGACGAGCACAAAGATGGCGTCTCATTGGATGAACTGTTCTCGATGAAGCCTGAGATATTCCAAGCGGGTGCGACGGAAGAGGAAGAATCCGCGGACAAGAAGAAGGGCAAGAAAGCCAAAAAGAAGAGTGTCGCATTGGAGTTCGATGAGGAACGTGGCGAAGTTGTCGCGCGCAAGAAACACAAACGCGGCGATGATATTTTTGGCGAGGGCGAGTAAGCTCTCATCCTGTTCCCTTTCCCGTTGGGGGAGGGAAACCTAAGGAGCATGGCAAAGAAACCTGTCCAACGTGTGAAACATGTGCCCCAGCGGACATGTATAGGCTGTCGGGAAGTATTGCCCAAACGCAGGATGATTCGCATCGTGCGTACAGCTGAGGGGGTGCGGGTAGACCCAACCAGCAAAATGGCTGGCCGGGGAGCCTACCTGCACGACCGTCGTGAGTGTTGGGAACGTGGCTTGAAAGGCGCTCTAGCCAATGCGTTGAAAACAACGTTGTCTGCCGATGAGCGCGTGAATCTGGAAGCATTTATGAATACCCTCTCGAATGAGGGTGTGGGGGCAGGCGAGTAGTACCATGTGATTCTTGATCCCTCACAGGTCCTCGTCCGCACACTGAGCGAGCAACCACATCCCAACTTAGCTTTATAAGGATTGTGATTTGTGGAGGAGGTCCTATGAGTACCAATGGAAACAAGATCGAGATCCCGGCCAGTATTGTGATCCGCGATCTGGCGCAGGTTGTAGGGAAAAGTCCCATTGATCTAATTAAAAAATTGATGTCCAATGGCGTGATGGCGACCATCAACCAGTCGGTGGATTTTGATACTGCCGCGATTGTGGTGGCTGAGTATGGCTTGGAGGCGGTCCCGGAAGTCGTCGAGGAAGTAAAAACTGAAACGGGTGAGGTGCCGCTTTGGCGACAAATGATCGCGGGGGAAGATGATGCGAAGCTGAAAGCTCGTCCTCCAGTGGTGACCATTCTCGGTCACGTGGATCATGGCAAGACCAGCCTGCTGGATGCCATTCGCCAGACAGACGTGGCTGCTGGCGAAGCCGGGGGCATTACCCAGCATATCGGCGCATATCAGGTTGAAAAGAAGGGGCGGACGATAACGTTCCTGGATACTCCTGGTCATGCGGCGTTTACACAGATGCGCGCGCGTGGCGCGCAGGGCGCCGATATTGTGATCCTGGTCGTTGCGGCGGACGATGGTGTAATGCCTCAAACAAAAGAAGCGATTGCTCATGCCAAAGCCGCGCGTGTCCCAATCATCGTAGCACTCAATAAGATTGACAAAGCCAATGCCAATCCGGACCGCGTCAAACAGCAACTGGCCGAACAGGAACTGGTTCCGGATGAATGGGGTGGCAATACCATGGTCGTCCCGGTCTCTGCAAAACAAAAGCAGGGTATTGATGACTTGCTCGAAGGCATTCTGCTGGTGGCAGATAGTGTGGATATCCGCGCGAACCCTCAAGGCAAGGTGATTGGTACAGTTATCGAAGCCGAACTTGATAAATCCAAGGGTGTGATGGCTACGTTGCTGGTCCAAAATGGCACCCTTGAATCGGGCACGATCGTGGTAGCGGGCACTGCGCATGGTAAGCTGCGCGCGCTGTCTGATTACAAAGGCAAGCCCATCAAAAAGGCTGGACCCTCTACACCGGTGGCCGTGATGGGATTAAGTGATGTCCCTTCGGCAGGTGATCTGTTCCAAATTGTCGATTCGGAAAGAGAAGCCCGGTCCATCGTCTCTGAGAGAGCCGAGGCGGCCAAGACGCAAACGCAGTCGAAGAAGAAAGTTTCGCTGGAGGATTTGTTCGCCAACGTCCAGGCGGGCACAGCCAAGGAATTGAATCTGATCGTCAAGGCTGACGTACAGGGTTCGCTTGATCCGATCGTCACAGAGTTGAACAAACTGGGTCAGGGCGAGATCGGTATTAAGATCCTCTATTCTGAAACCGGTAACATTGGTGATAATGACGTGATGCTGGCTTCGGCCTCACACGCCATCATCATTGGCTTCAATGTGCAGGCCGACGTCTCGGCTCGCCGCCTGGCCGAGAAAGAAGGCGTGGATATTCGTCTGTATGAAATCATCTATCGTATGACCGAGGATATCGAGAAAGCCCTAAAGGGTATGCTCGAGCCGGTAGTGATGGAAAAAATCATTGGTCGTGCGCAGGTGCTGGCAGTCTTCTCGGCTTCAAAGTTCGGCAAGGTGGCCGGTTGCCGTGTTACGGATGGTGAATTACGACGAAATGCCAAGGTCCGTTTGTATCGCGGCACGGATATCGTCTATGAAGGTGATATGGGCTCCCTGCGGCATGAAAAGGAAGATGTGAAGGAAGTACGGCAAGGTTATGAGTGCGGCGTTGGTTTCAAAAGTTTTAGTGATATCCAAGTCGGTGACCAATTAATCTGTTATATTTTGGAACAATCGTAAAGAACCATGCCTTCCGGTGTTCGTCTTCAACGTATTGCGGACCGTATCCGCCTGGAACTCTCGGAGATGTTGATCAAAGAGATTAGCGACCCGCGCCTGAAACAAATCTACTTAACGGATGTCAAAATAGACAGGGAACTGGCGTATGCGGACGTATACGTCTCAGCGGTGGAGGGCGTTTCACGCTCCAAAGATGTTCTCGCGGGATTAGAATCTGCTTCAGGTTTCATCCGACGGACTCTGGCTTCACGCGTCGAATTGCGTTCCTTCCCGCGCCTGCGCTTCCACTGGGACATGACCCCCGAGAATGCGGACCATATAGAGAAATTGCTGGCTGATTTGCGTGAGAAGGACGCAAAGAAACAATAATAAAGGCAGATGTTGTTCAGTTCGCCGTTCAATCCGGGAACAAAAACTTTGCGGAGTACAAGAGGCTCAGAGAGAAAATGAGTTCAGAGATTATAGGGGCTATCAAAGCACGATTGGATACTGCACAAAATATTGTTGTTGCATCGCATATCCGTCCGGATGGCGATGCGATCGGTTCCCTGCTGGGCATTGGTCTGGCCTTGAAAAATGCTGGAAAGGTGGTTCAGTTGGTACTGGTGGATGGTCTACCTTCATCTTTCAAACATCTGAAAGGAAGTGAATTAATCATCAGAGAACCCCTGGGTGGCCATGATACCTTTGTCACGGTAGACAGCGCGGACTTCAAGCGAGTGGGAAAGTCCTTTGAAAATTTTGGTCAACCCGATATTAATATCGACCATCATAAAACCAATGAAAAGTTCGGTACATTGAATTTGATCGAAGCCGAGGAGGTTGCCACTGCCGCGATCCTGACTCACTACCTGCCCATCTGGGGATACGAAATAACGAAGCCCATTGCGGCTGCGTTGTTGACTGGCATCATCACTGATACGCTGGGTTTTCGTACGGCTAATACCAATCCATCTGCGTTACGCTTATGTGCGCAACTGATGGAAACTGGCGTAGACATGTCGGAGCTGTACATGCGCTCCCTGGTAAGAAAGTCCTTTCCAGCAGCCCGCTATTGGGGCTCGGGGCTTTCGAGCATGGAACAGAAAAATGGCATTGTCTGGAGCACCCTCACGCTGGAAGATCGCAAGCGTTCGGGTTATAGTGGCAACGATGATGCCGACTTGATTAACATGATTTCGGCCATCGACGGAAACAAGGTAGGTATGATTTTCGTCGAACAGAGCGACAATCATGTAAAGATCTCGTGGCGCGCGCTCGAGAACGGGATTGATGTTTCTCCTGTGGCGAAATATTTCAACGGTGGTGGCCATGCCGCGGCGGCCGGAGCAGACATCCCCGGCGCGTTAAGCGAGATTCAGCCTTTGGTACTTGAGACCACGCGGGAGATGCTTGGTCTTAGGTAAAATTTATCCTAGTATGTCATAATTACTAATCACTTCTGAGGAGGAATGATGATGAATAGTCAAGATGTAAAGAACGCCATCTCTGGCGTGCTGGTTGTGGATAAGCCGGTGGGCATGACGTCCCATGATGTCGTGCAGGTGATCCGCAATGGGACAGGCTTACGCCGGGCAGGCCATACTGGCACGCTGGATCCCCGAGCATCCGGCGTATTGGTTATCTTGGTAGGTCCCGCGGTCCGTCTGAGTGAATATGTGTCTGCGTCAGACAAGCGCTATCAGGCCATTATTCGCCTGGGAGGTAAGACCGATACCTTCGATGCCGATGGCAAGATGACCCAATCCAACCAGCCTGTAAACGTCACGGAAGAGCAGTTCGAAGAAGTATTGAAGACCTTTATTGGTGAAATTGAACAGACTCCACCCCCCTATTCCGCCGTAAAAGTTCAAGGACGCAAAGCTTATGAAATGGCTCGTAAAGGTGAGGAAGTAGACCTTGCGCCCCGCAAGATTACTGTCCACCATCTCGAAGTGCTGGAATGGGCACCGCCGGAGGTGGTTATCGATGTACATTGTTCGTCTGGCACGTATGTCCGTTCACTAGCGAATGATCTTGGTGAAAAACTTGGCTGTGGCGCGTATCTGGTCGGTTTGCGCCGCACCAAAAGTGGACGCTTCTCCTTGCGAGATGCTACTCCACTCCGCAAATTGCAGGAAGCGTTTCACGCAGGGAACTGGTATCAGTATCTCATTCCGGCCGCTGAGGCGTTGGGCGACTGGCCGGCCGTTGAACTCAGCCCGGATGAGGTGGAAGGTGTACGACACGGACATCGAGTGAAAGCTGCGCCAGATACTGCCGTTGGCAACCGCGTGCGCGGTGTCAGCACCCAGGGAGAACTCGTCTCATTGATGGAATGTGTTGTCGGTGAAGATGGCAACCCTGCCTGGCAACCGAAGAAGGTGTTCTTTACAACCGAATAAAATAGACCCTGAAGGTGTTCGCTCCCTTCGTTGCACTTCGCACCCTTCGGGTATGCTATGCAAGGGGTGCTTCGCAAAAACCTTTAGGGTCTGAGTTGGAGCAGAGTACAATTGGGTCCATGCAACATTACCGCTCTCTGGACGAAGTAACTCTGCCAAATTCGTGGGTGACCGTGGGCGTCTTCGATGGCGTCCATCGTGGTCATCAGAAAATCATGGAAAGACTGACAGCAGGCGCACATGCAAATGGCGTGCCTGCTGTCGTTTTAACCTTTGACCCGCATCCTGCGAAGGTCCTGGGGCGTAGCATGGTCAAATTGCTCACCCTGCCAGGTGAGCGGGCAAAATTACTGGGTGAGCTAGGGATCGATGTGGTGGTCACGCAGCCCTTTGACATGGAAGTGGCCAACACCACTGCCCTGGACTTCATGAAACGCATCAAAACTCAACTGGGGGTCACTCATCTTGTACTGGGCTATGATGCCGCGCTGGGAAAGAATCGTGAAGGCAACACGGCCCGTCTCACGGAGGTTGGTTCTGAGTTGGGATATACCGTCGAAACTGTGTCAGCCCTGAGCGATGAGAGCGGCGTGATTTCGTCCACCGAGATTCGCAAGCTGGTCACAGTGGGCAATGTTACCGAAGCGGCGCGCCTGTTAGGTCATCCCTACCGGTTGCAGGGTCTGGTGGCACATGGCGACCAGCGCGGGCGTACGATTGGGTTTCCCACGGCAAACCTCAATTATGCACGCGACAAAGTGATTCCAGCAGGCGGTATTTATGCCTGTTGGGCAAATGTACGCGGACAAAAACACGAGGCGGCTGTCAACATTGGAACGAACCCGACCTTTACACCGGAGAATGAAACAATGCACGTGGAGGCTTATCTGCTTGATTTTGATCAGGAGATTTACGATGAGATAGTGACCCTGGATTTTGTGCGCCGGTTGCGGGACGAATTAAAGTACGACTCTGTGCAGGCGCTGATTGAACAAATCGGGCGCGATGTGACGCAAACGCGTGAGTTGTTAGGAACGGCTTGAGCCGTTCCCTTTTTGTTTTGACAGGGTTATACAAGTCAATTCAGAGGAGATAAATATGCCGCAAAATGGAATTCACGCAATCGTTGGTGTTGCGTCGCGCCGATGGATGCCTAAAAGGGAGTGGCTCCTGCTCGGCGTGGTCATCGGCAATATGTTCCCCGATCTGGATAATCTGGTGGTTGCCTTTGCCACGCTGGCACTCGGACAGTCTGCCGCAGAAGCCGGAGAGATGTACCACCGTACCTTCACGCACAGCATTTTTACGATTTTTACAGCCATGATCCTGTTTTACATTATTGCCGCCGTTACTCAAAACGAAAAATGGAGGAATTTTGGCATCGGCTTCGGCGCGGGCATCCTGATGCACATCCTGGTCGACCTGGTGATGTGGTTCAACGGTGTGGAGCTGTTCTGGCCCATTCGATACGAATTGAATTTCTGGAGCTGGTTCGTCACACCGGTCTGGTTGAAGCTTTTCCTGGATACGGGTGAGTTTCTGGCGTTTGGCCTATACTTCATGTTGCTTGCTTCACTGGCTCACCGTTTTGGCACCGACGCGGCGCGGCAGAGCGCGACCAAAATATGGGCGTATATCGAATTTGCTCTGTTCGTCCTTATTACAACTCTGTTCTTTACCATGGGCGCGGGTGGATTGTTGTATCAGGCTTTTGCAGTCTTGTATCTCCTCTCGTTGATACTGTCCGTGATGATCACGATCCGTATGAAGAGTACGATTGAGGCGCTATAACATTACAAAATCATGCGTAAGTCGTACGATCTGGTTGACTCAGGTTTCAATTCGTTGTAGAGTAAAAGAAATCTTTTATGGAAGGGAAATTGAACATGAATCAAGCCTTTGACCCCACGCCTCAAACCGCACAACCTCCCCTGTCTGACCGGACACTGGAATTGCAGCGAGTACAGGCCATGGCTGCTGAATTGACCCGCCGCATGAAAAATGGTGCAAATAACTTCTACTGGATTGCTGCACTTTCGGTGATCAACTCGTTGGTGATCGAGTTTGGCGGCGATATCTATTTTGTGGTCGGCCTGGCCAGTACGCTGATCGTGGATACCCTGTTCGTCGAAATTGCAAACGGCGCTACGGATGTCTCTCTGGTTGTGAAGCTTATTGGTCTGGTGATAAGCATTGTCATTGCAGGGATCTTTGCATTGTTTGGCCTGTTCGCCAGCCGTGGCAAGAACTGGGCGTTCATCGTCGGTATGGTATTGTATCTACTGGACACTTTGCTGATGCTGGCTTTTCAGGAATGGATGGGGCTGATTTTTCACGGCTTCTTCCTGTTTGGCTTGTTCGGCGGCTGGCGAGCGTTGAGCGAATTGAACAAACTGGCGCCCCCAAAAGCCACTGATTTCCCGCAAAACATTGGTGTTTCATAACCATCGGGCGGCCCGCGGGTCGCCTTTTTCGTTGTTACATCGCGCCCGTGACGGGTATAATCTGCCAGATTTTCGTAGGATCGGAGGCCCCATGGGGGCACTCCACGATCATAGAGGAGATTTCCATGCCGGAACGTGACATTTACTTACTCTCACCGCGTGCGCTCAGCCCGGAAACCATTGCTGTAGCCTTCGCCAAGACGTCGCGCTCGCCTGAATCCTTCCGCGACATTGCCGCTGAACTGAGCGACGAAAAATCCGCACAGTTCCATGAGAAGTGGGTGGTGGGGTATGGACATGCGTCCGTGGCAGAACATGCTGTGTTGCACATCGCCTTTGAGAACGTCTCGCGGCTGGCTATCGAGAGCATTGAATCGAATCGTTTAGCTTCTTACACAGAAAAATCGACGCGCTATCAAAAGTGGGGATTGGATGATTTCACAATTCCACCAGAACTGCGCGCAGCGGATCATCCGCTGCGCGCTGAATTTGCGGATACGGTCCGCCTCCTTTTTAAAGCCTATGCGGATTCGTTGAGCCCTGTGCGGACTCTCATCCTGGATCGTTACCCGCGCCGCGAGAATGAAAAAGAGGAAGCCTGGGACCGCCGCATCCGCTCGAAGTATGTAGATGTGTGCCGCTTCCTGTTGCCTGCCGCGTCAATGGCAAATGTAGGCATGACTGCCAATGCGCGGGTAATGGAAAATACCATCCGTAAGATGTTATCGCATGAGTTAATGGAAGTACGCGAGATTGGCGCACAAGTGAAGGAAGTGTCTAAAGCCGAGACGCCCACCCTGGTGAAATACGCCGATGCAGTCCCGTATATGCTTGAGACAATGAAAGAATTTGGAGAGTCAGACACGTCGATCGGCTCTGTGATCGGAGAATTAGAGACCGGCGCCGGAGAATGGTGCAAATTGGTCTACTACGACCGGGACGGAGAAAGACGGGTGTTAGCCGCGGCGCTATATCGTTTTGGCGAAATGACATATTCCGAAGCTTTGTCCTACATTGCGTCGCTTGGTGAAGAGGCGCAGGCAACGCTTGCGGAATCCCTGTTGGGAAGATTAGGCAAATACGATGTCCCTCTTCGTGAATTGGAATACTGCAACTATACCTTTGACCTGGTCATGGATCAGGGCGCATATGCCGAGTTCAAACGCCACCGCATGATGTCCCAGACGCCGCAAAGGCTGACGACGCGGTTGGGATATGCGACGCCGCTGTTGATCACAGAAGCGGGTTTCGAGTCCGAATATGAGGCGGCGATGGAATCTGCTAGCGAGATGTTTGAGAAATTGTATGAATTCGGTCCAGCAGTGGCACAGTATGTGGTTCCCAATGGTTTCAACCGCCGCGTGCTAGCTCAGTTCAATCTGCGGGAGGCGTTCGCCTTTTGCCAGTTACGCTCTGCGGCAAACGCGCATTTCTCTATTCGTCGGGTCGCCCAGAAAATGTATGAAGAAATGACACGCGTACATCCCCTGTTGACGAAGTATATGAAAATCCATGATGAGACGTGGAAAGGGGTCGAAGAGGGGCATTTCGCAGCTGTGTAAATGATCACGGAAATAAAACGCCGGGTTCTTCAAGAACTCGGCGTTTTGGTTTTTAAATCAGCTTGCTTACAATCGCTAGCAAGACTCCACCTGCAATGACCGAACCCAGTTGACCAGCTGTATTGGCGCCCATGGCATGCATGAGAATAAAGTTATGCGGGTCTTCGTCGTTGGCAGTTTTGGCAGCGAGACGTCCTGCCATGGGGAAGGCGGAAATTCCCGCCGCGCCGATCAAGGGATTGATCTGGTAGCCGCTCAATACACACATCAGCTTTCCAACTAACAGACCTGCAACGGTATCCAGGGCAAAAGCGATCAAGCCAAGCAGCATGATCTTGCCTGTATCGAGATTCAGGAAGGCTTTGGCATTCATCGTTGCGCCGATGGCCAGGCCCAGAAACAATGTTGAAATATTGATAATTTCATTCTGCGCGGCTTTGCTCAAGCGATCTGCCACGCCGGAGATTTTGAGCAGGTTGCCAAGCATGAGCATCGAGATGAGTGGCGTCGCTTCGGGGACGAGCAAGCCAATCATGAGTGTCAACACGATTGGGAAGAGCATGAGCGTCTTTTGCGAAATGGGCCTGGGAGTGTATTCCATCTGGACGAGACGTTCTCTTTTCGTGGTGAGCAGTCTCATCAGCGGCGGCTGGATGATGGGAATGAGACTCATATAGGAATACGCCGCGACGGCAATCGGCGCAAGCAACTCGGGCGCGAGCCTGGTGGCGACGAAAATGGAGGTTGGTCCGTCAATCGCGCCGATGACGCCAATGGTCGCGGCCTGATTTAGTGGGAAACCTAAAACGACGGCCAGCAGAAGTGTGCCGAAGATTCCGAACTGTCCCGCCGCGCCAAGCAAAACCATGCGCGGTTGTGAGAGCAACGGACTGAAATCAATCATCGCGCCCACGCCAATGAAGATCAAGAGTGGGAATAACTCGGTTTTGATACCCGCGTTGTAGAGCACAGCCAGGATGCCTTCCGCAGCGGTCATACCCGCCAGCGGTATATTGGCCAGTAGACATCCAAAACCGATAGGCAGGAGCAAAACCGGTTCTATCTCTTTGAAGACCGCGAGATAGAGCAAGACTAGTGCGGCCGTGATCATCACCGCGTTGCCAAGGGTGAAATTCGCCAGGCCTTTGAGTAGTTCGGGAAGCAGTAATTGAAAATCCATAAGACTTGTTTACGTGTCTCCATGTCTCTGTGTATATCGGTACACAACTAAACCCACAGACCCGAAGACTATCAGCCCTCAAACCTGATCAAAGACTGTTTGTGCGCCACGGTCTGGCCTGCGCTGACGAGCACTTCCGCAATTTTCCCGGCACGTGTCGACCGGATGCTGTTCTTCATCTTCATGGCTTCAATGATCACAATCACTTGTCCGGCTTCAATATCATCGCCAGCTTTGATGAAGACTTCGATAACCAACCCGGGGAGCGGGGCAGTCATTTCGTTCGTGTTCTGATCTGGGACTGTTTTTCGCAAATCGAAGGATTTGAAATCCGGCACCTCTGTTTTTCGTTCGGCCGGGACAGAACTTCCCATCGGGTTGGTATCAGGGTTAACTTCAAATCTCATCCCTCCTACATAAGCGATGACAGGACGCGCGTTGATGTCTTCAATTTCGACGACATAGGATTTATCTTGAATCGTTAGGCTGTATTTCATATTGTTGTTACCTGTGTCGGCCGCCTTTTTGGGTCATCTGTCGGGTGCGCATGCCGAGTTGCCAGGCGGAGACAATGGCCGTGGGTGGATCTACCAATGGGTGAGCGGCGGATAGTTGTTGTTCGGCGATTGCCATGGCCACGCCGAGTGCGGCGGCCTGGGCGAGGAACTGGGTCTCTGGAAGAGAGTCGATACGTGCTGAGTCTGAAGAGGTCGTGTTGAGCGAAGGCGCGCCGTCGGCGGTAAGTTTTGTGAGCAGAGTCATCATGAGCCAAAGGACTAGAATCGCGGCGAAGACGAGTCCCAGGCCGACTGCCGTGACTTGGACGGCGATGACCAGATTATTCATACGGGAATATTCCCATGCTTCCGTGGCGGGGCGGGAGCGTATTTATCGCGCAATGCGGAAAGGGATGCGATGATCTTTGGCCTGGATTCGCGCGGCTCGATGATGTCATCCACGTAGCCAGTGGAGGCAGCGTAGTAGGGATTGTTGAATTTGTCGCGATACTCAGCGGCGAGTTTTTTGCGTTCGGCTGCCGGGTCAGCCGCCGTTTCGATTTGTTTCTTGAACAAAATGTTCGCCGCGCCCTCCGCACCGAGCACCGCGATCTCCGCGCTGGGCCAGGCGTATGTCACATCGGTGCCAAGATACTTGCTGGACATCACCACATACGCGCCACCGTAGGCTTTGCGCGTGATGATGCAGATTTTTGGCACAGTTGCTTCGGAATAGGCATACAGAAGTTTTGCGCCGTGACGAATGATGCCGCCATGCTCCTGTGCGATGCCGGGCAAAAAGCCAGGCGAATCGACGAAGGTCACGAGCGGGATGTTGAAACAGTCACACATGCGGACGAAGCGGGTCATCTTGTCCGCCGCGTCGATATCGATTACACCCGCCATGATAGCGGGTTCCTGTCCGACAAGTCCTACACTATGACCACCGATACGCGCCAGCCCCACAATTGCATTACGCGCCCAATCCGGCTGGATTTCAAGGAATGAGCCTTTGTCAATGATCTTCTCAATGACCTGGTGCATGATATACGGCTCCCGCGGGTCGATTGGCACGAGACTGTTCAAAGACTCATCCATGCGCAATGGGTCATCCGTCGGTCTTTCGAAGGGAGGATTCTCCACATTGTTGGAGGGAAGATAAGCAAGAAAGTGCCGCACCGTTTCAAGCGCAGCCTTTTCACTCTTTACACTCAAATGTGCCACGCCACTGATCGACATGTGTACATTCGACCCTCCCAGAGATTCGGCGTCGATCACTTCGCCTGTCACCGCTTGGATCACTTCGGGACCGGTGAGGAACATGAACGATTGTTTCTCCACCATGATGACCAGATCAGTCAGCGCTGGAGAATATGCGGCGCCGCCAGCACAGGGTCCGAGCATGACGCTGATCTGCGGCACCACTCCGGAGTATTGCGCATTACGCCTGAAAATTTCAGCATAGCCACCCATCGAGCGCACACCCTCCTGAATACGCGCGCCGCCCGAGTCTATCAATGCAATGAAGGGCACGCCGTTGCGCACTGCCAGATCCATTACGCGGCAGATTTTATGCGATTGCATCTCGCTCAACGTGCCGCCATAAATTGTAAAATCCTGCGAATAAAGATATACCGTCCGTCCATTGATTTGCCCGTATCCCGTGATTACACCGTCGCCGTAGAATTTTTCCCTCAATAAATTCATCTCATCGCCCTGGTGAGTAATGAATGGTTCGATCTCGTTGAACGTCCCAGGGTCAAGCAACATCTCAATCCGTTCGCGCGCGGTTTGTTTGCCTTTCGCTTTTTGCTTCGCATTGCGTTCAGCGCCGCCACCCTCTAATACCTTTGCGCGTATTTTTCTAAGTGCAAGGATACGGGGATCTTCAATTGTCATGGAATTACCTCTCCATGAGTATAGTTTTTGGAGGGGATGCAAGCCAGTGATGGATGGCATACGGGAAATAGGACAATCCGCCTCTTCTTTTTACTGGTTTTGATTCCAGTTTATGGACTTTTATCTCCCC
>Ga0114129_10003580_pt1 | contig 21864 bp, 18 predicted proteins | sample RhiMetdeltSRZDD1_FD_80071 | JGI IMG/M metagenome (GOLD analysis project Ga0114129, IMG submission 80071) | Populus rhizosphere microbial communities from Tennessee, USA - Rhizosphere MetaG P. deltoides SRZDD1 (version 2) (version 2) | ecosystem: Host-associated > Plants > Roots > Rhizosphere >... | reverse complement strand
GCGGCCGGTTTCCTGGTTGCGGTGGGATGTACGCTATGGGCCTTCGATAATCAGCTCACCTCTCTGATCGTGAGTCTCGATCCCGCGCGAATTACGTTCTGGAAGGGGCTCCTGGCCGGATTCTTCAACCTTGTTCTCGCGGCCACGCTGAATTTGACCAAACTCCAGTGGAGCGCGTTCGGTCTCGCCATATTGATCGGAGCCGTGTGCTATGGGATGAGTATCGCGCTTTACATCAGCGGCGCCCGAGCAATGGGCGCGACCCGCGCGCAAGTTGTTTTTGCCGGAGCTCCATTTTTCGGGCTCATTCTATCTTTGGTCTTCCTTCACGAGCCGTTTCTATTGCAGTACGCTTTCGCCATTGTGCTTTTCGGCGCCTCGTTATATCTCCTTTTCCGGGAGCGCCATGAACACGTGCATTCGCATTCCGCGCTCGCCCATGAGCACCGGCATCGGCATGACGACGGACACCACACCCATTCGCATCCCGATCTCCCTCCCGGAGTGGAACATGCCCATCCCCACCAGCACGAGTCCCTAACTCACTCCCACCCTCACTGGCCGGATCTCCATCACCGGCACGAGCATGAAAAAGGGGAGAAGTGACGGGCAGAATCCATAGCGCCGGCGCAGAGCAAACCAGGAAAACGGTTTGAGCGCCTAACGGTCGGGAGAGCGGTAGGTCCCGAACATCAAGTCCCAGAGCGGACTCGAGATGCCGTAGCGCGCATGGCCTTCCTGGAAGTGATGCATGAGGTGATAGCGGCGGATAAAGTTACCGATGCCGCGCTTGGGATGAAAATGGTGCGCGTAGTAGTGCATCCAGTCATACGCGACGTAACCCGCCGCCGTGCCCCCGAACACTTGCGCCCAATACGAGGGGCCGAACACAATTCGATACAACAGCCCCACTACCGTTCCCAACGTGAACAGCATGAGGGGCGGAGCGACCAGACGCATCTTGTCGTCCGGGAACTCGTGGTGATAACCGTGGATCATGAACGAGAAGAGTTTGCCCGCGGTTCCCTGGGGCTCCCAATGGAACACAAAACGATGAAGACCGTATTCGAGCAGGCTCCAGAGGAGTACGCCGGCGACAAAGAGGCCCAGCGTTGCCGGGAGCCCACCATGCCCTCCGCTTAACCCTCGATACCACCCGAACACGATAAATGGCCCCGTCCACACGATCGGCATGACCGGATGCGCCTTGCTGAACCAGCGCTCCATCACGTCCCCGCGGAAAATCCGGATCCCTTGCCGCTTTTTGCGGTTTTCGGCGTCGGGTTTGGCGTCGATGCCCTCCCAGCGATTCATGATTTCCAGGCATTCGTCCGAATAAAGCGTCTGGACGAAGCTGGATTTGGGAAGTCCGATCAATCCCCGGTTTGCCATCCGTGCCCTCCAAGGCGACCCACGCCGCCGAGCGGAAAAGAGTCTACCAGAGTGGTTCCATAGGGCAACCTGCCGTTCCGCTACACTAAACCTATGTCCATCGAGCTCTTTGGCTCCGGAAAGGCGGGACAGCCCGATCCCGAGCCGGAATCCACGGCCCCTCTGGCCGAGCGCTTGCGGCCGCGGTCCCTCGAACAAGTCGTGGGTCAGGAGCATGTCACCGGTCCCGACAAGTTGTTGGGGCGGGTCCTAGCCGGCGCCACGTTCCCGTCCCTCATCTTCTGGGGTCCACCGGGGTCGGGGAAGACCACCCTGGCTCGGCTCTTGGCGCGCGGGAAGCACGCGCACTTCATCGGGATTTCCGCGGTGTCCGCGGGAGTCCAAGAAATCCGCCGCTCGGTCGCTGAGGCACGAACCCTTGAGAAAAGCGGCCGGCGCACAGTGTTTTTCCTCGACGAAATTCATCGCTTCAACAAGGCCCAACAGGACGCCTTGTTGCCGCACGTGGAGTCGGGTCTCCTCATCCTCATCGGAGCCACCACGGAAAACCCCTCGTTCGAGGTGAACGCCGCGCTTTTGAGCCGGTGTCGCGTGGTCGTGTTGCGCGCTCTGGACGCATCCGCCCTGGACCGGGTGTTCGATCGCGCACTCACCGACACCCAGTATGGGTATGGCGGTATGCACGTCACGTTCGAAGACGGCGTACGCGAAGCGATCATTCAGGCCGCCGATGGCGATGGGCGACGGCTGCTCAATTCCCTTGAAATCTCGGTGGAGATCGCGACGGCAGAAGCCAAGAGTGAAGCGCCTCGAGTCACGATCGCCCACGCGAAAGAAGCGTTGCAATCGGGCGCGCTTCGATATGACAAATCCGGAGAAGAGCACTTCAACTTGATCTCCGCGCTCCACAAGAGCGTGCGGACGAGCGATGCCCAGGGGGCCGTCTACTGGACCACCCGCATGCTCGTTTCCGGAGAGGACCCGCTTTACGTGGCTCGGCGACTCGTGCGGATGGCGGTGGAGGACATCGGGCTCGCCGATCCGGGCGCGCTCACTCAGGCCATGAGTGCCCAGCAGGCGGTGCATTTTCTCGGCATGCCCGAGGGCGGCGCCGCGCTCGTTCAGGCGGCCATCTATCTCGCTTTGGCGCCCAAGAGCAATCGCGTGGCCGCGGCGGAGGAGGCAGCTCGCGAAACGATCGAAAAAACGGGAAGCCTCCCCGTTCCACTGGAGTTCCGGAACGCGCCCACCGGCCTCATGAAGCATTTGGGCTATGGCAAGGGGTATGTGTACGACCACAGCGTGGAGGATGCAGTGAGCAGCCAGGAAGGCTTGCCCGAGGAGATTCGCGGCAGCGTGTTTTATCGGCCGAGCGGGCGTGGCTTCGAAGAGACCCTGGACAAGCGGACGCAAGACATCGCGGAGAAGAAGCATGAAGATCGAGGAACCTCGGAATCGACAAAGGAGCACGGTCCTACCGAGGCGCGGTGAACTGCGGTATATTCACACCATGGGTGGAAATCGTCGCATCTCCATACGGCGCGCTCATCTCGGGGATCCAGATCCTGATTTGCGAGAATCGACCGACGTAGCTCAGCGTATAGCCTTGGTTTGGGTGCTCACGCTGGAATCTTGGAAGCTTGCCGGTCGACCGCTTCCCCAGTACTCCAGGAATGAAACTCCGATTCGAGTCGTTCCCCTGGGCTCCTCCTAGGCCGTGAACGAAGATTTCAAGGATTTTCTGGACTGTCTCCTGCGTTCAGACGCCCGGTTTCTCGTGGTCGGAGCTCATGCCCTGGCCGTGCAAGGAGTTCCAAGAGCGACGGGTGATCTCGACATTTGGATCGATGCCTCCCCACAGAATGCCGAAAAGGTGTGGTTGGCTCTGATGAATTTCGGCTCACCGGCGGAGACACTTGGGATATCTCAGCGCGATCTCACGGTTCGAGGAACGGTAGTTCAAATTGGATTGCCACCTCGGCGTATTGATGTCCTGACTGCGATCACGGGAGTGGAGTTCGAAGATGCTTGGCGCCGGAAGGAAACACATCGCATTGATGAAGCGGACATTCCGTTTATCGGCCGTGATGATTTCATTACCAACAAACGAGCAACGGGCCGATTGCGCGATCTGGCGGACATCGAAGCGTTGGGTGAAAAGCCCTGAATACGCCTTACGAGAACTAGAACCAACCTCAGTTAGAGGCCGAGGTTCTATCGACACTCCCTCGGGAACCTGCTATTTTTTTCCGGCTTTAACCGGAGAGGTGACCGAGTTGGCTGAAGGTGGCACCCTGCTAAGGTGTTGTACGGGAAACCGTACCGGGGGTTCGAATCCCCCCCTCTCCGCCATCTCGGCGTGTTCGTGATTCTCCGCGCTTCGCTCTTCCTCCTGGGCCTCCTCGTCACGTTGCCCGCCCGCGGTCAAGACACGCCCTCGGATTCCCAGAGCACGGTGACCCAGATCGTTCCCGGTTCTTTGGAAACGATGGCAGTGCAAAAGCTGCTGCGAGGATCCCCGATCGCGATCGGGGTCTATGACACTCCGGAATCCCGGCGGGTATGGAAGCTCCTTCGGGACGTGTACGCCGAACACCACTACCGGCTCATCTGGGTGGAATCAGGGAGTTTTCCGGCCGCATCGCGGCTCTTCGATGCCGTCCGGCACGCCCCCGACCACGGCATCGATCCATCCGTTTATCCCATCACGCGACTCTTATCGCGCATTTCGAGTGCGGCCGATGCCGGTCCGCAAGCCTGGGCGGAAATCGATCTTTCGCTCTCGCATTTGTTCGTGACCTATGCGCTTCACCTCGGACGCGGCCGCGTGGATCCCCGGGATGTGGAGGATCTCGAATGGTACTTGCCGAAGCGGCGAGTGGGCGCTGCGCATGCCCTGGCCAGCGTGGCGGCAACGGGCGATGTGGACGGCGTGCTGGAAAGCGTGGAGTCGCACCGGCCCGAATATCGCGCGCTTCTCGACGTCCTCCACCGGGTGAAAGCAATCCAGGAGACGGGATGGCCGCGCGTTCCCACATGGAAATTCAAGGCTGCACCCGGAGAAGCACACTCCGAGCTAAGCCTCATCCGCCGCTATTTGCAGGTCATGGGGGATCTCCCGCCCGGTCCGATCCGCAATCCGTCCGTCATGGACGACATGCTCATACAAGGGCTCGAGCGTTTCCAGCTGCGGCACGGTCTCACTCCGGATGGCGTGATTGGTCCCAAGACGGCGGCGGCCATTCGCATGCCGCCGGCGGAGCTCTTGCGCATGGTGCGGCTCAACTTGGAGCGCTGGCGGTGGGTTCCCGACACGCTCGACACGAGGTACGTTTGGGTGAACGTGCCTGCCTACGAGTTGGAAGTAGTGGAAGGCAGTCAGCCCGTCATGACCATGCGGGTGATCGCCGGCACCACCGACAATCCGACGCCGTCCTTCCGCGAGAACATCCGTCACATGGAGCTCAACCCGAACTGGCACGTCCCGGAGAAAATAGCGGCCGGGGAGATCCTGCCCAAGGTGCAGCAAGATCCTGATTATCTGCTCGTGGAAAACATCACCGTGTTCGACACCACCGGAAAGAAAGTCGACCCCGCCACGGTGAAATGGACATCGCTCGACCCGGCCACGTTGCCCTATCGCTTCCGGCAGGAACCGGGCGTGAAAAACCCTCTGGGGTCGATAAAGTTCCTCTTCCCGAATCGTTGGAGCGTCTATCTGCACGACACCCCGGCCACCAAGTTGTTCGCCAAGGAGTTCAGGGCGCTGAGCCACGGTTGTGTCCGGGTTGAGCGCCCGCTCGATTTGGCGAACTATTTATTGCGAGGACAGGCGATCATCAGTCCCGAGGATCTGGCCGCGCAGGTCAAGTCGGGAAAGCGCCGGTGGATCGATCTCAAACAAACCGAACCGATCTATCTCGTTTATTTCACCGCGTTCGTGGATCGGGAAGGACGCCCCAACTTCAGGCCGGACGTTTATGAGCGCGATCGCATTCTGCAAGAAGCGTTGAATGCGTATCCCTCTCCCTGGTCGCCCCCTCCGGATACGACCGGGATGGTGGGGCAGGCGCCGCGCTGATCACTCCGCTGCGGAATCCAACAGAGCGTTGAACAGCAACCGGTAGGTGCCGTGGGTTTGTCCGCGGTACTGCGGGCGAAATCCGAAGAGAACAATGGTTCCCTTGCCGATGGGCGTTTCGACCAGGGCTGCCTTTCCATAGAGCGTTTCCGCGCCGCGCGCCCATCCGCTTGCGATTGCGCGTGCCCCTTCCTCGTAGCGCAGGACAATCGTGCCCTTGGGACTCCGGCCGGAGGGAAAGGCGAGAACCGGATCGTCGGTGCGATAGACGATCGCGTCTTTAGGCATTCCATAGCTCAAGGGATGGGTGGGGTTCACGCTCACCCGAAGCAACGTTCCCGGCGTCGAAAATTCGTCTCGCGACAAGCTTTCGGCGACGTCGCGACAAGGGGCGCGTAAGTCATCGATGGCAAACGAGGAGGCGTCCCCAAGGGCGATCACGGTCCCGCCATCGTGCAGGAACTCCCGGAGGGCGTCCCGGCCCGAAGCCTCGAGCCCTCCGGTGAATTCGGGCACGGTCGGAGATGTATCGTCGGACTCCGCCGCGCGCCGTCCGTACAGGATCTCGTCCCGGGTCTGGTCCGGCAACACCAGGGCATCGAACCGATTTCGCAACTGGCCGGCTTGGATGTCCTGGTTGTGAAGCACCGAGTAGGGAAAACCGAATCTATCAATCGGGTCCAGCCCTCGTCGGTCGGGGCGAGCCACGATTGATAGATACCGACGCGAGGGAGCCGCAGCGTGCGTTCGCGATGTGGATGGGAAAACGGTTTCGTTCGTGGCTCCTGTTCCACGAACGCGACATCCCGTCCTTTGAGTGCGGCCAGGATTTCCGCCCCCGGCGCATCGGTCAGGAACGTTCCCACAGGAAGAAGGACGCCGTCGGTGCCTAACGCGTCCGCGGTGAGTTGCCGCACCGTGCGTCCTTGGCCAAGAAGCCTCGCCACCAGCGCATACGCGTCGTTCTCGCGCGGGGAGAAGGTCCATGTCGCCGGACCGGGATCGCTCCACAGGTGGGTCCATGGCTGTGCGTCCTCGAGCCGCGCATCGATCGGCGTATCGATCCGCCGGCAGGTCACCCCCATGAGGTAGGGGAGCGTCCACGCGGTGACGTCGTAGGGAGCGAGGACGTCCGTTTCGCCGGACTTCACTTCCGGGTAGCTTTGCGGTTCGAGCATTTCCATGATGAAGGGGCGATAGGGCTGCGCGGCCAGAATGATGAAAGAGTTTCGGGGAACACCGTTCGCATCTTCCGTACTTCGCTTCACCTCGACACCGTGGGCGCGCAAGAGCCGGACCAGCTTGTTCGCCGTTCCCGGATCTTGTTGATCGGGGGGGATCACGAACGCATAGGGTGATTCGGTTTGGCCGCGTTTCACCGCATCCAGGCTCATGGTGGCGCGATTTCTGAGCAGGTCCTCACGATGGATGGAGCACGATCGCAAGGCGCTGTTCGTGGCCAGGAACGCGTAATCGACAATGTCGCGAGGCCGCCACCAGCCGCCGGGCCAGGGGTGAGGAAAATTCACCTGAGCCCGATACTCCGAAAGGCCCTTCGCGTTCCCCTTCAACTCTTCGGGCTTCACGAACACGGGAGTCATGAGCTTCGCCGAGGCAATCTCGGTGAGGATGCCGATGGTGTTCTTCCACCAGGGCGTGGATCGCGCGCCTCCCGGCCAGTAGGCGTCGAACGCATACCCATAGATCACCCCGCTTTTCCCCGCTTCTTCGAGGGCCAGCGTCATCTCGGACCCCAAGAGCAGGTTCCCCCGGTGGACGAGGGGATGCACGTTGTTCGTGACTGGGTCCGCATAAGGTGGAGCGAAGATGCGAGGTCCCGTGCGTCCCATTTGGTGCTCGTCCATGACGACCTGGGGATGCCACTCGTGATACAGCACCTGGTTCATGAGTTGCGTCTCGGCGAGGTTGAGCATGAACCAGTCGCGATTGTTGTCGTGTCCGGCGTAGGTGTGATACAGACGCGGAAAATCCGAGCCCTCGTACGGTGTGCCGAGGTACTGGCGATACCAGTTGGCAATCATCATCTGTCCGTCCGGGTTCAAGGAGGGAACGAGGAGCACGATCACGTCTTTCAAGTATTGGGCGGGAGAATCGGGGCCCCCCGTGACCAGTTGGTACACCCATTCCGGGCTCATCTGGCTCACCGCGATCTCGTCGGAATGGATGTTCAAGCTGACGAACAGAATCACTTTGCCTTCGGACACGAGCCGGTCGATCTCTCCGGACGAACGCCCGCGTGGATCATCGAGTGCCGCCGCCACGTCACGATAGTGGGCCGCATTGGCCAGGTTCTCGGGCGTGGAGATGGCCAGCATGAAGAAGTCACGGCCCTCCGTCGTCTTGCCCACGTTGAACACCTTCACGCGATCGGATGCTTGGGCGAGCTTCTGGAAATAAGCCACGAGCTGGTCGTAATCGATGAGGGTGCGGTCGGCTCCCGGAACGTGACCGAAGAATGTTTCGGGGGTGGGGAGCTCGCGAGGAGCCGCAATCGCGGAAGACGCGAGACAACAAAGCGCGAGGGTCAATCGCGCGACCATGCGCCTTGTCATGCCCGGCTCCGCAGGGTTGGAGGTGGTAGGCTGTCCGTTGCGTGCATGGCGATGATATGAAAGCGGACCAGCCGTCTCAAGCGGGGGAGATGCGGTGATAGAAGGGCTACTCTCCGACGTGCACGGTGTTCTTTACGTGTATCCCCACGCCGTGCCGGGAAGCGTGGATGCGGTGGCGCGGTTACGCGCGTCCGGTTTGCCGCACCTGTTTCTCACCAACTCCAGCCAGCATCCCAAATCCTGGATCCTGCAAAGCCTCACCACGGCGGGCTTCGAAATCGCGCCCGAGCACCTGCTGACCGCCGTCGAAGCGGCCGCGGAGCACTTGCGGCAGGCCGGTCTGAAACGAGTGGGCTGGCTTTGCGTACCGGAGCTGATCGAGGACCTGGGGGATCTAGAAGCCATCTCACCCCGTGCTCCGGGGACGAAACCTGTGGATGTGGTCCTGGTGGGCGACCTGGGATCCGGTTTTACCTACGAGGTATTGAACCAGGCTTTTAGATGGCTTCACGAAGGCGCCAAGCTGATCGCCATCGCGCGAAACCGGAGCTACCAGACCCAGGAGGGCCTCGTGCTCGACAGTGGTCCGTTCGTCACGTTGCTCGAAGACGCCGCCGAGGTGAAAGCGGACGTCACCGGGAAGCCGAGCACGGCGTTCTTTCAAACGGCTCTCACGCATCTTGGGCTTCCGCCATCCTCGGTGGCGATGGTGGGCGACGATCTCGAGGCGGACGTCCTTCCTGCGATGGAGTTGGGGATGCACGGCATTCTCGTTCGCACCGGAAAGTTTCGCGAACATCGGTATACGGCGGGACGACATCGGGCTGATGGAGTCGCAGACGACCTGGCTCGGGTAGTAAACGAACTTCTGGGTGGCCGGACGGGGGATTGAATGCGCGGCCCTCAGGGTAGAAGAGAGGCGCCAGGGGCCTTGCCAGGGGAAGAAGGAGCCTCGTATAATCGCTGTCCGCCGCTGGCAACTGAAGAGTGACTTAAGATATGACTATCTTGTAACTCGTTGCCGGGCAAAGAGCTACGGTCGGGCCCATAGCTCAATTGGATAGAGCGTTTGACTACGGATCAAAAGGTTGGGGGTTCGACTCCTCCTGGGCCCACCACGTGCATGAAGGCGATCGCCGATCCTCCGCGCCCGGTGGGCCCGTGCCCCGAGCGGTCGCATTCGTTCCGGAGCACTCCATGCCGCTCGTCATGCCGCATCACGGAAAACATCCCGTCATTCCGCCGAACGCGTATCTCGCTCCCACGGCGACCTTGATCGGGGACGTCGTGCTGGGCGAACACGCGAGCATCTGGTTCAACACCGTGATCCGGGGCGATGTCAACTTCATCCGGATCGGGGATCGCTCGAACATTCAGGACAACTCCACCATTCACGTTCATGTGAACGATCATCCCACCGTGGTGGGAAACGACGTGGTGGGAGGGCACAACATCGTCCTTCATGGGTGCACGATCAAGGATCGCGTCTTGATCGGGATGAGTTCGACGATCATGGACGGCGTGCTGGTCGGGGAGGAGTGCATCGTGGCCGCGGGGTCGCTCCTCGTCCCCGGGACGATCGTGCCCCCTCGAAGTGTAATGATGGGCCGGCCGGCCCGGATCGTGCGGGCGGTTACGGATGACGAGGTCGAGCAATTCATCATGTTCGGGGTAAGGAATTATCTCGAGTACAAGGAGACGTTCCGGGAGCCGGACGTCGTTGAACGGGACGGGCAATGAGGCGTATCGTGAAGGGGGTGTTCCAAGCCCCGCCTAGGAAGGGATGAATCATGATCCGCAGATCCGTTTGCCTGACCCTGGCGCTTTTCGGCCTCCTGGCCTTAAACGGCGTGGCCCATGCCCAAAAGGTGAAGGTACAGCTCGCGCCCAATCTGACCGCTTACAACGTGCATGAAGTAGCCATTCTCGGTCTGGCCAACACCAGCAATAACAGTGAGGCCGATCAAATGGGAGGCCATCTCATCCGGGCTCTGAACGCGACCGGTAAGTACCATTTCGTGAGCACGGAGCAGTTTGCCACCGATGCCAAACGAACCGGAGTCAGCGTCGAGTACGATCGTGTCCGCAACACATGGCTCAAGAAGCGCGTGATGGAACCCGAGATCGTGAAAAAGCTTCTCACCGCCACCAAATGTGACGCGGTCGTCGGCTTGGAAGTCAGCCGCTGGGAAAAGAAAAAGGTCGATCCGCTCGAGGAGGGAACCTCGGATACCTCGGTCGGCGTCCTCGTGCGCATGATCGCTCAGGATGGAACGATTCTCTGGTCGGCCTCCGAGACCAAGACCGTGTCTTCGGAACCCTATTTGCCGGGATTCAACCTGCGGAGCTCCGCAAACGGGCAAGCCGTGGCTACGGGCAGCGTGCCGCAGCCGCCGGACATCAGGAAGGTCGCCATCGACATGGCCAGCGAGATCACCGCCACGTTGCCGGCGATCAAGAAAGCTGCCGCGCCCGCGGCTCCGGTACCTCCGAAGGAAACCCCGCCTGTTCCTGTTCCTAAAGAGATGCCGGCGTCCAGCGATACCTCGGGCACGCCCAAGTGATATGACGGCGCGGCAGAACCCGGAAGCCATGCCCACCGGCCCGACCTCGGAGACCGATCTTCGCTGGATGCGCGTTGCCTATGACGAAGCGGTCATGGCCGCCGAGCAAGGCGAAGTTCCGGTGGGGGCGGTCGTGATTGCGGAGGGTCGCCCCATCGGCCGCGGGCAGAATCGCAACGAGGCCCTCCAGGATCCCACGGCGCATGCGGAAATCCTGGCCATCACCGCCGCCGCAAACACGCTGGGAAGCTGGCGACTCGAGGGCGCCACGCTCTACGTCACGCTGGAACCCTGCCTCATGTGCGCCGGCGCCATCTTCCTCGCCCGCATCGAACGCGTGGTCTTCGCGGCCCGAGATCCCAAGCGGGGTGCCCTGGGATCGGTGATCGATGTCTCGCAAAATGAGGCCCTCAATCATCACACCGAGATCGAGCAAGGCCCCCTGGCCGATGCATGTGGTCGGCTCTTGACGGTATTCTTCGAAAAATTGCGAAAAGATCCCGGGATTTCGTGAGCATTCCAGGACGGAGAGGTGTCCGAGCTGGCTGAAGGAGCACGCTTGGAAAGCGTGTGTACGGGGAACCGTACCGAGGGTTCAAATCCCTCCCTCTCCGCCATCCGTTCTCGTTTGGCGCGCGGGTCCTCCGCGCCGGAGGATTAATTACTCCGGTAGATCTGCTTGAGCCGGCCCCACGTGGTGGGCTCCACCGCGGTGCCGTACCCGAATTTCTGAATCCGATTGTTGCTCGTGTCGGCCACGTAAATATTGCCGTTTGCATCGGTGTCCAGTCCGCGGGGGGAATTGAACTGTCCCGCCGCACTCCCGGATGTTCCCCAGGCGACCATGAATACACCGCCCGAGGTGAACCGCTCGATGCGGGAGTTCAAATTGTCCGAAACGTAGATGGTTCCGTCGTCCGCCAGCGCGATGCCGGCCGGGCCAAAGAATTGTCCATTTCCGCTGCCGTCGCTGCCGAAGCTTCCCTGATAAACCCCCGTCGAATCGAACATTTGAACATGATTGAGATCGTCGGCCACGTACACCGTTCCGGCGTCGGTCGCCGCCACCGCGCCCGGGTACTGGAAATCTCCGGGGCTGGTCCCCAGCGATCCCCACTCGCGGATGAAGACGCCCTGGGACGTGAATTTCTGCATACGATGATTGTTGCGGTCGGCGACGTAAACATTGTCCGCGCCATCCAGGGCGATGCCGCGGGGAAACTGGAACTGACTCGTTGCGGAACCTTGACTGCCCCACTTGAGAAGAAACGTCCCCGTGGAGGTGAACTTCTGCACCCGGTGATTGGCATTGTCGGTAAGAAACACATTCCCCTGCGAATCCAAATCGATCGATAGATCCTGATTGAACTGACCGTCACCCGTTCCCTGACTGCCCCATTGCAGAATATAGGTTCCGGTGTTGGTGAATTTCTCGACCCGGTGATTCATCGAATCCGCGACGTAGACGTCTCCGTTGGCGTCGATGACCAGGTCATACGGCTGCTTGACCTGCCCCTGTCCCGAACCTACCCCGCCCCATTCCGTGACGTAGGTGGGTGCCTGCGCCAGTGCGCCAGGCACGAAGACACCCGAACCGGGGAGGAGCGAGCATAAAATGGCCACGAGCCTACGCGTCATCATGGGTCTCCTGAATAAAAGATGCTGGGATTATCGGCCCAACGTGGAGAGGAGTTGGCCGCGTTATTTGCCCCGCAGGCCGGCCTTGGTTAAATCGCCCGCATAGAGCATTTTGAGGCGTCCCCACGTGGAGTTCTGGGCCGCGACCGGGTGCGCGGGCGGTGCGACGGCGAACCTCTGGACCCTGTGGTTGTTCGTGTCCACCACGAATACGTCTCCCTGCGCGTTCACCGCCACGTCGGTGGGGAAGGTCATGTATCCGTCCTTGTCTCCCTGACCCGCTCCCATCGTGTAGATCCAGATGCCGTCGGATGAGAACTTCTGCACGCGGTTGTTGCCGGCGTCGGCCGCATAGACGTTGCCGTCGATGTCGGTCTTTATGACGATCGGACTTTCGAACTCGCCGGTGTTGACTCCGGAACCGGGCGTGCCCCACTCCAGCACGAACGTTCCCTGCACGTCGAACTTCTGGATGCGGTCGAGCCAGTCGGATACGAACACGTTCCCGCTGCCGTCGATGGCGATGGACCGTGGATACCAGAACTTACCGGGATCGGAACCTTCACCACCCCATTGGGCGATGTAGGCGCCGTTCGGGTCGAACTTCTGCACGCGGTTATTGAGCTGATCGGTGACGTAGACGAACCCCTGCGGATCGAGGGCGATCGAGGTCGGGCCATTGAACTGGCCGTCAGCCTGGCCCCAGGAGCCCCATTCGGTAATGAGCGTTCCCCCCGGGCTCAGCTTTTGAATGCGGTTGTTACCCCAATCGGCGACCAGAATGTTGCCCGTGGCGTCGATGGCGAGTCCGACCGGGTAGTCGAACTGAACCGGGCCCGTTCCCGCGTGCCCCCAGGAGTCGAGAAAGGTTCCGGACGCATCGAACTTCTGGACGCGGTGAACGTAGTCGGTCACATAGATATTTCCCTGGGCATCCAGCGCCATGCTCGAGGGATAGGTGAACTGGCCGTCCCCGGACCCGCGGTGCCCGATCTTGGAGGCGAAGACAGGAACCTCTTGGGCCGACACCGGGGAGACCCACGCGATTAGAACCAAAAAGAGGAGGAGTCGTTGCATTGTGTTTCCAAATAGCCCGATTACGTTTCGGTCCTGGACCGATGCACCACCGTCCGCAGGGAGCAAAGAGGATACCCCGGAAGCCCTGGATCAACAAGGGCTTCTAGGCCCGACCGGCCGGTGCCACCCTCGGTCAGAAGATTGGGGTGGCCGAGCACTTGGGGGCGGCCGTTTTGCGTATAATGCGTCGCTTCCCGAGGTTCTTGTGAACGGCAAGGAACGTTACGCATGGGTCGCTGGATCTCGATGCTCCTCGTTGGTGGTGCTCTCGCGATTCCGGTCGAGCCGGCCCTCGCTCGCACGGTCGCGCGGGCTTCCTCGACCCTGCATCCACCGATAGCGCGTATCGAACCCACCCCGCTCAAAACGTTCAATCCCGCCCGCATCGACAATTACTACTGGCTCGAACAGCGCGAGAACCCCGAGGTACTGGCCTATCTGAACGCGGAAAACGCGTATGCGGATTCGATGATGGCGCCCACGAAACCCCTCGAGGCAAAGCTCTATCAGGAGATCGTGGGTCGCATGAAGCCCTCGGATGTCACGGTACCCTACAAGCTCGGCGATTATTGGTATTACACCCGCTACGAAACGGGAGGCGAGTACCCCATATTCTGCCGCAAGGGCGGGAAGGCCGACGCGTCCGAGGAGGTGCTCTTGGACGGCAACCGTCTCGGAAGGGGACATGGCTATTTCGCCCTTCGCAGCATGCGGCCCAGCTCGAGAGCGGATTTTCTAGCGTTTGCCGCGGATACGGTCGGCCGCCGGTTCTACAACATCGGGTTTAAGAACCTCGCCACGGGACAGATGCTGTCCGATGTGATTCCCAACGTCACCGCGAACCTCGTCTGGGCGGAAGATGACCGCACGCTTTTTTACGTGAAGCAGGATCCCAATACGCTCCGCTGGTACCGCGTCTATTCCCATCGATTGGGCGAGCCGGTGAGCTCGGACCGGCTGGTGTACGAAGAGGCCGACAGCACGTACGAGCTCGAGGTGGACAAGACCAAATCCCGGAAATTCGTGCTCATTGAATCCGAGCAAACCCTGGCCACCGAGGTGCAATACGTGGAGGCCGCGCATCCCGACGGACCGCTCAAGATGATCGAGCGCCGAGAGCGCAACCACGAATACTGGGTGGACCATCTGGGAGGGGCGTTCTACATCCGCACCAACAACCAGGCCCCCAATTTCCGCCTCATGAAGGCCCCCGAGGAAACCCCTTCCCGCGCGCATTGGACCGAGGTGATCGGGCCCCGGGCCGACGTTTTCGTGGAGGACTTCGAGTTATTTCGAGATCACCTGGTCGTGCTGGAGCGGTCACAGGGGCTCTTCCGCCTGCGTATACGGCCCATGAACGAGGCCGAGGAACACTGGGTGGATTTCGGCGAGCCGGCCTATGTGACCTCGCTGGGAGACAATCCCGAACCGGACACCGAGTGGCTCCGCTACGAGTACACGTCGCTCACCACTCCTGAGAGCGTCTACGACTACAACATGAACACGCGGGAGAAGGTCTTGAAGAAGCGGGACGAGGTGTTGGGTGGGTTCGACCCGGCCAACTACCGCACCGAGCGCATCTGGGCGGTGGCTCACGACGGGGCTCACATCCCCATTTCTCTGGTGTACCGGAAGGACCTCCGGAAGCCGGGGCGCAATCCGCTCTTGCTCTATGGGTACGGCTCCTACGGGATCAGCACCGACCCCGAGTTTTCCTCTCCCGTATTGTCTCTTTTGGATCGCGGATTCGTCTATGCGATCGCCCATATTCGCGGCGGGGAGGAGCTGGGCCGATCCTGGTACGAGGACGGCAAGCTCCTTCACAAGCGGAACACCTTCACCGACTTCATCGACTGTGCCAAGTACCTGGTGAGAAAGCGATATGCGGACAGCCGTTACGTGTTTGCGGAAGGGGGAAGCGCGGGCGGGCTCCTCATGGGGGCGGTGGTGAACATGCGCCCCGACCTCTTTCGCGGCGTGGTCGCGCAAGTGCCGTTTGTCGATGTGATCACGACCATGCTGGATTCTTCGGTTCCGCTCACGACCGGCGAGTACGACGAGTGGGGAGACCCGAACCAAAAGATGTATTACGACTACATGCTCTCCTATTCGCCGTATGACAACGTGAAAGCAAAGGCGTATCCGAATCTGATGGTCACGACCGGCCTTCACGATTCACAGGTGCAATACTGGGAACCCGCCAAGTGGGTGGCCAAGCTCAGGGCCCTCAAAACCGACCAGAACCGGCTTCTTCTCATCACGAACATGGAGGCGGGGCATAGCGGCGCGGCGGGGCGATTTGAACGGCACAAGATGACGGCGAAGACGTGGGCCTTTTTCCTCGATTTGGCCGGCATTCGGAACTGAGCCGTAGGGCCTCCTACGACTGTAGATGTAAAAAAATGCGATCTGGGTTTCCCTGGGCCGGATCGCATTTGCTACTCTGACCCTGGGGAAATGTCCGGGGCGGGCACAGGGTTCGTCCCGGGTGCGTCCAAGGAAGGAGCCTTCTGATCATGAAGAAGTGGGTGCTGACAGTGGCTCTCGTGTCCGTCGTGGCTGCGCCGCTTTTGGCCAGTCCGACGACGACAGAGAAGCCCTGGTTCGATATGCAGAACTGTGCCATGTGTAAGTCGATGACGGCCGAGAAGGGCCTTATCGAACACTCGTCGTTCGACACGTATGCCACCGCAACGGGTTTGGTGAGTGTGTGCACCGTCGATCCGGCCTACAAGGAAGCGTTCGCGCGGGCCGGTGCCAAGATGATGGCCACGATGAAGGATCTGGAAGCCGGCAAAGACGTCGGTCCTCTTTGCGGCTTTTGCACGTCCTACGGGGAGTTGATGAAGGCGGGGGCCAAGAGCGAGATGTTCCCGACCCCGACCGGCGATGTCTCGGTGTTGAGCTCCACGGATCCTGCGTTGATCGCCAAGATCCAGGCGCACGCCAAGCGCACCTCGGAAGAAATGGCCAAAATGAAGGAAGGCATGAAGGCGGCGGCTGGAAAGTAGAGCCGGACGTCTGATTCCATGAATGCCGTGAGCGGGCCGGCCGGATTCGAGCCGGCCCGCCACATAACTACCATGATGCGTAACCCTCTCAGATTCCTCCGTGAGTGGATTCCGGTTGTAATACTCATTCACTGCGTGCCCCGCGAAGCACGGGCGGCGGGGGTGGAATCCGGTGACGCCATAAAGCAGATTGCGCCCGAAGCGATCCGCGGCCACATGGCGTTTCTGGCCGACGACTTGCTGGAGGGGCGCGGCACGGGAACCCGTGGTTACGACATCGCGGCAAGTTACGTTGCCGCCCAGTTCGCCGCCCTGGGATTGGAACCGGCCGGCGCGTCGGGGGGATATTTTCAGCCGGTGCCGTTCCGGCGCGCGGATCTGGTTGAATCCGCCGCATCCGCAACGCTTTTGGGTCCGGGCGGAACGCAAAAGCTGACCTACGGAACCGACTTCATTTATTCCAAAGATCCCGTGCACGAAGCGACACGCCTCGAGGCTCCGCTCGTCTACGTGGGCTACGGGGTGACCGCGCCCGAATTCAATTATGACGATTACGCCGGGATCGACGTGCGGGGTAAGGTGATCGTGTATTTGCGCGGGGCGCCCCCACGGTTTCCGCACAACGAGCTCGCCTATTACGCCGATTCGGATGTGAAATATCGGAACGCAGTTGAGCGCGGCGCAGTGGGGGCGCTGTCCTTGCGTACGCCGCGGGCCGCGTCACGGTTTTCCTGGAAACGCGTGGCCCTCAATAACCACGTTCCGGGCATGTACTGGATGGCGCCGGACGGTCGCGTGGCCGGCGCGTTTCCCGAGATTCAGGTGACCGGGGTACTGAGCGAGAGCGGGGCGGCCAAGGTGTTCGCTCACGCGCCCCACACCCTCGATGAGATCTTCCAGGCCGCGGAGAAGAGCCGCCCCCTCGCCTTCGATCTGGCGTACTCGGGACGCTTCCAGAGAAAAACCCGCCATTCTCAGGTGCAATCGTCCAACGTGGCGGGCCTCTTGCCCGGTTGGGACCCGCATCTCAAGAGTGAAGTCGTGGTGGTGAGCGCTCACCTCGATCATCTCGGCATCGGCGCCCCCGCCGACGGTGATTCGATTTATAACGGCGCCTACGACAATGCTTCCGGCGTGGCGATAATGCTCGAGTTGGCCAAAGCCCTGCGGTCCCTTACCCGTCCACCGCGCCGTTCCATTCTCTTCCTGGCCGTGACCGGGGAAGAAAAGGGACTTCTCGGCTCGGAGTATTACGCCGAATATCCCACCGTGCCCTTGGAGAACCTGGTCGCCGACCTGAATCTCGACATGTTCCTCATGTTGCATCCCTTCCTCGACGTGATCGCGTTCGGGTCCGAACACTCCACGCTCGATCGATCGGTACACCGCGCCGCGCGCGACCTGCACGTTCGTGTCACCCCCGATCCCGAACCCGAAGAGACGATTTTCGTTCGCAGCGACCAGTACTCGTTCGTGAAGAAGGGCATCCCCTCGGTGTTCCTGGTCGGAGGCCACGACGCGGGGGATCGGAGTGATCACGGTCGTGAGGTGGACGACGCATGGGAACGGGACCTGTATCACTCTCAAAAAGACGACATGAACCAGCATATCGATTTCGATGCCGGAGCCCGCTTTGCGCGCCTCAATTTCGTGTTGCTCTTGGATGTGGCGAACGACCAGAAACGTCCCCAGTGGAATGCGGGGGATTTTTTTGGGCAACGATTCGGTCGCTCCCGGACCCCCTGATCGCGGGCCCTCGCCCTACCCCAGGTCCGGAAGCCATCCTCCATTCAATATTTGAACCCCGATCGCCGATAACCGAACGGATCCGTTCCGCGGGCCCGAGTCCTAAATCTTCATCCATCAAGGCGCTGCTTTTCGGTCTCGCCACATAGGTATCACGGAGGTAACCAATGAAGGCGAAAGTCCTGCTCTTGTCTCTCGTCCTGGGCGCCTTGATGTCCCAAACCGCGAGCGCGCAATCCGATCTCGGGGTGAAGCGCCTCGGCGCCATGATCGGATATGTGAGTCCTGAGGACCTGGACGGCACGTTCGGGTTCGGGGTTTTTGCCGATCTGGGCACGTTCACGCCCAACATCGGCTGGGAAGCTCATCTCGATTACTGGTCGGAATCCCAAGAGGGATTCGGAGCGAAAGCCACCGTGCACGACATCGTTCTCGGTTCACGGGCGAAGTACCTCTTCCAGTTCAAGAACTCCAGCATTCGCCCGTTTGCCGGAGGTGGTCTCAGCATGCACTTTCTCAAAGCCAAGGTCACCTTCTCGGATCCCAATTCCGGCGACATGACGGCTGAAGACTCCACGACCAAGCTCGGCCTGGATCTCGGGGGCGGTCTGGCTACGAGCTTGAGCGAGCAAGTCGATTTTCACGCGGAGACCTGGTACGTGATCAGTGACATCGACCAGTTCTCATTGCGGATGGGCCTTTCGATGAAGGTCGGGTCGTAACCCATTTCGGCGTCTCCCGGATGCGGTACCAGAGGAGGGAAACCATGAAAAGGAACATTCTGTTCTTCACACTTCTTGTCGGAGTCATGATCTCCACACAAAGCAGTGCACAATCGAACATGGGGTTGAAGGCGATCGGAGTCAGAGGCGCTTTCGTCAACCCCGAAGACCTGAAGAGTACGGCGGGGTTCGGCGTGTTCGCCGATCTCGGAACCATCACCGGGGCCATTGGGGTGGAAACTCATGTCGATTACTGGTCGCAGTCCGCGGACGTGACCGGCGTCAAGTCCTCCGTCCATGACATTGCGTTGGGCGCTCGTGGAAAACACACGTTCGCGCTCCAGAACACGGGCATTCAGCCGTTCATCGGGACCGGAGTCAGTGTGCATTTCCTGAACGCCAAAGTCACCGACTCGAACGACCCCAGCCTGAGTGGCACCGATTCGTCGACCAAGATAGGTTTGGATCTGGGCGGTGGCATTGCCGCCCAGTTGACGGATCAGATCGATTTTCGCACCGAGGCCTGGTACGTGATGAGCGATATGAGCCAGTTCTCGCTCAACATGGGCCTGGCCATGAAGCTCGGTTCCTAATCAAAAGCCCTGGTAAGAAAACGAAAGGGGGGAGTGCCATCACTCCCCCCCTTCCATTTGGCACATCGGTGCGTCGCTTAGAATCCTACCGACACACCCACGCTCACCTGGGGTTCCCAATCGTTATAGGGTGAATTGTCATCCTGCAAGACGTCGACGAGCACTTCGGCATAGAGGGATGCCCGCCCGGCCGACTGGACGATGCCACCCCCGACATAAAGGAACGGCACCCACTCACGTCCTGCCGAAAAGTCATAACTGATCTGCTGGTATTCACCGTGCGCGTAGAAGCGAGGGGTGAGGCGGAAGTTCGAGAAGGCAGCCCAGCCGTAGTTGTTGTAATCGTGATCGGTCGGCCCCGACGTGTCCTTCAGATACTCGTAGCCCAGCTTGCCGCCGATGGAGAGCCGTGGCGTGAGCTTGTAACCCAACATGGGTTGAATGGAGAAGCGGCGAACGTCGCCCCAGAAATTGAATCCAATCGTGGCCCCGTAATATACCTTCGAGGGCTTGTTGTCCTTGGCGTAGGTCTCCTCGGTGCGGATATCCGAGGGTGGAGGAGTGGTCTGAGCGGGTGGCGGTGGGGGAGGCGGTGTGGTGATGGTCGGCGCTGGAGTCGCGAGTGTGTCGGGCGCTTGGGTTGTATCGGGCGGACTCTGCGCCAGCGCGACGGAAGCTACGCCGAGCAGAAGGAGACTGAAGAGATAGCGTTTCATTGAACCCCCAGGTACAGGGAAAACCCCGAGAGCATACATCATTTGCAAGGTTAAGAGCGGACATTCGGGATGAATGAAAGCACTTCGGTCAGTTAGTGCGGATCGCCCCAGCCAAGGGTAACGACCTCGAAGTCGTCTGCGGTGAGGCTATGGAACGCAGGATTCAGCACGTCGTTGTCCCACGTGGGATCCATCGTGCCGGTCACGTACATGTCCGTTCCGTTGTCCGCGACGATCAAGCCATACGATTTCATCGCTTGGAAGATTTTCCGCACATCGTTTGGATAGCCGCTCAAATCGACCGAAGCTTTAAGCCGTAGCCGAGTCCCCATGGGCGGCGCACCGGCCGTGCTGCCGGCCTCATGTGACGCCGGCCAGACGTAGCCATTGGTCGCGCGCGCGGTCACTCGAAATGCGTGGCTGATGGGGCCGGGGGCCGCCACTTCGTCGTGGCGAACCAAACCGGGAAAAATGGCGAGCCCCGCCGCGTCGGCCGAAGTCCAACCGTCCGGCCGCCGGTCGTTGGTGGAAAGGTCGAACACGGCTCCCGAGCCCGCCTCCCAGCGGCCCGCCGTCTTGTTCCATCGTGTCGCCCAGGTCTCGTAGAGGAGCCAGCGATCTCGATCGATGAGGATCAAGTGCCGGTCGCCGCTCGAGCCCCCACCCGCGATCGCGCCTTCGATGTAATCCGACTGTGTGCGTGCTTCGCTTGGGACTGGATAACCGGTGGGCTGGCCGGGAGCCCCGGCGTCGCTTTGGCTACCGTAAGGGCTGAACAGAACGGAAACGAGCGTTTGACCTTCGCCGACACCGACGTACGGAATGCCGTAGGGCGGAGGTCCGAAATCCGGATGGACGATGCGCGTCGCGGTGGGATTCTGGGGTGTCCGGCCACTCAGCCAATCGATGATGGCTTGCGATTCCGGATCCACGGGGGCGGCGGATATATCGAGATTCCACCAATTGTCTACTGGGAACACTTGGCGCGACGTGAAGTCTTCGAGCAAAGTTACGCTGTCGGCGCCGCCTGGGCCCGGTGCCAGAACCTGCCCACCTTGATCGTGGCCCGACGAGCAGCCGAAGACATAGGCGAGGGTCGTGGCGACGAAAGCGACTGGAATGATGCGGGAAGCGGCCATGGTCGTGTCACTCCGTGAGTATGACCGTGCAACTGCAAGAAAACGGCCACGCTTAACTCCAGTCCGGATCGGTGCGCTCGCCCCGCTTTGCTGCGGATTGCGAATTGGGCGTGCGGAATGCGGTAGGGATTTCGCGCCCCCGCGATCCTGATGCGGGCCATGGAGCAAGCCGGGTTGAGGTGACTCAGGTCAAGATTCCCGTTGGATTGGACGCCGCCCGCCCTTCTTTTTCAGGTCCCGACAGGGAACCCGGAGATACAATCGGGCATAACTTTTCTCCTAAGGGGTCGAATAGGTGAGCACTTTCTACATCATCGTTTCCGCTGTGTTGTGCGTTTTATCTGTGTTTGAAAAGACCGTGCCCCGAAGACTGGCTTTCGTCTTAGGCGGCTTGTTTTCACTCGGAATTGGTTTGATTGACTTGCTTGTCAAGACCGGGATGGATCCGACGAAAGGTCTTGTACCCCTCGCAATTTTCGGGCTCGTTTCACTGGTGATTCTCTTCCGCTTGGATCTTACAAAGCCAGGTCAGGAGGTAAGGACCGATAAGCATGGCAAGACAAGAGCCTTAATCTATTTCTCTCTAGGCGTGTTCTTTATTGCCGTGGACCT